>Ga0137428_1000095_pt1 | contig 43242 bp, 35 predicted proteins | sample EasRivERMZT718_2_FD_102305 | JGI IMG/M metagenome (GOLD analysis project Ga0137428, IMG submission 102305) | Soil microbial communities from meander-bound floodplain in the East River, Colorado, USA - East River MetaG ERMZT718_2 | ecosystem: Environmental > Terrestrial > Soil > Floodplain ...
AGATGAACCAACGTGTCGGCCAAGAGGCATACCACACCGACCCGAATTTCGTGGACTACAACTTGTATTGGAAAATGCACAATGACAGTGCGGCATTGCTGGATACGCACTTGACAGTTGCGGGACTTTACGGCGAGACGGGGCAGGAGCAATACGGTCTCGGAGATGCAAATAGTATTGGAACGAACCCAGTCATCAGGAACCTCGAGGGGTTCGGATGTTTCAACCAACAGATTGCCCTGCCATCGGGAGGAGGAGGAAGCCAGTGTGATGGTGTGGTGGATCGCACTGCGACACTGTGGAAGATTCGGGCAGGCTCGGAATATTGGAGTCCGGCAATGTTCGTCCCTGACCCTGACGCTAACAGTCCTGTATGTGACGTCGGGAGAGGCTCAGTTCCGAGCGGGTTCCCGACAGGTCCAGCCATAGAAGGCATCGCGTTTGCTAGTAACACAATTGGAGCAATTCCTTGTGGTGTGAGTGCTGCAAATTGGAATGTGTTCCCCTTCAATGCGATCTGGACCACAAACGAGCTGGCGAGCGGAATTGCCCCCGTCGGAGAGATCACGTCGCCCACAACATCGAGCACGACTATTGGTCATGGCGAATCGGTCAACTTCTGCGGGTCAAAGTACGATACGGACGGAGGTCCTCCCTTCACGTATGTGTGGGAACTAACCAGTGGCTCACAGTGTCCTTCGATTCCGGGGAACCTCTGCCCCGGTAGCATCGCCTTCCCGCATCCAGGAACTTGCGTGTACTCGTTCAAGGTCACCGATCGCTGGGGCCTTCAGAACTCATCCCCCCAGCAGCGAACGATCGTGGTCCAAAGCGGGGGTGGCGGCGGGTGCCAGGACTGCAATCGATGCATCTGTGAGCAATGGTAGGCTTGCTGAAGTTACTGATCCGACCCCCTAAGCCAGGTTGCGGTTCAGAGCTTCTGCGTGATCTTTATAGAAATACGACTCTGAGGACCGCACCTTGGCTGGGGGGTTGGATCAGGCTACCACGAACAAAGGAACAGGCGTATAATGAGTTGTTGGCGGCGGGCATTTGACCTGCGGTTGTTAGGCAGCGACGAGGATGTTAACCCTGAGGAATAGAGAGTGGATCCTGGTCTTGGCCTTGTTGGTTCCGGTTGGGCATTACTATAACAGTACCCTTGAATCGTCTTTGGTTGGCCACAACGAGTCAAGGGCGTCTGCCTCGCGAGGCATGGGGCCGCGTGCGACGCATCCAGGATGCCCTCCCTTGGGCCAAGACGTATTCACGATCTCGGAACTCCAGTGGCGCTCGAGTGACTTGGGGAGTGCTGGATACATCATCGACGCGCCAGGATATTACCTCCTCTCGCAGGATCTGACGGTTCCTTCAACCGACTTTGGAATCCTGATTCTCGCGGAAAGCGTAACTCTTGACCTGGGTGGGCATACAATCCTCGACGCCGCAGCGCAGTCGATTCTGATTCGCGTTGCTAGCGCAATCCCTCGTACGACGATCCGCAATGGGATAGTTCGCGGCGGCAGCGCTGGAATCGTTGCCACGGGATCAGTCAGTACCCTGAGAGGGTCGCTAACGATCGACAACGTGACGGTACTAGGTGCAGAAGGGCAAACAACGGACGCGATTGTTGTCAGCGATGTCTCTAGGGTATGGATTCTCTCAAGTTCTATAGGGGCCTGCCAACGAGGCGTATCCCTGTCGGGCGTCAGGATGTACCACATTGAGCACAATCGGATTGTCTCTTCGGACGTTGGAATCGAGGCAAGACTCCGTCAGCCCTCAAGTGTAGCGATGGGCGAAATCCGTAATAACTCTATTCACGCGGAAAGATCTGTTTGGATTGGCACTCCTGGCTTCGTCGAAGGCAACAGTATCGCGGGTTCGATGACTGTCTCCTCAGAAGGGGCTATTGTCACTGGCAATCGGGTAGCCGCGGTGAATAGCGCGTATGCCATGGAGCTCGACGGGTGGTACAACCTTGTTGACCGGAACATTCTTGCCGGGGGAACGGCATCGACGATCGGAGTCCTCGGCGAAGCGAACCGAGTCGCACAGAACCGGATCTTCAACAATGTAACGGGCTCTCACGTCCTAGGCGATCGAAATATCATCGAAGGCAACACAATCAGGGGCGCGTTGTCCTGCGGCATCGAACTCGGAGATCTGGCCGCCGAGAACGTCGTTCGGGACAATAGTGTGCCAGCGACGGCCACGTCGACGTGCGGCCAGTCAAATCCAGTGATGGACAACGGAATGATAGAAGAGATCTTTAGACCGACTGTTGTCGCCGAGCTCGGCCCGTTATACGGGCGAGGGCGGGAGATCCCTCGTACGAGGCCGACGTGTCCGCCGAGTGACGTTGTAATGATCTCAGACGTCAGTCCTGTGCAGGTGGGATCCCCTGCCCTAGTGATAGATCGATCAGGCTACTATGTGATCACAGAGGATCTACTCCTTCCTTACAGGAGTACTGGTATTCACATAGAAGCAGACGATGTGACCCTCGATCTCGCTGGTCACACAATAACGTGTGAGCTGTGTGACCGCATACTAAGTATTGATTCAGGACATACCATTGAAATCCGCAATGGCGAGTTGCGCGGTGGATACTTCAGCACCTTGACTGCTCGAGGAACGGCGTCGCTTGTCATCGATTCAGTAACCGTTGAGTGCTCACATCCAGCAGACTGCGGTCCATTGCACCTCTTTGAGATTGGCCGCGTGGAGTTGTTGAAATCTCAGGTGATAAGCCCGGAGTTCGGGATCAGTATGGGAGCTGAGACAGGTCGTATCTTTGGCACCGAGATGATTTCAGGAGGGGGTGCACTTGCTGCCGAGTTTCGATTCGGCGCGACAATAGAGCGTAATCTCATACATGGGGGGCAGTACGCTGCGGACCTATTAGGTGACAACGTCATCCAAGAGAACGTCATCGGTGGCGGATTCCGAGGTGGTGGCATTACGCTTCACTCCGGGAAGAGTCGGGTTGTGGCTAACATCATTGATGGAGGCGGCAATTCGGCTCTTGTGACCGTTGGTGATGAGACGATCATCGAACGCAACCTGATGAAGAGTGGTGGGATTGTAGTGGCGTCGAACTCTAACGAGATCAACAGAAATCTTGTCTATGATTTTCCGCTGTCGCAGTACGGGGAGGCTATTGAGATTCGCGGTGGTGATAACACCCTCGACGGGAACCTGGTGTTTCATGAGGTGTGCGGGATCGACTTTGTGAGCTCAGACGAGCAGCCGTACCGGAACAACGTTGTGTTTGGAGCGTCGGAGGGTGTTTGCGGAGCGCCCAACTTCGACGAAGGCGGAAATATTGTTCCCGCGTCCACCTGCGGTAATGGAGTTCGCGGTGGGGGTGAGGTCTGCGATGGTCTCGACCGTGGTGGACTTGGATGCCAGTCATTTGGCTATGCAAGCGGCGGCCTGACATGTAACGCAGAATGCGATGGATTCGCTTTCTCGGGGTGCCTGCCAGGGACGTGTGGTAATGGAATCCATGAGGGTGATGAGTGGTGCGACGGCGACGAACTTGGAAGCCGTACGACCTGCCTTTTGTTCTATGGATTCGATTCGGGTGAGCTTCGCTGCGGCTCGACGTGCGACTACGACCTTACGGGTTGTGAGTTGACATGCGGGAACGGGATAAGGCGAGGATCCGAGGTGTGTGATGGAGGAGATTTCGGGGGACAGACGTGTGAGGGCTTAGGGTTTCAAGGGGGCACGCTTGGGTGTGCATCTACATGCGACGCGTTCGACACCTCCTCATGCACGATGTTCTGAGCTAACAGGCTGTTGACCAAGTGATGTTGAATTGTGTTCCCTTTGGTCCATGCGAGCGCGACGCCGTTCGAGGCCCTGTGACTAAGCGCAGTACCGGTCGGTTCGATTGCCCTGCGGGGTCTAGCGAGTCTCGAACTGGAGTGTGGGTTCGACATCTCCTTCTACGGCGAGGAGCATGAACAAGATGACTAACCGGTCTGTCATGGAGATTGGCGCACCGGCGCACCGCGTCTTTTGACACAAACGCGATATGCGCTGCGCGTTCGCTCCGGCAGCCAAGCGGCAGTTCCGGGCCGTTCTGGACGCGGATGGGGCAGAACAGCGGCATGATTTGGGGCCTTTTTTGCACCTCCCGCCCCCTCTGCAGGTGACCTGCGGTTCACCTGACTCCCTGCAAACACGCGACTTACGCGATCGGACCTGACTCGGCAGGACGCGGCATTCTCCCGAAATGGCGATTTCGATGCCCATTACGGGGCCATTTTCGGTGGTCGGATGCCCATTACAGGGCCCTTTCCGGAGGGGCGATGCCCATTAAACGGCACCAGCGAGGGAGGCCATGCCCATTAACGGGGGGTTTGGTGAAGGCCGATGCCCATTACCGGCACCCGATCGGAGGTCCGGTGGCCGAGGGCTTACCAGCCGTTCCCGATCGTGAGGAACTGCACCCAGGGCCCCTCGAACTGCTTTTGTCGGGCTGCGGCCAGACAGTCGTAGGTGAAAGCCATCGAGAAGTGGTTCTCGCCGGTCTTGACGTAGCGGTAGGCCTGGGCTCCTGTCTCATCATCCTCGATGAGTTGCTTGGCGTCGGCGGCGAGGTGCCGGGCAAACTCCTCCACAAGTCGGCTCCTGCGAGGCAGCACGCGCCGCCCATCGCGGATCATGCGGCGCGAGTAGTCCAGAGCTTCTGTGCGGTTCATCTGGACGGTCAGCTCTTGGATGTCCCACTTGTCGGCGCCCTTCTGGTGCTCGTTGAAGAAGTTCATGAAGACCAGGCCGTGATGCCGCTGGGTGAACGAGCGCGTGGCGTGGATGTCGGGCATGCCGTCGATCACGCAGATCTGGACCTTGAATCGCTTCATCAGGACGTCGAGCTCGGCGTAGTCGTGGTGCACGCCGAGGTGGACGATCTGGCGCTTGTTGGTGTCCTTGATCTTGCGGGAGATGACGACGTGATGGACCCGGCCCGTGTCGATCCCCATCGTGCAGGCTTGGTCTGAGGACTCAAGCAACCCCGCCTCGCCGCACAGCGCCAGCACGGTGGCCATGTCGACCCGATTGGCGGTATCCGCCCAGGGGATGCCGATCTTGAGGTTGTAGAACCTCTCGGGGTAGCGGGCCTTTCTGTACTCGCGCAGGATCTCGCCCGGGTCCATCCTCGAGGAGAACAGCTGGCTGATGAGGTATCCGTGCGCCTGGTTGTCCGGCTCCATGGGGACCCACTCGCCAGTCTCGACGTCCAGCTCGGCTGTGCACTTCGGGCAGGCGCGATACCAGGTCCCGTCTCCTCTTGGGAGGATGATCTTGACCTCCTCGCCGAGCTTGACGGGGAACTCCTGGGCGAGCGACACCCACTGCCCGCACCCGGGGCACTTGTTCATCCAGTGGCGCTGGTCTGACTCCCGATACGGCTCGTCGATGCCGTAGTCGGGCAAGGACGGATTCGACAGTTCAATGATCCGCTTGTAGTCGGAGTGCGCAAGGCGTTCCTTGGCCATGGCCTTGGCGTCGGGGGAGGCCTCGTCCAGCTCGTCGAAGATGAGCATGTCGGCGGGGACGGATTTCATCTGCACCGAGGACTGCATCCCCCTGAGGTGCAGGTGGGCTTCTCCGATCTTCTTCAACCCGGCCGTGTCGGTGTCGCGGACCATCTTCGCCAGGAACGGATTGCCCGCAATCAGCGGACCGACCCTGGACTTGGAGAACTCGATGACGTCGGTGCGGGTGGGAAAGAAGTAGATGACGTTGAGGCCGGACAGACACGCGTGCAGGGACCGCAGGATGGCGTACACGGAGCCCCCGACCTGGGAGGCCTTCACGATCACCACGTGCGGGGAGGTGTCGTCGTAGATGGCCCGCAGGTACGAGTGCCCCTTGAAGCTGAAGGGTTTTCCCTCGAGGCGGATTCGACGCTCGGCCCACTGCCCGAGGGGCACTCCGGAGGCCCGCGTCTCGGGCCGGTGAAGGTCGGCCATGCGGGCGGCCAGGTAACCCGGCGCCGGTCTGGCCATCACGCGGCCTCGCCCTGTCCGCCTTGCGGATCGTCGCCAGCCCGTGGGAACTTGCCCATCACGGCCTGAGCGATCTTCTCGCGGGCGACCTCGTCTGGCACGTGCAGATGGACGGCCTCCACCACGGCGTCAACCAGGGCCCGGTAGTCTGCTTGCGCCTCGGTGCGGATTCTCTCCTCGGTCTGGCCGTCCGCACTCAGGCCCCGAGCGATCCTCTGGCCTCGCTGGGCGCGCTCGGCAACGGCGGCCTGGCGCTCCAGGATGCGCACCGTTTCGGAGTCAGGCTTGTCGAGCGTATCGATGAGCTTCCTCAGCAGCACGCCCCAGACCTTGAAGTGCGTCAAGTTGGTGGAGACGTTCTCCGAGGCAATCGCCTCGGCCATTCGCGCGGCGGCGTGCTTTTCGGACTTGAGGCGCGTCTCGTCCCAGCCCTCTTCCTTACGCCACGTGCCGATGGTGTGAGGCTTGACCTTCAGGTGGGCCGCGATCTCGGCGTTGGTCTCCATCTCCCAAGACAGAAACAGTCGCCGCGCCTTCCTGCGAAGTGCCGCGGTGGCCCTCTTCATACCCGCACCCTACGCATCGTCGTGTTTCTCCAAGTAGTGCCGGGCGAGGTTGGCGAGCCCCCGGGCCTTGCGGTCCCGGCCCGGTGTCCCGTCCGAGGCTGCTTCCACTGCCTGCTCGATGCGCTCTTCCTGCTCGGGGGTGACGACGAACGTCATCACTCGTGGAAGTACCTTCTCGGCATCCTCGGCCTGCTGGTCGAGAAGCGCGGCCACCTCGTCGGCGGGGAACTCCAGCAGCGCGTGCAGCTCCTCGAGCTGCGTTTCGCTCTCCGGTAACAGGCCGGCGAGGTCCACGGAGCTCATCTCCCCGAGCAGCGAGTGGATGAGCTCGGCGCGGCGCAGAGGCAGGTCCTGCCCCTGCAGCCGGTTCAACGTGGCGAGCAGCAGCTTGGCCTCACGGTCGTCGACCGACCAAACATCGCACCGAGCCTCCCGATGGCCCAGTTCCCGCAGGATGGCCACCCGGTGATGGCCGTCGAGGACCTGGTACTTGCCGGGCTCCTCTGGATGCGGCCTGACGACGAGGAACGGGTAGCGTCCCGTTCGTCGGATGTGAGCCCGCAACTTCTCCTGCAGGTCCGTGGGCATCACGTTGCTGTTGAGCGGGTGGGCCAGCAGGTCGTCGAGCGCGACCATGCGCGGTCCCACCCGGGCCTCGGTCAGCGGTCTGGTCTGGTTCATGCGGCTGCTCCCTTGATGAGGGCGGCGTTGAGATCCACCCCCAGGACGATGAATTCCTTGTTGGTCGCCTTCTTCTCATCTGTCGCCACCGCCGGCAGGTGCTGGTACTTCAGCGCGATCGCCTTGGTGCGCCGTCCGTGCTTGGCCATCTTCCCCTCCAACTCCTCCACCGTGACGACCGCATTGCCGAGGCTGAGGATCCAGATGGGGATGTGGACGGCCCGCTCGAAGAGCCCGTCGAGCATGTTCGCGCCGTCCCTACCGGTGAAGGGGGACGTAGAGCGTTGAACTCCTTCTAGGATCAGATCGATCATCGCGTACTGCTTCTCGTAGCTCATCACGCCCGGATACGGTGGATCGAAGTAGGCGACGTCGGCATCGATCTCCGGCAGCGCCTCGAGAACGCTGCGCTTCATCACGGTCCCGCATCCCTCGAAGACACCGGCGTTGATCTCCTGCGCCAGTTCCCACAGCTTCTTGGGCGTTGCCAGCCGCAACCCGTCCACGTAGTGGTAGACGGCCGACTCGGTGATGCTCTCGAACTCGCCCGTCGTCACCCGGTGAATCGTTCCCTTGCGGACCTGGCTGTAGGCGTGGCACAACAACGCCATCCGCATAGCCAGCAACCGGATGAGGTTCGCCTTCGCCGGGTCCTCGGTCCGCGAGGCTGCCCCCAGCGCTGAGTCGATGAAGCGGGCCTGCTCGACGGTGAACACCGCCGGGACCATCGTCGCTTCGACATGCCCGGGCGGCCCGTCCATCGGGGCGAGCAGCCGCAGCACGTCCTCCCGACGCAGCCGCACTCGGCTGTTCTCCACGAGCGCCCGCCCGATGACGATCGCCCGCTCGGCGATGTCCGTCGCCACCACGCTGAAGCCCTGCGCCTTCGCGTAGAGGCTCACGCTCCCGCCGCCCAAGAACGCGTCTATGAAGGTGAGCCCCGACCAGCGACGGCGGGGAACGACCCGATCGATCTCCCTGAAGATCAACGGACAGAGCCTGCGCTTGCCTCCGAGGTAAGCTGGAAGCGCGGACCACATTGACAATCTCTTCCTGCTGCGGATCATGTATGTACCTCCAGGATCGGCGTCCACGCGCACCAAGTCGCGTCAAGGGCGTCCGGTCCGACGTTCCTCGCTCCGTCGTTCCATTGCGCCGACCCGTGCGCCCCTGACGCGATCTCGTGGTGTGGCTGAACAGCCACGCTCGAAGACTCCGATTCCTGCTCGATTGCGCTTGATATCCATCCGCGAGCAGCGCACTCCTTGCAACGAAGGCGGGACGATCCCGCAGGAGGATGACGATGACCAACACGCAGTACAGGCCGACCGGCATGGTCCACACCCTGATCCACGTGGTCGTGCGGGATGTCGAGTTCGTGGACGAACGCCGGGTGCTGGTGACGGCCACGGTCGGCGAATCGGAGAGCAACAGCGAGGCAATCCGGTTTCACATGACCCACGAGCAGGCGCTCGCAGCCGACATCATCGAGAAGGGCTGACCGATGGCGACCCGGGTCATGAAACTCGCCGAGGCCGCCCGCAAAGCGGACGACCGGACGACGCTGTTCTGGAACGAGCGCGGAAGCATCGACTGCGCCGTGCACGCTCCGTATCCCGGAACCGACACCTGGGTCTGGGAGCGCTGGACTCTGATGACGGATGAGCATCGGCAGGCGTGGACCGCAGAAGTGGGCCCGCCCAAATGCGAGACGTGCAGATAGGAGGTGAGCAGATGGCGAAGCAGAAGGAAGGCTGGTGCGACGAGCACGGCCACGAGACCGTGCAGTGCATGAAGTGTGGGGAGATGTGGTGCCCCGAGCCGGGTCATGGTTGCAAATGCCCCCGGGAAAAAGTGAAGAGCTAGACAAACTGCGGAGACCGCGCCGCCCGACGCCATCAGGATGGGCCTGGGGATCGAGGCGGCGGCATCCGAGATGGAGGAGCACGTGGACGACGGAATCAAGAAGACGGCGAAGGCCGAGGGCGCGGTGGCCCCGGTGAAGGCGAAGAAGGCCGTCAAGGCTACGCGGCCAAAGAAGACGGCGAAGATCAAAGAAGCGAAGCCGAGGCGGGAGCCGATCGTGGATGCGTGCGTTTTTGCCTTCAGGTTGTCGGCTATCGACCGCGACCTGATCCACCGCGCGGCAGGTTCCGGCAAGGCGACCCGGTTCGTCAGGGGCGCGGCGCTCGCGGCCGCCAACGGCGACACGAAGGCCTTCGAGGAGCTCATCGGACAGGCGAAGGCCAACCTGAAGTAACGGGCTTCCCAGCCCGGCGCCCGGGGCGACCCGGGCGTTTGTCCGCTGGCTGGAGGGGATTCCGAAACGGCTGGGCACCCCCATCACTTCACTTACTTCACTTACTACACCATTTCTGGAGCGCAGGTCACTTCTCTTTCCCGAGGAGATCTCTCGGAGAGACAAGATTCTCTGGCCGAGAAATGGTGTAGTGGATGTAATAAGTGAAGTGACCATCACGCCTGTAAATCCTTCCTACCAATAGCCAACTTCAGGAATTTCATGAACTTAGGTGTGCCTCGATACCCGCCGGCGCGACCCCTGTTCACACGAATGAGTCGGTCCTTCTTCAGAACCCGGACGATCTTGGAGGTCCACTCCGGAGTCTTGCCGAGTTCACCGGCCAGATCCTGCCTGGTGATCTGCCCCCCATGGCTGACGAAGGCTCGTAACAACGCTCCGATATCCTCCTCCGGCAGGGTGGTGTTGCCCTGGACCTCACACGCGCGGAGGTGCGCCCAGATAGTCTTGTAGTCGTCATCGGACATCGCGGCCTCGGTCCTACGCATGCTGGCGTAGAGTTGGAACGAGCAGTTCTTGTTGGTGTAGATGCTCGTCAGGAATTCACAAACGGCGAGGACGTGCTCAGGCAGCACGATCACCAATTCGTGGGTTTCATCGGTGGAGTGCAGCAGCGTGGCGGCGGCGACCGACAGACGTGCGATCTTGTGGCGTACGTCCGACTCGAGCAGCAGCGGGATATCGCGCGCATCCCCGTACGCATCTGACAGCACCCTGGCCGCCTCGTAGACGGCCTCGGTGGTCTGCTCGCTGAAGACGACGTGCTCCGGCTTCCGACTCCATGCCCATCGAATCGAAGCTGAGAGGATGTCATCGCTGATGACGCGTTCAGTTGCAGACCATTGCCGTCGAGGTCGGTTAATCTGGGCCTTGTCGTCCGAGCTCGAGGAGATGATCGCAATGTCGAAGCGGCGAATATCCTCGTCTTTGAATGTCTGCTTGAGCAGCTCGATTCCGAACAGTTCGTCATCCACGACACCTTGGAATCTCGGGTTGCAGGTCATGATGAGGCGCGTTCTGGTGGGGTGCTCTCCAGACCGGATGCCATCGGCCATGATCACCCCATCGCTGCGACCCTTCCGGAGCTTGTCGATCTCCTCGGGGGCGAGGTTCTGTGCTTCGTCGACGAACAGGAGCTTGCCGTCGTTGAGCGGGTACTTGCCCCAGATCAGAAACCAGATGTCCTGCAGCTTTTGAAAACTGTATGCGAGGCCTGTCCTGGTGGCAGAGACTCCGTCGATTCCCTCTCCCAGGCCGGTGGCCTGAATGATCCGGTCAACCTGCTGGGTCTTTCCTTGCCCTGTATCGCCGATCTCCACGAACTCGAGCCAGCCGCGCTTGAGCAGCTCACCATCAAAGGCGAACTGCCGTACCGAGTGGAATACGAGCAGCTTGCCGAGAAGCGAGAGTCGACGATGAGGTCCGTAGATCTGCGTGATGTGATTGGTGATGTCTTCTGCGATGTCCGCCAGTTTGCCCGCAGCCTTGCCCGGGGCGGCTTGGAAGACCTCAAACCGCCTGGCGAGATCCTTCGTCATCTCGAACTGCTCATAGTCCTCGCCGATGGGTTGTAACTGCCAGAAGAAAGCTGTTGCTTCCTGAGTCTTGGGGTTCGGGACTGAAAACCCTACCGCGCGGAAGTACCGACAGGCTTGGTTCAACACCCCCGATGCATACAGGAACTTCTCTCGATGTGGTCGTCCACTCTCGTCCACGAGTTGGGCGCCGTCCCCACTAGCGAGACGCAGCCGTCGGGCCTTGGGTGAGCCGAGAAACGCCGTCACGGTCTGTTCGGAGAGCGTCTTGATGTAGACAGCCTGAGGACAGCACTTGACGGCGACAGCGTTAAGCCGGCTGCGGAGGGTCCGAGTGGAGACCCGCGTCAAGTCGATGAGAGTCTCGTGGTCGGTGATCTCCGACTCCCAGTAGCCGTTGTTGACATTCTGGTGCATACAGGATGTGGGCTCATCAGATTCATGACTGATGTCCTCGGCCGCGACCAGCCGTAGCTTTGGCCCACAGGATTTCTCCGATAGGTCTTTGTCGGTGCAGCGCAGTTGGATCAGTCTCGGGAGTCGGAACGCTTCTCCAACTGCGCTGACCATCAGGTCAATGGATACTCGCCTTGCCCCCAGCGTGGCGTCCTCGATATCGCTCAGGTGGACGCGCTGGGGGTACTCGCCACCGTCATGTCGCCACGCCTCGGCGAGCAACCCACGTAGCACTTGCGGACCGTAGTGCGCGATCAGATCGTCGACGCCAACCTTCGACACAGTTCACCTCCTGGAATCCTCACGATGTACACATGGGCGCCACGGTGAGAGAGCTCGCTGGCGAGCACAGATTCCGCATGGCTCACCTTCACATTGGTCACGACATCGCTGTCGAAGATCAGATAGACGGTTCGGCCCTGCCAGACGATGAGATTGAGATCGGCAATCGGACGGCTTTTCCCTTTGCCGAGCCTACCGTCAGGTTGGGTTTCCTTCGGTGACAATCGCCAGCTCCACACACCACCCAGTCCGATGACAAGGCCGGGTTGGTCAATGTCGTGGAGCGCCCGATGAAGGGCGAGCGTCTTCTTCTCGCCCTCGGTGATCAGAACTGGCAGCGAGGGGTTCTCGAGTTCCACTCCCGTCGTTCCGGCGGGGAAATAGAGGGTCGGCTTCTCGCCAACAGGCTGAAGGTACTTGCGGTCCGCGATGGGGACGTCGGGTTTGACGCGGATGAACCTCTTGCTGAACCGCTGCTCCTGCGGCTGCCAGTAGCGGAAGCAAAGCCCTCCGAGATCACCGTCACCGCGAATCCCGAGGTCGTGCGCCTGCGCGTGTGGGACCGACGAGACACCGGCGAAGGCGGCCGTCGTGAAATCGATGGCGCTCGCTTGAAGTTGCTCGACGTGGGTCGGGAGGATGACTCGCGACTCGAGGAGCCGGGGTGGGCTATACGGTCGACGCATCGCCCCCCCGAACCTCGGCGATCGTCAGGCCGGTCACGGTTGCGACCCGGGCTAGTTCCTCATCGGTGGGAACCGCCAGGCCCTCTAGCAGGCGATACCAGCGCCGCGGGTTGATACCTGCCTGATGGGCGAGCTTCTTGTGGGTCAGCTCGCGCCGGATAGCGGCGATGCGGATTGTTCGTGCGTCCATGCGTTCCTCCCGAGAAGAAGACTCACTACAGGGAGGAGCACGAATAACTGGACACGAAATGGTGAAAAGACCCGTGTATCAGGCACTATGGCGCGATATTAAAACGCGGGTCCCATCCGTGATTGAGGAGTTCTCTTGCCCGATCAAGGTGTGGTCGTAGATCGGTGAGATCGCGGCGGAAGGTCCTTGAGGAGAAACCAAGAGCCGGGAGCTTCTCGACGAGTTCGAGGGAAGAGGCCGGGCGTAGGCCATGCTCATCGGTAAATCCAAAGAGGCCCCAAACAGTCAGCCAATAGACGCGATACGGAACGGCTGAGCTCTGGATGTACTGATCGATTGCCAGCAATGCCTCATGCGCTGCGACAAAGTCCTCTCGACTCGAGAACCGGAGGACTAGTTCAGGTGCTGGCTTCCTGAAGGTGAACTTCATCTCGTGGCGTGGTTCCAGGTTCGGCCACCATCGCTCCCGCTTCCACTCTTCACACATCGGGCACTCGTCGTACTCGCACCTGCCCGGCTCCATCAGGCGCCTGGCTCGAACCCGGCAGCCACAGCGGCCGCAATACCACTGCTCGGGGGGCAGGTAGTTGAATCCTGCCGGTAGGGTCAACCCAAGGCGTTTGGGCCCGTCGTAGCGCGGGTGAATAGTCACGAGCGACCGCTGACATCCGGGCATACAGGAATCTTGATAGCGGGCCTCGGAGAACAGCTGCGCTGCAGCCTGATGCTCTACGCGCCGTGGCGTGAGCTTGTCGAAATCCTCGATGTCGCTGCTCAGAGGTGGTCGAGACACTCGCTCACGAATGCTACCGGATTCCGTGACCGTGAACCCAGCGTCGGGCAGTTCGGCCAGCTTCTGAATCTCCTTGCAGGGTGTGCCGCGGGAGATGCACCGCTGCGCTTTGTGGTGGGGGCAGGTCTTGCAGATGTCATCCCAGGACATGTGGGCACTCCAAGCGGGGGCGGGATGATCGGCGGGGAAAAGCACCATGATCTTCTCACGCACGAGAACTCTCGTCAAGCAAGATTCTTGACAGAATAGTCGATCAATGACCGCCGTCTAATGTGATGCGAAACCCCTTGCACATCGGGCAGAACCCTCATTTCGTGTCCAGAAACCTCGCTCGATTCCTCTAGTGTGAGCAGTGAGAGCAATCCTGTAGAGGTAGTGCAAGAACCAGAGCAGGAGGCGCTCCGCCTCCTCGCCCGCCTCCTCGTCCGCACTCTCCTGAGAGATGAAGACGCAGGCGCCACGAGCGAGCGCCCCTCCGGCGAGGAGGCCGAGTCGTGAGCAGGCGAACCGCCGGACGGGGGGCCTGGACCAAGGGCAAGCGCGCATTCCTGGCGCGCGTGGAGGTGGTGCTCGACAACCTGAAGGACTACTGGCCCCTCACGTTGAGACAGGTCTACTACCAGCTGGTGGCGGCCGGGGACATCGAGAACCGCCGCGCTGCCTACCAGAAGCTGTCCCGAGTGCTGGTGCAGGCCCGCCTGGATGGTCACATGCCGTGGGAGGCCATCGAGGACCGTACCCGGTCGGTGCTCGATTCGGCGGGTTGGGATGACGCGGCCCGCTTCGTCGCCGACCAGACGGACGACTACCTCGCCGGCTACAGGCGCGACCTGCTGCAGAGCCAGGACGAGGTCCCGGAGGTCTGGGTCGAGAAGGACGCCTTGAGTCACGTCTGCCATCGGGCGGCGTTCCCGTATTGCGTACCCGTGATCGTCGCTCGGGGCTTCTCGTCAGTGTCGTACCTGCACGATGCGGCGCAGCGCATTCGCCGGAACGCCCGTCAGGACAGGGGGACGGTCATCCTGTACTTCGGCGACCTCGACCCGTCGGGCTACGAGATGTTGCCAGCGATGATGTTCACGCTCGAAGACGAGATGGGTCTACAGGGTTGGGTCGAGGGGGTCCGGTGCGCTCTGAGTCCCGAACAGGTCGAGCAGCACGATCTGCCGACGAACCCCGACGCGCTCAAACTCACCGACTCGCGCGCAAGGAAGTACATCGATCGGTTCGGTAACCTCGCCGTCGAACTGGACGCCCTGCGGCCTGATGTCCTCGAATCCCTCGTCCGCGGGTCCATCGAGTCTCGTCTCTACCTCGACCGCCTGCAAGCCGAGCAGGAAACCGAAGCCGTGGAGCGAGACCGCTTGGCCCATCTGCGCGAAAAGGTGGTCGCCCTGATCGAATCGGAGGGTGCGTGATCATCCCCCGGTGCGCTGAGCCCGACTGCCTCCGCCCCGTCTGGCGCGGCGGCCGGTGTTGGTGGTGCTGGATGGCGCGCGCTGCGAGGGAGGCCGCTCGAAAGAGCGGCCTTGACTCCGCCGCGCAACCCAAGGCTCCCTTGTGTCCCATGACCGACGAGGATGTCCATGAGGGCTGACGCGAGGATGGACCCGGCGGGCAAGCCCGCCGTGTTGTACCTGCGCCGCTCGACGGACCGCCAGGAGCAGTCCATCGGCGACCAGCGCACGGCCCTGATCCGGTACGCCGCCGAGCAGGGCTTCGAGATCCTCGACGAGTTCATCGACGACGGCATCTCCGGCACCAGCGCCGACGCCAGGGGCGCCTTCCAGCGCATGATCGCCGAGGCGAAGGGTAAGTGCCGCTTCCGGTTCATCCTCTGCTACGACGTCAAGCGCTTCAGCCGGGGGGACCTCGACGAAGTCGGCTACTACCGGCACCTTCTGAGGCAGCGCAACGTGGAGGTCGTGTACGCGACCGAACAGTTCGCCGACGACTTCACCGGCGAGCTCATCCGGCCGATGCGCCAGTGGCAGGCCCGGCAGGAGAGCGTGGACCTGAGCCGCCTGACCGCGCGCGGGCAGATGTCTGCGGTCCAGGCGGGCTCCTACTTCGGCTCCACCCCGCCATGGGGCTACGACTACTTGTACCGCAACTCGCGCGGCGAGCCCTACCAGATCGTCCGCTACCTGCCCAGCGGCGAGAAGGAGGTCTACGACCCGGACGGCATTCTGAAAATCAGGGTCCCGCTGGGGGAGCGGCCCCCGCGCATGGACAACGACACCGTGCGGCTCGTGCTGAGCGTGCTCGAGCGCGTGGATGTCATCCGGCGCATCTTCGACATGTACGTCCGGCAGGGGCTCGGCACCCGAGCGATCACCAACCAGTTGAACCGGGAGGGGGTGTTCTCGCCGCGACGCGGGTGGTGGGGCAAGACGCACTACACCGGGGCGTGGGGCAACTCAACCATCGCCGCCATCATCAGGAGCCGGGTCTACGTGGGAGACACCTGCTGGAACAAGCGCACGATGGGGAAGTTCCACCGGGTCTCAGATGGCCGCTCCGTACCCCGGCCGCGCCAGCAGGCGGGCCTCATCGAGGCGAACCCTAAAGAGGACTGGATCATCAACCCCAACACCCACGAGCCGATCATCAGCCGCTCGACGTTCGAGGCGGCTCAGAAGATCCTCGCCGGTCGGGACAAGACCAGCACGTTCCGGCACAAGCTGTTGGGTCGTGGGCGTACCTCGAACTTCCTGCTGGCGGGGCTGATCACCTGCGAGGCGTGCGGCCATCGTTTCAGCGGCTGGTCGCAGAAGTGGAAGCGCAAGGTCAAACCCCCGCCCGCCGAGCGGCATCAGGTCTACCTTTGCGGCGGCTATCTACACAAAGGCAACTCCGTCTGCCGCCGTGTCGCGATCGACAAGCAGCCCTTCGAGGACTTCATCGTCGAGCAGGTCCGGCTCAAGGTGGTGAGCATCCTGGACGGCGGTGGGATGAGCATGCTTAGGACTTACGTGCAGGAGGAACTGGCCCAGGCGCTGGCCCACCCCAAAGCGGAACTCGTCCGTGTCCAGGACGAGCGGGCGCGGCTGAAGGCCGACACAGACCGCCTGCTGGCGAGCCTGACGCCGGTGAACGCCGAGTTCATCGACGAGAAGCTGCTGGAAATCAAGCGCCGCCTACGGGAACTGGAGGACCGCGTCGAGACCCTCGCCCAGGTCGCCGAGCGGGACCTCGACCTGGAGGCCGCGACGGACGCCGCCCTGGCCTACCTGGGGCGATTCCGCGAGGTCCTGGACCGCGGGGCGTTCCTCGAGCAGAAAGAGTTCCTGGGCGCGTTTGTGGCGGGCATCACGCTGCACCCGTTCGAGAAGCGCGGTGTGCTTCAGATGCGCGACATGATCGCGGCGTCTTTTAGTACCGCAGGGTGGACACCCGATGTTACCGTAAAGACGCACCGTCCACGGGAGTGGACAGTGAGGTTCAGACACGGAATAAGGGCCTGGAAGGCGGCGGCGTGATGCTCATTCCAGAATTCCTTGTTTGCACTTACGCAGGTCGAGCCCGTATGTCATTTCCGTGGTATTCTTTACCGGCGATTTTTTGACCGGCCACGGCATGGTAGGCCCATGAAAGAGGGGGAGCAATGGCCCTAAAAACGGGGATGGTGATCTGGATACCCTGCGAAGTAAAGCCGGGCCCTTTTTCCAACGAGCGATCAGTCTTGATCAAGACGTTGGGAGAGCCCTGGGTAGGCTTCGTTGACATACGGTTCCTCGAGGACCAGGTCGCTGCAGGGGAAACGAAGATCAAAGGACAGGTGGCGGCGATCCAGGGTGAAAGGATCTTGGTCTCCCTTCCTGGACATCCTGTCGGTTCGTCCCGAGTGAGGAGTATCGGGAAGGAAGAAGCTGACAAGGTGCCTCTTGTTCCTGTCCCGGCCTGATATCCTCAAGGAAATCAAGAAGGGAAAGTTACGATTCGACCCGCCAGTTGATCCAGCCAGGATTCAACAGATATCTGTAGACCTGCTCCTGGGGCGTCGGTTCGCCAAATTCAAGGAAAAGCAGGGGTATCTCGCCGCCGTTCACCTCGATAACTCCATATGGAATGCCTTGGATATCTGGGAGGAGTTCGAGGGTGACTACACTCTGAAGCCAAAAGAGTTTGTTCTAGCGCAGACCTTGGAACGAGTATCCATACCAAACAACCTGGCCGGGATGATCGAGGGGAGGAGTAGCTGCGCACGGCTTGGCCTAACCACACATCTGACCGCACCGAAGATAGATCCTGGGTTCGAAGGACCCATCACGCTGGAGATCGCCAATCTAGGTAGCCTGCCAATCCAACTCAGGGCCGGTGTTGAGAAGATCGCGCAGCTCATGCTGGTCCGCTTGAGCCGCCCGCTGTCCAAGAAGGACCTCTATGGCGCCGGGGCCTCTGATGTGTTTCAGCACCAAAGAGGACCGATTCCAGGAACCCGACGGACTGCGAAGCAGCGTTCCCGGCGGCGTTAGTCAGGTCGAGTTCAACTACTTCGCACCGGGCACACGTGGTGGTGTGGGAGGAGTTGGCATGAATCGGCCGGGACACATCTGAATTTGAGGCTGCCATACGCTCATGACCCAGGTCGTAATAGAAAACCCCGTCATCAACTCTCCATACGCTGAACCGCAGCGGCACTTTCGCTTCTCGGACGAGGGCATTACCAACGAGATCGTCGAGCAACGCCGCCCGAGTTCCTACTTCACTCCCATCGCCGCCTCGAAGAAGAAGGGCAAGCAGCTAGTTCTGACTGAATGGACGCAGGACCGGGTCGAAGAGAACAAGTTCATCAACCAAGTCCGCGAACGGGTAGCGCTCTGGAGAAGCGGCGGCTACGTCGGCGTGACTCGGACGACGCGCCAGCTCCTTGAGTACTGGACGAGGGCTGATCGCGAGCGGCGCTTCTTCTTCTGCCAGGTGGAGGCACTGGAGACCGCCATCTACGTCGCAGAGGTAGCCGGCAAGTACGGCGATGCGTGGATCGAGAACCAGCTCCGGCACTACAACCAGGACGCCAATCCGCTGCTGAACCGGATCGCGTTGAAGATGGCCACGGGGGCTGGCAAGACCGTCGTCATGGCGATGCTCATCGCCTGGCAAGCGCTCAACAAGTTCCAAAACCCACAGGACGGCCGCTTCAGCGACACGTTCCTCATCGTGACCCCAGGAATAACCATCCGGGATCGGCTGCGAGTCCTGTATCCGCACGATGGCCAGAACTACTACCGGGAACGGGATGTCGTCTCCACCGACCAGATTGCCGAGCTGAACAAGGCGAAGATCCTGATCACCAACTTCCATACGTTCTTGCAGCGAGAGCGGGGGCAGGTCTCGAAGCTCGGCAAGGCGATCCTCGCGACGGGCAAGACGAGTGCCTTTACAGAGACGCCGGCCGAGATGGTTCGCCGTGCCTGCCGGGAATTGGGGAACAAGCGCAACATCGTGGTCATCAATGACGAAGCGCACCACTGCTACCGGCGCCGGGCGGACAGCGAGGAAGAGATGCTCAAGGGTGATGAGCGCCGCGAGGCTGAGAAGCGTGAAGAGGAAGCTCGCGTGTGGATCTCGGGGCTCGAGGCAGTAAAGGAGAAGGTCGGGGTGAAGGTCGTGTACGACCTCTCGGCGACGCCCTTCTTCCTCAAGGGTTCAGGCTACCCGGAAGGCACCCTCTTTCCCTGGGTCGTCTCCGACTTCTCGCTCATCGATGCCATCGAGTCGGGCATCGTCAAGGTGCCACGGGTGCCGGTTGCGGACGACTCGATGACGGGCGATCTGCCGACATACAGAGACCTCTGGATCCGGATCCGCGAAGATCTTCCCAAGAAGGGCCGCAAGTCCGATCAGCCGGATGTGGAGCCGAAGCTGCCTGTCGAGTTGCAGGGTGCCCTGCATAGCCTCTACGGCAACTACCAGAAGTACTACAAGCTCTGGGAGGACAACCACCAGGCACGAGCGAACGGGGCCACCCCGCCGGTCTTCATCGTGGTGTGCAACAACACCAACGTCTCGAAGTTGGTATTCGACTACGTGGCCGGCTGGCAAAAGGTCCTGGCGGACGGGACGACGCTGGTGGTTCCAGGCCAGCTGCCAATCTTCAACAACGAGAAGGATGGCCAGTGGAGCCCGCGGCCCAACACGATTCTCGTGGACAGCGAGCAACTCGAATCCGGCAACGCCATGAGTGATGACTTCAAGAAGATCGCTGCAGCCGAGATTGAGGAATTCAAGGCCGAGTATCGAGCCCGGTTCCCGGGACGCGACACCACCGAGTTCACGGACGAGGACCTTCTCCGGGAAGTGATGAACACGGTCGGCAAGCGCGGGAAACTCGGCGAGAACGTCAAGTGTGTCATCTCGGTTTCCATGCTGACGGAAGGTTGGGACGCCAATACCGTGACCCACATTCTGGGGGTGCGGGCCTTCGGCACACAGCTTCTCTGCGAACAGGTCGTGGGTCGTGGGCTCAGGCGGATGCGGTACGCTGCTGAGCGCCGTGCGCTGGAGGTGAACGGCAAGACCGTGGAGATCGAAGCCTTCAGCCCCGAGTACGCCGAGATCTACGGTGTACCGTTCTCCTTCATTCCGTGCTCGGGCTCGACCACCGACATCGTTGGCACCTCCATGCCGACCCGGGTTCGGGCGATGGAGGAGAGGATCGCCTGCGAAATCACTTTCCCACGACTGGCCGGATACCGGTACGAAGTGTCTGCCGAGAAGCTATCGGCGGAGTTCGATGAACGGTCACAACTTGCGCTATCCACAGCGGACGTCCCGACCAGGACTGAAAACGCCCCCATCGTCGGCGAGCGGACCATCCACACGCTCGATGACCTGAAGGGCCGGCGCATTCGGGAAGTCGAGTTCCTCCTGGCGAAGCTCGTGGTCGAGAAGTATTTCCGGCAGGATGGCGAGAAGAAGACGGACAGGCCAGCAGAACACCGTTTCGACTCCGAGGTCCAGGTGTGGCGGTTCCCCCAGGTGCTGGCCATCACCAGGCGATGGCTCGCCGAGTGCGTGACACTGAAGGACAACACCTTCCCGCAGCTGCTTCTGCTCATCGAATTCGCCCACGATGCCGCGGACAAGATCTATCGTTCCATCGTCGCCGCCAAGGCCGGAAAGCAGCGTCTACTGCCGATCCTGCGGCCGTACGATGTGGAAGGTTCGACGCGCTACGTTGATTTCGATACGGTCAAGCCGGTCTACGTAACGCGCGCGGATAAGTGCCACATCAGCCACGTCGTCGCGGACACGGACTCTTGGGAGCAAAAGGTCGCCCAGTCGCTTGAGGACATGGAGGAGGTCGTGGCCTACGTCAAGAACCAGAGCCTCGGCTTCAGCATCCCCTACACGCTCAACGGCGAGGAGCGACAGTACTACCCTGACTTCATCGTGCGGGTCCGAGCGGCCGACGACAGCCCTCTTCTGAACCTAATCGTCGAGGTGACAGGTGAGAAGAAGAAGGACAAGGAAGCCAAGGTGATCACGGCACGCGACCTCTGGGTGCCCGCGGTAAACGCTCACGGTGGATTCGGCCAGTGGGCGTTCATCGAGGTCACTGACCCGTGGAACACCCAGACCCTTATCCGTGCTTCTTTGAGACGAGACACCGCGCATTCAGTTGCGTAAAGAGGTCCTCATGGCACTCAAAAGCAAAGAGTGGTTCTACAAACAATGTCTACGCGAGGTAAAAGGACACCGTCGGTTCTGCCACCTCTGCTGGGACATCCTTGAGAAAGGCATCGGTCAGAGCGACAGCACGCGAGGGCATGTGACCCAATCGGTCGGAGTGAGCCAAGAGTTTCTAAACTCTCACCCGCAGCTCGTGGCAACAATACGAGCCGCAGACTCGTCTTGTCCATTCGATGTCGCCCACAGCACACAAGTCCGCAATGCACTTAGAACGTGGCTTGCAGGCCGCGAAGGAAGGTTCGGCCGAAGGTCGTTCGGCTACAACTACGACACGTTCAAGAACATCGTGACGCCTGGCTTGGGCGGCTCACGTCGGGGTGGAGGTGGGGCAGACGACGAGTTCAAGCGAGTACTTCGTGTGATGGCTGAATTCCACTCATAAGGATATCTCCGCATGGCACGAAAGATGCAACCTCAGGTAGCCGCTATCCGCCACAAAGATAGGCGTGCCAACATTCCTACTGAGGAGCTGCGCGACTTCGTGGCCGACGAAGAGCTCGCCCCAAAAAACATGCTCTACCCGCGCGACCCCTCTCTCGATCCGCAACTAGTCTGGAAGGGCAAGGATGAACAAGACGCGCAGGATCTGGTCGTCCCTGTGGTCCCGATCTATATCCAGGAGAAGATTCACCCGCAGGCCATCATCGAAGCGATGCCACGCATCGAGCAGCCCGATCAGTCGCAGCCGAATTTGTTTGCCGACTTCAACGGGGGACCTATTGACTTTGAGCAACGGGTCGATTTCTACCATCACGACCAAAACTGGGCTAACCGCCTTATCCTTGGCGATTCGTTGTTGGTCATGACCTCACTGGCTGAGAAGGAGGGGCTCAAGGGGAAGGTGCAGACCATCTACTTCGACCCGCCCTATGGCATCAAGTTCGGCTCTAACTGGCAAGTGAGCACCCGCAAGCGTGACGTGAAGGACAAGGCGGAGGACGCCACGCGGCAGCCTGAACAGGTACGCGCGTTCCGTGATACTTGGAAGCTCGGCATCCACTCTTACTTGGCGTACCTACGTGCTCGGTTGGTGGTGGCTCGCGATCTGCTCACAGAGACCGGCAGCATTTTTGTTCAAATCGGGGACGAGAACTTGCATCTAGTGCGCTGCGTGCTGGATGAGGTGTTCGGGAGCGAGAGCTTCGTAGCCAATATCGCTTTCAAGAAGAAGAAGATGCCACTTGGCGAGACGTATATTTTCACGATGTGCGATTACCTCGTGTGGTACGGGAAGAACTCTAAGCAGACAAAATTCAAAAGGCTGTTTACGAGTCGAAGCGATTCGCAGGATGGAGACTATGGATATGTTGAACTGCCTTCTGGAGAGTGTGTAGCCCGCGCCAAACTAGGGTCCGAGGCCGCTGTCGCTCCAGATGGAAGACTCTTCCAATCAATGGACCTGCGTTCGTCGGGGCGTACAGAATCATGCGTCTTCGAGTTCGCGTTCGCTGGCCAGAAGTTCTTCCCGTCTGGCGGCAAGAGCTGGAAGACGAACCTCGATGGAATGCGAAAGCTGCTTATAGCCAACCGTCTTTTCTTCCCGGGCGACTCTCTTCGCTACAAGCTCTACTTTGACGATTATCCAGTCCAAGAGCTCAGCCACATGTGGATGGACACTCAGGGTGCCAGCGACAAGGATTATGTCGTCCAAACCAGTACCAAGGTCGTCGAGCGCTGCCTACTGATGACCACTGATCCCGGCGACCTGGTTCTTGACCCGACCTGCGGGAGCGGCACTACGGCATACGTCTCCGAGCAGTGGGGACGGCGGTGGATCACGTGTGATACCAGCCGCGTAGCGCTCGCGCTGGCGCGTACTCGCCTGATGGCCGCCAAGTATCCCTACTACCTGCTGGCCGACTCGCCGGAGGGCACCCAGAAGGAAAAGGAACTAACCGGCAACATTCCGCCAGCATCCAAGACGGAGAGCGATATACGCAAGGGCTTCGTCTACAAGCGTGTGCCGCACATAACGCTCGGGTCCATCGCGAACAACCCGGATATCAAAGAGAGGATGAAGCGCGAGCAGATCGACGCTGCCATTGCGCGTCACGCGGAGACGGAGAGACTCTTCGACCAGCCGTATGAGGATAACAAGCGCGTGCGGGTTTGCGGACCGTTCTCGGTGGAGAGCCTGTCGCCGCATCGCGTGCTATCCACCGCCGATGAGAACCAGGATGGCACTCTGAGCGAGCAGGAAGGCCGCAAGCAGCAGGATTTTGCGACCATGATCCTGGACAACCTCAAGAAAGCGGGGGTGCAGAGCACCCGCAAAAGCGAGCGGCTCACCTTCGACCGCCTTGATCCCTACGCCGGCGCGTGGCTGCATGCCGCAGGCGAATACACCGACGCCGACGGCAAGACTAGGCGCGTGGCCGTTTCCCTCGGTCCCGAACACGGCACCGTCGGCACGCAACAAGTGAAACAAGCCGCCAAGGAAGCGGTGCAGGGGGTGGGCTTCGACATGCTTATCGTCTGTGGCTTTGCCTTCGACCCGCACGTCGGCGAAGAAGTGAAGCGCTACGGCACACTGACCGTGCTGCCCGCCAAGATGAACCCCGATCTGGCTATGGGCGACGAGTTGCTGAAGAAGACCGGAGCGGGCAACCTGTTCATGGTCTTCGGCGAGCCGGACGTGGAGATCAAGAAACAGAAGGACGGACAGATCGTCGCCGAGATCAAGGGCCTCGACGTTTACGATCCGACCACCGGACAGATTCGCAGCGCCTCCACCGACGACATCGCCTGCTGGTTCATCGACACCGATTACAACGGCGAAAGCTTCTTCGTGCGCCACGCCTACTTCACCGGAGTCGATGAACCCTACGACAAGCTCAAACGGGCGCTACGGGCGGACATCGACGAAGCTGCCTGGAGCAGTCTCTACAGCACGGTGAGTCGTCCGTTCCCCAAGCCTGAGTCCGGCAAGATCGCCGTGAAGGTCATCAACCACTACGGCGACGAAGTCCTGAAGGTCTTCGAAATCTGACCCACGCCGCAGCCTTGACTTCCGCCCGCGCTCACGCCCTTGTTGCCCTTCGATGTTCCCCCGATTCCGCGCCCCCGAGACGATGACGGCCGCCGAGCAAGCGACCCTCCTGCGGGCGACGGCGGCGCATACCACCCCGCGGGACCACGTCCTCTACTCGATGGCCCTCGGCACGGGATTACGACTTTCGGAGCTCCTCGGTCTCAACGTTGGCGACGTGTCGCCGGATGGACGAGTCTCCAGGAAGCGTATCGTCCTTCCTATTACTAAGGGGTCGCGTAGAGGCGAGGTCTTCCTGCCGGCCCGGCTCATCCCGAAGCTGCGCCGGTTCCTGGCGTGGAAGCGCGTCCACGGCGAGTCCCTCGAGGTGGACGCGCCGCTCTTCGTCTCCGCGCAGGGACGACGACTATCTCCTCGCGCGGCCCAGTGGCGGTTCGCGTGGTGGCAAGAACGAGCCGGGTTCGACCGGCACTACGGATTTCACCAGCTTCGCCACTCGGCGGTGACAGCGGTCTACCGGGCCAGCGGGAATCTTTTCCTTGCCCAACGATTCGCCCGCCACTCGTCACCCCTGACGACGATCATCTACACCCATCCGTCGGACGAGGAGTTGTACGAGGGGATCAGGGACCTACCGTGCTGAGGGGGTGGCGGTGTAGACACGCTGCTGCTCCGCCACCCAACACTGCCCAAAGTCAGGGTTTTCCTGAGGGGCATGAGAACTGGCCGAGGGCATCAGCGTGCCGCGGAATCACGGACTTGACAACATCCGAAGCTACTGTACTTTGCAGATAAGCGAGTCATGTCCGATGGGAGATCCAAAGATGAACGCGGAGATGAGGTTTCGCGTCGTCGAATCGCGTGCCCTTCCGCACCCAGGCCAGATCCTTGACATCAAAGAATTCCTGGATGTCGAAGGAGCTCGTGCACTTCTCGGAGAACTGGTTCATGCTGGCACCGGTCGCCAGTTCGCCATCCTGGACGGGAATGGCAACATGCTGGTGGACGAGAGCGGCAAGCCCAGCGGCCGGATGTGAGCTGCCTGGGTAGGCCTCCATTCATCAAACAGGGGGAGTCCTCGTTCGCGTCGACAGCAGGCAGAGGATTCCTTGGCGGGAATAATGCCAAGTTTTAGGGAAGCAAGGGTCTTGGTTGACCATCGAGGTTCCGTGCGTCGTGTATGCAAGCTCGCGTTCAGCCACCAAGATGCCAGCCTGTATCTGTTTCCATACGCTGCGTGCGGGAGCTATTACTACGGTGGGCGTTCACTGACTGAAGCGCAGTTCCAGGACACCTTCGACTTCACGAAGGAATTCTCCGCCAACTCGATTCCGAAGCTCTCGATTCATGAATCGGGCCAAGTCCATGTTGGTACGCGAGACAAAAGGGCTGGTCCCTTGCAGATTCCTAGTCTGGACACATTGACGGGCCAGCATGTCGCAACAGTATGTCCTGACATGTTTTCCGCGTTGCCCCTCTTCAATCGACGCGTTGGGCTCGGACCTGAACTTGACGTCGTGATCAATGCCAGTGAGCTGGCGGCCAACGCGAGGGTCGCGATCTTCATGAACGGGCAAGCACCCGAGTTTGATGGTGGTCGATGCCGTCTTACAATTGCGATGCGCCGTCCGACACTTCAGAACCCACTGTACATGGGCATCAGGGCAATCGCGCAGGAGCCTCTGATCGAAGGTGACTCATCGACTGGCGGGACAACGGTTCTAGCTGGATGGAACCCTCTGGCCGCCGATGACAGTGCTATCGATTTGCTTTACGTACGCGGAAGATAGCGTCGACAGACATCCGGGGCCGGACGAGGAACTGGGAGGTGGTCAGGGACCTGCCGTGCTGAGGCGCGCCCATCAGGTGTTGTCCTCCTCCGGCTCCTCCTTCTGCAGTTTCTTCGAGGGCCACGCCGGAGGTAGATCCCTCATGGCTTCGAGGGCGTCAGCCTCTTGGAGCAGGAAGTAGGAAGTCATGCACAACGCCGATATCAGTTGACTGAACACCTCAGGCTTTCGGGGCGCATCACGCGTGAATTCGTAGCCGGTCGATGTGAGCCGTTGGTAGATAGAGAATGAACCCTGGTTCGGGTGAGCGAACTCGCTCTTGATATCGTAGTCATCGGTGAATACAGCTGACTCTGACCTCAGGTGTTCCGGCAAATACTCGTCGAGGTATTTCGCTGCGTCTCTGAGTACATCGTTGATGTGGTATGGCTTCGGCCAGTTGGAGTCACTCTTCGACTTGATACTGTTACCGCACGTAAGTCGCTCAATGCACTTCGTCAGCGCCTTAGGGTCGTTCTTCATCGTGGTCCTCTCGATCTCACGTCTGGCAAAGACGACGAACGCAAGTGTCTCGTACAGTGCGCGAGTCAGAACATAAGCCGCAAGGATGTCGCCATTGTTGAGGGCGTGGATCGCATGGCGCAGGAGTTCATTTCCTCGGAGCAAATTCGCTCGAGCAATCGCCTGACAGCGCCACGACAGACCCCTGGCAGTTCGATCACCGAACTGCAGCGGCTCCAGTGTGAGCTGCTCAAAGCGTTGCAACAGCGCGTCAAGCCTTGCGGCTCCATCCTTCAACTGAGGGAATTCCTTCAGAAGGGACTCATCAACACGTGGCAAGCGCATGGGCGTGGAAGAGGCCTCCTCATTTGCCACTAGCAGTTATCTCCCGTTACCAGCTCCTCAACCCTATCCTTGCCCCATCATCCTGGCTACCACGCCGCCCTCACTCGAGCCATCGCTACCGCTCATCGTGGAAGACCACGGCGTTGGGGACGATGGCCCGGATCTCCTTCACCGTCTCGATGCCGTCTTTCTCGGACATTGCGTCCACGATTCGTGCTTCACCCCTGCGAGGGCGGCGCACTCGATGATGTTGTCTGGCAATCTCTGCACGTTGGCTGGCGACCGCGCCGCAAGCTCCTGAATCGCTCCCGCAAAGAGAAGTGGCGAGCACACAGTAGACGTCGGCACACAACACACACTCCCCCAGCGTGGCCGAGAAAGCGGCTTGAACACGCCTGACAGACGCACCCCTGCAGCGCCCCCGCATTCCTCCCCTGCAGCACTCCGTTCATCGACTGTTCCCCGCTCGCCGCTGAATTCCTGATCAGTGGCTGTAGATGAGCGCCTTTACAGTCTGGTATTCCTGAGGCCTACCGGACTCTAATCTCGTGTTTCTGCGTTTCCTGGTCTAAGAATGTCCAGCCCCAACCGACGACCTTTCCACCCTGAAGGACAATTGGAGTCAGTTCATCGTCCGTGATTGCATCGTCGCGGCGCTTTACATCAGTGTAGTAATAGAGTACCTCGAAGGTCTCTCCACTCTTAGCAACCAGGGTCTCGGTTCGATACGGATTGGTGATCTGCCATCCTTCCCGCGCTCTCACAGTCTCCGTGCCCATGAGCGCCAGGACCTCTTCCCTGGTCATTTCCATCCGCAGTCTGTTTAGACTCTCTCTATTCGCACCCCGAACAGCCTCTGTCGAGATCCCCCAGACACAGGCGCCGAGTGAGAGTCCAATCAAAGCTACAAGAGCTTGGACTCTCATTGGACTGCTCCAGGGGCGTTGTGACACCCCAACAGCGCCGCCGCATTTCTCCCCTGCATAACACCATTCATCGACGTCCGTCCCGCTCGCCGCTGTCCCTGGTAGTTGACGGCCGCGACGTAGTAGCGCGCGTCGCCGACAGCGGGGTCAGGCAGCGGATCGGACACAGTGAGGTGCTCGCCTGGGATCGGCGGACGACCTGCGGGGACGGTGCACTCGAGTGGCGTCGCCTGAGAGAGGTCCGATGCGGTGCGCACGTCGCCCGTGTAGACGCTGAACGAGTCCGCTCCGACGAGCCCCTCGGGGCGCACGGGGACGTTGAAGGAGAGGGTCGAAGGCGGCTGATAGGACAGGATGATGTCGAGGAGGTTGGGGAGGCCGGTGATCCTGACGATCCCAAATCCGCCTCCGGAGGGCGTACACCCGGACCCCACACACTGTGCGCCCAAGACGGCAACATACAGGTGACCGTTAATCGCGTCTATCATCAAGTTTAACGGCTGGGTCCGCTGTGCTCCTCGAGTCCCGGAAGAACAGGTGGCGTTTGGATACTCGCAGGGGATCGTGGTGCCCTGATCGATGCAGATATCTCTCTCAAAAGGGAATCGGGCAATCAGTTGGTGATCTATTCCATTCCACCGCTCGACCTCAAATAGGCTTGAGCGCCAGCCGGTTGGGCAGTTGTGTTCCCCCGCCGTCGAATCACGAGCTGTGATTCGGTATTGAGCTCCCAACACATCGATGGCTGTCCCCGGCACACCGGTTTGCGAGCTGTTCCATCTGCTGAATTCCGGTTGCTCACATACGAACGCGTTCCAAGTGGCCGAAGAGCCGCAGGCTTCAGCTACAGAGCCGAGTTGCAAATAGGTACTCGCTGAAAGTTCGGGAATCAGCAACTCGAATTGATCAGCCAGAAAGCCCTGGGCCCGCGTTGCGCCGCTCCCCAAGAGCACCAAGAGTATCCCAACTTGAATCCGTTTCAGCATGACTCGATCCCCCTCGAATCGGGACAAAGATCAGAGTGCCTCCTACGCCACCATCACACCCCCATCCTCCTCGCCGCCGCGATCGCCGCCCGGATCCCTTTCGCGGCGCGGATCCGCTTGACCTTGACGCGCTGACGCGGCTTCAAACCGCGAAGCGTGCCCATGTAGCGGCCCTGGAGCTTGAGCGCGGCGCGATGTTTCGCGGTGAGTCTCGGTGAGCGGCGGCCGGAGCCGTTGTCCGAGATCGAAGCGATGGTCTGTTTCGCAAGGGCAGGGGCTATCCGTGAAAACGCGCTCGCAAGCTGGCGGAACGATTTGCGGATCGTGCGGAGTTCGCGGGCCAGAGTGGCGCTGGGCATTCAATGACCTCCGGGTAAGGGACCTGATCGCGGGGCAGACAGGATACCACGAAGCTGCGCCTACTCCGACTCCAGCTTCCGCAGATTCTCGTAAGCCTCCTTCATCTCCGGCTCCAGTTCGAGGGCGCGCTGGAAGTCGGCCCGGGCTCCTTCCATGTCCCCCATCCGCGCCTTCGCGATCCCACGGTTGTTGTGGGCCTGCGCGTCGTTCGGATGCAGGTCGATCGCGCGGTCGAAACTGGCTATGGCCTCATCGAGTCGCCCGGCGTTCATGAGGTCGATGCCGCGGTTGTACCAAGCGACGACCAGCTGCGGAGCCATCTTGAGGGCTCGGTCGTAGCGGGCAAGGGCATCGTCGAGTCTACCCTCCCGGCTCAGTGCGATCGCCTGATTCGACAGCAGGTGCGCGATGACCTCGTCGTTGGTGAGGTCGCGCAGAAACACGCCGCGCTCGATGCTGGAGTCGGCGATCTTGTTCCGTCGGCGGTATATGTCGTCGGGGATCTCGCGGCCCGCCTCGAGGAGCTCCACATTGCGGGGACCTTCCTCGAGCTGGACTCGGATGAAGAGGTGAACGGGAGTAGGCACAGCGTGGGCCGCAAGGCCGAGTCGCTCGGCCATCGCCAGGTAGACGATTGCTAGGCCCATGCAGGTGCCGCGGCGGTTCTCGAGGACGGCGGCGACCGACGTATTCTCGGGGGTGGTGAGGTCCTGGAGAGCCGCGAACCCCTCGGGGGCGAAGAAGTGGCGGTTGAGGGCGGCCAGAAGGTGAGCCTGTGTCGCGGGTGACGCCGGACGGATGGATGCGACCTCAGCATCCACCTGGGACACAAGGCGGTCGAGTGCGGAGTCGGACTGCGTGGTCTCGGCCTGCAGAGCGGCGAAGAGGATATCGGCTGCAGGCGGTGCGGTTTCAACAGACGACGGGGAATGTCGCGTGCAGGAGAGAAAGAGGAAACCGGACGCGAGGAGAAGACAAGATGATCGGCGCACGGCGCGACTATATCGCAGGCCTCAGTCCTACGCGGGGCCGCCCCTGTAGCACGACGGTCGCGTTACAAACCGTCCATGAAGGTAGCTGAGCTCACTTTTCTCTTGCCAGGCATGGAGCAACAGGAGTATGAAGAGCATCGCGACCGTCGACTCTATGCGCTGGCACCGCCACCTCTGTCAGCGCAGGGCAGGCGCAAGCCAGGAGTAGGCATCGCTGGGACTGGGGGGTCCCGAAACGTTGCATGCGGTGAGTGTGCCCGCGTGCTGCTTACCGGCCAACGTACTTGGGGGCGGATCGACCGATCCGCGAGGGAGGCATCTTGAGCCGTTCACTCCACCGCACATTCCAGTCCAACATGTGGAAGCTCGCTCTCGTTCTAGTTCCCGCATGCTGCTCCCTGCCAACTGGAATGGTGTTGGCTGAGGGCCAAGCAGATTCGGGCGGTGGTTTTCAAGCCAATCAGTTCTACCTCGATGGAATCGGCGGGGACAGTATCTCGGCCTACTCAGGCGCGGCCGAGACACCCATCAAAATCGGGCCAACGCTTAGAGCAGGCGGTGGATTGGAGCTGGGCCTTACGCTTCATCATTCTTCGAAGATCTGGCACCGCAACGACAGGATCAACAATCCCCACAATGCCCTTCAGCGGCGTGGCCCGTTCGGAGTAGGATGGCGCCTGCATGTGGGACGCCTCTACGATTCCGTGACAGCGGGATTCGTCTACGAATCCCCGGACGGTGCTCAGCATCCGATCAAGTATTTCGTCGATACGCCGGACCCAAACACCGTGGTCGACCCGAACATCGTAGTTCGCTACCACGGAACGATCGACTCGACTTACATCCGGCTGGAACCAATAGTTGGCTCGAGCCCGGTCACTGTATCAGGCACCCAAAACAACCCCACCTTCGACCCCGAGCCGAACGCCTATCGACTCTACATGGGGAACGGAGTCGTTTACACCTTTGCACGCATGCTACAAGATGATGATCCGAATCACACAGGCGATAGGGGCCTTGAGATAGACGACTTCCATGGATGGTACACAACGAAAATAGAGAAGTGGATTGACCCAAATGCCGCTAACCCGGTCGGTCGAATAACCGTTGAGTATGACCCGAACGCTCCGCATTGCCTTAGCCGCGTGGACTTTCTCGCACTTGATCCGAACGGTGTGCTCGGCGTGCAGCGTAGCATTGCCTTCACCAATGACACTGAGCTCGGAAGCTTGGAAGTCGAAGGGGGCTACACAGAGGCCATCACGTTCCCTGCGGTGAATGGCCAGAATGCGACTACGGCCACGTACGAGTTCAAGTATGAGGGACCCGTAGATCTGACTTACGTACCGAATAACGATCCAAACTGGAGCATTGGCTTTAATGACCAGTTCCTCCTCAAGAGGATCCTCTTGCCGTTCCCGGATGTGGATCCGAACAGCTATCCCCACGAGTTCACGTACGACTTAGATCCAAACGCGCAGGGTAAGACGGGTGAGCTCATCAAACGTAGACTTCCAACCGGAGCGGTCCTTACGTACCACTACGAAAGTTATGTATGGAAACCTGGAACGATAACCAACTTCTCGCGAGAAGTGACAGAGAAGAACGTCTATCTCGACCCCAACCCAAACTCGCCCAGCGACGGCAAGTGGAGATATCACAGATCACGAACCAACGGTTCTACACGGTACGCCGTACTCATTGATCCCTTCGGCAACGATACGGTCTACTACTTCACGAATGGAGTAGATGAGGGCATCGGACCTCTCACTACAAGGGTTGAGACCTACCGCGGCATCAACACCTACGAGCAGCCAGGAAGCGGTGGTGTCCTCGTGCAGACGAACCGAGTGGCATTCCTGAACGTGCTAGCAGGTATCAACGTTCAGCCCGCCCGAGAATGGACCATTTTTCACGAACACCAAAACAAGATCGTCCATACCCTTCGTGGAAGCGCGGGACCCTTCGGACACTTCGGATTTGTCAAGGAATACGGCTTCAACCAAGCCGATGAGGAACAGGAGCTTTTGGACGAGAGCATCGTCCCGTACAGGCAGGAGCTCCTGACCTACGAGAAGGTAGATCCGAACACAGTGGCCCAATGGAAGTTGTGGTCCATCCATAGGCTCGCCTCGCGAGTGATGCAGGACGGCTCAGGCCTTGCAGCCCGTAGATCAGCAATGACCTACACGAACGATGGTCGCCTGCTGACAACCAGGAACTTTCTCGATCCGACGAGCGCAACCGGGGGGTCAGAGGACATCATCACTGAGAACGTGTACGACCCGGTCACAGCCAACCTAGAGCGCAGCTATACACGCAAGTCGGGAGCCTCAACACCTGCCTTCGGTGGCAGGTATGAATACGCAGATAGCGTATTCCTAACCAAGAGTCGGACACTAGATCCGAATCAACCTACAGCCACCGGCAGTCAAGCGTTCAGCTATTTGAACAAGGAGCTAAGCGTAGAGCCCGTGAGTGGCACTATAAAAACAAGCAAGACTCCGGACGGAATGACAACCGACTATCACTTAGACAAACTAGGTCGTACCACGAGCATAGTTCCAACGAGTGATACTGGGGCGCTGGCGACAAACGTACAGTATGTGCCACCCGATCCAAACGTCACGGACCCAAACGACGCGCGGTGGTTTGATATCGCCACTCAGGTTCAGCAGGGTTCAGATCCGAACAACGCCGCTCAATTCACCAGGATGAGCTACCGGTTCGACCGACTCGGGCGCGTAGTACAAGTTCGCAGGAGCATCAGCGCCAACTGCGATGCCATCCAGCGGACCACTTACGACATTGCTGGTCGCGTGACCTTTGTCACCGAGTGGGGGCTGGATCCGAACATGCCGTGCACGAGCGAGCAGCCGATCCCTTCTAGCCAGATCTTCTCTGCGACACGCGGGACTGAGACCTTTTACAATCTGGACACGGACCCGAATGCATACGACCCGGTCGGACGCGTTCAGAAGGTGGAAACCGCTGATGAGAAGATAACGGCGTTTTCATACGCCGGGCCTGCGACCACAGTGACGGTTGAGGTCGATGGTCAGGAGACCACCACACGTTACGAATACGATGCTTTCGGGAATCTCGCGTACGTCGATGCGCCCGATGACCCCAATACAGCATCGGCCGATGCGCGATACACCTACAGCATAACAGGAGAACTGCTGAAGGCCGAGACAATCAATGTGCCAGCATCCGGTTCACCCATCATCCAGTCTCGCGAGTTCTCCTTTGACGGCTTGGGCCGAGTCCGGAGTTCTACGACTCCTGAGGGCGGCACGGTCCAGGTCACAGGCTATGATGCTGGCGGACGGCCAACAGAGAAGATCGAAAGTGATGGAACCAAGGTTACTCTCACGTACGATGCCGCCGGACGCATTCTCACCTCCTCTGCGGCTGAGGACGTCACCGACCCCAACGTGACGCTTCCGCGCTCGTACGCCACCGCGCGAGATCAGGCAAAGTTCTACTACGATGAGTCCGGCGTATCGAACGCCGCAGGCCGCCTGACGCGCGTTGACAGCTACGATGAATCAGGTGCGCTCATCATGCGGCGCAAGTTCAATTATGCAGGTCGGATGGGACGCCTTTCCGAGGAGTCGAGCACGTTCGCGGCGTGGGATGACCGCTCAGGAATCGGGAGTCTCGATAAGGAGCTCAAGACCTGCTACTTCTACGACAATCTCGGGATGGTATCGGAGCTTCGGTATCCCGCTGAGTCTTCCTGTACCTCTGGCTCGGCACCCAGCGGCGTCGCCAGACTGAACTACACGTACCGGTACGGATCGCTCAACAAAATCGAGGACATGAATCGTCCCGGCAGCGGCTCAACCACGAAGCTCATTGACGGTGTCGTCTACAGTGCCGCTGGAGGCGCACGCAAGATTACCCACGGCAACGGCCGGGCTACAAGCATATGGCCCGACGAGATGGGAAGACCCGAATCGATTAGCGTCCTACTAGATCCCAACGGAGCGATGAATCCAGATCCCAACGGTTCCAACTATTCTGCCTTCCTCACCAACTCTACACCGTTCAGGACAGGCCATTACACCTACGATGGCGCAGGCAACATCCTCTCCATCGGTCCCGGCACTGATGGCACAAGTGCCGACACCTTCGACTACGATCCCCTTTCGCGACTCAAGGCGGCAACGATCAAGTATAAGGATGCTTCAGACCAAGCGCAGAGCGACGATCTGACCTATACGTACGACTCATTTGGCAACATGATTGAATGGACGAGAGACGCTTCACAGGCGACCTTAAGCACGAGCACGGTGACCAATCGCCTTACCGCTGTCAATGGAGCGTCGAACTACTACGATCAGAGTGGCAACCTTCTAGGCGACTCGAGCAAGCAGTTTCTCTTCGATGAGCGCAACAGGCTCCTCGCTGCGGGAGAATCCTCAAAGACCTACCCGATAGGTCAGTACGCCTACGACGCCGTAGGGATGCGCTTCATGAAGGCTTTCCCCGGCAAGGGGGAGCGCACATTCTATGTGCGGGATTCCGGTGGCAATGTCCTGACCGAGTTCACGCTACCTACAGCAAAACACGACGAGTTCCTGCAGAAGGACTATTTCTACGCACTGGGTCGCGTCATCGGCATGGCCGAGGAAAAATCCCCTGGTCCCGTCCGCGGCCTTTGGGCAAGCAGCAGCTTTTGGCCCGCCAACGAGGAAGAGGAAATAGTAGCGGGTGGTTCGATCACCTTGAATTGGATTTCCAACATCGATCCCAACATTGCCGGCTACAGAGTCTTCCGCAGAACCGTCGGGTCCTATAGTCAGGTCGGTGGTGATCTATCCTCGTCAGCTACTTCATTCACACAGACGATAAGCTCAGGTCAACTTCAGGCGGGGGCTACTTACTACTACAAGGTTGCTGCTTTCAACTCATCCAGCTTGGAAGGGATTCCCTCCAAGAGCATGAAGTTCATGATGACCGAGCATTCGGATCCGGCATCCCCAAGTGGTCTGACTGTCGAGGCACGCGATCGCTCGGTGACCTTGCGATGGACAAGGAGTAGCGACGATTCAGGGTTTCTTACGGTGAACAACGTAGGGGATCCTGCCACCACCTTTCAGGGATACCAGGTCTACAGACAGAACTCCTCGGGGGCGTGGGTCAAGAGAAACCTCGTTCCACTTACGGAACCCGTGTTCCATGACTTGGCCGTCACACCTGGGACCTCGTACACGTATCAGGTTCGGGCTGTCGATACCTACTGGCAAGAGTCCCAAGGAACCACGAATGTCACAGGGCAACCTGCCGACTACGATCCGCCCGCACCACCAACTGGAGTGCGGGCGCTGTCTGGACCGGGGACAAATGAGATCACGATCGTATGGACTCCGTCTCCTGAGTCAGACGTACAGGAGTACAAGGTCTATGAGAAGGTAGGCGGCAGTTATTCGCTGATAGCATCAATTGCTGACCCGAACAACTACTATACGCATCACGATCCGAACTTTTCAGCAGGGGAGCACACGTATGCAGTTGCTGCTAAGGATGCGACCTCATACTCGGGACTGTCAACGGACGTGAAGGCCAGGCTGCGCAACGGTCTTTCTGTGCCCGGCTCCCAGGCGGCAAGCCGCTTCATGCGCTGGAGCGATCACGTGCCGAGTGCGTGGATCGCTTGGAGCAACGTCACCGGTGCTAGCAAGTACAGAGTCTACCGAAGAGATGACGAGCAGTCCTGGCCCGCATACTCGCCGGTGGGATACTTGAACCCGAACACCGGCCCCTTCAAGGACTACTCGGTGGAATCGTGCAGCGCCTATGCCTACATGGTCAGAGCGGCGGACCCCAACGGAGACGAATCCGCAGACCCCAACGACGAAATCTTCGTCGAACGCATCATCCGGCCGACAGCGCCCGTCGGGGATCCTGACCCTGATCCTCCCGAGATCTCAGACCCGAACATTGGCAGCATCACAGTGTCCTGGGATGGGGGGTTCATCGGAAACTGCCAGGTGGCGACTGATGGGTTCACGATCGTCGGATGGGTAGTGAAGACAGCACTTGAGCCTGACCCGAATCTCACAATCACGATTGACCCAAATGCCAGCACACCCCTGCCGCCCCGTACTTACCAGAACTGTGAGTATGTTCCCGGTCCTGGCGGTGACGTCGTGATCAACGATCCCAATATCAATAGCTGCATTTTCACATACAGTAGGCCCTTCACAATCAGCAATTTCGCTGTTATCGCTAAGCTCCGCAACAGCAACCACGCTGACCCTAACGATCCGTTGAGGGACTTCGATTCGTTCATCTCCAACGACATCTGCATCGCGATTGATCCAAATACGACCACTCCGCCCTGCCAGGACATCTCTGGCGACAACCCACCAAGTGGAGGAGGTGGTGGTGGCTGCCCACAGGGGTGTGAGGAAGAGGAAGGAGGGATTCTCTACCGGCCACATCCCGGGCACGGAAGCGCGCGACTTCGACCCAACGAGGTTGAAGATGACCTTCTCATGTACATGGCACAGTCGAGGCCAGGGGAGCCGAACACCGAGATATGTGATGTTGGTTGGGGTGATACCGTCGCGCGACTCGATGATGGGGCGCCTGGGCTCGGGTCGAGCATGCTAGAGGAACAACCTCTGTCGTCGGCTCAAGCAAATTCTCATGCTTCGAGCGAACTTTGGGACGACTCCACGGGCGCTACGTCTCCGCATCGCGTCATCGGGTCGCCGTCTGCGAAGCAATTCACCTTCTACTACTTCCATCACGATCACCTGGGAAGCGTCAGAGTCGTAACGGATCCGAGCGGAACTGCGACCGCGAAGTCGAAGTATCTGCCGTTCGGTGAGGAGGCCGTAGCGAGTTGGGGGAACAACACACATCAATATACTGGGCATGAGCGGGATGCAGAGAGTAGTCTAGATTACATGAAGGCGAGGTACAGTAGCCGTTCCCTGGGACGATTCCTATCGGTTGACCCAATAATGCAGAGGTCGACTACCCAGTACGCCTATGTCAACAACAATCCTCTTGCTTTCGTAGATCCTATGGGCTCCACTGCGCGCGCAATATCTACCGGTGGAGTTATCGGGATGATTGCAAGTGGCAATATGGCCAAGGGTGAAAACGGGACAAACTGGTATAGAGGTGGCAAATGGGTTGGACAGGCGAAGCTCGGAGGCGGAAATGGTGCCCAGGGAATTGGCTCTGGTCCGCTCGGGACGGGCTTTGTGGATTTGGAGGAGCTTGAGTTGTCCGATAAGGAAAAGGCCGACTTTCTCACCGCTGCAGAGGCCAAATACCGAGGGTTATTTGATTTGGTAGAAATAGATGACATGAGCCCTGTCCTTGATTCACAATATGATGTCTACGTAGTTTACGTTAGTTCGTTTTTGGCAGACCCAAGAGGTGGTCAGGATGCAGGATGGACCGATGCTGAGAACCGGACTATAACGATGTCAGCGGACTGGGCAAATAGTACAATCAAGGAGCTGGGAATATTCCATGCGCTTGCATCCATTGCTAATCCCCTTGCGCATGAAGTAGGTCATTGGTTGGGGCTCACTCATGCAGAAGGACCTACGCTCATGAATCCAGGGGTTCTCGCTGGAGAGAGAAGTAGGGCGTTTGATATCAGGCAACATCAATTCCTAAGAGATCTCCATAGGGGGCCTCGTTGCTGGTGGCAAAAGTAGGAGGAAGCGATATGCACGATAGTATCAGGAGGCTAGCAATAGCGGCGCTTTGTGGAGTTCTAGCACTGACTCGTGTGGGGGCGTGTGGTGAAGAGAAGAGTATCACCTCAAACCCAATTGTGGCGGTGTTTCTCCGACCGTGGACAACGAACGACTTCATGGAAGCACATCTGTCGAGTTACATTCCGAGATTCGCTCTCTATGATGACGGATCGCTCCAGTTGTGGCGGGCAGATGATAGGGGGCAATGGTCAGGTAAGCTATGCCACCTCTCGATTGGCGAGTTCGAGAGGCTGCGGTCTTTGTTTTCTGTGTCCGACAAAGATAGACGCCAACAGGGAACACATGATCTCATTCCTTGCATCATTGACGGACCTGCCGCGGCTTTGTACTTGGCAACAGGGACCGAGAAGGTGTACTACGTCCTGCGCGGCTATGGGGATAATAGTGGTAGCAGCCGTGAGGGCTCCTGTGCTCGTGCGGCGAGCCGTGTCCCCGAGATAGAGAGGCTCATTCAATACACACAGGAGTATGCTCCTGGGAGTTGTGTTTCCTGGGAACCAGAGAGATACGTCGTGACCCTCTTCCCCTGGGAGAGCAAGTTCGATGAGATGCCTACAGAAGTCGTTACTTGGCCGAACGAGTGGGTCGATGCTGAGTCTGTCGCCGTCGGTAAGAGCGAGTACACGGTGGAAGTGACAGGGGAGGTTGGAATGGCCATTATGAAATTACACGAATCGGAAGGAGGGTTCTATGCAGTGAGAGTCAGGGACAGGCTTTGGAGCGTGTTTGTGAAACCATTGATTCGTGGCCAACGTGAATTAGCAGGAGTTATGTCCGCTCTCGTGCAATAACAAGCGCTGGCGACGTCCTGGCTATTTGTATCGGCAGGGGCAGTGATAATGATCGTGTTAGCCGTGGGATGTACAAGTACGGTAATTAACCCGACACCCGGTCCCCGAGTTCTTCATCACGCAGCAGCATTCTCTCCGGTTGTCTCCTCCCCTGTAAAGACCGGCAGATCGTGACCGTTCTGTGATCCCCGTCCGGCGACCCGGCTACGCGGCGCCGACGAGTTTCTGGAGGATCTCGTGGCGGCGGGCGGTCACCTCAGGCTCGATGGGGATGCCATTCACGAGACGACCGCCGCCTACATCGCTCCCGAGGTGAGGCCAACTGTGAATTGGCTCGGCAATTGCGTCTTTTGACACAAAGGCGATATGCGCTCCCCATTCGCTGGGCAGGATCCGCGGCTTTCGGGCAGCCAACCGGCAGCGAAGGGGCAGGATTTCGGGGGTTTTTCAGGCCCCACTCTTCACCTCCCAGGTGAGATTCTGATCACCTGACCCTTAGAGAATAAGCCACTTACGCGATCGTCCCGCATGCGGCAGATCGCCTCGATCGGGCTGAAACTGCGATTTCGATGCCGCGTCCTGAGGCTTTTCTGGAGGTGCGATGCCGCGTCCTGGGCACTTTCCGGAGGGGGTATGCCGCGTCCTGGGGATCTTACGGAAGGGGCATGCCGCGTAATGGGCACTTTCCCGAAGGGCGATGCCGCGTCCTAGAACAACTCTTCCGCTGCTCCGAGGGGGAGGAGAGCATGCCGGTTACAGGTGGAGTTCCAACTCCGCAAGGTTGGCAAGCATCTCGGTTCGATACTTCTTGTCCAAGCCCGAATGCCGAACCAACTTCACCCAGAACCGCTCCGTCACAACTACGTCACAGTAGACGACAGCCGCAGCGAGGAAGTCTATGTCAACGAGGTCGCCAGGCTGTGCTTTCCGATCCCACTGCTGATCTCTCAGGGTGAAGAGTTTGGTTTCGACATCGGCTGTAGGTATGTCCGCGATTAACCCCATCAAACGAGCTGACCCCATACCGAAAACATCCTGAAGGCTCTTCCCGACCCGCTCCGCGGACGTTCTGAGACTCTCCTGAAGATGGAAGGTTAGAATCGCGGCATAGTGCCGCTGACGAACTTCCCGACTGGAGGCTCGCAACGCCTCGCGCCTCCGGTTCCACTTTACCGACCATCCTTGTCGATGTTCGCGGAGTAACTTGTTCAACCCTAGATCACCCGACTGTTCGTAGAGAAGTTTCACTCCTCTTGGAGACGACATGATCGCGTTAACCAGTTGAGCCATCCCTGGAGTAGATCCCAGTTTCTCAGCAAATTCCTTCTCAGGAATTCCGAAAGCGAAGTTCACGCCCATGCCAAACGGCCTTGGGGGCTCCCCGAGGTATAGTTCGCCAAAGAGATGCGCGACTGCTCGATCAACCTCAACCCGGCTGAGTGCATCGACCGGTGCGATCGAATGCCCCTGGGACATGTACGCCACGAGTTCTCCAAGGCCGGCTCGGCGGTCTTGTCGAGCTACGGGTGCCTCCAACAGATGCGCCGCTGAGAAGGGTATGATGGCGCGTCCGTCACGCCTCGCGGAATCCAGCTTCGATAAGACGTTGCGATACTCAGCCCGATCTGGCCGCCCGCGCAAGGCACCATGGAGATCGATCCACTTATTCTGGTCGAGATAGATGTATCGAGGAAGTTTGCTGGTATCCACGGTTCAAGAACCGAGCCATAATCGCCCTGGGGCTTCGCGTCCATATGCGCACCCATTGCGACCGCTGGTGCAGCTGTGGGCGCGTAGGATCCGAACGAACGATTCCTAGTTTATGAGAATCGCCATGCATGTGGCAGGTCACCTCGATGGCCAGAAACTGCGATCTCGATGCCGCGGGGACTGCTTCTCAGCTTCGCGGTGGACCTGACCGGCTTCAGCGCCGCCCGAGCCTCTGCTTCTCCGTACGGAAGAACCGCCTCCAGGCCGTGAACCCGGTGTCGTCGAAGGTGGCCAGCCAGGCGTAGGTGAGAGCAAACGAGAAGTGATTCTCCCCGGTCTTGATGTAGTGGTACTTTTGGGCCCCGGTCTCCTCGTCCTCTTCGAGTTTCTTGGCGTCGGCGGTCATCTGCTTGGCGAAGAGCTCGACCATCGGGTCGCGCCGCGGCAGGATGAGCTTCTTGTTGCGAACGGCGGCGCGCGAGGCATCCAGAGCGTCGGTGCGGTTGATGCTGACGCGGTTCTCGTGTTGGTCCCACTTCGGAAACCCGTGCTGGCCCTCGCTGAAGAAGCTCATGAAGACCGAGCCCGGGTGGCGCCGTGCGAACTCGGCCGTGGCGTGGGTCTCGGGCATGCCGTCGATGACGCACCGATCGACCTTGAAGCGCCCCATGAGGTCATCGAGCTGGTGGAACTCGCGGTAGATGCCCAGGTGGACGAGGTGGTAGCGCTCGAAGGCGTCGTCGGTGTCGTCCTCTCTGAGGATGACCACGTGGAGCGCCCTTCCGGTATCAACGCCCATCAGGCAGTGTTGCTCACTCCTGTCGAGCATCGGGGTGTCGGTGCACAGCTGCAGCACCGAGTTCAGGTCGAGCCGGCGCTCCACATCGACCCAGGGGATGCCGATCTTGAGCCGGTAGAATTGGTCGGGAAAGCGCGTGAGGCGGTACTCGTCGAGAATCTCGCCTGGGTCCATGCGCGAGGAGATGAGCTGTCCGATCTGGTAGCCGTGGATGGGCCGGTCGGGGTAGTCCGCGACCCACTCGCCGGCGGCCAGATCCAGCGGGGCGCTGCAGTGACGGCAGGCTCGGAAGAACGTCCCGTCGCCCGCCGGCAGGATGATGCGGACCTCCTGGTTGAGCTTCTTGGGGAACTCCTTGTCCAGAGCCGTCCACTGGTTGCACCTCGAGCACTTCACCGTCCAGTGCCGCTGGTCGCTCCTGCCGAACGCCTCATCGATGCCGAAGTCGGGTAGAGAAGGGTTCGACAGTTCGATGACCCGCCTGTAGTTGGAGTGCGCGAGCCGCTCGCGGGCCTTGGTCTTGGCCTCCGGGGTGGCTTCATCCAGCTCGTCGAAGATGATCATGTCGGCCGGGACGGACTTCAGACCCACCGGGGACTTCATACCGCGCAGGTAGAGAAAGGCGTCGCCGATTCTCTTGAGCCCCACGGCGTCCGTGTCGGTCATCATCCGCGACAGGAACGGGTTGTCGGCCAGCAACGGCCCGACCCGCGACTTGGAGAAGTCCGTCACCCCGCCCCAGGTCGGGAAGAAGTAGATGACGTTGAGACCGTTGAGGCAGGCGTGGATGGACCGCAGCATCCCCCAGACCGAGCCGCCGACCTGGGTGCCCTTCATCAGCACCAAGTGCGGGGAGGTGTCGTCGTAAAGACCGCGGAGGTACTCGTGGTCCTCGAAGCTGAACCGGCGTCCTTCCAGCGTGATCCGGCGCTCGGCCCATGCCGCCAGAGGCTCAGTCAGCGTCCGGGTCTTCGGGCCCAGCAGTTCCAGCGCCAGGCTCCGCAGGTATCGCTGCGAGGATCGCCCGGCCGATCCGCTCGCGGGTCTCTTCATCCGTCACGTTCTCCTTGATGGCTTCCCGGACGAGGTTGATGGCGTGTCGGAGTTCTGCCTGGGCCTCGGCCCTGATGATCTCCTCGGTCTCCCCGGCGATGTGCATGCCCTTGGCCAAACGCTGACCCTTCTGGGCGGATTCGAGAATCCCCGCCACGCAGTCCAGGTCCTTGATGGAGAGGTCCTTGCGGGTCTTGAGCAGATCGCCGAGGTTCGACAGCAGCAGATCCCAGTAGCGGTAGTGCACCACGTTGAGGTTGACGCGGTCGGAGGCGAACCTGCGCGCCATCCGATCGGCCTCGTGCTTGCTGACCTTGAGCCGCAGGCCATCCCAGTCCTCCTGCTTTCTCCAGACCCCCACGGTGTGGGGCTTGAGCCTGAGCCGCGCCGCGATCTCGGCGTTGGTGTTCAGCTGTCGGGTGAGGAACAGCTCCCGTGCTTCCTCACGGATCTTCGCGGTGGCCTTGCTCATGGCCGTTCTCCTCCAAGAAGCTCCGGGCCAGGTTGGTGAGGCCCCGGGCCTTGCGGTCCCTGCCCGGCGTGCCGTCGGAGGCGGCTTCCACCGCCTGCTCGATCAGCTCTTCCTGCGCAGGAGTGACGACGAAGGTCATGACGCGCGGTAGGACCATCTCGGCCTCGGCCGCCTGTTCCTCGAGCATGGCTGCTATCTCGTCGGCGGGAAACTCCAGCAGGGCATGCAACTCCTCGAGCTGCTTGTCCGTCTCGGGAAGAAGTCCCGCCAGGTCCGGTGCGCTCATCTCGCCGAGCAGCGCGTGAATGAGCTCGGCGCGTCGGATCGGCAGGTCCTGTCCCTGCAGGCGGTTCAACGTAGCGAGCAGGAGTTTCGCCTCGTGGTCATCCACCTGCCAGACGTCGCAGCGAGCCTCACGGTGGCCGAGTTCTCGAAGGATGGCCACCCGATGATGACCATCGAGGACCTGGAACTTGCTGGGCTCATCGGGATGAGGCCGGACCACCAGGAACGGGTAACGTCCGGTGCGACGGATGTGCGC
>Ga0137428_1000098_pt1 | contig 42663 bp, 54 predicted proteins | sample EasRivERMZT718_2_FD_102305 | JGI IMG/M metagenome (GOLD analysis project Ga0137428, IMG submission 102305) | Soil microbial communities from meander-bound floodplain in the East River, Colorado, USA - East River MetaG ERMZT718_2 | ecosystem: Environmental > Terrestrial > Soil > Floodplain ...
ATATTAGTACCGTACACTCAGTATGTAGAGATTATTTCCTCAACCTCGACTTGAGGCTAGGCTACCGACCGTTCGGTAGCACGAACACACGTTCGTACTGTCACAAAGTCACTGTTTCCGCGCTATGAATTGCATACCTAACTCTGTGGGGGTTTTCCAGGCAGGCCCGGTCGCACGCAAGTTCATATGCTCGATGCATGAATAGCGGCTATTGCGAACTATGATGCCCTCTGCATCGCACGCATGACACTTGCGAGGGAGTCTGTACGCTCCGATGTTCTTCGGTACGTACTTAGCACGTGCTGCCATTTTTACCTCACTTTCACCCATCGTCCGCGATGGTATCGCTTGATCGCACCACACTTGCACTCTTTCACGAATGGATGATCTGTGTTCGGTACCTTGCGAGTTACGATCCACTCGTGTCTGTGCTTTTTGTCCATATTCTCATCCTATCTGACGTGTCAAGTCCGACGAGTGACGTTCCACCTATGTACGTGTTGCAGATAGCGCATAGGTGGTTGTCACGTGATGGAGGATCACATGCTTGTATGGTGCGATCAATCAGTTTGCAGCGATCTTCCTCGTCTTCACGCTCGCATCGCTTCGCGTATGCGGTCATCGCTGCATCACCTGCGCTTCCACGTTAGCGCGTGTGCGCTCCGCATCCTCTGCGAGTCCTGCAAGACCGAGACTCGTGTATTCGTCTCGCATCGCTCCGAGTGAAGTCAGGATACGTATGTAATCAGCGGCAGTCAGCGTAACCGCATACGTTCCCATTTTCACACGTTCGGAATTTTCCACGTTTCCTCCGTTTCTACGAAGTTACGTAAGGGGCACTAGACGCATTGCCCACGTGGGCGAGTTGATTGCGCGTGACGCGGCGATGATGATCGCAGTAAGCGGCGTGTGCCGCGTCGTCGCAATGCATAGCGTTTTACGTGCCCCTTGCGTAACCTCGTTCTGCCCTACAACTTCACCCTATGGGCACTGTCAAATAGTTGCTACTTGCAGGGACTATGCACACCTAGTTGATATGTGCTTTACTTCCGGCGGGAGCAACAATGCTCCCCACACAAAGGGAGGCAACATGGATCGGATCGTAGATACCGTGACGAGGGAGAGTGTGACCCTCGGAGACTTGGTTGTTGAACGCGCGATCATGAATCGCGACCGCGCTACTCGTGAAGTCGAATACGTGATGCGCCATGAAGGGTCGAACGAGGGACGCGGAACGGTCGAGCATGTCGCGTCGAGTATCAATGCGACCGAGGTACGCGTCACACCTCGCCTACGTGTGCGACGTAACGACGCCTGGCAGGACGGCTACCTAGAACTGTCGCGCGACATGGAGCGCAACCATGCAGTTCGGCGCGACATGCAAAGCGAGTGCATTTCGATCAGGGTGCCTATCTGGTACCTCGCCGCTGTGGGTGCTGAGAAGGCAGCTGACAGCCACCGGCACCTGGGGGTGTCCTTCTCTGCACCTGAGACTGAGCGCACGGCTAAGCAACGCTCACGGCCCACCATGAAAGCGTCAGAGGTGAGAGCGGCGAAGCTTCGCGCTATCGCGGGCACGATCCGGATGGCTGAGCAAGACTGACGCGCGGCGAAGTCTGGGGGGAGGGACTGTATCCCTCCCCCCTTTACTTTGCGTCTACCCTTACTATTTATCTCCATGATTGCATTCTCCAGTTGCCTATTTTGAATACAACAAAACGCCGTAGTTGCATGTAACAATTGATACTTGCCCTCGGCCCCCTTTATCATCTCACGAAAGGAGGCAACTATGTCGCTAGACCTATCACCAGAAGATTCTGATCGAGTCAAAGAGATCAGACTTGCACTTGAGCAAGAGATGCGTGAAACTCCTTCGGTTAAACAGACCGCTCTCAAAGAGGTCGAAGATCTGAAGGAAGATGCACTCATCGCACTTCGTCATACTCTTAAGCATTCGGATAACAACTCTCTGAAGGCAAAAGTCGGTATGTGGGTCATCGATACGTTGGTCGATGCACAGAAGACCGATCCTGAAAGTGAGCTTGTTACGTTTCTTAAGGGGATGGACGCTGCAAAGAGCGAAGCTCAAACCACACAGTAATGCGTCCGGTCTTACTTGACCATTCCATTGTAGGACAGTCTGCTACGAGCCTGACTATAAGGAAGGATCGTGAGTATGCAGCATGTCGCATCTGCGGGGATATCTTCCAGCCCTGGTTGAATCAAGTACCTGATCATGAATATGAACCCATTATCGCTCTTGCTGCGTCCATTGAAATCCTCGAATGGCGCAACAAGCATAATCGTAAGCACTCTGATAGAGAGCACAAGCTGTTCATGCAGTCAGGGCGTACATTGTCTCCCGAAGCATCTATTAGGCTTGCTCCGTTCGGGCTTGTGCCTATCGGAGATTCTGGCGATGAAGAAATTGCACAAGCCCTAGCTGAAGCACCACGTGCTCCCACAGACGACGTACAAACTACAAGGAAGGGGTACTAGTGCCATTTTACGAGATCATGTATGAGACAGGGCGTAGCTCTGTTGCGTTCTACGAGGATGATGCCGAAGCAGAATCAGCGGTAAAGGCACATCATGAACGCGCTGTGCAGGGTTTGTCGGGAGGCCCGGTCGGGGCACCGGCTGAGAGAATTGCGAAAGTACGTCAGTATGAGAAACATCCGAATGATTTGAATCCTGAGCAGACTATGGGAGCAGACGTTCTCAACAAGGAACTTTCTAGTCTCGTTAAAGCTATGTCAGACGAGAACGGTGTTGTTGACGTGGGACGCCTAGCTGTTGAAGTTAGAGCACTCAGTCATCCAATGGTTACCAGCAAGGAACATAGCTTCGATAGCAACTTCCTGATGAAGCCTACGAAGGAACTCAATCTCACCTTCTTGGAGGGCAACTAACATGGCAACTATTGTCTTCCAACCAATGAGTCAGCTTGTGACTGACTATGTGATGGGCGCATCGGGCACAGAAGTACCGCCTGCTGCGTGGACGATGGGACTTAGCACGACTGTAGTGGGATCGGGTTCTAACATGATGCGAAACAGCGTTTGGTCGGTTACCATCTCAGGGTCGAACGTCAATGAAATTGGTTCGGGTACTGCGAACGGTTATGCACGTCAGACCATCGCTAAGTCGATCAACACGGGTTCTATCGACTGGGGTACGTCTACCTTCGATAACACGTTCTCCACGGGAGGACAATCAACTGCCGCTGATCAGGTTACGTTTGGTGCGTTCTCAGGAGCACCATCCCCCAACGGTGCAAACTCGTGGGCATTGACCGCAGGTACGACTATCAACGCAGGCGATCTATGGTTCGCTGCTGATACTGCTGCAACGCGCACGTTTGCTAACGGCGACACAGAAAAGGTTACTGCCACGCTTAAAGCAGGTTAGCCCGTGGCTACCGCAGTTAAGGTTCTAGGACAGTCGAATCCATCGGCTGCAACTTCAACAACTCTATACGCTTGCCCCGGTAGTACACAGACGATCATCTCGTCTATCATCGTATGCAACCGTTCGGCTACACCGACTAGCTACCGCGTATCGATTGATGTAAACGGGGCAGGAGACTCAAACGAGGACTACATCGCCTACGATGTTCCGATAGGCGCAAATGAGTCTATCGCCATTGGACACGGAGTAACGATAGATGACACTGATCTGATCAGAGTATACGCAACTCTAGCTACTTTGACGTTCAGCGCGTTCGGTCAGGAAATTACTTAATGCGAGTTTTGCCGCAGCGCAGTGGTGGGCTATTTTCGCCTGAACGTATGATCCATAATTCTTCGCTGGAATTTACGTTTCATGCGGCGATGGTCGATCCTTCGCTGGTTTCTACTACTCATGTAGCTAATGTTGCCTATCTATTTCCTTTTAGGCTATCTGAAGCCTCAACTATCAGGAAGCTAGGATGGATGAACGGAACTTCTGTAGGTAACAACTGCGATGTTGGTGTATATACCAATACATTTGCTCGTATGATTTCAACAGGTTCCACGGCAGCAGCGGGAGCTAGTGTGTGGCAATGGGTAGATGTGACCGATACACCTATTGGGCCTGGGAAATACTACCTCGCTATTGCGCGAGATGTGTCAACGGCCAATCGAGGAATGCGATGGGGTAACAATGGGCCTATCGAACTAGCTCAACTATTCGGACTAGTAGATGCCGCTTCTAGTTTCCCATTGCCCGATCCTCTAGTGGGTGCGGCATTTACGACGATGGGGCAATACGTTTGTGGGATTAGATTGGGTAAGGCCGCATTTTGATTAAACGACAACTCCCCGATCCCTACTTCGATCCGCAGCTATGGTGGTCTGCACTAGCAACAGCGGCACTATCTTGGACTACAGGTACGCTGGTGGCTTCAGCGAATCGAGCTATGTATCTTCCGCAAATGTTCCCTGTTGACTGCGTTCTATACTCTCTCTCCTTTTATGCGGGTAACGGAACTGGCAACTATGATCTAGGGGTCTATAACGATAATTTCGTTCGCTTGGTGTCAACGGGTTCAACCGCGATGTCGGCTGCGGGTGTAAAAACTCTGAGTTTGCCAGATTTCAAAGTCGCTGCTGGTACACTGCTATTCGCAGCTTTGGCTCTTAGTAGCACAAGCGGTACGATTTTACGTGTCCCATACACGACTTCTGTTGCTAGTCAAACTGCTGGTTGTGGAACTGAAGATTCAGCGTTGCCTCTACCATCTACCGCAACTCCTGTACTAAGCGTGCAGAACGGACTTCCAATCGTTGTGTGGGGAGTTAGGTAATGTACTATCTTCCCTTTGGTTGGGCAGCTAATGATGATGCGTTCGATGAGATCGCTTTTCTGTATCTTGGAGAGCCGTTCTACGTTCTTGATGCTGGTGTAGCTGATGCTGCGACTGTACTAGTCGATCTCCAAGTCAGTGACACACAGGTCTTTGAGGGTACTGATGCGGCAACAGTTCTTGTCGATCTACAAGCTAGTGGCACTGACGAATATACAGTAGCTGTCGAGTATACCGATGCTGAAACTATCTATCTTGATATTCGTGTACGTGGTGTAGAAGAAGGTATCTTTTGGGATACCTTTGAGAATCTCGACGCTTGGGAGATCGATGACAACTCGGGTTTTGGCGCCCCCGCCTATATCACCAAGCGACATGCAACCGAGGGTCTGACGAGTCTACGGTATACGGTAGACAACGTATATGGCTCCCCCGCATACTATCAGTGGATCGACCTAGACAACGGCGATAACCCCGCGATCCAATATTGGCTTTCCTTCGCATTTAGGATTGAGGATTGGGAACGGGTGTGGCGCAACGGTGATGGATCTCCATTTTGGCTCCCTATAGACTTTGCTAGCGAAATAGATTTTGGTGGCACAGTAGGTGCGACGCCACTAATAAGAGCCGTTTCTGAAACTACCGGAGAAATTGGGTTCTTCGATGGGACTACTACTACTTGGACTGCGATAAATGCTGACCAGTGGTATAGAGTTCAAATCGGCTGGCAAAACGACGGAACTGATATCGTTTATGAGGTCTGGTTTGAGGGGGCATTGGAAATCGTCAGTGATCCTGTATGGCTAGGTAGCAACCAACCTCAGTGGATTCCCAAAGGCCTTTTGATGTGGTCGGATAACGGCAACGTATCCGGTACAGTCTACCTAGATGATGTGATCTATAGCCTCGATGTGCAGCCTAGGCAACCCTCGATTGTCGAGAGCGCACCTGGGACTACAGATAAGCAGTGGGTGAAAATGCGTGAGCGAGGGTTCGGAGGGTTCGGCAACACAGGAGTATGGATTGAACTCGACCCCGACTATCTCGATACGGTAACTGAAGCCTATCTCTACGCAGAAGTCTACATCCCTCAAGTTCTTCTTGATACTCTAAGTAACAATGAATTTACTAATAATTTCTTAGAGACAGATCAGTTTCAACTACGTATTGTAAAAAGATTAGGTGTCAACAAATGGTGGACTGATAGTAGCCACGAATTCGGTACGGTCGTAGGCGATCGGTGGTACCGTGTTGCTTGGCACGAAGTCGCAGGAGTAGGAACTTACGATATTTACATCGATGATGATCTGTACACTGGTGGCTATTTTGTCGCTCCTACGGGAATCAACTATATGGGGGCGTTTCCTCCTAGAGCTGACGAAGCCATAAACGATATGAGTTGGATCGGGGTAGACAATCTTGCATTTTCGCTCACTGGTTGGGTTCGCTCTGACAACTTTGACATGCATTGGGACTTTGAGGGACTAGATCCACTTTATGATGCAGTCGCCAATTATCCCACGCCTCCACGTTTTGCAGAATTCGGCGATGGAAACTACGTCCCATCACTTGAGGAAGGTGGCATTGGCCCTGGGCCTGGTTTACCTGATCCTCTTACGACCGAGACAGCGGAAGTCTTGCTTACTCTGTCCATCGAGAGTCTTGAGATTTTCTCAACTACGTTCGATGCTGCTCAGGTATACCTTCAATTCTACGTTCCCTTCTTCTCAGGGCAGGAAGCATATGGCTCCGCAGAGGAAGCAACCATTACGCTCGACTTGCAACCTGGCGGTGGAGAGTGTCACTCTACGTGGATAGCAACATTCTTAGGCGAAGGTGAAGCCTATCTTGAGTTTTATACCTCTGTGGAGACTTTGGAGTGGTCCGGCGATGAAGAACTTGAATGGTCATTTGGCGATGTAGTTACCGAAGGGATTAACTGTTAATGGCAATCGGATTTGTAGCCAAAGGATCAAAGGAGAATGTAAACGTCGAATTTATCGATCGTTCTGAGCTTGTCACTGATCTATCAACATCAGGGCCGACGTTCGATGTTATCGACTCAGGAGAAGTGTTCAAAGTAACAGCAGGATCAGCTACGGCTACTGGAATGATCGTAAAGCTCCTACTCGATACTACTGTCGGTGGAGTATGGGCAGAAGGAGAGTATCGTCTATTTGTCAAATTCACAGTAGGAGCACAGGTGATTCGCAAAGGCCCATATTACTTCCAAATTATTGAGTAGCGCAGCTACACCACATCGAGTAGAAAGGATCTAGTATGAAGTGGATTAATCCAGATACCGGAGAATTGGAGAAGCGTCCTCCGGGTCTTCTGTATTCTCATGTTGAAGACTACAACCCTTTTGATCCCGTGGTACAAGCTGCGGGTAGAGCACTTATGGAGAAAGAACGTAGTCGTCTGCCAGTACGTATCCAGCAGCTATTGGGCAAGACTGGAAAGTGGGACGGTGAGGCAATTAAAGCGTCGAGTGTTGGTTGGCGCGATCTGCTTACGCCGCGACGTGTTCTCGTAGCCGACGGAGCACAGGTACTTAACACTACGTCTGAAACGATCATGTGCCCGGACTTCACGTTTGCGGCGGATTATCTTGAAGCCGGAGACGTATTGAAGTACACGTTGTTCTACGATATCTCTACTGTTATTACTACTCCTGGCACAATTACCTTTAGATTGCGTTGGGGTGGAGTAGGTGGAGTTGCAGTAGCCGCATCGGGAGCGTTTGCACCTGATCCTACCGCTGCATCGACCACATTGACAGGAAAGATCGAGTGGACATTGGTGTGCCGCTCGACGGGAGCGACCGGGAGTGCATTTGCAATCGGAGAAATTGATGTACCCGATTTCGATGATGCATCCGTCGCTACACTCGTCGCTAACCTGGCTATGGGTATGGCACCTGCATCGGCACCGGCAGCCGTAGCAATCGACACTACGACTGCCAAATCACTATCACCGACTGTTCAGTTCTCGGTGGCAACTGCAACTACACAATTGACCAATCACATCGCGCTATTGGAGAGCTTGAACTAATCTGTGCCCCTCTATGGTCAACAACGCGAAAAGTCTATCGGAGGAAGTGTTGTTTCTGGACGCTTGACACAGAAAGAAGATGAAGTTCTACACTTTATTGCACTTGGCTTAAGAAACGAAGAAATTGCAGAAATCCTAACTCTATCAGAGGAAACAATAAAAAGTCGTGTTCGTCGTATTCTACAAGCGTTGGATGCTCTTAATCGAACACACGCGGTATCATTAGCATGGGAAAAAGGTATTGTTACAACCCAGTCTATAAGTCTTACGAGGCGCCTTTTCCTACGCTCTCGGAGAAAGAACGTAGGGCGATAACGATGCGTACAGGTTGTAGCATCGAGAAGAGTTACGAAGATTTCCTAAAATCTGTATTGGATACCGGCAATCTTGGTAGACGCTTCAGAGCGAGGCGACAATGGATACCCTAGAACAAATCCTAGACAATCTGTGGACTTCTGTTTACGTTCAAAAGAATCCTAGTAAGGCGTATAAGTCACAATATAATGCTGAGTATCTTGCTGTAGCGGAGTATATGAATGGTGGTCAGCGGCCTAATACTACGAGCTACAGCAAGATGGGCAAAGTCCTAGTTGGTCTAGAAGATCAAATCCGTGCTAGTACACCTTCGCCGCCGCCACCTACAGCATGGACTGGCCCCGTCGAAATTACGACCGGCGGAATCCATAATGTGAGCGCAGAGTCGAATAGTGCGACTCCTGCTGTTACGGTGAGAACGCCGCAGCCTGTTACTCTTGTGGGTAGGGCGCGAAATCTCACCGGACAGGGTGTTCTTGTCGATGCCATCCCTGGTGGGCCTGTTCGTTTGACTGTAGAGAACTTCCGTGCTTACGGCGGAGATACCTGGCAAACCTCAAATCGCTTCCTGTGGACGACAAACCACCACACGCTGATTGTTCGCAACTGCACTATCGAGAATACGACGGGTATAGAGGTAAATGGTGGAGTAGCTGGCGGTTCAGTGCTCATCACGAAGAACCGACATCTAAACGTGAAGGGCTATATCCCTGGTGGGCAGATCATCAAGATTGGCAATTTTGTACAGTTCCGCACCGTGACAAGTCCCACAATTGAGGTTTCATGGAATGAGAACGTCAACGAATATAATAAGTCGTTCCCCGAGGATATCGTCTCAATCTACCATACGTCGAATGTCAAGGTACTAGATAACTTCCTCTTTGGTCAGTATGCGATTGACAATGTTGCAGGAGCTTCTATTGGTGGTATTACACTAGATGCCTCGGACGCTGGCCCACCTGTCAATAATTGTTTGATTGCTCGTAATCAAATCGTGGATGGTCACGGGATCACGCTGTGGCCGAACATCGGTGGTGGCAGCAACAACATCATCGAAGAGAATCGCGTTGTTGCCGATCGCTACCTACCAAACGGCCAACAGAAAAATAACGGTTGGGTTGGCATCCTTATCAAGTCTGGTGGCTCCAACAACGTTGCTCGTGATAATAAGGTTGGTTATTGGACGAAGGATGGAGGACGCACCGACTACATCTTTGAGGGTGGTGCTGTCTCTTCAAACAACACCTCTCTTCCTGAACCGATTAATGCTGCACTTGAGCAAGCTGAATGGGTTATCTGGCGAAAGAAACTTGCCGACAACGGTATTACGATTGGAGCAGCATGAATAAAATGGCAGCACTAACTGGAACGGTTATGATCGCTCTGGCAGGAGTCGGTACAGGTATCTATGTAGCGACTGATTCATCGTCAACAGCCGTTAGTACAATAACCGCATTAGGTGCGCCGCCTGTGGGTGTTTTGGAAGTTGGGCCAACTCACATCAAAGTAGATTATGGGCCTTCACAACCAGGGCCATTCACTCCTAGTCTTGCCAAAGCTCGATCACTTAGGATTGCTTGGCCTCCTTCTCGCAATGACGCAGGGCCGGGGGGTCTTACCTATACCGTGCAGAAGAATGGCAAGACCATTAACTCTGGTCTAGTCAACAATTACATCACAGTTGGATTTACGTTAAAAGTTAGATCATTCCGCATCTGCGTTAAAGCCGTTAGTCCGGCAGGTAAATCCTCTCCATATGGTTGCACTACATTTAGCGGTCAATAGATGGCTTTTCCGACGACATCGGTACTCGACACCTTCACGGGGGCGGACGAATCACCGATAACGACCAACTGGACGTGCCCGCTGTTCAGCGGAGAGTTGGGCTATAACAGGTTGTCGAACGCAATCGCGCCTTCGGCACTAGGTCAGTTCTCCAACGGCTACTACGACATCGCCACTTTCGGGACTGACTCAGAGGCGTGGGTCACGATCACCACGATGGGAGCAGCGACCGACCATCTCACTCTGTACGCAGCGATGATTAATGCTGGTGCTGCTGCGCTCGACGGCTACGCGGTCAGGATGATCTGTGCTGCGGGTGCTGAGACGGTGCGTCTGCTGCGTTACGACGACGGTTCCTCTACCACACTTGGCGCAGACATCACTTCCGAGTCGTTCGTAGACGGAGACGGTCTAGGGGTGCAGCGTGTTGGGAGTGACGTGACGGCGTGGCGACGTTCTGGTGGAGTGTGGTCGCTGATCGGCACGCGGACTGATGCTACCTACACCCACACCGGGCACATCGGGCTTCAGTTCTTCGCCGCGACTCCTCCGAGCACGTTTGTTCTAGACGACTTCGGCGGTGGTGGTGGCGGAGTAACACACATAGGTAAACGCGGAATGTCGATGGTGAGTTGATGCCTGCTTTTACTACTTCGGGTTCGCCTACTTTCAACGCAGATGGTTCGTGTCTAATTAATTCTACTGGCAGCGATCTTATTCAAGGCCCAGCCGCACTTTTGACTAATGACCAGGGCTGGTTTGCAATACGAGTAAAAATGGGTTGGGCAGCAGCATCGCCACCAACCACTTTTCCGAAAGCCCTTCACTACAGCATTGCGTCAAGTGGATATCTCCACGGCATCTGGCAGGGAGACGGCAGTTTTATGTGGCGTATCCAACGTTTCAATGGTGTCTCAGGCCCAGGTACTCTTGACGTAGCTGACTCGTTTGGAGCAGGCGATAGAAGAACTTTGATATGGCGATGGGATGCATCTAATGTCAGTTTTTCTCTGAATGGAGCACCATTTGTATCAGCGGCTGGTGGAACAGTTCCGGTAGCTGCTCCAATAAGTCTAACCATCGGTAGTGATACGGGAGCAGCTAACTGGCTTAACTCTGACGTTTATTGGGTTTGCGGAGGTACTGGTACTATAACGGATGCACAGGCAGCTTTTTTGCACGCACAAGGCGATGCTAACCCCGATTGGCGTTCTTTAACAGGTACGCCTACTTTCTTGTGGACAGCCCAGAATACAATTTATCAAAATAGTGCAACGCTTGAGCTACCTACCTTTCGTTTTGATGGTGCAGGAGATTTCGTTCGTAGTAAGGGAGTGGGTAAGTGTAACGCTGCATTCACTGTTGCAGCGATTCTTAATGCCGATGATCTTCCTGCGAACCAGGCTGTTGTAAGTGCGTACACTGACTCGCTCGGCCCTTCATGGGAATGGTATATGGCCTCCAATGAATCGTTCAGATATTGGGATCCTCTAAATACTGAAGATATCGCTGGCCCAACATTGAATCATACCGATTGGTGGATCGTGGTAATGACGCGAGCATCGGGTGCTTCTACTCCTCGCTACCATCTAAAGAATCTCACTACGGGTGCGGCGTGGACACACGTTAATGCTGCTGGACCTAGTTCAGCAAATCCACGAGATTGCACAGGCCCCAATGGACACATTGAGATTGGCTCATACAATAATGGCGCTCAAGAGATTTTTCTGGGCGACATAGCTGTTGTGGGATTCTGGGATGGAATCAATCTCAGTGACTCACAATGTGAGGCCCTATCTGCAAATAAGAGAACTTCCGATTGGTACAATAATCCGGGAGGGGCGCCAACATTTCTCACTGAGCTAACTTCAATGTTCCCAATTAATTACGGAACGCAACAAACTCTACCAATCATTGTGACCGGAGCAACACCAATTGGAACTGTTATTGATAACGGTTGGGCATTTGATGCTAATCCCTCTACCCGACCTTCTTACACAGGCAGTCGTTTTCCTGGGCCAATGAGAGTAGCTGAAGGTAGTTGATTGGCTACCTTTGTTGCTTCTGGCGTTACGTTCAATACTACAAGTGGTAATAAGACCGTTGTATTAACACCTGCTCTGGGTGAACTACTTGTCGTTATCGTAGCCAACTCGGGTAGCACTGCTCCGCCTACAGTTACAGATGATCAAGGTGGAGTTTATAATCGGCTAACGCCTACGCCGGTTAAAGCCACTAGTGCAGATTCTATGTTCGTCTATGTACGAACACAGCGTATAGAATCCGCAGTATCTACTACCGTCACCATGACGCCAGGTACTACGTCAGGTGGCGGCCTTGCTGTTATTAGAGTTGCCGGGATGTTCCGCGCGGGTTCTATTGCTGTTCGACAGGTCGCAGAACAGGATAACCAGGGCGCTGCGACTACGCCTGCTCCCGTGTTCCCCGGTGTCGCGCTAACAGGAAACATGATTATTGGTGCGGTGTTCAATGCTACGAACCCCGCGACACAGACTATTCCATCGGGATTCGCTGCTGAACGTCATGATGTAGGATATAACACTCCTGCATCGGGTCTGCACGTTGTAACTCGTGATAACGGTCATACAAGTGCCACTGTTACGTGGGGTTCAACGTCCTCTGCGTTTTGTTCAGTCACGATCGAGCTAGATGCTACAGATTTTGCTGCGGGGCCGGTAACACATCGGTTTACTAGACCTCCCTACGAGATAATCCGTAGACGACTGCCATTTCCGGCACAGAATTTCTTTGGAGTGGTTACTCCTACAGTTGAGTATACCGATGCTGCCACGGTACTGCTTGATATCCAATTGTCGGCCACAGAACTAGCTGAGTTCGTAGAGGCTGCCACTCTTCTTGTCGATCTCCAAGTTGTTTCCACCGAGGAACATACTACTTTTGATACTGCGACTATTTTTGTGGATCTTCAAGTTGTCAGTACCGAGCTACAGGAAGCAGTAGATACAGCAACCATCTATTTTGACTTACAAGCTAGCACTACTGCTGAAGTAGCTGAATTTGTAGATGCACAGGAGGTATATTTTGATATTCAAGTCGCGTCAACCGAAACAGCGCAGTTCGTTGAATCGGCTACTATACCTCTTGTTATTACCCCCACTAGTTCTGATATTGCTCAGTTTGTGGATACTCAGACGGTTGGGCTTATTCTTACAGCGTCCGGCGCAGATGTACTAGATACCGTTGAAGCTGATTCCGTATTAGTTGATCTACAAGCTAGCGGTGTCGAACTACACGAAGCTGTAGACACACAAGAGGTATACCTCGACATACAAGCGTCGGGCACTGATAGTATTACGACGGAATATACCGATGCTGCCGAAGCATATCTAGACCTTCAAGTAGAGAGTGCCGAACTTCAAGAAGCGACAGATTCTGCTGAAGTCTATGTCGATATTCAAGTCGAGTCGGTCGAAGAATCTATAGAACTCACTCCAACTTGGATACAAAGTCCGCCTCCTGTTGCTATCCCCTATGCATTTATTCTTAAGCGGCCAGCACTTCCCGCACAAGATTCCGGCTATGCAACGGGTGTTGAACTAACAGATGCGGAGACTGTCTATGTTGATCTCCAAATTACGTCAGATAATACCGCGCAATTGGTGGATGCGGATACTGTGTATCTGGATATTGTGGGAACTGCTACTGATATTGCTGAGTTTGTTGATTCTGCACAAGTGGGGCTTCTACTCGTGGTATCTTCACTGGATATTGCAGAACTAGTAGAGGTACAGGAGGTATATCTTGATCTCCAAGCCAGTGCAACTGACGTTGCCGACTTCGTTGATGCCGAAACCGTGTATCTCGATGTCCAAGGAACCGGAACCGAAATCCTTGAGGCTGCTGAATCCACAGAAGTCTATCTCACCATCCAAGCCGTCAGTACAGATGTCCTTGAAGCTGTAGATGCTGCTGAAGTCTATCTGGACATCCTCGGTACGGGTGTCGATGAGATATCCGGTACGACCGAGGATACCGCTACAGTCTATCTTGACCTGTCACTCACAGACGTACAAGTCGCTGATCTTGTTGACGTTGCTGAGATTTACCTCGACGTAAGCATAACGTCCTCCGAGGAACACACGACCTCCGATGATGCTCAGGTCTACCTTGATCTTGAAGGCACAGGCACCGATGTCTACGAAGCGGGCGGCGTCGCTAATACCGACAGTGCGACTGTCTACCTCGATCTATCGCTGACCGACACCCAAGTCTTTGATGCTGTTGATGCACAGACCGTGCTGATCGATCTAAGAGCACTGAGCAGCGATGTCGCGGTCTTTACCGACTCCTCTGTGCTGCCCTTGACTCTAACGCCCGGTTTCCTTGAGTTCGCAACCTTTGTGGACTCAGCGACCGTCCGGGTTGATCTAGATGTGTTGTTTACGGATCTACTTGACGTTGTAGATACCGCAACAGTTACGGTTCGGATTCTACCTACTTCTACGGACGTTGCAGATTACTCAGATGAGGCACAGGTATATCTCGATATTCAGCCGTCGGCCGTTTTCCTGCAAGTTGATTTCCTACTTGAGATAGTCGGAGTAACTACCCGGTGGACAATGAGCGTACCCTTGGCTCGCTGGACAATGGGCACCACGCCCGTCGTCCGCTGGAAGGTGCTAGAGATATTTGCTCGGTGGGCAATGCTAGAAACAAGGAGGTTCTCGTGGAAGCGTTGAAAAAGGGTTCGATTGAGTCATTGATCGTTGCACTTGGTGATCGGCTCAATAATATTAATGATCTCAATGTTGTTAGCAACCTAAAATTTGATACCAAAAAGAAGTCAGACAATACCGCGATCGAAACAAATAAAACCATCGCAGTTGACTCGGACTACCCGATGAGTGCAATCTGTGAGATCGACACCACGCTCGCTGGATATGTAGCCGGAGAGGAGATCAAGCTATATATCAAGTATACGGCAGGAAGCGAGTCTCCTATTCTTGGGCCTAGGTTTTTCCGTGTAGAGGATGATTAATATGGAAGTAATTGAACTATCCGAAGAAGCAGAAAAAGTTATTGATTGGAAGAAAGAATGGTTGCGTGCAGCAGGCTATACCAAGCGTAATGCATCCTTGATTGCTAGTTCATCGGAAATCGACTATCGCCTTGCTTGTGATATGCTAAGACAGTCTAAAGATCAGGAACTATGTATGAGGATTCTATTCTGAATGATCGATCTAGAACGCAAACAATTTATCTTCAATCAGATCGGCTATAAGCCGCACTCGCCTGATCAACAGGCGATTCATGATGCCCAGGAACGATTCAAGATTCTTGCTTGTGGTCGTCGTTATGGTAAGACTACATTTGGCGCTAACGAGATGACTGCTGCGATCTGCGATCCTACTGAGGTTGGTATCTACTGGATCGTTGGGCCTAACTATGTACAGGGTGAGAAAGAGTTTCGTATCGTCTATAACAACGTAATGAATAAGTTGCGTCTACCAGGGATTAAGAAGCAGTACAACATCCCACAGGGACTCATGCGTATGGAGATGCCGTGGGGAACAGTTCTTGAGGTTAAATCGGCAGAGCGACAAGAAGGATTGCTTGGTGAGGGCTTGTCAGGCGTGATCATGGCAGAGGCAGCACGTCACTCCTCAGTTACGTGGCAGCAATACGTTCGTCCTGCTCTGTCGGACAAGCGTAGTGCTACGGGTGACAGAGGATGGGCGATCTTCACGTCTACTCCACGTGGATACAACTGGTTCCAGGGGTTGTTTATGCTTGGTCAAGTTAACCCTCTATACAAGTCGTGGAGACTCCCGAGTTGGGACAATCCAATTGCTTACCCACTCGGTAGACAAGACCCCGAGATTCTTGAAATGGAAGCACAAGTGTCTCCTCAGTTCTTCAAGCAGGAGATCGCTGCTGAATTTACTGCTTTCACTGGTAAGATTTACGATGAATTCGATATGAATGTCCATGTCAAGAACATTGAATACAATCCTCTCTGGTCGAACTATTGGGCATTCGACTATGGATGGGCAAATGCTTTCGTCTGTCTCGATATCATGGTCGATCCAGAAGACAATGTATACGTTTGGCGGGAGTATCAAAAGCGTCATCTATCTTCCTGGGATCATGGACACGTCCTACAGAATCCTGATCGCTATGCCTCACAGCATGGCGTTGATCGGAAGAACCCGCATGATTTTCATGTGGACGGAATGTTTGGCGATCCTCGCGGTGGTGATTCCCGTTACACTCTTGAGCTAGTGCTAGGACAGATTTACTCGGATGAACCGAAAGACGAAGATACCAATTCATCTTGGGGTATTGGGATTGAATTTGTCAAACGTTGGATGCGAGTTCAAACCAATGGCAAGCCCAAATTGTTTATTGATCCTTCTTGCACAGAGTTGATTCGACAACTTGAGCAGCTTCGTGCACCTGATGAGAAAGAGGGTATTAACTCCAAAGAAGGACAACATAAGCATGATGACCACGGCCCTGATGCTCTGCGTTATTTCTTTGCACAGTATTATGGACTCGGCTACGGTTCGTCCCTGAGCGATATCTATGCTCCCTCTCAGCAACGGTCTGAGGCCGCGACATTTTTCCAGTCTCAAACCAACCTAGCTAGATACGAAAGGTTTTAATGGCGAGTTGGTTCGACAGGTTGATCGGTAAACAACAAGCCACAGATGGTGACCCTAGAAGGGTCGCATCAGGCACCTCTCTTACTACAGGTGGCAAGGGATCACTTAGTCCCGGTGCTGGTACTATGCAAGAGAAGGGATCGTCACGTGGCGGTCTAGTCCGCGATGTTGTACCTCTTCTCGGTAACCGCTCACAGGCGACGGAAATCTATGAAGAGATGGCTAACTCTGATGCTGCGGTTGACGTATCACTCCGAGCCGCAAAGACACCCGTTATGGGTGCTGATTGGTTTGTCGAGCCATTCTCCGATAATCCGATCGATCTCGACATCGCGGAGTTCGTTGAGTTCAATCTGCTTAATGGTACAAACGCGCCGTTCCTCCTCATCTTGGAGGATGTGCTGCGAATGTACGAATTCGGTTTCTCCGTCATAGAGAAGGTCTATGAGGAGCGCGAGTGGTCGCCGAAGCGAACGGGGGCCAACCGACGCAAGTACACAATGCTGCGGAAGTTGGCACCCCGGCCTACTCCCACCATTAAGGAAATCAAGTACGATAACAACGGTGGGCCGGTTTCGATCATTCAGGGTGCAGTCCAGGCTGACAATAAGCCTGTTAACGTAGAGATTCCGATTGAGAAACTGATTATCTTCAGCAACAACAAGAAAGGCGGTAACATTGAGGGGAAATCGATTCTCCGTACAGCTTACCGTCATTGGTTCTTCAAGTCGAACCTGTACAACATCGACGGTATCCAAAAGGAACGTCATGGTATGGGGTTCCCGACAATTCAGCTTAAGCCTGGATACAAGACAACTGACAAGGATGCGGCGTTTGAGCTAGTCCGGAACATTCGCACTAACGAGCATGGTGGCGCAGTGTTGCCTCCGAATTGGGAGCTTAAGTTCCTTGAGCTACCGGGGCAGCCCGTGAACGTGATGCAGTCCATCGAGCATCATAATGGTGGAATTATGCTCAATACCATGAGCCAGTTCATGATGCTAGGACTAGAAGGCACAGGTGGAGGCAGAGCTACCTCTGGCGCACATCAGGATATGTTCAACAAGTCCTTGCGCTACGTAGCTAACCTTATCGCAGATGACTTCAATCTCTACTGCATCCCGTATCTCGTCGGCTATAACTTTGACACTGACCACTTCCCGCGCTTGCGGGTTAGGAACATTGGTGAGACTAAAGACTTGCAGCAGTGGGCATCGGCAATCTCCAATCTGTTTGCTCAGAGTGGTATTACACCCGACTTTGAGACTGAGCAGTGGATTCGTACTGTTATCGACGCACCACTTAAGCGAGGTACTGTGCAGACTCCAATCATCCTACCGCCCGGTGTTAAAGACTCGCGTGGTGACGTGACTGCACAGAACGACGGTAACTCAGGTGCCGCTACAGATAATGCGGAGGGTTAATGTGAAGGACTACGCACAGATCATCGGTAAGATGACTTCAGCACCTTGGATGATTACTCCCGAGGCGCTAAAGATGATCCTTGAGATCATGGAATCTCATATGTCGGGTACTTTGACGCAGGATGAGATCAATCGACGTATGAGTCAGGTTGAACCCCGTGCTACTAAGAATCAAGGTGCATTGGGAGTCTTGTCGCTCAGTGGGCCTATCTTCCCGAAGGCTAATCTCATGACGGAGATGAGCGGTGCTACATCAATTGAGCAATTCCGTTCAGACTTCCGTGGGATGCTCGCTGACGATAACATCTCGTCCATTCTGCTGGATGTGGATAGTCCCGGTGGATTGTCAGAGCAGATTCCCGAAATGGCTGCGGAGATTTATGATGCACGTGGCACCAAGCCTATCTATGCAATTGCCAATGCCGCTGCTAACTCTGCCGCCTACTACATCGCTTCACAGGCGGACAAGATGTTCTCTACTCCGTCAGGACAGTTGGGTTCTATCGGTACGTATAACGTGCATACCGATGATTCTAAGAAAGCCGAGATGGAGGGAATCAAGCGCACAGTTATTAGTGCCGGACGCTTCAAGGCCGTTGGTGAGCAACCACTAACCGAAGATGGAAGACAGTATCTCCAAGGTCACATTAATTCGGTTAACGATGATTTTATTGCTGATGTTGCCAGAGGCCGTGGAGTAGAGTCCGATGTAGTTCGTCGTAACTACGGAGAAGGTGGGATCGTCACACCACGTCAGGCTCTTGAGTCCGGCATGATCGACGGCATTGCAACGTTCGATGAAGTTGTACAATCTATGACGCAAGGAGGTTCTATCGCTCCCACTGTCAGTGTTACAGCTGGTGGCAGTCTGAATATCGTGAATACGTCGCATACCAATGTTAGGCAGTCATACGACGCTGACAAGGAACACTCTGAACCCGGCACAGGACTTGGTGGTGAGCCTGAGCCGAGAGAGCCGCCCGAGACGGGTGACAAAGCGATAGAGGGAGGATGGAGACGTGATCCACCGCCAATTGCCTACGAGGAGGTTGAGGAAATGAATAGAGAGCTTCTAGTAGCTCTTGCAGGTCGTCTAGGTATCGAGTTTGACGATGATACCAGTGACGAAGATTTGAGTGAACTTGTCACCACTAGGGTTGACGAGATCATTGTCCCACTGAACGAAGCGGCTGATGATGTTCATCAGATGCAAGAGTTCGCAGAGAAGTATCCTGATCAGGCCAAGAAGCTTGCGAAGTTGGAGCTTAGAGATCGGGAGAACGAGGCTCGTCAGTTTGCTGAGTCATTCGGTCAGTTTGCCGATGATTCAAAGAAGGGCTTTTCCAACGTTGTTCGTACCAAGATCGAAGATGCTCATCTTAAGATTGCAGAGCGTCGTATGAGCCATGAAGACCTGAGTGAACTACTTACTGCGGCTTCAGCCAAGGATGGCGTCGTTCAGTATGGTGAGACTGGTTCGGCTCGTACTGAAGATGGTAAGGAAACGGTGCGTGCAGGTGCAACGCCGCAGGAAGTGCGTCAGCAGATGGCAGAGCTAGTTAGAACTGCTATGACGGAAGACGAGTTGGATCGTAAGGCCGCACTCAAGCATGTTGCGGCGCAGAATCCTGAGTTGTTCAAAGCTTATATCGAGTCCTAGAAGGGAGGAGAATAGATGCCACCTAGTGCGACAAGGAACTACATTCAGGATAAGGGTTATACCGCTGCGGCAGCGTTGACGAAGTTTCGCGCTGTAAAGTTCTCGGCTGCGGAAACCGTTACTCCTGTTACTGCGAAGACGGATGTAATCGCTGGCGTTGTACAGCATGATGTGACTGCCGGTGAGATTCTAAAGGGTAAGGGAGCATCAATCGCTGTTGAAGGCGATACGCTCATGGAGTGCGATGCTGCTTGTACGATTGGTGTCATGGCTGGACTCAATGCGAACGGTACTGTGCACAATGCAGTTGCCGCTGACCGTGTTATCGGTCATTTCGTTGAGGGTACTGGTGCAGCCGGTGAGTACGCGCGTGTCCATTTGATTCCTAACGGTGCGATCCTCTAGAAAGGCGGTGAGATAAACTATGATGTATGATCCCGGTACTCTGTACTCCGATCCGATTCTCACCGACTTTTCGGTAGGATATCAACCACCTGGCTATGTCGGACTGCGGCTCTTTCCGCAGGCCGCAGTAGGAACACAGTCAGGTCGTTACCGTGTCTTCGGTAGAGAGAGGCGCGTCAGGTTCTATTCACGTCGTGAGCCTGGTACGGTCGCCAATGAAGTGCGCGGTGGGCGTTGGAGTGAAGATACGTTCAAGACCGTCGAGCATTCGTTGCAGGCTGCGGTTGCGGACGAAGAGAGGCAGCAGCTTAACTCTCTTGGTGGACTTGCTAACGCTACCTTTGGTGGCGCATTGCAGATCAACCCTGAAGAGGATGCTACTGAACTGTGTGTGAGTTCACTCTCGCTTGAGCATGAAATCGCTGTGGCAGCACTTGCACGTAACACAGCGACCTATCCGGTCGGCAATACGATTACGCTGGCAGCGGCGGATCAGTGGGATAACTACGCAGGCGCAACGTCCAACCCACTTGAGATTTTCCGTGCAGCAGTCAACAAGATCATTTCGCTAACTGGCTTCGCTCCTAACGTGTGCATCATGGGCGGACAGGGCTTCGGATGGCTTGAAAACCATCCTGACCTTGTTGCTCGCTTTACGAACTTCGCGCTTACGGCCCCCGGTGCATTCCAGGCACTTACGGGCTTTGAGGGCGAGTTCGTTCGCATCGGCGTGCTGTCTGATCTCTACAATGACAACGATATTCAGGAAGCAACTGAATCCCTCGTGTCTGCGTGGGGTAAGGATGTCATTCTCGCCTATGTGAATCCGACGCTTGAACTGAACGATCTTTCGTTCGGTAAGACGTTCGCGCAAATCTATCCCGATGGTACTACTCGTCCTACGGATAGATGGCGTGAAGAGGGCCGCAAGTCTGATCTGGTTAGAACGTCGTGGAAGTGGGATATCAAGGTTACATTCTCGTCCGCTGGCTATCTGATCAAGGACGCTTTCGGCGCAACGGCCTGGTAAGAGGAGAGATTACTTATGGCTAAGTTCTATGCATGGTCCGATATCTACAATGGTGGTGAATCAAAGGAAGGACGTGATGGTCGCAAGATTATCATGAGTCGTAACGTCACCGAAGCTGGTTCGGAAGTTACTCAGGCGAAACTCGGCCTGAATAAAGAGCAATGGGATGGACTGATCGCTAACGGGTCAGTCCGTTCCTATCCACTCCCCAAGGATATTCGCTTTGGTGAGTCGCCTGCTGATGCGGTGGTCAGGAAACTTACTCAAGGTCAGGGTGAGGTTGACCCGAATATGCTTATGGAGATGGCACTGTCTCATGTACCTGAAGGTGGAGGCCCTGACGAAGACGATGATGTTCCGGTAGGTGCATAACAGTGCCACTTGTCGATGATGCAGATGTGCAAATTCATCTGCCAGTTGACAAACTAAAAGTCGAGGAAATCCCTGACGATTTGATCAAGGCAAAGGAAGACGCCGATCGGATCGTCAGGGGTTACCTCGCAGGTGTAGTTGCATCGGCTGTGCTGGGTACCTGGGTTATACCCGCAACTACGCCTACTATCATTAGGGCAATAGCGGGACGATTTACGGCAGCACTTATCTACCGTACCCGCTACTCAGAAAACTCACTCAACGACCCTGAGTTCGCGCAGAACAAGTACAATGAAGCAATGGCTATGCTGAATAAGATCATCTCGGGTGAGCTAGTGATTGATGGCGTTGATCCAGGCACAGACTTCGACAACACGTGGTTTGAGCCTAATGCTAACTCCATCGATCCTATCTTTACGATGGTGTCTCAGTTCTAATGCCCGGAACAATCACCTTCAATTGGAATCCTCGTCCAGAGGTCTTCGCTCGGCGATTCTTTGCTGTCGCGGAGTCTCTGGACAACCGTGTCCTACCTCTTACTGCCGCCAGTGAGATGATGCAGGAAGATATCCGTGAGAGGTTTGAGACGGAGACTGATCCTCAAGGTCGTATGTGGCAGGAGTGGTCGGATAGTTACTGGCCCGTTGCGGAGGCATATCCGAACGAAGGCGTGCTTACCCAGTCAGGTGCCCTGAAGGATGCAGCTAGCTCGTCGGAAGCAACAGTGATCACGAAGGATGCTGTTTTCTACAAGACACAGATGTTGCCTCACTATGGTCTTGCTCATGATCAAGGTGATGAGAATCTTCCACAGCGTGAATTCCTCGGTATGTCCGATGAAGGTGCTATGAAGATCATGGGCGTGTTTAGTGAATGGTTTGATCGCTCGATTGATCTGTATGTTACAAGTGCTGGTAGGGTCGGAATGCGTCACTCCATTCAAGGTGAGGGTGGATTTGTTTCAAGGTCATCTGTTGGCAAACTACCACTTTAATGGCACAGGACTACTATGATATTCTACAGCCATTCGACTACCTCGTTGATCTACTCGACGATAACAAGGCTACTCTCGGTTTGGCATATATCGCAAAGCATGACGAAGACCTCATGCCACAATTCCCCGCTGTGCTGGTTCAGACGGATAACACGGTTAGGGAATATCATGCTAACCGACAATTCCGTGTACGGTTCTATCTCGACCTGTGGGTGTTCCACGCGGATATGACGGTTGGTGCAGCTACTCGATCCCGCAAAGACATCGAATTGGCAACTGCGATCAGGAAACTCATCCACACAAAGTCAGACATGGATGGGCATATCATACAAAGTTTCGTGGATGGAGAGTTTCCGGGTGTTACTGCCAGAATCATTGGAGGTAACAGTTCAATTATCGTAACCACAAGATTGACTTGGCAAGGTCAGAATCGCGTCCAATTCGAGGAGTCTTAAGGGAGGATCAAATGGCTCTAAAGCTAGAAGTGGATCATCCAAACTTTCCAAAGGATATGGAATTCGATCTGGATGGTATTGGTGCAAAGAATGGTAGCTCTGTCACCGTCACAGAGGAGATGGAACGAGCTTTTCTAGCAAAGAATGGTAAGACAATCAAGGAGATTTACGGTCACAGTAAGATCGTCAAAGTCTCTGGAACTAGTGAGTTGAAGGAGGTGAAGTAACTTGCCAGCGGGACTCGGTGGTGGAGGTAAGGTAGGACTCGCACATGAGACGACGATGGGTACGTATGTAGCTCCAACCATCTTCGTGCCTGTCCTTAGTGAATCGCTGAAGTATACTGAGGAGAAATACTACTCTGAGCAGATTCGTCAGCAAACGATTGTTTCCGATGTGAAGTCGGGTTACTACCACGCTGAGGGTGATATTGAGCTTGAAGTCGATCCAACCAACATGCCATACTGGTTGCACGCTTCTCGTCATACGCCTTCGTTTGCAGCGGGTGTCTACACCTATGTCCCGTCATCGGCGGGATCAGCATCGACGGCAGCAGGTGTCACTAGCCCGAAGACACTTTCGATCACCGTTGTCCGTAACGATGTGGTCTTTGGATACACAGGATGTACGGTCGGCGGCTTTGAATTCATGATCGAAGATGGCGTTCTCAAGTGCACGATGAACGTGCTCGGGATTGCCGAGGCTGTGCAGGCTACTCCGTCGCCCACGTGGGTTGCAGCCGATCTCCTCGGTGCCGACGCTCACCGTGTTTACCTCGCAGCGTCCGCAGCGGCTCCGACGTTCGGAGCAGTCGATATTAACTTCAACGGCTTCACCTTCCGTATGAACTACAATGCTGAAGCGCAGAACCGTATCCATGCAGCACGTTCGGCAAGCTACGTCTCGTTCGGAATCACGGAAGCCGAAGTCGAGTCCGAACTGGACTTCCTTGATCGTACCGACTATGACAACTTCGTCAACAATACACAGCGAGCCATTAAGCTTGAATCGCTGAATGGTGGAGCAACCTTCGCAGCATCGACTAGCGGAATTGCTCTGCAAGCCAACCGCGTGAGCTATGACGCTTACGATATCGGTCTTGAAGGAATGGGTGACCTGATCATGGCAGGCTTCACCGGCCGCATGATTGGTATTGCCGCAGGCGATGCCTATTCCATCAAGGTTAAGTCACCTACCACTATCACGTAGTAAAAGGAGAGAACAACAACATGCCACAGGCAACTGTTAGTCAGGATAAGACTCGCCGTGAACTAAGATCATGTCCGCCCGATGGATTCGTTGAGCTACGTACACTGTCATTCCACGAGATGAATACGCGGTCAGACATTGCTTCACGGATGTATTCGGAACAGAAGCCTAACGTCAAGAAACCAAAGGAAGAGGTTGTCCGAGGTTATCTTGAGATCATGAACGTTGCAGTTACGGAGTTTGAGTTCCGCAACTGTATCACCGATCACAACCTTGAAGACGAGAATGGTCAACTCATCGACTTTACTCGACCTATGCAGGCATGGAGACTTGATCCAAAGGTCGGTCAGGAAATCAGCAAGTATATCGATGAGCTTAACAACTTTGATGATGAGGAGGAGGATCTAGACCCTTTGGTAATGCCGCATTTCTCATCCTCACCGGACGAGGAGAGTTTGCGGAATCCTACTACGGTCGAGACGTAGTAATTGAAGCGTATCGCTGGTTACGATACGCTGCACTATGTAAGTCATTGCATGTACTCCCTCGGTCGGGAGGGGTCTTGGATCAACCTGCACCTGAAGTTCTCAGACTCGAAAGAATGCTCGACGCCTACGCCAAGTGGGAAGAACGCGAGACTAAAAAGTCTGAGACTCGTACTAAAAACCGAAAGCGTCACGAACGTATCGAGGTGACTGACTAATGTGTTGGTCTAACTCCTACGGAGCTATTTAACATGCCAATGCGCGTAGGCGAAATGATGGTCGTCATCAGGGCGCAGGATTTCGCCTCGCGTACCCTTCGTCGTGTCGGCACAGAGATGTCGCATCTCAACCGGATGCAGGCACTACAGCGTGAGCAGATGCGACTTGATCAGCGTCGTGGTCGTGCCAATTTCCAGACCCGACAGTTGATGGATACACAGCGCAACTTGAAGTTGCTGCAACATCAAATTGACCTTGAGCAGCGTCTCAGCCGAATACGTAGGGGCACACCGGCACAGTTGCAGTTTGGGCCAGGTGGCGCAACTATGGGTAAAGCTGTACCCCCACGCCTTGTCACCGGGCAATTCATCTCGCAACGAGAAGTTGATCAGCTAGATAAATCACTAGCTGATGTACAAGCACGTGTTGCGAAGATGCCAAGTCTATTTCGTAACCTCGGTAGTAGCTCAAAAGACCTAGCTGCTAGACAGGCTGATGTCAGTCTTGCTACAAAGAAAGCTGCTGACGCCTATAGACAATTGCGCCCTGAGTTACATTTCATAGCCTCTGATCAAGAGGTACTTAATAACGCACTACGTGCCGCACCTATTGAACGGTGGCAGCAGATCGGTCATACCTTATCTGGTATTGGCCGTACTATGCAGTTGTTCGGGGCTATCGGTACAGTTTCACTCGGTCTAGCTGCAAAGACTGCCGCCGACTTTGGTACGTCGATCTCACTAGCAGCAACACAGGCAAGAGATATTAATGCTCCGATCTCTCAAATAGCTGTGCGTACTGAGCAGCTTACCAATGGGCTGCAAAAGAATGGACAGCAGATCGAAGGCGTCCTTGGCCTGATGCAGAAGTACCCTGCCTCTGCGGAAGAGATGAGTGCTGCATCATACGAGATTTTCTCCTCCATGAACCTTGAGCGCAATGGAGTCATGGATGTTGCTAAGGGTCTTGAGTTGTTGGAGAACGCGAATCAGATCGCAGTAGCAGGTGGTGGTGATCTGGAAGAAGCTACCAGCGCCATGATCACGGTGCTCAACAACTTCGATCCACAACTTAAAAATACAACCGAGAACTTCGATACGATGTTCGACATCGTGAGATTCGGTCGTATGCGACTTGCCGACTTCAACATCATGATGAACAAGATTGCCCCGGCAGCAGCCGATGCAGGCAACACGCTTGAAGATGTCGGTGGCGCTATGGCGTTCTTGACTACCAACATGCCTTCGCAGCGCATGGTGGCTACGGGTATCTCTCGTCTCATGGAGGCACTGCGTAACCCCGATGTTGTCGAAGGACTCAAAATATTCGGAGTCAACGCCAAGGATGCAACAGGCAAGCTACGTCCACTCGATGAATTGCTAGAGAGTATCGCGCAGAGATTCCCTGAGCTACGTACAGGCCAGAAGAGTGCGGCTGAGTTCTTCCGTGAAATCTCCGCAGCGGGTCGTGGTGGCGGTCGTGGACAGTTGTTTACGGCAGAGGGTCGTCGTGCATTCAGTCTTATCATGCACAATATGGATGCGTACCTTGCTCGCCAGGGACAGATTGAGAAAAACACAGGTGAGTTCGGCAATACTCTTGCGGCACAGATGAAGACTATTGGTATCCAGTGGGGGATATTCACAAACCAGCTTCGGAGCCTCTTCATCGTTATCGGTACTGAAGCAATACCCGTATTCGTGCAGATCGGCGGTGCGATTCAAAAGTTCGTTAAATGGTTCCGCGAACTTGACAAAGAAACCCGTGGACAGATCGTTCGATGGGCGGTCTACATCTCAGTCGGTACACTTCTCAGCGGTGTCTTTCTTGCCATCGCGGGAAGCGTGATCTCCTTCGTGAATAGCATGAGGCTGCTATCGATGGGTAGCTCCGGTGCTATTACACAGATGGGAATCCTGGGTAAGATCGTCAAGGGACTGGCAGCATTCGCCGCTATCAAGTTGACAATCAAAGCAATGTGGGGCGGCGATCTCAGCGCAATCGACTTCATCAAGGCGGCACTAGCAGGTGGATTGCTTGGCGCACGTTTCGGGCCAGCAGGTGCAGTTCTAGGAGCTATCACTTTACCTGTGATGCTCAAAATAATGTCAGACAAGGCTAATCAAACACCTATCCAAGCTAAGTATGAACAGTATGTGAATGAAGCTAAGAAAGGCCAGAATCTTCTCCGACAGGCTTTCGACCCTGATGTGTTCGGTCTGTTCGATCTTAGTGCAGCCGCTCCCGAACGTACACAGAAATTTTGGAAGGGTAATATCCAATCTTTCAAGGAATTCCGTAAGGAATTCTTGGCTCATAAGAAGGCAATGGCTGACGCTAAGAAGATCGTTGCCCCTGGTGATCCGGGCTTTTGGGATACAAGAGAAGCAGCAGCAAGTCAGAAAGAGCACAATAAGGCAGTCAAAACAGGTGAAGACGCTCTCAAGAAATATTATGATCAACTGCAAAAAGGTCGAAGTGCATTGAAGCAGTATGGTCAATCCATGAAGCAGTGGAATGCACAGCTTGTACAAGCTACTGAGCAAGCGACTACACAAGTCATGCAATCACTCCGTAGTATGTGGGATCAGATGCTACAGGAGAATGAATCCGCCTTTGGCGAACTATTCCAGGGGCCGTGGCTTACATCTGAGACATTCGATATTGCGAAGGAATGGGGTATCACTCCTCGCATCCAAGATTTGATTAAAGACCTACATCAGCAGAATGCACAGTTTGCTACTTGGCGTCAATCACTCGACAAGTTGATGAAGCGTGGCTTGCCAGATGAATTCATAGATGAGCTACGTGCTATGGGGCCAGAGGAAGGTCAGGCTCTCATTGACAATATTCTTGGCGCTAAACCCGCACAGGTGCAAAAGTTGATTGGTGAGTGGAAGCGGAAGAATGCTCAGATCAAGCAGGCTACCAAGATGGACTTTACCCAGGAGATCAACCAGTTCAAGAAAGCTGGCGGTGACATGGGTAAGGCTATCATCGAAGGATTCCAGTCTGCACAAGTGGGTCTGTGGTTCGATGGTTGGGTCAAGGGTACATTCCCCGGTGTCATCAACTCCGCAGTCAATCAAGCTATTAGCGACTGGCGGAAGACTAATCCTCCTCCTGTGAAGCCTCCTCCCCCACCTGTGAAGCCTAGAGTTCCTACATCTACTACAGGTGGAAGCGTTACCAATGATAACTCTCGCAATATCACTGTGACAATGCCTGGTCACGATTCGTCAGCAACAGCAATTGCTATGAACAACGCTGAGGTACGACGTAGAGCATTCATCTTGGCAAGCAAACTTAAGAGCGTGTTGGGCACTAACTAGATGCTTACCAAGGTTGAGTTTATCCCGGTATCAGGTTCGACAGTGGTGTTCAACACTACTGATGGATCGGGCAACCATCTTCTTCCTCTTAGTACGTTTGATATTGTGACGAACATCGATCAACACGACGCAAAGAAAATGGCAGCAGCAGGACAGTGGCCGACGTTCCACTACCCCGATGCTATGACGATCCATGCTGAGGGTCACATCCTGGGGGTTGGAGCAAGCGATGCAGCACGCGCGACAAGCTACATTACGCAGCGGCTTGCGTTGCTCGACGGTATCTTGCCTCCTGTGACGCTTTTGACTTCCCGTAAGCATGGTGTCCTACGTGTACGTATGGACGGTATGAGTGAAGATGCGGACGCCGACGTGGTGACTATTCAGCAATCTGTGCCGATGGCAGCATTGTTCCCTGCCAATTCGGAATTCATGATCACCTGGAAAGGCTTCCTGCCTTACTTCGTCGGTACGAGTTCTTCTACTAAGTATCAGCTAGGGTAACGTGATGGGTGTTATTACCTAATCATGGCCGACTGGTACGTTCGTATGATCGACCGCGCTCAGAACATCGTCGTGGGCGAATACTCACTCAATCCTACCTGTGAGGTTCGTAACTCTGAACCCGGCGGATTTACAGGAGAACTTGCTCTCGGGCAATTGAAGCGTGGGAGTGAAGTTTTTGGGATAGGTCGAGACGAATTTGCTCCCTATCGAACAAACTACGAACTATGGAGACAGTCTACGGGCAACGGTGTTTGCATTAGCGACGGGATGCTGACCTCGATCAACTTCAACAAGGATCGAGACACTGTGCTAATCTCAGGTAAGGACTGGATTCACTATTTGCAGCGAAGGATCTATCCATTTAAACCCGAAGGCTACATAGGATACGATGCTGCGGAACCTGAAATGTTTTGGGATGCTTGGCCTAAGCAATGGCCTACTATGGAAATCGGAGATCAAGATCCGATTGACATCGCTTATATTGTCAGAGATATCATCCGATCTATGAACAAGGGCATTGCCATCGATCATGCTACCCTTGATGCTAATATCCCAATTGGCTATACATTGGGTGCGCCCCATATCACATTCAATATCCCACTGACAGAGCAGACTGGTAAATACAAAATCTACCCAGGTGATCAAACTTCAATCTTCGATCATCTGACCAGGCTGTCTGAGATGACGGACAAAGGCTTTGAGTTCGACATCTTACCACTCTCACATGAGTTCAAACTATGGTGCCCTCGACGTACCCTAGCTAATGAGCCACCGTTCTACGGGTTCAGTCCATCGGACAACCCGGAAGGCGGACAGATCACAGAGTTTGACTGGACGAATGATGGCCCTGAAGGTACCTACCTGATAGGACTGGGTACACGAGATACTACCCGCGTGGGTGCTATCTGGACTACTGAGGATAACGTCCAAGAATTCGGTCGGCTTGATAGAGTCTTCGACTTTGGTGCTCTGACAATCGAAGAGATGCTAGTCCAGATATTGAAAGACTTGGATTATCTGCATCCACAGAAGAAACTAAGTCTTCAGCTATTGAATCCTGAATTTCTAGTTCCCAACTTCTACACAGGCGGTCGTCCTCGCAATATCATGGGTACAATGATTCATGTGGAGCACGATTTTACACCACTTCATCAGGTAGATGCATTCTTTAGAATCAATGCGATCAATTGGGAAGTCGATAAGAGCACGAACGAGTACGTTAACTTAGAACTGGAAATGCACTATGATCCGTAGAAAATCTGTAGCTCCCATAACTGAAGTAGAGGCTCTACGAGATGAGATTGGTAGGCTGCGAAGACAGGTCAGCAAGCTTGGACAAGCAGGCCCATCTACTATTCAAACAGAAAATAAGCTTAAGTCGATCAGTCCAGCGCAAGGCGAAGTCTTGTGGCATTGGCTATGGAATCGTGGGTACATCTGGCACAACCTGCAATGGCGTCCACTAGCTCCACCTACGTATCATATCAAGGTCTTCGCCGACGATCGAATTGGTATTGCTGGCGACGGTAGATTCAAATTCGCTGTATCTAGAGATATGGATGGATTCTTTCTGTACGATGCTGAAGCCTATATCACAGCCTCGGGTAGTGCCTCGGTAATGATCCGTAATATCACGCAGGGCGTCGATATGCTATCGACTCCTCTAAACATTACTGGACTTCACGATGACGGAACCGCTACTATCAATCCTGCAACTAGTCAAGTAGCATGGAAAGACCAAATTGCTATCGACGTTGACGTACCGGGTATGGGCCTTGGTGTAATTCTCGTGTTCAATCCAGAGGACTTACAACATGCCTGATATTCGCAACACAGGAACCATCAAAGATACTTTTAATCGTCCAGACGAGAATCCCATAGCATTTCCCTGGACACGTAATTGGTCAGGCGCAAATATTACATCATGTGAGCTTCGGGGCAGTCATATCGGTAGCCCTTCCATTAACCCCTCTACTTCTGCACAGTCATTCTACAGCGTAGAAAGTTATACTAACGACGAGATCGAGATATGGGCAAAAGCCAGAGGTAATGCACCATTGCAGGAGTCATATCGAATCGGACTGTGCGATGATGCGTCAGGCATGAATGGTTACGTACTACGATGCACGAATCCGGTAGGCGACGATCATTGGGAAATTCGTAAGTACACAGGTGGAACATTTACCACGGTTGCACTCGAAGATTTCGGTCTTCCCTCGGATGGTCATCTTGTCTTGATACAGTTAGATGCCACACACGTCCGAGCATATCTGAGTACCAATAATGGCAACGATTGGACTAACATCGTCTCGGTTGCCGATACTACCTATCGGAGCAACCTTTTTCTTCATCTCGGCGCTAACGGCGCAGCGCCATCATGGGACGACGTAGGTGGAGGCATTGAGGATTTCGTTCCTCAGATATATCGCAGGCCGAACGAATAAGGGGAGTGGGTATGAGTGAACACGTGGGAGCGAGCCAAGGCCCCGCAACAGATAGGTTCAACGCGCCTGTCATCGACCCAACCGCAAATGTTCTGCAACTTGTTGAAGCGTCGATTAAGCGCCTGGACGATCTCGCGCTGGCTGCGAAGGAACACAACGCGGAGGTGCTCCGACTTCGTGGTGAACAGCGACAGCATGACTTAGAGCACGTAAAGGAAATTGGTGAACTTCGCGCATATCATGCACAGGAACTTCGTAGAGCTGAGGCAGAGCGTATCGATGCTATTCGCTCCGTCGATGTCGGGAACGTGCAGCGAGCAGCCGAGGTACAGGCGACTCAGGCTTCGGCACTTGCGGCACAGGTGGTAGCTTCGGCTGAGGCACTACGTAATCAGGTTGCATCAGCGGCAAGCGCAGCTTCGATTGCGCTAGCAGCCGCATTGGAACCAGTACAGAAAGATATCGCTGATCTTAGACGTGCTCAGTATGAAGCACAAGGCCAGAAGGCGCAGGTAGTCGAAACAAGAGCATCGTCGTCCGCAATTTGGGGCTACGTCGTTGGAGCCATTGGAGCTATTATCGGTGTAGCTTCACTGCTTATCGTTGTCCTCGCAAATAACCCGTCCGGATAGGTAGGAGAGTTATGCTAACCGAACGTCAATTCCCCTGGACTAGTCCATACGGTCTAGCTGAAGGGCCACTTAAATCAAAAGGCCCCACAGCGGAGGCACTTAAACGCTTCTTCGGTCGTATTGGGAAACTAGAATGGCGAGACTATGATCAGCACTACAACAAAGAGCTATGGGATCTAGTAGCTGATCTCAAAGTTAACCAGGGTATCCTCAAGAAGAGTGATCCACGAGACGGCTCCTACGGCAAGGCTGTGTGGGAGCACATTCGCACCAGAAAAGTACCACCTGGCAAACCCAACTCAGGTGAGTATGCAATAGACTTCTACTCGCGCAAAATCGTAAAGGACGAGGCAGGTGAGCTATCGGGATCAAACGATATTCAAAAAGTACAGTTCTTCATTAATGAGTTCTGGCGCATCGCTATCGCTAACAGAGGTATCTGGCACTATTCACAGAACCGACCATTCGATTCCACTGTCGATCCTTCACGTGGTGGGTATAGCGATTGTTCAGCGATGATCGTACAGGCGCATAGGTATGCACAAGAGAAGTCCGGGATCGAAGTACCTGATCCTGCAAGATGGAAATACGGTGGGTATGGAAATACAGATTGGTATGAAGACGATTGGCCTAAGATCGGAGCACCATTTCGTGTAGGCGATCTAGCCCATTTCCACTCGTCTCGCCATGTGATAGAATGTATTAAGCCCGGAAATTTCGACACTGCCCATTGGGGGTCGAATGGATCGGAGGCTGCTCCCGAGCTACTTACCTCTCTACGAAGTTACTATCGGTTCCCCGACGAATATATGTTCACGGTTCGTCCACCACTTACGAAGGAGGAAACAAATGCTTGAGCCACATTGGGTGCAATTCCATGATGGTGCAGGAACGTCGCATCCTATGCTGATTACTCAGCATGGTGCTGAGGATCATGTAGGAGGATTCGTACTTTGCACGAATCTTCCAGCTTCCAACGAAGCAGGTCTTGAAGAGGGTTGGAATAGACGAGTTCATATCGGAAGAGGCGATGTCACGAAGGGTGCATCTTGGTCGCCAGTTGACGGCATTGATCCCGGTGAGGAGGACTAATGGCAGCCGCACTAGCAGTTTCACCAACCAAGCCAATCGTTATCACTGGTACTGATTTTGCAGTGTCGTCACCTGTGCTTGTATCGATCGTTGGGGCACAAGACTCAGGTACTATCGAGCATGACTTCACTACAGACATTGCAGGAGCATTCGACAGTTCAGGCTTCAGATTGTTTCCCGAGAAGTCCGGTGTCCTACGTGTGACTGCCGATGATGGCACCAATGTCGTTTCTACAAGTCTGCAACTCTTTGAAGGTTAGGACAGGAGGACTAAATGACAATCGCTAAAGCAATCGTTGTTACTCTGGTTGCAGCAGGAGCAGCACTGTACCAAGGACTTCAAGGTGATGATAGCCTCTCAGGACAAGACTGGATTGTTATCGCCCTGGCGATTCTTGGTTCCGCTGGCGTTGTTTGGTATGCCGACAAAATCCAGGCTGGTAAAGCATTTGTCGGCGGTCTTGGCGTTGCACTAGGTTCGTTGAGCTTGGCGATCTCTGGCGATACCGTTGTTACCAATGCCGAATGGATTGGCGCGGCTGTTGCAGGACTCGTCGCATTCCAGGCTGTGTACTGGACTCCTAATGAGGACCTTCCCCCTGATGGCGGCAATCCTCCCTCGGATGTAGCATGAACGATCAGTTTACACTAACAAATGTACTCCTAGCGGCAATTCTCATTGTGCTGCTAATCGCAGGGTTCAGCGATACATGGAGTCTATAAAGGAAGGTGGTGATGTTTAGAGAACAGTTCTTACGTGCCAACGCAGTTGTACTTGAACGCTGGTTGAGACATACAGCAGACAAACTACATCAGCTAATACCAGGGTCGCCCGTCTTGGGCAACCTTCTATTCTTCAACGAAGGGACAGTGCTAATGGCTTCAATTGAAGTTCTTGATACAGCAGGCTCACTCAATGCGAGTGTTGCCTTCCTCGATGCTCATGGGCATCCGACAACTGCCGATGATGTTCCGGCATGGTCGTCCGATAACGAGGCAGCAGTAACCGTGGCTGCTTCCGAGGATGGACTTTCCGCCGTGGCAACGGTTGTTGCACCCGGTGCAGCAATCATCTCGGTCACGTCAACTAACACTGACGGTTCTACGGCAAGTGCACAGGGTACCGTCACTGTTATGCCTGGTGACGCAGTGATTGGCGAAGTCACGTTTGAAGAGGCTGCGCCTGCCTAACTTAACCCTCTGATGAGGGTTGAGCGGGAACGGGAGCCATAGAAGAACGTCGGTGCTGCAACTCCCGTTCCCACCTTAATAGGGCCACTGTTCTCTCTCCGGCAGTGGCCCTATTATTTGTCTACAAGCACAAATGCAGGATCTTTCACATACTGAGCACCCGCTCCAAACTTCAACCAGTATAGCAGATGCTTGGTAGCCGACCGTGCGTGACCCTTACCGTGCGGCCAGTAGGCACCTAGCTCTTTCAGCCTAGCGTCATTGAAGAATGCCTTTGATCCTTGGATCGACGGTTGCTGTTTGTACAACATCCTTGTGTCTTGGAATATCTCAATGACACCAATTAACTTGGCAGGCGTCAGGTCAAGTCCAGTACGCACACCTTGTCTAAACAGGAAGTCCTCGTAGACGATTGCGAAGGCAGGCTCATGCGTATTGATCAAATTTTCCAGATACCAGTGCATCCCCCGAGAGTCAAGTCTGCGCTCTGCCGGGTACAGTGTAACTACACCGTCATCGATCGATGCAAAACAAATGCCCGTTGTACCTCCGGGGTCTAGTGCTACTACTTTCATGCTGTTACCAATCACCATAATTACTCACCTGTGCCGGTCTGGTCGGGCCATCCGGGTATCATTGTAGGATTATACCCGGCATCAGCGGCGATCTCACGGGCCTCTCCCGGCCACAGGTCAGGAGTAGGGGGAAGACCTCCGAGGGGCAGGCTGTCGCGGGAGTCAAGCCGCCATCCTTGAGATAGCCAGTCAAACACGGTATCTGCTGCGGCTGTGATACTACAGCCATACTTAGACTTGCATTCTCTGATGGCTAGTCCAAGTAGCTCAGGATCATGTTTGTCAATCATCGGACTTTTCCTGTCTCATGAGTCTTATCTGAACATCCTTCAATCCCTTTATGTCATCTAGTGCATCTTTAACCATGACCTTAGCTTGCTCATCAGTCAATGCATCCCAAGCATCCCAATATGCATCGATAACTATGTAGCGGCGTATCGTTTTCATTTAGCAGAACCCCAATCTGGCCCGATGCCTACTTCGGCCTTGAACGGAAGAGTCCAACCAAGTTCATCGAACGCTACGGATGCCATTATCTGTGTAACGATTGTTGAGTATTCGGCTACGTAGGATTCTTCTACGTCTGCGACTATGGAGTCGTGGACGAGAATTCCAATACTAGCTCTCTTCCCATCAATGTTGGAGGCAAGCCGTATTCCAGCACAGAGTGTAAGATCGCTTGCTGTAGACTGCGGATAAAAGTTAATTCCTTCTCGGTAAGCGGCCTGCTGGTTTTGGGGTACAAGCAGATGGAAACGGCGCTTCCGTCCAAAGGGAGATTGAAGATAGCCTTTGTGGACTTCTCGTTTGACACTTTCCTCCCATTCTGCTACACCTTTGAAGGTTTCCCATATCCACTTGATATAGGGTCGAGCTTGCTCAACAGGGATACCGTGCTTCTCTTGAAACGTCTCCGCGCTCTGTCCATAGAAGACCCCGAAGTTTATGTTCTTGCAGTTGGAGTATTGTTCGGTGGTATAGTCCTTACCATAGAATCTAGTTGCCGTTTCCTTGTGTAGAGACAAATCCTGAGCATAAATTCTCGTAAGCTCTTTATCCCCTGAAAACTGAGCGATACATCGTAGTTCCGCTTGGGAGAAATCGGCCTGAACGATTTGACGACCAGAGGATGCACGAAAGAGTTGTCGAATGTCAGGCAGACCTTCCTTTGTCCTCGTGATATTCTGTAGGTTCGGCTTTGACGATGAGAGCCTTCCCGAATTCGTGCCATGTAGGTTGAGTTGAGTGTAAATCCGAGAATCTTCATCTTCCTCCGCTCGCTTAATCAGTCCCTTAAGGTAGGTACCTGCTTGCTTGTTGAGCTTTTGAAATCTATCGTGTTGCTCTACGAACCCTATGTAGAATGTTCTCTTCTCACTGACATCTGACGTAGGTACTTGACGTATGAGATTACCAGTGCGTTCAGTGATTGTGTCGCCGCGAAACCGAAATCTTCCATCGGTGATTTCTGAGCGTGCAGAGTCATCGACAGATCGTTTAGGGTTACGCATGGTCGGCGTAGTAGGTCGCTTCTGCATTGCATGTGAAAGCCCCCAGGTGTCATAGTAGAGATGAGCCATCTGTGCATTGCTGGCAGGGTTGAGTAGCGGGTTGTCTACTGACTTCTGCATAGAGGACTTCAGTTCAGAGAGTTCAGGTTCAACCACAAACTCATAGATGTCAGCAGCACGTTCAATATCGTAGACCATCCCATTCAGTTCAACGTCTGTCAAGAACGCATTAGCCTTAATGAGCAGGTTGTATGCGTCAAGCACGTTGTCTTTCTTAGCACGGGGGTACTGATCCTGAAACAACTGGAATGTACCGCCAACGTCCATACCTGCATACTCGTAGAATTCGTCATAGTCCTCTACTATTCCGGTTTTCTTGGCGGCTTCAATAGATCCACTGGAATAGTGCGGCCATCCGAACGTATCCATAAGCAGGTAGTCAAGTCCGTGGACACCAACTCTTTCATCAGTTCCGGATCGTTCGTCAAGACTGTAACTGAGCAACATAGTATCATGATCTACCCTCGCATCTATTCCGTAGGTGTGTTTGAGGATTTTGGTATCGAACTTGCCGCCGTGCCAGATGAACTGATAGTCACTTGATTGGAGGAAGGGTCGAAGTTTATCTCTAACGAAAGTGGGATGATCCCATATACCTTGTCGCTCTCCGATAACAGTAGCAAGTGTTCCGTCACTTGCAATCTGAAAGCTGATAAGTTTGGCTTTGTGAGTAAGTCCTCCACGGCTTTCAATATCACAGGCAACACTTCCGGCGGGGATAGACTCAATGAAAGCTGCGGCGTCGGTGACATTTTCGATTACCTCGACTGTTGGGAATGTAGGTGGGGGAAGAGGGTGGAATGCTCTTTTGAAATCACGCTTAAGGTTGGGGAACGTAGCGTCGTCATGAAGTACAAGGGCCGGGTTGTTGGCAGCGACCACTGTTCGTCCATTATCTTCTTGGACGATTCTGCGCCCTCTGTATTTGTCAATTGCGCCTGCTCCAATGAGGAGATTAACCGCTTCGCGTCCGCAAGCGATAACCAAAGGGACACCGTTAAGTTCAGCGTGGAGTCGTGGAGCACAAGCTCGTATTGCTTCGTTCGGAACCGCATCCTTACCCGGTGTACATAAGACTGTATTCGTGAGGACAACTTCGTCACGCTTAACTCCGTTCATCTTCAGTAGATGATCGAGTACCTTGCCTGATGCACCCGAAAAAGGAACGCCTGTACGAGCTTCATGCTCACCCGGACTACGCGATACAACTGCGGCCTTAGCTGGCCCTTTAGGAAACACAGTACGCGTACAGGCATTAGCCTGCAATGGACAGACTTCGCATTCCGCGAGAGGATGCTTCCTAGTATGGGGTGTAGTCGTTATACTCAACGTGTGATCTCGTCCTAGAGCACCACATACAACGATCTATATAGCCAGTCACGCCACGTTGCCAATCATGTAGCCCAATCTTGCATAGTAGTTTATGAAGTTTCGTTCTCATCTTCAAGCACGTGTAGATGGATACCATCGCTCAGATCGATCAGTCTAGCGAGATTATCACCAGCACGCACAGCATTGCCCCTACTGTCATAGCCTTCGCTTGCCATCAGTGTCTCGCCATTGTCAGCTACTAGCCGCACGAACCAGATATCGCTTTCGCCTTTGAATACTTCAATTACCATAGATAACGCTCCTTAGATCGGGGGGAGTAAAGTTCTCGCCTTTGAGAATCTTCCCATCTTCACGTACGATGGGATTACCGTTTGAGTCTAGCTTACTCATGTTGCTACGCTGCACTTCAGCAAAACATTCATCAAGAGGGATGCCGAACGAAACCGCAGTACCGCACAGGACGTAGATCAGATCACAGATAGCATCGGTAACGGAAACTAGATCAGTATCGTTCTCCATTGCTTTATCGAATTCCTCAAATTCCTCTGCTACTAGAGCTAGACGTAGCCGCCACAGTGGAGAACTAGAGGTAGACCCATGAGGATGCAACTGCTTCATATCAATAGGCTCATCATTGATGTCTAGCCCGAATGTCTCATGGAAACGCTTGACCATCTGGAAGTAGCTCGGACTCTTCTCAAAGTATTCATGTTGTCGTTGTCGCTCAAGCTGCTCAATCTGCGCCTTGAGTCGAGTAATTTCTTCCCGACAGCCCTGATGTGTAGCCGCCATCATTGCATCATCGTTAGGCATTGGCGATACCCATAGATAGCGCCTCCACGTGAGCGAGAAAATGTGTTCGGAAATCCTCAAGATTAGATTCATTGCGGACAGTGGCATCAACTAGAATACTCGGGATTGGTTCCTCGGATTCGTGACCATCAGGCTTGTGACCGGGACGTGTGATCTCGATGATGTACCCACCTGCCATCTTGATAGTCTTGGCCTCGTTCTCAAAGCGTACATCGGTCACGACTACTTTCCCGGCTTCGTCCGGCTGCATTACCCACATAGCTGTATAGCTATCATTCCATTGCTGAATCCAGAAGTTCTGACCGAACTTGTTGCGCCCCATCTCTGTTCCGAATCTCTGAAGGAACTGTCGCCAGTCATAAACGACAACTGGATGAATTTCATAAGGTGGAACTAGTCTATCAAAGTAGTTAACACTGACAGTAGTTCCCCCCTCAGTTTTAAACCTATCTACTTCTTCCACTGGAATACCAAACAATACAGCAACAGCTTCCTTGAGTTTATCTGCGAAGGCTAGACGTGTGTAGCCCTGTTCTTCAACAAGCCATTGTGCTGCGGTGTCTTTCCCTACGCCTTTACATCCGGTTATACCTATGAGCATTAGTCCTCCTCTTTTCCCACTCTCGCTTGGTAATTTGCTTGCTGCGGAATAGATGGTAGTGTCGATCATGACAGGCTTCGCAACCACGTGTCCAATTCTGCATTGGCGTTCCACACCCGGCACAGAGGGTCAGCCCGGTATTGTTACGTCGTTCGGTTTGCCAACGGACATTGGCTACATCCCTATATTCATTCTTACGACGAATTGAAACAAGTTCAAGCATGACCTTCCTGAGACTAAGCTTCTGTACGTACTTCCGAGTAGGATTCAAGAATACATTTTGTAGATGGTGCAATGACAATCCTGTACGATTGGCTAGCTCAGTCATACCTATTCGATTAACTGCTTCTTCATAGTACGGGCGTGCTACTCGGATGTCAATGTAACCATGATGTGAGCCTGGATTCTTCACCTTAACCCATACATGACAGAATCGACATTGTGAAGATGCTCTACCTGTTTTGCGGAAGTAGTAATACTTGGGTGTCGCGGGTAACCATTCGGGTTCTTCATGTGCTGGCCCTGTACATAATTTGTGCCAGATCCCATCGACTAACTTGAATCGTCCTGATCGTAGTTGTTGCTTGGTCGGATTCAATCCTAAATCTCCGGGGGCTTGATGATGTTAATACCATCGACTATAGACTGACGTATAGCTTCACTGCGTACCTGTTTGGCTGCACCCCGCATTGTCTTTAGTTCTTCAAGGATCACCTGCTTGTAGACAAGGTTCATCTTATCCTCGCCTACGATGTCTCTGATCAGTCGGACAAGAGCCTCCGTATGACAATGATACTGAAATTCACCGTCACCCATCCTCCACATCTGACCAGGGTTAGGAAGATTAGCCTTTTTCCATCGCTCTTGCTCTGCTTCGATCTCGGCAGTTACAGCGTCAAGTTGTTCCTTGATTGTCAAATCCATATTTATTCCCTTTCTCGACCAAGCGGCCAGTATTGGAAGCCACGGCCACGTTTGTTGGCCTGTATCATTTGACGTTGAACTAGTGTATCATGGACTTGCTCCATCTCACGTGCATTGAGATGATGTCGATTCATCACCTGTCCGCGCATAATACCAGGGTTGCGGTCGATGGTACGATAGATTGCACGTAGTTTTTGCTCATCCAATGTACCACCTGCATTGAGTATGAAGTGAACAGCGTGACCGCCCCAACGTTGGATATAGAACCCGGCATTGAGCAAGTCTTTCATTTCAGCATACACCTTAAGCTCGTTAGGTTCTTGACGTGCGGCGGCGAATAGCATGGTCAACTTGAGGATTGAGAAGAACATACGTGAGAAGGTAGGTAGCGCCATGTTCTCCTCGGGCGATCCGTGTGCCGCCTTCAGTAGTGCACGTTCCATATCGGCTGCGCGTTCCCACAGTTTGTCAGGGAATATCACATTGATCTCAGGCGTGGTGGTCATGGACTGACCGCCGCCTAGTGTGATCGTAATCTCCTGATCAGTATACATACTGTGCAAAGCCGAGAACGTTTGGAATAAGGCTGCCCGTTTATCTGTGCCGATCTGTCCAGGGGGGCCGGTAGGACGACGGGTAGACGGGGATGCCTCACCGTTCACAAACAGGAAACGAGGCATGAACCCACTCGTGAAATAGGACTCACCCGCTAAAGACATCATCTTGTCAGGTACGCCACCACCAAAGAAAATGAAGATAGGCTCAGACACGACGTAGGTATCTTTCTTCAATGTGCGGGGCATATACTTCGGAACGTCATACATCTTGGTCATGATCTCGGGCATGTCAGCGAGATACTGCTTACTGTTGATCGCCCCAAAGAATCCAGTAACCTCGTCGCGCGAGAAGATCGATACCATCTTAGGACGTAGAGATAGTGCAGTCATAAGTCCTTCGGCGGAAGCATCGGACGCTACAATCAGGTCACGATCAATCTCATATACAAAGTCGAGCGCCATATCCATAGCTGTACTCTTACGAGTCAATGTAGACTCACCAAGGATCAAAGCCCACAGATTAGAGTACACCTTCGCATTAGCAGTTTGTAGGCGCAACGTCGTAGACATCAACATGGACATCAACATGCAGCAGGATATCTCGTGGTAGATCGGCACAGCGTCGGTAGCTTCCGTCGCCCAATCCATGTAGTCGTCAACTAGCGTGGATTCCAGTAAAGCAATTTCTTCAGATGTTACAAGCTCAGGGAACGTGAGCGTCTCATGGTCTTTGACCAGCGTTTCGATATTCGTTTTCTGGTATTCAGCCTTTATAACCTCGCGCCACAGATCAGTGTCGGGTCTGCCATCTCGTCCGTACTTGTTACACTTGGCAGACTTGGCGATCACGAACGTCTCTTCGTTTGTCATCCCTACGTCGAGACACATATTGATCAGTCGCCACTGAACCTTTGACCAATCGTTTGCGGGTTCTTCAGAATAGTATACCGCGAATGGTGTCGGACGTAGCTGATCTTGATACCGATAGATAACTGCTTCCGGCGTAGGAAGATCGTCGGCAAGTGCAAGGTCAGGGATGTTCTCGTCACTGTCGATGGGTATAGGCAGACTATCGAATACATCAGTAGACAATAGTTCCTCGACAGTTGAGATCAGTTCAACAACGGGAACATCCTCAAGCTGATACTTGAAGTTGTGCGTGGTAGGCACACGTAGCAACTGCGTAAGATCGTGTCCCGACTTGTCCACGCCAAGATCAGCGTAGTAGTACGCAAGACGCTTAGAGTATTGCTCTGCTATCAGCGGATCGACCTTCCGATCCATACGCCATATTGCCTGGTACCTATTAGGTGACGATTGGATTACGCATTGAGGCGGAATATCTACTTGATCGGGTCGGCACGAATCCAGATCGGCCCACACTAAATTCTGCGGGATCGCGTTCTCTTTCTTACGACGGGCTACCTTCATGATGTTGACACAGAAGTACACATTGTGCGTAGGTGTCATCTTATCGATGAAGTCAACCATCGTCTTACGTTTACGCGGCCACTCAAAGAATTCCTCGTGAAACGTATCACGTCTTGCAGGTGGCCTAGTTACGGCAATACAAATATACCCGTCATCCTTAGAGAACAGGTAATCGAAAAAGGCGAGAAGTGTCGCCTGGGTTTCCACAGCAGCCATATATAGAGACAGCAAGGGGCGCAGTCTTTCGACCACGCCCCTGTAAGCTGCTTAGGTCAGACCAACATGCCGGATTCGGAGTGCTGTGACGAACCAGCGACCTTGAATCCTTCGATCTCATTCACGTCCTTGTCCTGATTCTTATCGAACTTCTTGCGAACGACAACGGTAAGCTGTTGTCCCACAAGATCGTCAGTCGAAGGCATCTTGTAGTTCTTCTTCTCCCAATCCTCACCAATAGCAGTGAGGAAGTTCGCCATACGATTCTTCATGGCCTGTGCCTTGGTTGCATCGTAGTCCGCAGGCGGGACAAACAGGTTCGTCCATCCGGCGTACACGTTAGCAACCTTCTGTCCGTTGCGCTCCTCCTCATCCTCATTTACCTGAATACCAAGTGCGAGGTAGGGAGTACCATGGGGAAGTGCCTTGCTACCGTCGATGTTCTCTGTGGTCTTCCACTCAGCCTTTGCAACGTGGGCCTCGTAGGTACCACTCGGAATCGCGGGGAAACCAATAGCAGTCGGATCTGAACCTGTTAGATCAACAACACCATCAAACTCTTGGTCACTCATTCGTTTGTTCCTTTCAGCTTTTCCCATAGG
>Ga0137428_1000099_pt1 | contig 42373 bp, 2 predicted proteins | sample EasRivERMZT718_2_FD_102305 | JGI IMG/M metagenome (GOLD analysis project Ga0137428, IMG submission 102305) | Soil microbial communities from meander-bound floodplain in the East River, Colorado, USA - East River MetaG ERMZT718_2 | ecosystem: Environmental > Terrestrial > Soil > Floodplain ...
CGACGGCGCTGGATCTCGACGGCGACGAGAGCTTCGGCGACGCGCTGGTGGTGGACGGCCAGGACGTGAACTTCACCGGTCCGTTCCTGCAGGCGTCGGGTCGGGTGGACTTCGACCTGTTCGACTTCATCGAGGTGGAGGCGGACTTCCTCCTCGAGATCCGTCCTGTCGATGTCGACGTGGACGGCAACGGTTTCGATCCCATGGGTGGTGTCGACCTCGAGGACGTCGAGCTCATGACCTTCTCCCTGCGGGTCACGCACCTCTTCGCCGGCCTGCCGCCCAACGTCGGCTTCAGGCTCAATGCCGGCAGCGTCGCCATCGTGACCCTCCAGCCCGGTGAGACGACCGACCCGCGCCGATGGATGGCGGTCAAGGGGACCCTCGGCAGGGCCGCGCTGGAGGGGGTTCCTGACGTGAAGGTGATCGCCAGCAACCTCCATCTCGACCTCAACAGCGGCAGCAGCAACGACTCCATGGTCGCGGCCCCTGACGCCCTCGACTGGACCGAGGCCCTCGACCTGGATGACGACGGGTTGTTCGGCGAGGTCGGCGATGACGGCCTCGTAGTCGGCAGCCACGCCATCGACTTCGACGCCGAGGCCTTCAGGTTGGGCGGGACCGTCGGTCTGTCGGTGGCGGACGTGGTTTTCGCCACGGCCACCATCAACCTGTCGCGCGCGCCGGTCACGGGTGTCGACGACCCCGACACGATGGCCGCCGACACATCGCTGTCTGGCGAGCTGGTGGGCATCTCCATCACCGGGGCGACGCTGTTCATCGGGACCGGAGCATCCCTCGACGAGATGACGGGTGCCGTGACGCTGCCACCTGTTGGCCAGGCGGTGGGCTTCAGGGCCAGCGGCGGAGCGCTTGACCTGGCGGTGTTCAAGACCAACGAGACGACGCCCAGGACCTACACCGGCCTTGAGGCCTCGCTCGGTGTGGTGACGCTCGAGGGGATCGACGCCCTCATCCTGATCGCGAAGGACCTGAGCCTGAAGCTCAACACGACGTCGGTGATGACGGTTGGGGCGAAGCCGCTGGACTGGACGCAGATGTCCGGTGGCCTGGATGAGGCGCTGGGCGAGGCCGGCGTGAGCCCGGATCTGACATCGTCGGATCGCTTCTCCATCGGCGGGGATGTGGGTCTGGCGATCGCCGGGGTGGTGTTCGCGGAGGCCAGCATCAACGTGGCGCGCGTCGCTGTGACCGGCGTGGACGACCCCGACACGATGTCCGCGGACACGAGCCTGTCGGGCGAGCTGCTTGGAGTCTCCATCACCGGGGCGACGCTGTTCATCGGGACCGGGGCATCCATTGACGAGATGACTGGTGACGTGACGCTGCCACCGGTTGGCCAGGCGGTGGGCTTCAGGGCCAGCGGCAGAGCGCTTGACCTGGTGGTGTTCAGGACCAACGAGACGACGCCCAGGACCTATACGGGTCTGGAGGCGAGCCTCGGTGTCGCGTCCCTCGAAGGGGTCGATGCGCTGGTGCTGATTGCGACCGACCTGAGCCTGAAGGTCAACACGACGTCGGTCGCAACGCCCGGAGCCGACCCGCTCGACTGGACGCAGACGGGCAGCCTGGCGGCGGCGCTCATGGACGCCGGCGTGTCGCCCGATCTGACGTCATCTGATCTGTTCTCCATCGGCGGGAGCGTAGGCCTGGCGATCGCCGACGTGGTCTTCGCGTCTGCGACGATCAATGTCGCGCGCGTGCAGGTGACCGGTGTCGACGACCCGGACACCATGCCGGTCGACACGCTGTCGGGCGAGCTGCTTGGCGTCTCCATCACCGGCGCGACGCTGTTCATCGGGACCGGCGCTTCGATCAACACCGGCACCGGTGTCGTGATGCTGCCGGCGGTCGGAGAAAATGTCGGGTTCCGTGCCTCGGGCGGGATGCTCGACCTGGCGGTGTTCCGCACCGACGAGACGATGGCGCGAACCTATACAGGTCTCGAAGCCACGCTCGGTGTCGTGTCGCTGGAAGGCATCGATGCCCTGGTGCTGATTGCGACCGACCTGAGCCTGAAGCTGAACTCGACCTCGGTCACCACCGCCGGGGCGAAGCCGCTCGACTGGACGCAGACCGGCGGGCTGGTGACAGCGCTGTCGGATGCCGGTGTGAGCCCGGACCTGACGTCATCTGATCTGTTCTCCATCGGCGGGAGCGTGGGTCTGGCGATCGCTGACGTCGTGTTCGCGACGGCCACCATCAACGTCAGCCGCGTGCTGGCGACCGGTGTGAACGACCCCGACACGGCGCCGATCGACACGACTCTGTCTGGCGAGCTGCTTGGCGTCTCGATCACCGGAGTGACGCTGTTCATTGGCACGGGTGCTTCCATCAACACCGGCACCGGTGTTGTGACGCTGCCGGCCGTGGGCGATGCCGTCGGCTTCAGAGCGTCAGGTGGGACGCTGGACCTGGCCATCTTCAGGACCGATGAGATGACGCCGCGCACCTACACGGGCCTCGAGGCCTCGCTCGGTGCGGTCGCGCTGGAAGGCATCGACGCGCTGGTCCTCATCGCGACCAATCTGAGCCTGAAGCTGAACTCGACCTCGGTCACTGCGGCCGGTGCGAAGCCGCTCAACTGGACGCAGATCGGTGGCCTGGCGACGGCTCTCATGGATGCAGGCGTGAGCCCCAGCCTGACCTCTTCGGACCTGTTCTCCATCGGCGGGACGGTCGGCTTGGCGATTGCCGACGTCGTGTTCGCCACCGCGACGATCAACGTGAGTCGCGTGCTGGTGACCGACGTGGACGACCCGGACACGGTGCCCGTGGACACGACTCTGTCTGGCGAGCTGCTGGGCGTCGCCATCACAGAAGTGACGCTGTTCATCGGCACCGGGGCTTCCATCAACCTGGGCACCGGCGCAGTGACGCTGCCGCCGGTGGGTGTTGCCGTGGGATTCAGGGCCACCGGTGGCGCGCTCGATCTGGCGATCTTCACGACCGACGAGACGATGCCGCGGACCTACACGGGTCTCGAGGCCTCGCTCGGCGCGGTGGCGCTCGAAGGTATCGACGCGCTGGTGCTGATCGCGACCAATCTGAGCCTGAAGCTGAACTCGACCTCAGTCACCACCGCTGGTGCGAAGCCGCTCGACTGGACGCAGACCGGTGGCCTGGCGACGGCTCTCATGGATGCAGGTGTGAGCCCCAGCCTGACCTCATCTGATCTGTTCTCCATCGGCGGGACGGTCGGCCTGGCGATTGCCGACGTCGTGTTCGCCACCGCGACGATCAACGTGAGCCGCGTGCTGGTGACCGGTGTCGATGACCCCGACACCATGCCTGTCGACACGACGCTGTCGGGCCAGCTGCTGGGCGTCTCCATCACCGGCGCGACGCTGTTCGTCGGAACGGGCGCCTCCATCAACCTGAGCACGGGCGCAGTGACGCTGCCGCCCGTCGGCGATGCCGTCGGCTTCAGGGCCAGCGGGGGGACGCTGGATCTCTCCATCTTCACGACCGGCGAGACAACGCCGCGCACCTACACGGGGCTTCAGGCTTCGCTCGGTATCGTGGCGCTGGAGGGCATCGACGCGCTGGTCCTGATTGCGACAAACCTGAGCCTGAAGCTGAACTCGACCTCGGTCACTGCGGCCGGGGCGAAGCCGCTCAACTGGACGCAGATCGGTGGCCTGGCGACGGCGCTGGCCGACGCTGGGGTGTCGCCCGACCTGACCTCTTCGGACCTGTTCTCCATCGGCGGGACAGTCGGCCTGGCGATTGCCGACGTCGTTTTCGCCACAGCGACCATCAACCTGTCGCGCGCGACCGCCAGCGGCGTGGACGACCCCGACACGATGCCCGTGGACACGACGCTGTCGGGCGAGGTGCTGGGCGTCTCCATCACCGGCGCGACGCTGTTCATCGGAACGGGCGCCTCCATCAACCTGAGCACGGGCGCGGTGACACTGCCGCCCGTGGGTGACGCCGTGGGCTTCAGGGCCTCGGGCGGGACGCTGGAGCTGGCCATCTTCACCACCAACGAGGCGACGGCGCGCAAGTACACCGGCCTGCAGGCGAGCCTGGGTGTGGTTGCGCTCGAGGGGATTGACGCCCTGAAGCTGATCGCGACCAACCTGAGCCTGAAGATGAACTCGACGTCGGTCACGACGGCCGGGTCGAAGCCGCTGAACTGGACGCAGACCGGCGGTCTGGTGACGGCTCTGACTGCTACCGGCGTGTCGCCCAGCCTGACCTCATCTGATCTGTTCGCCATCGGCGGGACCGTCGGTCTGGCGATCGCCGACGTCGTCTTCGCAACGGCGACGATCAACGTGAGCCGCGTGTTGGCGAGCGACGTGGACGACCCGGACACGGTGCCCGTGGACACGACGCTGTCGGGCGAGTTGCTGGGTGTGTCGATCACCGGCGCGACGCTGTTCATCGGCACCGGGGCTTCCATCAACCTGGGGACAGGGGTTGTGACCCTGCCGCCTGCGGGCCAGGCCGTGGGCTTCAGGGCCTCGGGCGGCACGCTGGAGCTGGCCATCTTCACCACCGACGAGGCGACGGCGCGCAAGTACACCGGCCTGGAGGCATCGCTGGGTGTCGTGGCGCTGGAAGGCATCGACGCTCTGGTGCTGATCGCCACCAACCTGAGCCTGAAGCTGAACTCGACTTCGGTCACAGCGGCCGGGGCGAAGCCGCTCGACTGGACGCAGACCGGTGGCCTGGCGACGGCGCTGGCCGACGCGGGGGTATCGCCCGACCTGACTTCTTCGGACCTGTTCTCCATCGGCGGAACGGTCGGCCTGGCGATCGCCGACGTCGTCTTCGCGAGCGCCACCATCAACCTGAGCCGCGTGCTGGTGACCGGTGTGGACGACCCGGACACGGTGGCGGCCGATACTTCGCTGTCCGGTGAGCTGCTGGGCGTCGCCGTCACCGGTGCGACGCTGTTCATCGGCACCGGCGCCTCGATCAACCTGGGCACGGGTGTCGTGACCCTGCCGGCTGTGGGCGATGGCATCGGCTTCAGGGTCTCGGGAGGCGCACTCGATCTGGTCATCCTGAAGACGGCCGGCCCCGCTTCCAGGACCTACACGGGCCTCGAGGCGACGCTGGGCGCCGTGGAGCTCGAGGGAATCCCGATCATCACACTGCAGGCAGGCGGAGTCAGCCTCAAGAACAACACCACCTCCGTCGTCCTCACGCTTCCCGCTGTGGCGAAGCCGCTCGACTGGACGCAGGGCGGTGGCCTGGCGACCGCTCTCTCCGACGCCGGTGTCTCCCCGAACCTGACGTCGTCCGACCTCTTCCGCGTCGAGGTGCAGAAGGCGGTCCTTGCCATCGAGGGCTTCGTCTACGTCATTGGCTCGTTCAGCCTCGACAAATCAACCCTCCTGGTGACGCCGAAAGGCGCTTCCACGGCGACGCAGGTCTCGGCCCTGAAGGTGGGTGTCCTCGGGGTGAAGGCGTTCGTCGGCACCGGCGGCCCCTATTGGGTGACCGAGCCCGACGGGACGGTGCGGCAACCCACCCCGGCCGAGGCCGTGGGGGCGCTGGGCCTGGCGATCACCAACTTTGACCTCGGTCTGGTGATGATGAAGCCGACCGACACGGCCAACACGCGCAGCTACATGGCGCTCAAAGCCAGCGGGTCGGTGCAGCTCGTCGGCATCCAGGGGCTCACCCTGTCGGCCATGATGGAAGTGAGGGTCAACCGCGCCGGCGACAGCATCGTGTCGAACCCGACGCCGGACGCCATCGACTTCACTCAGCTCCCCGGGAACAAGCTGACTGTGTCCGCCGGCGGCGCCAGCGTGGACATCGACTACGCCGACGCGTTGCTGGAAGCCGAAGGGTACGCCTCCCTGACCATCGATGAGTTCGTGCACCTGAGCGCCAGCTTCGCCTTCCGCAAAGGATCGGAGCGTGACGTGCGCCTGTCGGATGGCAGCACACGGCGGGTCTCCGTCACACAGATCGGGGTGGGGAACGGCTTCGGCTTCGTCGGTGTGGGCGGCCCCTACTGGGTGGACAACAACGCCCTGTCGGACGACATCCCCGACGGGATCATCGACGAGAACGACGAGCCCCAGACGGAAGGAGCCATGGGCGTGGCCCTGAGCGATGTGACCCTCGGGCTCGCGCTGATGAAGCCGGTCGTGCCCGCCATGGACCCGCCCTCCACCGAGAGCTTCATGGCCCTCAAGGCGAGCGGCGACGTGGAAATCGTGGGGATTACGGGGCTGACCCTGTCGGCCAACGACCTCACCATCGAGGTCAACAAGGGGGCGAACACCGCGACGGCGACCACCAACGACCCGGCGGTGAACTTCACGCAGACGCCCGGTGGAAACCTGGTGATCCCCGTGGGCCTGGGCGACAGCGTGACCCTCGACTTCGCCGGCACGCTGCTGCGCGCCCGCGGGTTCGTCACGCTGGCCATCAGCGAGTTCGTCCACGTGAGCGGGAACTTCGCGTTCGAGAAGGGCCCTGACATCGCGACGGCCCACCTGTCCGATGGCTCGACGATCGCCAACGTCAGCGTCATGACCGTGGGTGCGAGCGGCGTGCGGGCGTTCGTGGGGACGGGCGGACCGTACTGGGTCGACAACAACGCCAACTCGAACGGTATCCCCGACGGGATCATCGACGCCAACGACGAGCCGGCAGCCGCGGGAGTCACGGGTCTCGTGATCAACAACATGAGCTTTGCCCTGGCCCTGTTGAAGCCGACGGCTCCGGGAAGCACCCGCAGCTTCTACGCCCTCACCGCGAGCGCGAGCTCGATCGACATCATCGGTGTGGACCGGCTGACGCTGAGCGTCTCGAACTTGCTGGTCGAGGTCAATGGCAGCAGCGACTCCGCCGCCGCGCCGACCTCCATCCCGCCGGTGCTGGACTACCTGGCGACCTTCCCGGTCGGCCCGGATCCCCCGGGCGGACTGAAGATCCTCACCGGGCCCGATCCCGACGGTGACGGGCCCCTGGAAGCTCCCTCCACCCGTATCCGCTTCACCTCCCGCCTGCTGCGCGCCATGGCGGTCGACAACGGCACCAACGGCTCCGACAACAACGGCGCCGTCGTCTTCGGTCTCGACCTGGACGACGACGATCAGCCGGACATCTCGCTCGAAGCGGATGTCTTCTTCGAGCAGGCGACGCGCGCCAACGGCGCCAAGATCACCAAGCTGGCCCTGCTGGACCTCGACGTCACACTCGGCAGCCCGGCCATCATCGACATCAAGGACGCCAGCGGCCTGGTGCTGCTGACGCCGCAGGGCATGGCGGCCGAGTTCAACGTGCCGGTCGACTTCTCTCTGCCCGCCGGGCCGAACCCGACCATCTCCTTCGACGGGCAGCTCTCCCTCGGCATCAACAACATTCCGGCCGAGGTGACCGAGGAGTTCAACATCCCCGGCGTCAACACGCTGTTCTCCGAGACCGGGTTCTCGTCGGCTGCCTTCCTGCCGACGAACACGGCGCCGGTGAGTGTCTCCAGTCAGTGGCGCACGACCTTCCAGAACAACGGCATCACGCTGGGCGCCGGCGCGACGGTGCAAGCGGTGGCGTTCGAGCGGCCGGGTGTGCCGAGCCTGTGGCGCGTCACCGACGGCTCCTCGAGGTACCTGATCGAGAAGATGGCGGCCGACCCGCAGACCCTGCCCACCGCCACGGTGGACCGGCTCGAGGTGCGCCGCCCGCTCGTCCTCGACCTCGACAAGGGGCCATACCTGCGGCTGCGCGGGGCGCCGATCTCCTTGCAGGTCCACGTCGGGGCGATCAACATCGGCATCTCGGGCGAGTTCCAGTTCGAGCAGATCACCCGGCCGCCCACCACCCCGGGCGGTCCTCCGGTGAAGATCATCCGCGTCGGCGCCAAGAACGTCACCATCACGGGCTTCACGGATGAGGGGAACTCGTTCGACGGCAACATCACCCTGACCAACGGGCAGGGCGGTTTCGTCTTCTTCCCCGACGGCATGTCCGGCACCCTGCAGGGCGATTTCTCCACGGATCTGCCGGGTATCGAGATCGACGCCACCATCTTCCTCAGCATCAATACGACGTCGCCGAGCCGCGCGGTCACCGAGGTCATCTCACTGCCCAGCGGCGATGTGCGCATCGAGACGCAGGCCGGCAAGACGTTTGTTCTGGCGGTCACGAACGCCCGCGTGCGCATCGGCGACTTCCTCACGCTGAGCGGCGACTTCAAGGTCGAGCCCATTCCGGGCGGCAAGGTGTACGCGGCCCGCAACGTGCAGATCTTCTTGGGATCGCCGGCGCTGCTCGCGGATGGCTCGCTGGCGCCGGGCGCCGTCGGCGTGCTGGTCACCAACGCCCAGGTGGGCGTGGTGCTGCTGGAGAACGACCCGCTCGACCCGAACGACAACACCTTCGCGATCAAGGCATTTGGCCGGGTCTCCCTGGTCGGGCTCGGTGACGTTCTGACCGTCGAAGGGAACGTGGCCGTCAAGATCAACAACACCGGCATGGCCATCAACCGGCAAATCAACTTCCCCGGCGACCCGGTGGGCGCGCAGCCGTTCCTGATCCACTTCCCCTCGAACCAGTTCATCGAGGTGATCGAGATCGGCTACAACGAGCAGGGTCAGATCATCGAGGCGGAGAACGATGACACCCGCCTGAGGATCGGCGCGGGCCCCGTGGGCGCCCAGGTGTTCACGATCACTGGAGCCGTGCGCTTCACCAGGAGCGTGCCTGACGGTCCCGTGCAGGTCGACGTCCAGAGAGCCGTGGTCGCGATCAACATCCCGCGGAACGGGACGATCCAGGAAGCCTTCTCCATCCGCGGTGCGGCCCGCTTCTCCATCGGCGGGGCCCAGGGCTTCCAGCTCCAGGACATCCGCGTCAATGGATTCGCCATCTTCGGGCACGGCGTCACCATCCAGACGCCCGCGAGCGCCCTGCGGCCACCGACGGCGGATCTCAAGAGTCCCTTCGCCGGCGCGCGGGTCGTCACCTCCACCGGCGATCTTCCGGGAGGGAATTTCATCGACGTCGTGTTCAACGACGTGAACTTCGAGGGGCTCGACGAGTCATCGATCACCGACCCCGCCCCCGAGTTCGTCCTGCTCGGGCCGGCGGCCGGCAACGTGGCGGTCAACGGCGCGGCGACAAAGATTGACAGCCGTACGTTCAGGTACTCGCTGACCAGGATCAACCCGTCGCTCCCGCTCTTCCAGCAGCATTCCGACCCGTTGGTGGAGGTGCAGTTCCTCGGGAGCCCGTCGGGGACCTTCCGCGACATGCGAGGCGCGGCGAACGTCACCGAGCTGGAGTCTTTCGCCGTCATCGTCACGGCTCCCGCCACGGGGAGCGGGCCGACGGACAGCCTGCTGTCTCCGTCGAACGGCAGCCTCGTCACACCCGACATCGGACCCCCGACGGGCAGCCTGCTGTCTCCGTTCAACGGCAGCGTCGTCAGCAAGCAGGGGATCAACGCGCGGCGCTTCATCGACGTGGTCTTCCAGAGCCCCAACGGCGCTCTGCCCGATGCCGCGACGATCAACGGGGATGAGATCAAGGTCACCATCAACGGGACGGTGTGGGACCCCGATTTCACCCCAAGCAACACGGCCAACATCTATCGCTTCCTGCGGCTGAGCCCGACCACCTACCGCTACTACTTCGACCTGCAGCCTCCCTCGGGGCCGGGCAGCATCCCGACCAACTTCGCCGACACTTTCGCCAACGGCGAGGTGAAGGTCGAGTTCCTGCCCGGCAGGTGGAGCACGCGCCCAACGGCGACCGATCCCGCGCTGCAGAACGGCCGGTCCACGAGCGTCTTCACGGTGGACAGCAACGTGCAGGAGGGGGGCATCGCAGCCGGCGCCGTGCCACTGGGGCCGATCTCGCTGCAGGGGCCGTCGGTCGGCATTCAGAAGTTCGGCTTCAAGCCGGAGTTCGGCGACGGCGGTCTGGAGCTGAACCTGGTCATCACCGTGGCGCTCGGCCTCAACTCGGCCACCTTCGGTTTCGGCGGCAACCCGGGTGCCCAGACTGGCAGCGGCATCACGGCGCAGCTGAACGGGATCCTGGGCACCTTCGACGTCGCTATTGACCTGCTTGGATTGATCCAGGGTCAGGGGATCGCGGCCTTCAGCGTGCCCGGGAAGTTCAGCTTGGACGTCGCCACCCTGGACGTCAACGTGCCCAACGTGGTGCGCGTGGTGGGCGAGGGGATACGGGTCGCCTACGACCCGAACTTCGATCCCTCGACGATCACGGACCCGTTGCTGCAGCCCATGGGGCAGCAGTTCCTCTCGATCAACCGGGCGACGATCCACTTCCCGGCGTTCGACGTGAGCGCCTCGATCGATAACTTCACCGAGACGGGGATCCCAGGCCTCCGGGTGTTCGAGAACGGCTTCTGGCTGGGCAAGGCTCAAATCACCTTCGGCGGGCCGCCTCCCACCGCGCCGATCTACCCCGGCGCGCCCGCGCCCGTCGTCGGACAGCCCGCCACGCCGGGCCAGCAGATCAGGATCGGCGACATCATCGTCTTCGACGACATCCGGATCGGCGTGGAGAACTTCCGCGTCGTGTTCGACGGCAGCAACCCGTTTGCCAACTTCAACGGCAACATCTTCGTGGCCACCGGCGGCGCGCGCTTCTTCCCCGGCCGCCCGTTCAGCGCGAGCATCACCGACCGCCTGGCCGGCGAGTCGGCCACCGACACCGAAGCCGCGCGTCTGACGCTGGAGTTCGAGGAGGGCGAGGTCAGTGCCTTCAAGTTCCACGTGGACACCTTCCGCGTGCAGCTCGGCAGCTTCCTGACCCTGACCGGCAGAGACGTCAAGCTGAACACCGGAGCCTCCGACACCGAGGAGGTGGTCAGCTTCGCCGCGGTGGGGGCGGAGGTCACCATCGGCTCGCTGGTCATCACTGGAGAGGGGCGCAACTTCGCGTTCCTGGGCGACGGGACTTTCGTCACCAAGCAGGGCTTCGGCGTCTTCCTGGGAGTGGGATCGGCGACGGGCGAATCGTTCAAGTGGCCGTCGTGGCTGCCCATCCGGATCAACGAGATCGGCATCCAGTGGCGCGACATCAACAACGACCCGAGCGACTTCATCCTGACGCTCTCGGCCAGCGTCACCGGCCTGCAGGGCACGTCGGGCCTGACCTTCTCCGGGGCTGTCAACGGCATCCAGATCGACGTGGGCGCGCTGCTGGATGGCGAGTTCCCGATCATCGGGATCGAGTCGTTCGGCGTGTCGATCAAGGGGAACATGTTCGGGGGCCAGCTCACCGCCGGTCTCATCGGCGGGATCATCCGACTGGACGCCGGCAACCGCATCCTCGACACGTTCGACATCAGCACGCCGGTGGCGAAGCGCATCTTCTTCGTCGGAGTCGAGGGCGGGTTCGGCTTCGGCCCCATCGGCGGCATCACGATCCGCTTCGCCATGTCCGAGCTGGGCCCGCTGGGTCTGTTCCTGAGCGCGTCGCTTCCGACCGGCATCATGCTGGTGCCCCAGATCGGCCTGGTCATGAACGACTTCTCGGCCGGCGTGGAGTTCTTCAAGACCCTGCCGTCGATCGAGGATCCGTTCCTGCTGCGTGGCCCCGAGTTCCAGCTCCCCACAGCCCAGTCCGCCGAGGAGTGGCTCGCCAGCGTGAAGCGGCAGGTGGTGAACCAGGTGCTTGCCATCGCCGCCGGAGCGCCCAACGGCTTCGCCGCGGCCTTCTCGAGCCCGATGCTCATCACCGGCGGCGCGAAGATCTACTCGCTCTTCACCTCCAAGGCGGTCTTCAACGGCGAGGTGATCATCCGTCTCAGCACGGACGGCAAGTTCCTCATCGTCGGCAAGCTCAACTTCGCGGCCGACAACATCAGCATCAGCGGACGCCTGTACGCCGACCTGTCCAGGGTGACGAGCGGACGCGTCGTGGTCCTCTTCCTGGCCGACATTCCCGATCAGGCTCGCGTGCTGACGCTCCACGGCAAGCTCAAGATGGGCTTCCGTGACGCCAGCGGCGAAGAAGTCGAGTTCGATGTGGTCATGCCCGACTCCGACGTGCCGACCTTCACCCTTGCGGGCCCGCGGGCGGGTGACAGCATCGGTGGCAGCAACTTCAACGGCCGGGGCTACGTCGATGTCACGTTCGCCACGCTCCCGGGGAGGACCCTGAACCTGGAGTCGGTGAACGACGAGACCCCGGAGATCTACGTGTCGCACGCCACCAGCAAGGTGGCCCTCGACGAGTCGCAGGCGCCGATCCAGCTCGGACCGAGCGAGTTCCGGTACTTCCTGACGGGCGTGGATACCACTGTCGGCGTGCTGGTCAAGTTCCGCAGGGAGTCGTTCTCCTACACCGTGGACGCCACCGGTGAGGTGGAGTTCAACAAGTTCGGCGTCATACTGACCGTCGATGCCATGGGCGTGGTCACCATCACCTCGGACACGCCCCCACCGGTGGCGACCCCCTTCACCGTGTACGACCGGCCCTACATCGACATCCGCGTGGATGCCGCCACCGGTCTCAAGTTCACCGAGAGCCAGCTGCAGGCCATCGCGGCGGCAGGCGCGGCCAGCGCAATCGAGCTGCGACAGGGGAGCAGCGCGCCGTTCAACCTCGACGACCCGGATGTCCTGCTGGAGGGGGATCAGCAGCCGGAAGCTCAATATGCCGGCGCCGTCCTGCGCTACTACCTCGATGCCGGAACGTCGCTGACCACCGGCCAGTACACGGTCAACGTGCCGGACGATCTGAACAGCATCGGCAACGACGCCGCCACCGGCACGTTCTCGGTGGGTGTGGCGACGGCGCGGGTGGCCGGTCCCTTCAACGGCGCGTCCATCGACGTGGGCGTGCTCAACGCCGAGACCTACAACGCGAAGAAGTACATCGACCTCGTGTTCGAGCCGACGCCCGGCCGCAACCTCGACTACGCGACCATTCTGGACGCCGGGCACGAGTTCGAGCTGGACGGCAGCGCGGTGGAAGATCCGACTGTCCCGATCACCGCCATTTCGGGCCGGCCTATCCCGATTGCGCTCACGCCGGACGATAACGGCATACTCGGGGCCACTCCCATCGAGGATCCGATCGACGATCTGAACGGCGACGGCGTAGTGAACGATGGAGACCTCCATTTCCTCCTCGGCCGCGACGGCATCCGCCGGTTCCGTTACCTGCTCGATACGCCGGATTACGTGCCAGGCACTCTCAGCGTGCACATGCTGGCGGGAGCTCCCGGTGGATGGTCGGAAGCGGGCGGAGATCCGGGCCAGGAAACCACCTTCAACCTGACGGTGAACGGTCCCACGGCCGAGCTGGTGAATCCGGGGGCCGGCGGCAGGATCGACGTCTCGAAGCTCGACAAGCGCAACTTCATTGACGTGACCTTCCCGGATCCGCCGGACGGCTACGAGATCGATCGCGACTCCATCGTCGATCTAACGCCCGAGTTCCGGCTGACCGGCCCCGCGGTCGGCGATGTGGCCCTGGATGCCGAGCAGTCGCCATTGATGATCGGGGACCTGTCGGCGCGCACCTTCCGGTACTGGATCAGCGGGACCTTCGCCGCGGGCAACCTCACGGTGGAGTTCGTTGCGAAGAGTTGGTCCTTCACGAAGAACGGCTACAGCCCGTCGGACGTTCCGGCGCAGATCACGAGCTCCAGCTTCGTGGACGTGACGCTCCCGAGCCCGCCGGAGACCGGCTACACCATCGATCCCGCGAGCGTGACCGATCTGGGCGCGGAGTTCTCGCTCACGGGTCTGCCTGCCGGCGTGACGGTCACCCTGTCCACCACCAAGCCGCCGCTCAAGCTGGGTGACGGGTTCACCTATCGCTTCTTCATCACGGGGGCCGGGTTCCTGGCCTTCAACCCCGCGAACCTGCTCGTGATCCCCGGCACGTCCGACGCCTCGACGCTGCCGACCACGCGCTTCACGCCGGGCCCGCTGGATCCGGCCTGGGTCAGCAGGTTCAACGGGATCAACGGCGTCACTCTGTCCACACCGCTGGTCGAAGGTGTGTCGCCGCCCACGGGTGACCTCGAGTTCTGGAGGGTGACGGATACCGGCCGCACCTGGTTCATCCGGAAGAACGTCGCGTCGAACCGCATGGAGATCCACCAGGGAGGTGGCACCGCCATCGTACCGGTGGATGTGACCGCCGACCTCAACGGAGCCTGGTCGTTCACCGAGGATGACCACGCTCCGGTTGTGGCGACGATCGTGAACCCGTCGTCCACCAACGGCAGGACATACCTGGACGTGCTGTTCCGGGCCACACGCAATGGGTCGCTCAGCAGCAGCTCGATTGACGGCAACGAGATCAAGCTGTCCGGCTTCGCGGCGGGGAGCCCGTCGGTGCCGATCGCCGCGGTGGGGACGCCGACGCCCCTCGGTGACGACGTGTATCGCTACGTCTTCAACGTCGCGCTGCGGCCAGGTGTCCTGGACGTACTCGTCCAGGCCGGGAGCTTCATGGACGGCTCGATCCCCAACGGCCCCGCGACCCTCTCGGTGGAGGTCTCAGGTCCCACGCTCGACCTGGTGGCTCCGAAAGACGGCGGCTCGATCGGCCTGCGCAGTCTCAACGATCGCGGCTTCATCGACGTGACCCTCCTGGCTCCTGTCGGGCGCACGATCGACGTGGCCTCGGTGACCGACCTGGGAGAGGACGGAGACGAGTTCACGCTGAGCGTCCCGGCGGGAAGCAGCGTTGCGCTGGATCAGACCCAGGCTCCGGTGCACCTCTCGGGGAGCACCTTCCGTTACTGGGTGACCGGCACCTTCGCCTCCGCGACCGAGATCTCCGTCAACTTCCTGCCGGGGAGCTACGCCTTCGACGACGGTTCCACCAACACCGTGGTGGGACCGGTCTTCGTGCTCGACTCCGAGATGGTCAACACCCTTTACCTGGACGTGCGTCTTGGCGCGACCTTCGGCGACCAGCTCGACCTGTTCACCATCGACGACGGGACCGCCGAGTTCATGTTGAGCGGAGAGGGGCTGGGGACTGTGGCGCCGGCCGCCGGCCTGACCCCCACGGGCCTCGGTGGCGGCCTGTACCGCTACTACTTCACGGGCGCCTTCTCCGGCGGCGAGGTCGTGGTGACCTTCCCCGAGGACGCCTTCAAGTCCACTCCGATCGACGGGGTGGGGCAGGACAGCGGGCCGGGGGTCTACGGCAATCCCGAGGAGATCGAGCGCTTCACGGTGCGGCGGCTGACCGCTGACCTGGCCGACCCGCTGAAGGGAGACCTCATCGACGTGGTCGTCTTCAATGACCGCGGCTACTTCGACGTGACCTTCGTGGCTCCGGCGTACGCGCCGGTGGTTCTCGCCTCGTCGGTGACCGACGCGGATCCCGAGTTCACCGTCGCCATCTCGAGCTCCACGCCGGCCGGCGCGACTCTGACGCTCACCGAGGACGCGCCCGTCCTCGTGTCGGGAAGCACGTTCCGGTACTTCTTCACCGGCAGCTTTGCCGAGGGGCAGCTCGAGCTGACCCTCCTGGACGGCAGCGTGACCTTCGTGAACCCCGCCGAGGATCAGTTCCCGCTGCTGAAGACAGAGCGCACGGTCGTGGTGCAGAGAGACACGATGAACAGGCTCTACATCGACGTCCGGTTCGGCGGGACTCCTGGCGCCCTGACGCTCCCGATGCACCCCGATCTGCCGTTCATGATCCGCGGCCCGCCCGTCGACGAAGGCGTCATCATCCACGTCGCCGCCGCCACGGAATCGGACCCGTCCACCAACACATGGCGGTACGTGCTGACCAGCGACGACGACCTGCTCGTTCAGAACGACCGCCTCATCCTCGACTTCGCGGCCGGGAACAGCTTCTCCTACGGTTCCTCGCCGCGCGTGCTGGCCACCTCCCTCACGCTCACGATCAACGCCCTCAACAACAACCTGCCGCGTCCGTACGTCGACGTCCGCTTCCCGCAGGCGGGCGACGTGGAGTTGGACCTCGACTCCATCCTCGACACGGACGATGACGAGTTCACCCTCACCGACTCGACCGGACTGGTAGGCGTCGCCCCGCTGCCGACGGCGCTGGCCGACGGCGTCACCTTCCGTTACTACCTGACGCGGGACCTGGCTGCGGGGCGCGTGACGGTCGCCTTCCTCGAGGGGAGCTGGCAGGACGAGGACGGCAACCCCGGCGCCGCCGAGACCGAGAGCTTCCGCCTGCTGCAGAACGAAGACCCGGGCGACCCGGCCCCCGCTCCCGGCACGACGCCGCAGAAGGTCTTCTTCATCGAGGTGCGCGGCGGGATGATCCTGGAGGCCCTGGGCCTCCTGGACGAGCCGCTCCTCGAGATCCGCGGTTTCGCGATCCTCGAGATCGCCCCCGGACCGCTGTTCAGCCTCGAGGCGGCTGGCACGCTGAAGGTCTTCAAGCTCGGCAACATCGCCTCTGGCGCGGCCAAGTTCGTCCTGGACATGAGCGACGGGCTCACCGGGATCCCGCGGTTCTACGGCGCCCTGGCGTTCGGCACCAACCTGGCGTTCCTGGAGAGCATCGGCATCGAAGCCCACGCCGAGGCCCGCCTCGAGATCAACACCACGGAAGAAGAGATCACCACCACCCTGACGCTGGAAGGGATCCCGGGCGACCAGTTGTTCTACGTCACCAGCTTCATGGGGATCGACGCGTCCACTACGAAGCTTCCGAGCGATCTCTTCACTGAGCACGACGTCGATGACGCGTGGGAGAACGCCTTCGCATCCCCGTCCCTGAACGACCATCCGATCACCCTGAGCGAGGAGGCCAAGGTGGTGGGGATCGCTCGCTCCGGGATCGGCGGCCCGGTCGTGAAGTGGCGCATCGACGACGGCAACAAGCACTACTTCATCGAGAGGCGGCAGGGTGAGGCGGGGGCCGTGTCGCCGCTGGACGAGGACCGCTACGTCGTGCGCGGCGAGGACGTCGAGCTGGTGCTCGCGCGGCAGTCCTTCATGATCCAGTTGACCGGCGAGTTCACGGTCGAGGATCCGGAGAACCAGGCGGGTGACCCGTGGTTCTCCATCCGGGGCGGGGCGCGCATCCGGATCTCCGCCGAGGGCTTCGAGTTCTTCGTGCTGGGCAAGATGGAGCTCAGCGGGAAGGTGGGCGTCGCCCTGTCGCTCTTCGTCGGTGGTGTTCGGGAAGTGGGCATCATCGGTCTGTTCGTCATCCGGACCCAGGCCCCCGTTGGCATCGCCGGCTTGTTCCGTGTCGATTTCGAGGTAGGGACAGGCTTCGATGAGAATGGCCTGGGCAGCATCCCCAACATCAGCTTCCAGGGGAGCCTCCAGCTCGTGTTCAACGCCACGAAGCGGGAGTTCCGTTTCGACATCCCGAACGAGTTCCTGGACCTGCTCGACTCCGAGGAGCTGTCCCTGCCGATCTTCCAGGGAGGGGCCATCGTGCTTCCGGAGGGCGCGCCGGATCTGAACGGCCAGGCCACCTTCAATAGCGATGTGCTCTTCGAAGCTTCGGGCGCCAGCGGTGACGCAACCCTGACGTCGCTTCCTACGGCGATGTTCACTCCGACCGACGTGTCGCCCGAGTGGCGCAGCGCGTTCGCCCTGCATCACACGCTGAGTGCCCAGGCCACGGTGCAGGCGATCGGGCGGGACAGCAGCGGGCGCATCAACCTCTGGAAGGTGACGGACGGGGGCACGTATTGGTACATCAAGCCCAACGCTCATGGGCCGCCTCCGACCGACGACACGCTGGATGTCCACGAGGCCGATCCAAAGATCTATCTGCAGGCCCAGGTCCAGGGCAACCTCAACATCTTCGACATCATCACGTTCGCCGGCTTCTTCCAGATCACCGTCGCCGTCGGCCCGGATGCTGCTGATTTGAACATCGCCGGGTACGTGAGCTCCGACATCGCCTTCATCGGCGCCGTGACTGGATCGATCAACTTCACCGCGCGCATTGCAAATCCGGGGGGATCGGATCCAGGGGACACGGGTCTGTGGGGCAGTGCGCAGCTCATCATGTCCAGTGAGGGGCGGATTCCGGGGGTGAAGCTGCGCGGCGGCCTGGTGATCGAGCTGAACATCAGCGACCGTTCCCGCACCTTCGACGTTTTCCCGGTGAACCCGGACGGCACCGTCGGCGATCCGGTCAGCAAGACGCTGGCCGCCGGCAGCATCACCTTCCTGCTGGGCGGCGAGTTGGACATCGTCGGCCTGATCAAGATGGAGGGGATCTTCTATTTCCGCTTCGTCGCCGACCCGTTCGAAGTCACGATCATCGCTGCGGCCAAGATCAACATCGCAGTTTTGGGGTCGTTGGACATCTTCGCCGGGATGCAGATCACCAGCGAGGGGCTGGTGGCGCGCATCGAGGTCGAGATCACCGCTGGCGTGCCCTTCGGCGAGGAGATCGGGCTGGAGTTCCACGGCCGGTTCTTCCTCGAGCTGAACACCACAGGCAGTCCCAAGGCTGTCCCGACCATCGACGCCGGCGAGTTTGCCAGCATGCCGGGCTTCCACGCCCAGGAAAACGACAACCAGCCGATCCAGCCGGGCTTCCTGCTGGAGATCAGCGGCGAGCTCCGGTTCCTCGATTTCGCGGAGGCGACGGGCATGGTGCGCCTGGCCATCCGCAACGGCGTCTTCGAGCTGGCGTTCGACGTCACGATCGATCTGGGCCCCATCTCGCTGCAGGCCACCGGGTTCGCAGGGATCTACACCGATTCGCAGCCCGGCCTCACGCTCCGCCTCGCCGCGAGCATCGACGTCAATCTCTTCGACATCATCAAGATCCAGGCGAGCGGCGAGCTGAGGATCAACACGCGGGGCGTGGCCACCAACGCCAACGGCGTCATGATCCCGGGCCATTCGTTCCTGCTCGAGCTGGACGGCAGCGTCAAGCTCCTCGAGGTCCTGCGCTTCAGTGCCCACTTCCGGGTCGTGGTGGGTGGTGACGGGAGCGAGGTCGATGTGGGCGTGGGCACCCGCTCGGCCACTACGCTTGTTCTGAACGAGGGAGACTGGTTCGTCGAGTTCGACGCGTCCATGAGCTTCTTCGGGATCGCCTCGCTGCAGGCGGGCGGCTGGTTCAACTCGGCCGGCGAGTTCGACGTGGGGCTCGATGGAGAGCTGGTGATCGGCTCTCGCAGCTTCGGTCTGGTGGGAGAGTTCCACATCCGGGCCTGGCTGTACCGCGGCCACGGCGACGGCCTGCTGGCGGACGAGCCCGACTTCCTGTTCAAGTTCGGCATCGAGGCGAGCGCCCAGGTGAGCGCGCGCCTGTTCGGCATCACCTTCGCCAGTCTCGGCGTGGGCTTCCGGTTCGAAATCGAGACCGACACGGGCGGCCGCGTCGAGGTGAAGGTGTCGGTGACGGTGAAGATCAAGATCCTGTTCGTGAAGATCAAGAAGACCGTCACCTTCAGCATCGGCGTCCTCGAGCTGCCGCGTCCCATCTACCTGGCCGGCGACGCCGGGGATGCGCAGGCCTGGACGCCGGCGGCCAGCAACGGAGTGCTGCACCTCAACACCGGCGACCGCGCCACGTTCCGCAACCTTGCCGAAGAGGCCATCGACGAGGTCTACATCATCGAGCACATGTCGGGAGATGCCCTCAACGGCGAGCGCATCCGCGTCACGGCCTTCGGGCGCGAGCAGACCTTCAACGGCGTGAAGAAGATCGTGGGCGACGCCGGCGACGGCAACGACCAGATCATCGTGAAGCAGGGGGTGGACGTCCCGGTGGATCTGCAGGGTGGCGCCGGGGACGATCAGCTCATCTACCTGGGCAATGGGACCACGACGACGGCCGATCCCTTCAACGGCGCACAGCGCGGCGCCGTGCTGCGGGGCGGCCCGGGGGATGACTACCTCGAGACCGGCCCCGAGGCCAGCAGCGCCTACATGGACGGCGGCGAGGAGAACGACTACCTCGAGCACAATGGAGACGGCACCTCGCGGCTCCTGGGAGGCGGCGGGAGCGACCAGATCTTCGGTGGCCGCGCGGTTGACATCATAGAAGGTGGCGGCGCGGACGACGAGATCGACGGGCGCGGCGGGCAGGACGACATCGACGCGGGAGCTGGCAACGACCTGATCCGCTGGACGATGGAGCAGCTCATCCTGTCGACCGTCATCAACGGCGGCCTCGGGGATCAGGACTTCCTGGTGGTCACCGGCACGGCGGCCGCCGACAACGTGCGGATCACGACGCCCTCCGCGGCGAACGTCAGGGTCGCCCGCATGACGGGTGCCTCCGAATCGAGCGCGGTGCAGGCCGACGGGATCGAGGACGTCGTCTTCGACGCCGGCACCGGCGCGGACAACGTGACTGTCCAGCACCTCGTCGGCTCGGGAGTGGAGCGGGTCACGGTCGACACCGGCAAGCAGATCACCGACACGGGCGCCACCACCGTCGTGGCCGATCCGGAGGGGAGCGACGGCGCGGACAACGACGAGGACGGCGAGGTGGACGAGGAGGACGAGCGCCAGTTCGTGACCGTCCCCGTGCTCGACATCCAGGACGACCGGGCCGCCGACACCGTGACCGTGCTCGGCCACGCGACGGCCGCGGACGACGTCACCCTCCTCGGTCGCAACCCGCTGAGCAACCGCATCCAGGACGTCGGGATCCTGGTGAAGAACGGCAACGGCGTCCTCCTCACCGACATCACGGTCACCCATGCCGTGCGCGCGGAGGGGGACCGGCTGATCGTGGACACCAGCGAGGGGAACGACGTCATCAACGCCAGCGGAATGGGTGACTCCGACGCCACCGACGCCATCGTCTATCCCGACCTCATCGCCCTGACCATCCTGGCCGGATCGGGGGATGACGAGCTTACGGGCACGCCGTTCAACGACATCCTCAACAGCGGCACCGGCAACGACACCGTGACGGGGGCCGACGGTCTGGATCAGTTCATTGACGCCAGTCCGGCTCAGGAGATCGACACGCTGATCGAGGTGCTGGACTACGACCTGGGCCTGTTCAACAACACGTTCATCACCGGCGTGCTGCTCAAGGACGTGGGGAGCCTGCCGTACTCCTTCGGCGCCGGCAGCAACCCGGCCGACAAGGTGTACGGCACCGAGGACGAGCTGATCGCCACGATGAACGAGGACGACCCAAGCCTCGACATGCCCAACACGGGCGATCGGTGGGCCGCCGGAGCAATCGTGGAGGAGCTGGACAACATCTTCGAGCGCGCCGTCGTGTCGGGCGGCTCGGGCAACAACACCATCGTCGTGAACGACTCGGACAACAGCATCCGCGTCAACGAGATCCCCAGGACAGTCACGCCGTGGCTGGGCCGGGCCACCATCGACAACCGCGGCAACGATGAAGCCGACATCGAGCACTACGTCGTGACGGTGCCGCTGGACAACCGGGGCCGCGTGGAGATCGTGGACACCGGCGGGACGTCGGGGACCGACCTGCTGGCCGTCAACGGGACGCCTCTGGCGGACAACATCGCGCTCAACGCCGCGGGGAGCGGGACATTCCGGGTCGGCTCGGTGACCGCCCGCGAAGTGTCCAACACTCTCGTGACCTACCGGGGCGTCGAGCGGGTGGTGGTGAGCACGCTGGACGGCGACGACCAGATCCTGTCGGACGATACCGCGACGGTCACCATCATCAATCTGGGCGGGGGCGATGACGAGATCGTCATCGGCACCGTCCCGCTGGTTCCCGACACCGGCAACCGCACGCTGGAGTTCCCCGACGGCGTCCCGGTGGCCGACGTGGACAACATGACCAACGGCAACTCGGCCACGTTGTTCGTCATGGGCGGCAGCCAGAACGACCGGTTCGAGGTGAACCACAACCGCGCCAAGCTCTACCTGCACGGCGGGTCGGGCAACGATCGATTCCTGCTGAAGACCTTCCTGGTGCTGCGCGAGAACGCCGAGGATCCGGACGAGATCACCAACCTGTCCCAGCTGTTCGGCGGGACGGGGGTGAACCGCTACGACTATCTGCAGAACGCCCCCGTGAACATCAACGGCGGCCCCGGCATCGACACCATCGTCGTGATCGGCACGCCGATCGGCGACGTGTTCGTCATCACCGACACCTACGTCGCGGGCGCCGGGCGCATCGTGACCTTCAGCAACATCGAGGCGATTGAGGTGGACGGCGCCGGCGGACCGGACCAGATCTACGTCCTGGCGACCGGCGGCAACTTCGACACGACGGTGGTGGGCGGATCCGGCGATGACACCATCCACGTCGGTGGCGACCATCCGCCGCTCATCTTCAACCCGCCGCCGTTCACCTACGTGCCGCCGCCGGTGGAGATCCCGCTGCCGCCGGAGCTGGTGTACGACGACCGGGTGATCGAGCTGGCCTCCCCGTTGGCGCCGTTCCGGTTCGAGGTGAGCCTGCTGCAGTTCTTGCTCGCCGGCGGCGACGCGGCGGCGGCCTTGAGCCTCGCGCAACAGCAGGCGAGCCACATCGGCAACTTCCTGAGGGTTTTCATCCCCAACCTGCAGCTTGGTGCGGTTGTGGTGGAGGGGGTCTCGTGGCAGGTGAAGCACAACTTCTTCCGGTTCTTCTCGTTCTTCTCGACGGTGGAGATCTCCGCCACCTCGTTCGAGGTCAACTACCGCGTCGCCCGGCTCATCCAGCGCACCAAGATGGTGCAGCCGGCCCCGGTGGTCGTGGATCCGCCGCCGTTCGCCTTCAAGCAGGACCGCAGCTTCGACATCGCGAAGATCATGGGCCGCCTCACGATCGTTGGAACTGAGGAGGCCGAGGACGCGGGCGACGGCGTGATCCTCCACACGCAGAACGGGCCGGTGGCCGGCGACGGGCTGGACAACGATCGCGACGGCGTCGTCGACGAAGCGGGTGAGCTGGCCGGCTTCCTGCGCCTGCGCACGGTGCCCAGGATGGTGCAGGTGGGCGAGCTGGTCCTGCCGCTGGTCGGTGACGGCGTGGACAACGACCGCGACGGCGTCGTGGACGAGGACGACGAGCACGTCGACGGCGTGGACAACGACGGCAACGGCGCCATCGACGAGCTGGGTGAGGTTTCCTCCATCCCGCTGTACGACCAGGATCGCATCGGTTCGCGCCTGACCGACGGCACGGACAACGACGGCGACGGCCTGATCGACGAGGCGGGCGAGGACCTGATCTTCGACACCTATCTGAGCCTCGAGGGGCTCGGACAGCCGGTCGATCCCACCACGGGAATCCGCGATCTGGATCAGGTGCGGGTGGCCGCCGGCATCGATCCGAGGTACCACGGCATCAGGCTGCAGGAGATCGAGAGCCTCGACCTGCGCCTGAGCGACGGCGCCGATACTTTCACGGTGGAGGACGTCACCGACGACCTGCAGCTGCGGGTCGTGGCGGGCGGCGGGGCGGATGTCATCAACCTGAGGACCATCGGCGGGCGCACCGACATCCTGGGCGGCTCGGGGAACGACACCATCAATGTCACCGACGGCGGCGACCTCAACCGGATCCTGTCGCACCTGGTCGTGGACGGCGACGCGACGATCATCGAAGAAGCCAGGCAGTTCGCGGCGAGCGACTTCAGCCCGAACGTGCTGAACGACATCCCGAAGGTGCTCAGCGGCACCGAGACGGCGGGACTGGGCTTCATGCTGCGCAACATCGTGGAGGCCGACCCGGCCAACCCGGGCAAGCTGCGCGTGTGGGTGGTGGTGCTGAGCCCGGTCACCGGCCAGATCGTCGAGGACGACGTCCAGGAATACGGGCTGGCCGATTACGGCATCCACAAGAGGAACGCCCTGTTCCAGCCGCTCTACTTCGATCTGGACGGCAACGAGACCGTAGACGTGGCACTCACCGGCATCCCGGTGATCCTGCCGGTCGACCCGCAGGACATTGCCGACGCCACGCTGCCTGCGGGGGCTCAGGCGGTGTACCTGGATCCGGCGGGCAACCGCGTCTTCGGCGCCACCAACCCCGATTCATCGGCGCGCCCGCGCGCTTTCGTGACCACCTTCGAGCTGGGCGTGCCGCTCTATCTCCTCAACGGCGTGCGGCAGACAGGGGTGACTTCCGACCCGGCCGTCCTCAAGACGAACCGGGTGCGTGTCATTCCGTGGACCAGGACGGAAGATGTCGTGCGCAGGGTGACTGACGACGCGTCGCTGGCCGGCACCGACACGCTGGTGGTGGACAACGCCGCCGACGTGGACGCCACCGGGAACCCGGTTCCCCAGACCGCGCTCGTGGACAGCTTCGATATCTCCGTGGATCGGCTGGCCTCGGGGCGTCCGATCTTCCATAACGGCGCCGGCGGGACCGAGGTGAACGGCACGTTCGTCATCACCTCCGCGCTGCAGCCGACAGCGATGACCTGGGCGGGCGGGGAGCCGGTACTCGATCCGTTCACCTATCAGCCGCTGGAGTACCTGGGCGGCGAGCCGATGCGCGATCTCCTGACGCGCGCCCAGCTCTACGATCCGTTCGGCAACCCGCTGTTCCACAAGGAAGGCGATCCGATGCTGCACTTCCGCGGCGACGCCGTGGTGCAGAGGACCGGGGAGATCCAGCGCTACCTGGGCGGCGAGCTTGTGTTCGACGAGCTGGGGAACCTGGTGCCCAACCCCGTCAAGGCCAAGGGGAATCCCTCGCTGGTGTTCGACATGAAGCCGGGCCCCGACACCATCCAGCGCCTCGACACCCGCAGCTGGATCGTGGACGGGTTCGCGGTGGGCAACACCATCCGGGTCACGGGCGCCGGCGCCAACGACGGTCTCTACACCATCGCCGCCATCGACGGGACCGAGAAGATCCTGACGCTGCTGGCCACCGACAACCTGGCGGCGGACCAGACGGTGTCGGGCATCACCGTGGAGCAGATGTTCAGGCACGTCGGCGGCCAGGCGCAGATCCACGACCGCAAGGTGCCGGTGCTCGACCTGATCGCAGCCGACGGAGCGCGTGTGGCCATCGGCAACAGCTACACCGCGCCGACTTTCGACTTTGCCGGCGGGATGGCGCCCACGCGGTTCCTGGACCTCGATCTGCTGGCGGGCCTGAGCACCTTCAACCTGCAGGACGGGGACGTGGTGGGGGTGACCCTCAGGCGCCGCACCGAGTTCGAGAGCCTGGGCACGGTGACGCTCGAGGCCGACGGCAACACGTCGGGAGGCATGTTCACCGTCATCACGGCGGGCGACCAGATCACGCTGAGCGCGGGTCTCGACCTGTCGCTCATCGATGCGGTGCAGATCACCATCGCCAGGGCAGCCTTCCACCAGGTGGGCGATCCGAAGCTCTACTTCGGCGACGAGACGCTGGCCGTGGGACGCCCCGTCACCGACGTGTCGGGCAATCTGACGCTCGACGAGGATGGTCTGGTGGTCCTGCACACCGAGGAGTCGATCGGCAAGAACTTCAGCCAGTTCTTCTCCTACTTCGGCAAGGGGGACACCGACGGCCTCAACAACGACGGTGACGGCGAGGTGGACGAGACCGACGAGAAGTTGCTGCGCGACGTGTTCACGCTGTCGCGCACGCCGCTCAACCCGGGCGCCTTCTTCCGGGTCACCGTGTCGGGCGTGGAGCTGACTCCGGCCGAGTTCAACGTGTCGGGGACCACCCTCACGCTCACGCCGAACGCCCGTCCGACCGAAGGGGCCCAGGTGGTGGTGACCTACCGGCTGTCGCTGAAGTTCCACCGCCGCGCGGAGCCCATCTACGAGCCGGACGGGGCTGGCGGCTGGAGGATCGACACCTACGAGACCCAGGCGCCCAGGCTCACCCTGGGGAACGAGGCGATGCGGTACTTCGGCGGCGAGCGGGCCTACTACACCAACGCCGATCACGTGCAGGATCCGCGTGAATACCATCGCCTCCAGCTGGAAGCGGCTGACGACATGACCGAGGTGAACGGCATGCCGGGCGAGATCCTCTACCGCGGCATCGACGTGGTCACGCTGGCCACCGGCGACGCGGCCGACCTGGTCACCGTGGTGCGCACGCACCTGCCCACGGAGGGGCCGGCGGCCGATCCCTTCCAGCTCACGCTGGGGACCGGAGCCAGCGCCGATCGCATCGCGGTGCGCGCCATCGCGGCCAACGCCACAGTGAACGCCGGCCTGGGCGCGGACATCGTCCACGTGGGAAGCCAGGCCGGCCTGTGGGAGACCGATCCGGAGGCCGAGACCAGCCAGTTCATCAACGTGCGTGGCACCGTGGACGAGATCGACGCGCTGCTGACAGTGAACGGCCAGGGCGGCGCCGACCAGCTCAACGTGGATGACACGCTCGACGCGTCGCACAACACCGGCACTCTGAGCAGCACGCACATCGACGGCCTCGACATGGCAATGCCGGGCGGCATCGACTACTTCGGGTTCGAAGACCTCAACATCCACCTCGGCACCGGCAACGACGTCTTCACCATCCTGAGCACGCACACCGGCACCACGCAGCTCGAAGGGCGCGCGGGGCGCGACATCCTGAACGTGCGCACCATCAGCGGCCAGACCACCGTAGTGGGCGACGGCCGCGTGCCGGTCATCACTTACGGCACACCGGGGACCACGCGCGTGGACGGCCAGCCGTTCCTCAACACGCAGGCGACGGGCTCGCAGGACGACATCGTCAACGTGGGCGACCGCGCCGGCATCGGCGGCGACAACTGGATGGGAGTCCTCGACTTCATCTCGGCCCCGCTCATCGTGGACGGCAATGGCCAGAGCGACGTCGACCGCCTCAACGTCGACGACAGCGGCGACGCCGACGACGAGACCGGCGCTTCGCGTGGCCTGCTGACCGCCACGACCCTGACGGGGCTGGGGATGTCGCACGGCATCACCTACGAGGACATCGAGGCGGTGCACGTGATGCTGGGCCTGGGTGACGACGCGCTGCACGTCGTGAGCACCATTCCTGGCACCACACGCATCAGCGGCGGCCCCGGCGACGACCTGATCACCGTGGACACCATCGCCGGCGGCACCGAGATCGAAGGGGACGACCCTGTGGTCCCGCCGTCCGAGGTGCACCGCGTGGTGGAGAGAAACTTCGTCCAGGTGATGAGGATCCTCGACAGCACCAACGCCGTGACCGTTTCGGTGGACGGCGTGACGCAGACCTTCGGCGTGGACTACACGTTCGAGAAGGGGACCAAGCTCATCTTCTTCTCCAATGAGATCTTCGGGCCCGAGCTCGTGGAGGTCGTCTACAACACCGACGTGGTGTTCGGCGCGGCCCGCACGGCCCTGCCCGGCGCCAGCTACGACGATCGGATGGTGGTGAACGTGGACGCGGCGGGAGCCGAGACGCATGTCAACGGCGTGGGCGCGCTGCTGAGCCTGGACGGCCAGCATGGCAGCGACGACACCGTGGTCTACCTGACGGGCGCCCCACACTCGGCTGGGCACCCGATTTCGGTGATCGACGTGCACGATTCGGGTCCGTCGTCGCCCGACACCGACAAGCTGGACATCTACGGCACCGACGACGAGCTCGTCAGCGATCGCTTCCTGCTGCGCAGCGCCAATCTGCTGCCGGTGGAGATTGGCGGCGTCTCCATCCCGCTGCGCCGATCGTTCGTGGCGCTGCTGCCCGAGGGTGACGACACGGCCGAGCGGGTCAACTACGACTTCACGCTGAACCGCGGCCTGCAGATCTTCGGACGGCAGGGAGACGACGAGTTCTTCCTGGACGACAACTCGGTCATCACCACCATCGAAGGGAACCAGGGGGACGACCGCTTCCAGATCGGCCAGATGTTCCGGTCCGAGCGCGAGTTCGCGAAGATCCCCTTCAAGGACGACGTCTTCGACACCACCGAGACGACGCGGGGCTTCCTGAGCAACGGGGTCAGCCAGAACACCACCATCGAAGGCGGCCAGGGGAACGACCGGTTCACCGTGTTCCACAACCAGGCCAGCCTGATCCTCAACGGCGGCAGCGGCGACGACCAGTTCAGCGTGCGCGCCTTCGCGTTGAAGGGCTCGCGCGCCGTCGACCCGGCCCAGCAGATCACCGAGATCAGCGGCGGGCTGGGGTCCGACTTCGTCGAGTACACGGACAACGCGCCGGTGAACATCGACGGCGGGCCGGGGGTCGATACGGTGGTGGTCATCGGCACGGAGTTCAGCGACACCTTCGTGATCACGCGCGACGGCGTCTACGGGGCGGGCCTCTTCGTCCAGTTCGTGGCGGTGGAGGTCCTGGAAGTGGACGGCATGGAGGGGAACGACCGGTTCGTCGTCCTCTCCACCAGCCCGACGCTCAACACCACCATCTTCGGCGGCCTGGGGAGCGACACATTCGACATCGGCGGGGAGACTTCGGGCGGACCGGTCGAGGTGCGCAGCAGCGACCTGCTCGGCCATAGCGGACTCATCCTGCACTCGGTGGAGAGCGCGGACCCGGCCTACGCCGACGCGGTCGTGGAAGGGATCGCGGCCGAGATCGCGGACAACGATGAAGCGGCGGTGGTGATTACGCCGATCACGCAGATGCGCGTGTTCGAGGGCTTCACCGGACCGATCATCCCGGGCAACAACCAGGACAAAGGCGTGGTGTTCGCCGCCTACACCGTCGTGCTGTCGCGGGCCCCCGAGGATCCGGATCCGCTGAAGCGCCGCGTGTTCGTCACCATCACCCCGAGCGAGAATAGCTCCGAGGAGGAGGCGGCCGGGTCGCGCGGCCTGCTGGTCACAACGTCCCCAGCCGTGGCTCCGGTGGAATCGCTCGTGCTGACCTTCACCGAGGGCAACTGGAACGTGCCGCAGATCATCTATGTGGTTGCGGCTCCCGACACCGCGAGCGAGGCGGCCCAGAAGCAGGTCGCCGAGACCTTCGCCTTCGCAGGCGGGGCCACCGGCGTTTTCTCGCTGCAGCGGGTGCCGCTGGCGATCGAGCGCGTTGAGGTCAACGGCCAGCGCATCCGCAGCACGGAGTTCAGCCTCGTCGGCACGACGCTCAGCCTCAACCTGAGCGCGCCCGCGGCGCCGGGATCCAGCGTGAAGGTCTCCTACCTGCTGCCCGACGGAGGCCTCAGCTACGAGGCGGTCCGCCACAGCATCTCGGAAGACAGCGCCCTGAGCTACGTGAGGGTCAAGATCCCCGTCCTGGTCATGGAGGTGGTGGACGACGAGGCGGCGGGCGTGGTCGTGCTTCCCGCCGACCTGGCGTCCGGGCTCCAGGACGGCGCGACCCTGGCCGTGGAGGGGGGCGCCGCCGACGCTTACCTCGTCATGCTGACCCGCGCTCCGGCGGCGGGAGAGACGGTCACGGTGTCGCTGACGGCCGACGCCCAGGTGCGTCTCACGTACCTCGGTGCCCCGATCACGTTCCTGTCGTTCACGTCCGCAAACTGGGCGGCGAAGCTGGTCCGCCTGGAGGCCGCGACGGACGCCGCTGTCGAGGGGACGCACTATTCCGTCGTGCGTCACGCGGTGAGCTCGAGCCTGGGAGCGTCCTCGGCGTTCTTCGATCTCGCCGCGGCGGACGTCGATGCGCGGCTCGCCGATGACGACATCGGCACGGTCATCATCCGGCAGACCGACGGCACGACGCGCGTCGTCGAGACGACCGGCTCGACCGGCACGCCGTGGACCGACACGTACACCGTGGCCCTGTCGCGCCAGCCCACCGCCAACGTCACCCTTTCGATACGGCCCGACTTCACCCAGACGGGCGGGGAGATCCGGCAGTCGGCCCTGTTCGGCGCCATCGGGAGCGTGGCCACCTCCACGGGCACGATGACTCTTGCCACCACGCCGACCCTTCTGGTGTCAGTGCGCATCGACGGGCGCAAGCTCTTCCGCGGCAACACGTACATCGAGGCCGCGGTCTTCTCCGGCCTGCCCGGCGGCGTGTTCAGCCTGGCCAGGACCCCGGATCAGCTCGTCTCCGTGACGCTGGGCCAGCGGCTGCTGGGCGCGCGCGAGTTCGACCTGAGCGGCTCGACCCTCGCTATCGATCCTCTGGTGGTGGCGGCAGCCGGTGATCAGGTGGTGGTCACCTATCTTGCCGACGGCGAGTTCCGCCTGGATGGTCAGACGCTGACCCTGCGGCCCGATCCGGCGCGGCCGCTGGCCGCCGATTCGCCGGTGGACGTGGTGTACCGGTTCGCCCACGGTGAGACGATCACCCAGGGGGCCCTGTTCGGCGACCTGCCCGGCGGCGCCTTCTCGCTGCTTGCGCCTCCGAGCCGCATCCTGTCGGTGTCGATCGACGGGCGCATCCTGGACGGCTCCGAGTACTCCCTGGCTGGATCCACGGTGACCCTGACTCCGGCGCAGCCTGCGGCGCCCGCGCATCATGTGGTCGTCACCTACCGCGCCGGGGACGCCCGACAGGTGCTGGTGGCCCTGCTGGATGGAGCGGGGAACGTCATCACCGAGAGCGCCGACGAGCTGCTGCTCACCTTCACGTCGGCCGACTGGAACGTCGAGCGCCGCATCCGGGTGCGCGCGGTCGACGATGCCGTGGTCGAAGGCGATGCCGTGCAGGTGTTCGCGCCGCAGCCCAGGACGCTCGATGGCATCCGCGGGCCGCTGTCCATCGTGGGAGGGGTCGACCCCGATGGCGACCGCATCATCCCGCCGCCCACCCTCTACCTGTGGTACCCGGGGATCGGGACGCAGCCGGAGACGGATCCCGACGAGTTCGTGCCGGACGACAATCCGAACCTGCGCGCCGTGGAGACCGAGCAGGTCGACATCCTGAACCTGCTCGATAACGACAGCGTCGCGGGTCGCCGTGGTGAGCTGACCGACACGCGGATCACCGGCCTGGGCATGGGCCCGGATCGGATCATCGGCGGCCGCGCCTTCGGCGGCGGCGTGACCTACGCCGACCTCGAGATGGTGCAGATCTTCCTCGGCCACGGCGACGACCGCCTGCTGATCCACAGCACGCACGGCGGCTCCACGTTCGTGAGCGCCGGCGACCAGCGCGTCTGGCAGCCGCGCCCGGTGGACGACCAGATCCTGGTCCGCAGCGTGGGCGGCCCGACCTCAATCGCCGGCGGCACCGGGGACGACATCATCAGCGTGGGGAGCAGCTTCACGTCGGGCTGGTTCGACACCGCCATCGATCACGTCAACGCCCCTGCCGGCGGCGTGCTCGACCGCATCGACGCCCTGCTGCGTATCGACGGCGGTCCCGGCATCGACACCGTCAACCTGGATGACTCGGGTGACGACAGCGACGACGTGGGAGTCCTCACGGGCGTGAGCCTCGACGGCATGGATCTGATCGCTTCGCAGGTACAGACGGTGAGCCTGCTGCGCGCGGCGGGCGGCACCTTCCGCCTGCGCGTGGGCTCGTCGGCGTGGACGGCTCCGTTGCCGTACCTCGTCGGCTCCAAGGACCTCCAGGCTGCTCTGGAGGGTTTGGGCCTGCCGATGATCAGCGGCGTGCGCGTGAACCGCGCGGGCAATGCGCTCACCATCGGCTTCCTGGGCAACGAAGGCATGGACGCGGCCAATCTGACGATCTCGGCCGACGCGTCCGGCCTGACCTCGGATGGCTCGGTGCAGCTCCCGGCCGTCCAGGTGGCCGGCGCCACGCTGAGCCTCGTGCAGACGCTCGACGTGAACGCCACGGCGGGAACCTACATGGTCACGCTGGGAGCCGGCCTGGCCTCCTTCCCGCTGACGGTGGGAGACGACGCCCGCACCATCCGCGAGCGCCTGATCACGGCCATCCGCAGCACCGGTCTGCTGTCGGCCGAAGGGTTCCTGGTCGGGGTGGAGGACGTGCTGGTAGAGAAGGTGGGCGGCGCCTACATGGTCGTCTACCAGGGCCTGCTGCGCGGCAGCATCGGCGCCAGCTACCTCCTGTCGGTGGCCGGCAAGTCCTCCTCCGCGCAGACGACCCCGGGGACCGCCGAGGTGACCCTCAACGCCGTGGGCGGCACCTTCACGCTGTTCGTGGACGGCGTGAACAGGACCTGGGCGCTGCCGTACGATGCGAGCGCGTCCGCCGTGGCGCAAGCCCTCAACGACCTGCTGGGCCGCACCGATATCGCCGTGACACGCACCGATGTCTCCTTCTCGGTGCGCACGTACACGATCCAGAACCTGCCGGGCGCCATCGCGTCGCTGCTGGCCGTGGACGACCGCTCTCTGGACAATCCGGTGGACATTGCCGCCCGGACCCAGGGGATCCGCTACGCCAACGTCGACGTGCTGAACCTCGACCTGGCCAACCACGACGAGGTCCTGAACATCCGCGGCACCACGGCCATCACCAATGTCTTCGGCCACGCGGGCGACGAGCGGTACTACATCTCCAACCTGGCCAACGAGAACCAGGCCAGCGCGCTCGTCACGGACCTGCTGGAAGGGGACCTCGACGACGTGCGCGGCGAGCTGAACCTGCACGCCGGCACGGGCAACAACTTGCTCATGATCAGCGACGAGGCCTCGGTCACCCCCGACACCAACGTCGTCATCACCGATCATCCGTTGGTGGACAACAGCGGCGTGCTGCCGTCTCCGTTCATGCCGGCCGCCGAGATCCAGATCCGCGGCCTGGCGCCGGCCCACATCCACTACCAGACGTCCGCCACGGGCAACTTCGCGCTGCCGCCGGTGGGAGGCGTGCTGGGCGGCATCACGATATGGATGGGTTACGGCGCCGACACCGTGTTCATCGACGGCACGCACCACAGGGCCGGACTGCGCACCAGCACCACGCTGAACACCGGTCTGGGCAACGACACGGTGACCGTGAACCTGGACATCAGCCCCGCCACCGATCCGGCCGAGCCGGATTCCGGCGACGGCTTCTTCGTGCTCAACACGCAGGGTCCGTACGATCCGTTCCTGACCTTCCCGGACCGCGATGTCGTGGTGGCCTCGAACTCGACCCTGCCGCTGATCATCTTCGGCGGCCAGGATCGTGACGACATCACCGGCGGCCAGTCGGGTGACGTGATCTTCGGCGATCGCGGTCGCGTCCTCTACTTCACCGATCCGGAGGCGGTCGTCGATCTGGGCATGACGCTGGCGCAGCTCGAGGCGATGGCCGTGGCAGTGCTCGGTCACGGTGGTCCGGGGGATCGAACCGACGGCGTGATCCGTTTCATCACCTACTCCCTGACGGTGCACGAGACGGTCGGTGGGAACGACGTCATTCGCGGCAGCGTGGTACCCAACGCGACGCTGGATGACGAAGACATCATCTTTGGCGGCGGCAACGATGACGCGGTCGGCGACCCGTCGCGCGAGACGATCAACGGCGCGGAGAACGAGGACATCGTCATGGGCGACTACGGTCGCATCGTGTGGAGCCGCGGCCTGCCCGTGCTTATCGAGAGCACCGACGTGGAGATGGGCGGCGACGACGTCATCCAGGGGGACGCGGACGACGACATCATCGTGGCGGGTGTGGGGAATGATCGCGTGGACGGCGATTCCGACCGCGCCAGCCTCAACTCCGGCCGCGACGTGGTGGCGGGCGACAACGCTCTGATCCTGCTGCACGACCCGCAGGCAGCCGGCGCTCCGCCGATCCCCGCAGGCTCCAGCCATACGATGCGCCTGTACTTCATCAGGACCATCGCGCATACCATCGGCGGGAGCGACCGCATCGCCGGTGGGCCCGACGAGGACATCCTGATCGGCGGCGCGGCGGGAGACTTCGTGGACGGCGACACGGGCCGAGACCTGGTGATCGGCGACAACGTGATGCTGAGCCGCGAGGGGCGCTACGGCGACTTCACCGGGCCGCGCTTCCGCACGCTGGCCGGGACTCTGCTGTACAGCTTGCAGGGCCTGAGCCTCGTCACCGCCACGCACCGGCTGAACCCGGCCGGGGCGCCGGTCTGGAGCGACCACGCCATTACGCTGCTGGACCACTCCTCCGCCATCGAGGAGCTGGCTGGCAACGACTTCGGCGACGACCAGCTCGCCGGCGGCGCGCAGGACGACGTCATCTTCGGACAGCTCGGCGACGACATCATCCAGGGAGATGGCGACCTGCTGGTGGAGGACGATCTCGCTGGCCGCCCGCCCGACGTGGATGCGTGGCGCGACCCGGCGACTGGATTCCTGGTCGTGCGCCCGTCGTTCGAGGCCGCGACCGACGGCGACGACTATATCGAAGGAAACGGTGGTGCGGACGTCGTCTTCGGCAACCTGGGCCAGGACGACATCGTGGGAGGCAGCTCCGACCTATTCGGCCTGACCGGCCGGCTGCTGAGACCCGACGGAGCCGATCTGTTGTTCGGTGGCGCGGGGACCGATCTGGCGCGCAACGACAACGGCGACACGTCGGCGCAGGGGCACGCCCGTGACGCGGACGTCGTGCTGGGGGACAACGGGCGCGTGCTCAGGCTCGTGGGGACGGGCGGCGTGTACGGCGGCGCGTTCCTGACCTTCAATTACGACATCTATACGAATGCGCTGCCGATCGGCCAGCGGCTGCGGATCATCCCGCGCGCCGCGGATCTGCTCGACTACACTCCCGGCGGGCTGGACTTCAATGAGGCGGCCGCGATGCTGGACATCGGAGCGGCGGACGAGATTCACGGCGAGTCGGGAGACGACGCCCTGTACGGCATGGTGGGGAGCGACGTGCTGTTCGGCGAGGGACAGGACGATGACCTCATCGGCGGCTACGGACACGACTGGGCCACCGGTGGCACCGGACAGGATGGCCTCCTGGGCGACGACGGGCGCATCTGGACGACCCGCAACGGTCTGACCGAGCCGCTGTACGGCCTCGCCGTGGCCACCGTCCAGCAGGACATCACCACGCCGGGCCGCCACCAGCAGGCCACCATCCACGTGACCGGCACACTCAAGAAGGCGGTCAACATCGAGCCGTTCAACGTGGACCCGGCGGATCAGCCTTATTTCGATCCGATTCTGACTCCGTCGGACGACATCCTGTTCGGCGGCCTGGGCGACGACTGGGTCCACGGCGGCGTGGGCGACGACGCCCTTTCCGGCGCCGAGGCGCTGGCCGAGGCCTACATCCAGGCCTACAGCGCATCGGACGTCCTGATCGGCGTGACGCGCAGCGACTACACGCGTCCCTACAACCCGGGCAACGTCCTGCGCTTCAATCCCGACGACGTCGACAGCGCACGGTTCGACCGCACGCGCCGGGCGGGCGAGTTCGCGCTGTACGACGAGTACGAACCGCGCCGGCTCATTCTCCTGACCGACTCCGGCACCCTGTCCAAGACCGGCGTGGGGAAGGCGTTCCTCCTGAACTTCTCGAACGCCGAAGGAGTCCCGATCGGCTCGCCGACTTACGGCACCCAGATGAGCGACGGCTACGACGCTCTCTTCGGGGATCTGGGACAGGACTGGCTGGTGGGTGGCACCGGGCGCGACAACATGTTCGGCGGCTACGGCAACGACCTGGTGAACGCCGACGACCTGCACCTGACCAACGGCGGCCTCAACGACGCTCCCGATACGCACCCCAGCTTCGAGGATCGCGTCTACGGTGGCGGCGGGCGTGACGTCATGATCGGCAACACGGGCGGCGACCGTCTCATCGACTGGGTGGGCGAGTTCAACAGTTACCTGGTGCCGTTCGCACCCTTCGGCATGTCGACCGTCAGCCGGTCGCTCCAGCCGCAGCTGGCGGAATACCTGTACGCTCTGTCGGCGGCCGACGGCGCCGACCCGACGCGCGCCGTGGACACCGGGGCCGACCCGATCCGCAACGGCGAGCCGCGGGGCGAGCTGGGCGTCGTGAGGCAGCAGGACTTCGACTGGCACGATCAGACCGGAGCCCCCAGCGATCCGCAGGCAGGCAACATTGCCGGAGGCCAGCGCGACGTGCTGCGCTCGGCCAGCTTCAACGACGGCTCGATGCAGGGATTCCTCGTCGACAGCGGCGTCTGGGAAGTCGAGGGCGCCGCGCTCCAGGTCGCCCCCGTCAACCTGGGTGGCGATGCGGTGAGCGTCTACCAGATCGGCGATGCCCTGCCGAATTACTTCGAGATCCAGGCCGCCGTTCGCGTCATCAAGCCGGTCGGTGGGTGGAAGGCGAACGCCTACATCCTGTTCGACTACCAGAGTCCGACCGACTTCAAGTTCGCGGGAATCAACGTCTCCATCGACAAGCTGCAGATGGGCCACCGTGACGCCAGCGGCTGGTACGTGGACGTCCAGTCAAACATCCAGGCCAAGCCAGACATCTACTACAACATGCTGCTGGCCGTGAACGGCCTGACCGCCACGCTGGTGGTGAACAACCAGACGATCTTCACCCATACCTTCCAACCGCGCGTGGTGGATGGGTTCACCTACGGCCTGAACTGGGGCCTGGTGGGGATGGGGACCGACAACTCGCGCGGCAGGTACGACGACATCGCCGTGAAAGTGCTGCCGCCGCGGGTCACCTTCGCTGCCTCCGAGAGCTTCCAGTTCGGGTCCGGGCCCATGTTCGGCGCCGCCGCCACCGGCGGTTGGGTCGTCGCCTCCGGCCGCTACCGGGGAACGCCGGCCGTCGGGAAGGAGTTCGCCGCCAGCCTGGTCACATTGGGGGTGGAGCGCCTGGGGGCCAACTCCGCGCTCGACGTATCGGCCATCTTCAACACCACGGGACGGGCCGGCTTCACCTTCGATCGCTACACCGAGGACGACTTCAAGTACGTCGCCATCGACGCCGTCACCGACCAGGTGATCATCGGCCACCTCACGCCCCGCGGCGGGTGGAAGATCGACGCAGCCTTCTCCACGCCCATCGATGCGGGTGTGGACTATGCGTTGGCCGTCTCCCTGCGCGGCGCCCAGGTGAACGTCGCCCTCAACGGCATGACGGTCGTGAGCCAGGTCTTCAACGCCGCTCTCGCGGACGGCCGCTTCGGTCTGTTCTCACGTACAGGCGAGGCCTCCTTCGACGAGTTCGCCATGAGCACGAACGATCGCGCGCTCGAAGGGCAGCCGCTCCCCATGGGAGGCAAGACGCACCGGTACAACGAGTCACTGTCCGCCGCTTCGCAAGGCCTTTATTCGTCACCGGTCGCCCCGATGGTGGGGGAGAGCATGACCCCCAAGGTCCAGCCCGTCATCAGTGGGGCGCAGCAGCCCGGTCTTGAGCTCTCGGCCACGGGCTACGCGGCGGAGCTGCAGAGTCTCATCCTCGGCCTGTCGGTCCAGACCTCGAAGCCCCTGCGCGTCGATGTTGCACTGCGGACACAACCCCCGGGTGCGTCGCTCCGGACGGAGTCTCCAGACGACTGGCTCATCTTGAGCGGGAGCATTCGGGTGCCATGATCAGCGCTGTTGTCATGATGGCTCTCGTGGTCGCCGGTTCGGTGGGCGGTGAGATGATGGCGGCGCCCGCGCTGCTGGTGATGGGTTTCGCCCTCCTCGCCGACGGAGACGGCGATGGCGTGCCGGACGGCGCCGACAACTGTGTGGCCGTACCCAACCCCGATCAGAGCGACATCGATTCCAGCGGCCTCGGGGATGTCTGCGACATCTGCCCCGACGATCCCCTGGATCAGTGCGACCCCGACCGTTCGGCGGCCGTTTCGATCGGCGAAGAAGGGGGAACGGTCGCCACTCCCGATGGCAGCGTGGTGCTGACCCTGCCCGCCGGCGCCCTCGGGGAGCCGACCTCCGTGTCGATCACCGACGATCGGATGCGCACGCTCTTCGACGTGGAGACGACGCAGGGGGCGATGGTGGCGCTGTTCCAGGTGCGGGTGCAGCCTTCGGGTCTCCCCCTCGAGACGCCGGCAACCCTGACGCTCTCGTGGGAGGACGCCAACGGCGACGGCCTGGTCGATGGCACCATCGCGGGTGAGGGCAACCTGACGATTATCGAAGATGGCGTGCCGATCGCGGGCCCTTGCTGGCAGCACGGCAATCCAGCCCTGATGCCCTGGTGCGACCAGCCTGGCGACAGCTTCACCGCGGAGCTGACCAGCTTGAGCACGCTCGCCCCGGCTCTCCCCGTGACGGGGGCCGGCGCGGTGCCGGATGGCTGGCTCGTCCCCGGAGCGCCCCTCCTGGTGCAGACCGCACCCGGTGGCGGGTTAACCCTCTCCTGGGGGGTGTCATGCGCGACCGACGATTCCGACTACGCGATCTACGAAGGTGTTCTAGGCGATTTCGAGAGCCACGTCCCGATCGCATGCACGACGGGCGGTCTGCTGACCGCCACCATCGCTCCCAGGGTGGGGAGCGCCTACTACCTCGTGGTTCCGCGCAACGCCTTCCGGGAAGGATCGTACGGACGGTCGAGTGATGGGATGGAGCGCCCCGAGGGGGTCGACACCTGCGCACCTTTCGAGATCGGTTCGTGCGACAGCCAGAGCCTGCAAAAGACGACAAACGGGAGGAGCCCACAATGACACGTCCGAGACGCAATCCTGAGATCCGATCGGTGCACGCTCTTGCGTGCACCGTGGCCTTGCTGGCCACGATCGCCGCGGGTTCCGCCATGGCCGCGGGCGTTCAAACGGTGCAGGAGATCAAATCCCATGGCGTCACCTTCGTTCGCCCGGCCGAATGGGAGAGCGTGCCCAGCCAGTTCAGCAACGTGACTGAGCTGCGCAGAACACTCCCTCAGGCGGGCGGCCTCACCGACGCGCGTATCCTCATCGCGGTTGAGGTCGGGAGGAGCCACCAGGAGGCACTCGTGCGTCTGGGCGATATAGCCCTCGAGCGGGAAGTCGAGCCGACGTTCCTGGAGATCGGCGGCTGGCCTGCTATTCAGCGCCGTGTGCGCCTTCCCCTGGAGAAGCGCCAATCGATCCCCGTTCCCGAGTCGGCAGGGATGTATTGGAGGGTCACGACGGCGGTCGCGGCCGGGAACAGGGTACTCCGCATGGAAGGGGTCGTTCCGGACGCCTTCCCTCTCCAGGTGGACGAGGTGGAAGAGATCGGCCGGAGCTCCCTCTTTCCCTCGCGGGGCGTCCCCGCCGAGGTCGACAGGGCGATCGAGAAGCTGCGAAGCAAGGTGCGGAGAGAAAGATCACCTGCAGGCAGGGCGCCAGACGATTCTGACCAGGGTGACCATGACGCGCGGGAGGGGGGCCCTGACCAGGGCCGTGGCGACCAGGGGGGCGGCTCTGTGTCCGATGTTGTCGAGACGTTCTCCGCGGTGGAGGAGCAGCCGCAGGTGATCGTCCGCGTCAACAATAGTGCCGGGTTTCCCGACAGCGAGATCGAGGTGGCGATCTCCAACGACGGCCGGCAGATCGTCCTTGGCAACAACGCCGATGACTTCATGTTCTCCAACGACTTCGGAGCAAATTTCTCGACGGGCACGATCCCCACGCCCATGGGTTTCCTGAGCAATGGGGGAGATCCGTCTTTCGCCTTCGCCCAGAGCGGCACCTTCTACCACGCTTTCATCGGGTTCCCGGATACGGACGCGACGGCGACGCGGGACGAATGCGCCACGACCGTCAACCGTGCGTCGGTCGACCCCAATACAGGGGTGATGACCTGGGCCTTCCGCGGCAACGCCGTCGCGTGCAATGACAATCTTCCGACCGCGCCGGCCACGAACTGCTTTCCCGATCAGGAGCACATCGCTGCCGATCCCCGGAACGCGGCGCCCGCGCCGGGGAACGATCAGCTCTACTCGGTCTACAGACACTTCGGCATCCCCTGCAGCGGCACGAGCGGGACCACGTCCGCATCGATCGTGTGCTCGAGCGATGGCGGTGTCACATGGACCGCACCGGCAACGATCAACCCGGCTGGCGGTGGCGACTTTCCGCGCCTCACCGTGGGACCGAACGGATCGGTCCACGTGGTTTACCGAGTCGGCAACAGCATCATGTACCAGCGGTACAACTCGTGTGCCGCCGGACTCGTGGCGCAACACGCGATGCCAATAACGATCCGCACATCGCTTGCGGCAAGTGCCGCGACGTGTCCGATACCCGGCAACGATCGTTGCAACGCAGCGTTCGTGTCGAGCCATACGGTTGCCGTCGACAACCTCGATTCCACCCACGTCTACGTCGCCTACGCCAACACCACGGTTGCGAACACGAACGATGACATCATCGTCCAGGATTCCAGGGACTCCGGCGCCACATGGCCCGCGGCTCGCAGGGTGCGCATCAATACGGCCTCGCAGGCGCGCCGGTTCATGCCCTGGATGTGCAGCGTCCGGCAGGACGTCTACGTGGGATGGTACGACCGTCGCAACACGACGGTGGCGGACAACAGCCTCACCGACTACTTCGTCGGGACCGCCCGATTCGTCGATCCGAACACGCCGCTGGGCGTGGGGCCCGACTTGCGCCTCTCCACCGCTTCGGACTCCCAGTGCAGTTCGGGCTGGCCCTGCACGCCCACTCCGGGCTCCGCCGAGGCGACGAGTTGCACGATACAGCCCCAGCTTGCCGGCATCTGCTGCTCCACCGGGCCTCTCGTGGGCGGTGCCTGTCCCGCTCCCCCTCCTCCAGGAGCGCCCGCGGCAAGCGACGGCGCCCCATGCGATTATGCCGGCACCGGCTGTACTGCGGCCACCTGCCGGTCCGGGGGGCGAGGGTGCCCCAAGTACGGCGACTACAGCGGGATCGCGTGTTCCGCGTCCAGGGTCGTGGGTGCCTGGGCCTCGGCAACCTCGCCGGCCGGCATGATGCCCGCCTCGGTCGACATCGACACCTTCGTCGACGTCCTGGGCAAGGACTTGCGTGTCGAGAATCTGGCGCTCTCCAGTGCATCGGTGGCGGCCGGCCAGCAGGTGACCGTCAGCTTCAAGGTCTTCAACCGCGGAAGGATGAGCATCACGGAGGACTGGAGAGAGGCCGTCAGCCTTAGGGATCCGAACGTCGCGGATCCGAACATCGTGATCGCCAACCTCGGCACGAGCCATGTGCACACGGCGCGCGTCAATCTGGCGGTCTCCCACTCCGTCTCCCAGGCCTTCACCATCCCGGCAGCGACGGCGCCGGGCAACTATGCGATTCGGGTCCGCGGGGACTCCACCAACGCTGTGGCAGAGACCGACGAGATGAACGATGTCTCGATCCCGATCACCATCCTCCTGGGCAAGGACCTGGACGTCCGCAACCTCTCCGTCACCCCGGCGACTTCCTCGCCCGGGGCGACGGTGACCGTCGCCTACGAGGTGGAGAACGTCGGCGGGGCCGCCGTGACGGAGGACTGGAAGGAGAGCATCCAACTCAGGGATCCCAACGGGGTTCTCACATCCCTCGGCAGCAGCCACCTGCACACGGAGAACCTCGCGCCCGCGGGAGTCCATCCTTCTTCCAAGAAGGTGATCATCCCTGCGGGGGCCGCGACCGGCGCATTCAACATCGTCGTGAAGACCGACAGCCTCGGCGCCATCGCGGAGGGGAACGAGGCGAACAACGAGGAAACCGCGGCGCTCGCCCTCCAGGCCGGTACCAAGGACATCGTCATCCAGAACCTGGCCGTCAGTCCCAATCCCGTCGCCTCGGGGGGCAGCCTGCTGGTCAACTACCGGATCGTCAACCAGGGCACGATCACCCTCACGGAGAGCTTCAAGGAGAATGTCATCCTGAAAGCTCCCGGCGGAGCGGAGACACTGCTGGGGAGCAGCCACGTCCATACGGAAAACCTGGCGCCCGCAGGAGGGCACAACGCCAGCAAGTCCTTCACCATCCCCGCGGGACTCGCGGCCGGCACGTACATGATCATCGTGCGCGGCGATTCGGGGGGAGCCGTGGCGGAGAGCGACGAGACGAACAACGACGGCACGATCAACGTGCAGATCCAGTGAAGCGTCCGTGACGCGCGAGGCGGTGTCGACTCCCGCCTCGCGCTGGGCTCATCCTGAACCGGAATTGAATGGCCCGTCGTCCGTGACATTGTCATCAATGACGTAGCCATGAGCTTTCAATTACCATCCCCTAAGGGGAAGCCCAATGCGTCCATTGCGAAAGCACCGATTGTGTCGCCATTCCGGCACGCGCCAGCGTGATCACTTCGCCGGGTTCGTCGCAGGAGGACGCTCTCCAATCCGCTGACGCCGATGGGGCTGGGAACGCCTGCGACCCGGCGTAGCTCCCGGAGCCCATCCTTGTGCCTTCATGCCGGCCCCCGAGCAATTCCCCATTCCTCGGGGAACTTAGTGATAGTCTGGACCCGGGTCCTTTCCGCCTCAGCCAGGTAGACTCTTTCCGAGCCGGGAGTGTCATGATCTCGACACGGCCACGGGTTCCCCAGGCGGGTCCGCCCCACGGGGATTTGCGGGATGCCGCCGATCCCCGGCGCCGCTCCTCATCGTCCTTCGGTGCGGCGCTGGACTTGGCGGGACGGAGGACCAACTATGGACCTCAATCGGCGCGGCGCCGGAGGAGCCATTCCCCCTTGGATCGCCTCTTGAGACACGGGATCGAGGTCTTCAGCACGTGCCCGTCCTCCGCCATCAGCGATAGGGTGGGCTACATGCAGCGCGTCGCGGACGTGGCGCGTTGGAGCGAACGGGCCGGGTGCCGGGGGATCCTCGTCTACACCGACAACAGCCTGATCGATCCCTGGCTCATCTCCCA
>Ga0137428_1000100_pt1 | contig 42073 bp, 46 predicted proteins | sample EasRivERMZT718_2_FD_102305 | JGI IMG/M metagenome (GOLD analysis project Ga0137428, IMG submission 102305) | Soil microbial communities from meander-bound floodplain in the East River, Colorado, USA - East River MetaG ERMZT718_2 | ecosystem: Environmental > Terrestrial > Soil > Floodplain ...
CGGCAGCTCCAGAAACGGCCGCGACAGCAATTCCCAGAGGCTGGGAGTCAAGCGGTTCGGCGGCCAGCAGGTCAACGGCGGGTCGATCCTCGTGCGCCAGCGCGGCACGCGCATCAAGCCCGGACTCAACGTCGGTCGCGGCAAGGACGACACTCTGTTCGCTATGATCACCGGTGTGGTGCGCTATCAGGACAAGGGACGCAAGGGGCGCTTCGTCAGCATCCTGCCCAGCGCTTGACCGCCAGCACCTTCGCCCTGCGCGGCGGTGCATCGCCCGCGACTTCGGTGTGCGATGCCGGATTCCGTGATTCCCTCTATTCCATGACCAGCCCCCAGTTCGTCGATCACGCGCGCATCACCATCACCTCGGGAGCTGGCGGCCACGGATGCCTCTCCTTCCGACGGGAGAAGTTCGTCCCGCGAGGCGGGCCCGATGGCGGCGACGGCGGCGACGGCGGGTCGGTGTTCATCGAGGCCGAGCAGGGGATGTCGACGCTCGTCTCGTTCCGCTACGAACGCCTCTTCCAGGCGGAGCGCGGGAGGCACGGAGAAGGCGCGAACAAGCGCGGGCGCAGCGGCGAGGATCGCGTCGTGAAGGTGCCACCCGGCACCCTCGTGCGCGACGCCGACACCGGCGAGGTGCTCGCCGATCTTCGTCTCCCCGGCGAACGCTTTCTTGCGGCGCGCGGCGGGCGTGGCGGGCGCGGGAACGCGCGTTTCGCAACCTCCACGAACCAGGCGCCCCGACGGGTGGAATCGGGGGGGCCGGCCGAGGAACGCTCGTTCGTGCTGGAGCTCAAGCTGCTGGCCGACGTGGGGCTGGTGGGGTTCCCCAACGCGGGGAAGTCCACGCTGATTTCCAGGATCTCCGATGCGCAGCCGAAGATCGCCGGATATCCGTTCACGACCCTCACCCCGCACCTGGGGCACGTCGTCGTCGACGAAGCCCTCTCCTACATCGTGGCGGACATCCCTGGCCTCATCGAAGGAGCGTCCCACGGCGCGGGTCTCGGCACGCAGTTCCTGCGCCACGTCGAGCGCACGCGCGTCCTTTTGCACCTGGTGGAAGTCTCCCCCGACGCGGAGCCAGGCCCTGTCGAGCGCTTCGACATCGTGGAGAAGGAGCTGGCTCTGGCGCCCGGGCGTCTCAGCGACAAGCGGCGTCTGGTCGTGGCCACCAAGATCGACACGCTCGTCTCGGAAGAGGATCACGAACGCCTCGCGGCGCTGCGGCGTCATTGCGAGGCGAAGGGCCTGGGGTTCATCGCGATCTCGGCCGTCACGGGCGAGCACATCAGGGATCTCGTGACCAGTACGGCGCGACTCCTGAGCGAGACGCCGCAGGGCGCGGACCCCGCCGATCCGGCGCGCTCCGCGGAAGAGACCTCATGATCGTCGGCCTGCTGGGAGGCTCGTTCGATCCGGTCCACGCGGGGCACGTGCGCATCGCGCGCGCGGCGCTGGCGGCCGGTCTGTCGCGCGTCATGCTCGTCCCCGCGCGGCAGCCTCCGCACAAGACCGGCGCGACGATGACGGACCCGTTCCATCGCTTCGCGCTGGCGGCCCTCGCCACCGCGGGCGAGCCATCGCTCGGCGTGTCCTCCTACGAGGTGCTCCGCGAAGAGCCGTCGTTCACGATCAATACGGTGCGACACTTCAGGAGCGCGGGCACGCAGGTGGCCCTGATCATGGGCACGGATTCTCTCGTCGAGATCGAGACATGGAGGGACTGCGGCGAGCTTCTGGACTCCGCGGGAGTCCTCGCCTACCCCAGACGCCCCTTCGACGAGGACGCCATCGCAAAGCGGCTCCCCGACTGGATCCGATCGCGCATCTCGACCGACGCGCCGGGCCGCGCCGGGACCGTGGGGATCCTGAAGGGTCCTCCCGACGAGGTCTCTTCGACGATCATCAGGGATCGCATCCGGAGGAATCTCTCCGTGAACGACCTTGTTCCCCCTGCGGTTGAGGAGTACATCCACAAGAACGGACTTTACGCCGGTCGTCCTGAGGGAGACGAGGCATGACTCTGTGAGCCACTCCTGGGTCCGCGCCGTGGAAGCTGCGATCGAGAAGAAAGCGGAGCGCCCCGTGGTGCTCGATCTGCGCGAGCTCGGCAGCATCACCGACTACTTCATCGTCTGCCACGGGCGAAACACACGGCAGGTGCAGGCCATCGCCGACCGCATCGAGGAAGTCCTCAAGAGCGCGGGTGTCCCACCCAATCACATCGAGGGCTATGATGCCGCGGAATGGATCCTCATGGATTTCGTGGACTTCGTGGTGCACGTCTTCCTCGAGGAGACGCGTAACTACTACAGTCTGGAGAAGTTATGGTCCGATGCCCCGCGCCTCGACCCCGCCGCACCCGCGGGGATTCCGGGGCCCGGCCCGGCCGGAAATCCTGCTTCGGACACGCGTCCGATTCTTTGACAAACAGAGCATCGCCGACTAGATTGTCTGCTTTCTCCCGGGGGGTCGAAGACGGCCCACACACCGTTTCGCCGCATGCGGAGCGGTTTTGCGCCGCTCGAGCCGGCCGGCCGTGGAGGGGGCCGTGAAGCTCAGCCTCCTCTGGGTCGGCCGGACCCGTGACGGGAACATCCATGCCGCGCTGGAGCGCTACATCGAGCGCATCGGCCGGTACTGTCCCGTTTCTGTCACGGAGGTCCGGGAGGAAAGCGCCACCGATCGACACGCGGTCGCGGAAAGCCTCCTCAAGGAGGGGCGCCGGATCCGCGAGGCCGTCGCTCCGGGGCACGAGCGGGTTCTGCTCGACGTCGCGGGGCGTGAATTATCGTCGGATGGGTTTGCCGGGCTCCTCCAGTCGAGGATGAATGGCTCGGCAAAAGGGATGACGTTCATCATCGGCGGCCACCTCGGTGTCGATGACGAGACGCGGCGCACAGCCGATCAAACGCTCTCGCTGTCGCGGATGACGCTCACGCACGAAATGGCACGACTCGTGGCGGCGGAACAGATCTACCGGGCTCTGAGCATCATCAACGGAACCCGCTACCACCGGTAGCCCGAGGGCTCCGGCAGGAGGAATGAAAGGAAATGGACAAGAAAACTCGCGAAACCTACAAGAAGAAGCTCTCCGAGAAGCGGCAGGAGCTGACGACTGCCTATATCAAGAACCGCTCGTACGGAATGGAATCCGACGAGGGGGGGACGCAGGATCTCGCCGACAAGGCATCCAGCTCCTACACGAAGGAGTTCCTCTATTCGCTCAGCAACGCCGAGCGGGTCATCCTCGATGAGGTCGAGCAGGCGCTCGAGCGTCTCGAGGACGATGGTTTCGGGGTCTGCGAGGAATGCTCGGAGAAGATCGCCAAGAAACGGCTCGACGCGGTCCCCTGGGCGCGGCACTGCGTCCCCTGCCAGCAGCGGATTGAGGCGGGGGTTCACGAGGAAGTTGCCGACTAGCGCGCTTTGAAATATTCTGATCAGCACGGCGCTGGCCGGAAACAGTCCTATTGACCGCTTCGGCCGCTCCCTCGTGACTGGCCATGCAGATCAGGACCTTCCTCGCGATCCTCACGTCCCTCGTCCTCGTCGCCTTTCTCGCGGGGCTGGCGTACCAGAACACGCAGCTCCTCGAGCAGGACTTCCGGCTCACCCCCTCGCGCGATGTTCCCCTCTGGACCGTCCTCCTCGGGGCGTTCCTGGCCGGTGTGCTCAGCTTCGTGGTGGGATCCCTGCTGCGCGGCTCGGCGGGGCTCCTGGACCGTCTGCGCATCCTTCAGGGGCGCGGCGCGGGGCGGGCCGTGGACGAGATCTACAACCGGGGCATCGAGGCGGTGCTCGAAGGACGCGAAGAGCGGGCGCTCCATCATTTCAAGGTGATCCTGGCCCGGAACCCCGATCACATCATGGCGCTCCTCAAAGGAGGCGCGGTCCTGCGCAGCCTCGGCAGGGCGGGCGAGGCGGTGGACCTTCACAAACGGGCTCACCGTCTCCAGGAGAAGGCGCTCGAGCCTCTCTACGAGCTGGTCAAGGATTACGAGGCCCTGGGTGAGGTCGGCAAAGGGAAGGTCGTGCTGGACCGCATCATCCAGCTCAGGCCGAAGAGAGCCCTGTCGGCGTTCCGCTCCCTGCGACGCTACGCCATCGAGGAGGGAGACTGGGACAGGGCGTGGCAACTGCAGGGCCGGATCGAGGGGATGGTCGAGAACGACCCCGGCAAGCTGGCGGCGGAGCGGCTGCACGGTATCGGGATCCGCTACGAGATGGCCTGCGCCATGGCGCGCGAGGGACGGGAGCGCGAGGGGCTCAACGCCCTGCGCAAGATTGCGCGCTCCGCTCCCGCCTTCGTCCCGGCCCAGATGAAGCTCGGAGAGATCCTCGCCGGGCAGGGGCTCGACGAGGACGCCGTCAAGGTCTGGTCGAGCGGCTTCAAGCAGACGTCGTCCCCCGCGTTCCTTGCCCGGATCGAGGAGCAGTTCCTCGCGGCCGAGGACCCGGAGGGAGCGATCAGCGTCCTTCAGGAAGCTGCTTCCACCGCTCAGCGTGACTTCCTGCCGCGCTTCCTCCTCGCGAAGCTCTATCTGAGACTCGAGATGATCGACGAGGCTCTCCGCGAGCTGCGCGCGCTCGTCGACCGCGCGGGCCGTATGGACCGGTCGAAAGGGAGCCCCATCCTGCACGCCCACCTTGGCTACGCGTACGAGCGCCGGCACGAGTTCCAGGCCGCGGCCGAGGCCTACCGTCACGTGATCCATGACCAGGATCATCTCGTCCTGAGCTACAGATGCCAGTCCTGCCAGCGCATCTACCCGCGATGGGTGGATCGCTGCGAGGGGTGCGGTGAGTGGAACCGCGTGACGCTCGATTTCCGCGAGGACGCGACCCTCGAGGACCTCAAGCTCAGCACCGGCCCCGTGTACAGCAGGACGGCCTGATCCCTCCCGATTCCGGCCTGCGCGCCGGCCCTCATGGAAGCAGGGGTGCTATGATCCCGCGGCCCATCACAGTAGCGGCGGATTCGATCGCTTCCGCGTGCGCGGCGCTCGCAGGCGCTGCGCTCCCGGCGGCATGCCCGGTGTGCGATGGGCCGCTGGGGCGTCATGAGGCAGGGGTGTGCCTTCCCTGCTGGACCGAGGTCGAAGAAGTCCCCGCGCACCCCTTCGGGGGGCGCGCCATCTCCTCCATCACGGTCCTGGGACGCTACGAGGGACGGCTCGCCGGCATCGTCCGCAGTCTCAAGTTCAACGCGCTGCCGCGCGCGGGAACGCTGCTGGGCGACCGTCTGGCCCGAAGGCTCCTGGCGCGCCCGGTGCGCGTGGACCTGGTCGTCCCCGTCCCGTTGCACTGGAGACGGAAGTGGGCTCGAGGCTACAACCAGGCGGAGCGGATCGGCAGGCCGATAGCCAGGGCGCTCGGACGGCCGCTGCGCTGCGGCGCGCTTGTCAGGGTGCGGTTCACCCCCTCGCAGACGGGGCGCGATCGGCGCGGGCGCGTCGCCAACGTCCGCCGGGCGTTCGCGGTGCCGCCGCACATGACCGTGCGGGCGCGCCTCGAGGGGAAGGCGATTCTGCTGGTGGACGACGTGGTGACGACGGGAGCAACAGTGAGAGAATGCGCGCGTATCCTGCTGGCATCCGGAGCGGAAGCGGTCCATGTCGCCGCAGCGGCGCACACACCCGCGCGGGAACTTCAATCATGACGATGGGGAGGAATCCGATAATGACGACGCGTACACGATGGGGACTCGGAGCCGCGGCTCTCGTGCTGGCCGCCTGCGCCGCGACGCCCGGCGCCACCGCAGCGGAGCCGGGCGGCGGTCTGGTCGCCCGGCTCGATTTCTTCGGCCCGCCCGGACCGGCCTTCGCCTACGCCGGCGAGCCGATCACAATGCGCATCTCCATCGCGAACGAAGGAACCTCCCCCTGGAGCAACGACCAGGGGGTCGATCTCGCCGGTGGATTCGTCATCGAGCGGCAGGGCGGGGACGCCGTGGGCGTGAAAACGCAGACGCTGGACAAGAAGCAGCAGCCCACCGTCATCGGGCCGCAGGCGTTCTTCGGAAGAACCCTCGATGTCGTTCCGCTCGCGCGCACGCCCATGACGCCGGGGACGTATTCGATCCGCTGGCAGGGCATGGGGCTCGTCTCCAACACCTTCACCGTGAAGGTCATCCCGAAGTTCGACCCTGCGGCGAAGTACGTGGCGACCCTCGAGACCGACTACGGGTCGATGGAGTTCGACCTGCGCTCCGACCTGGCGCCGAAGCACGTGCAGAACTTCTACAACCTCTCCTACCAGGGCTACTACGAGGGGACGACGCTGCACCAGATCATCAAGGGGGTCGAGCTGCGCGGTGGCGATCTCACCCTGACCGGCAAGGACTTCCCCCCCTACCTCCTCGACCTGGAGATCGCGCCCACGGTCAAGCACCAGCGCGGGACCCTGTCGATGATCAGGCTGGGCGGCGCTGACCTCGACAGCAGCTCGCAGTTCGTGATCACGCTCTCCCCGATCCCTCAGTACGACGGCGGGCTCTCCATCTTCGGCCAGCTGAGCAAGGGGGAAGAGGTCCTTGCGGCGCTGGAGAGCATTCCGACGACGGGACAGAAGGAGCCGCCGTACTACCGGCCGATCCGGCCGGTCGCGGTGCGCACCATCACCGTGCGAAAGTCGGGCGAGGCGCCCGGGATCTAGCGGAAACGGGACACTAGTCCCATGGATCGCCATGGGTGGCGCTCGTCGGGACTGGCGATCGCGCTGCTGATCGCGATCCCGCTCGCTGTCGGCTCTCCCATCATCGGGCACCCTCCCGTCTTCGACGACCACCTCCTGCTCGGTGGCAACGCCGACCTGCTCGAGGGGCGCCTGCCGGCGCGCGAGACGTTCTTTAGGCGGTACTGGGGCTCCGCTCCCGAAGCGACGCTCAACGAGCTGTACCGCCCCGTCACGATCGCCAGCCTCGTGCTCGACGCGCGACTCTTCGGATCGGGCCCCGCGGGAATGCATGCCACCGCGCTCCTGCTCCACGCGATCAACACCCTGCTCGTCTTCTGGCTGGTGACGCTGCTCTTCCATCGCCGTCGGACGGCGTTGCTCACCGCCCTGCTCTTCTCGGTGCATCCGATTGTCCTGGAGGCGCTGGCCCCGATTTCGGGGCGGTCGGATCTGCTGGCAGCGGCGTTCCTGCTGACCGCCTCGTGCCTGGCGGTGGTCTTCGTGCGCGGAGAGGGCCCCCGCGCGGCTGTCGCGCTGGCGGGGACCGTGGCGGCCTGCGCCCTCGGGGTCCTGTCCAAGGAGCACGTCGTCACCGCTCCGCTGGTGCTTGCCGCGCTGCTGATGGTCGCCGTCCAGGATGCCGGGCGCCGGAGCAGGACGATCATCGCCTGTTGCTGCGCGGCCGCCGGCACGGGGGGGGCGCTCTGGCTGAGGACCGGCGTGCTGGGCTACCTGTGGAGGAGCGGGCTCCCTCCGGACCCGCAAACGGCCTACCTCGCGTGGGTCGGCAACCCTCTGTTCGGGACAGGCACGGTCTCACGACTTCTCACGGTCGCCGGGATCGTTCCGAAGGCGCTCATGCTGCTGCTGTTTCCGCTGCGGCAATCGGCGGACTATTGCTACAACCAGATTCCGGTGGAAGAAGGGCTTCCCGGGCCTGCATCGTTGCTCGGTCTCGGGGTGACGATCGTGTGCGTCGCCGCGCTGCTGTTGTGGCGGCGGCGACACCCGGCGATCTGGGTCGCGCTCGCCTGGGGAGCCCTGACCTGGCTGCTCACCTCCAACGCGCTGGTGCCGATCGGCGCTCTCTTCGCCGAGCGCTTCCTCTATCTCCCCGCCATCGGGTCGTGCCTGGTGGTCGCGGCGCTCCTGGACCGCATCGCGGAGCGCCGCCGGGTCCTGGCGGTCGTCTCGGCGATCGTCCTCGCGATCCTGGCGGCGACGATCTTCACCATCAGAAGGAGCGACTGGTCCAGCGATGAGGCGCTCTTCGCCGCGACGGCGCGGTCGAGTCCAGGTTGCGCGCGCGGGCACAGCAACCACGGCCTCACGCTGCAGCGTCAGGGGCGTCTCCCGGAGGCCGCCGCGGAGTACGCGCGCGCCCTCGACATCGCTCCGGGGCTGACCGGAGCCGGCATCTCCCTCACGGGGAGTCTCCTCGAGATGGATCGACCCGAGGAGGCCGTATCGGTCGCGCGCAGCACAGCTCAGGCGGCGGGAGACGATGCCACGACACGGCGCCTGCTCGCCGACCAACTCGTCGCCGCCGGGCTTCGCGCGATCGACGCCGGCGACGATCGACGATTCCTCGTCACGACGGAGGCGGCGGCCGCTATCGATCCCGGTCATGGGACGGCGCATTTCAACCTGGCGCTGCACGCCTACCGGGCCGGCGACATTGAGCGAGCGCGCATGCACACCCGCGATGCGCTCGGCGCCGGGTACGCGCTCCCTGCGGGGTTCCTCGAGGCCGTCGGCATACAGCCTGACGGAACTCCGGTCCAGGGGCGTTGACGCCCCAACAGCGTTAAACTGCCGCACTCGAGACAACCCAACGGGAGGAACGGATGGCGGAGCTGGCGGGAAAGGTCGCACTGGTCACCGGGGGTGGCAGCGGGCTCGGTCGGGCCATCGCCCTGTCGTTCGCGCGCGAGGGGGCCAGGGTCCTGGTGGCCGGAAGGCGCGCCGATCGGCTCGAGGAGACGGTGCGCTCGGGGCCGGAGGGCGCCATGCGCGCGCATGGGGCCGACGTGACGCGCGAGGAGGATTGCGAGCGGCTGATCCGCATCTGCGCGGATGAGATGGGAGGGCTCGACATCCTGGTCAACAACGCCGGCATCCTTCAGGGAGGGAGCGCCGAGACCACCGACCTGGCCGCGTGGGATCGCTCGATGGACGTCAACCTGCGCGCGGTGTTCGCCCTGAGCCGTCTGGCCATTCCGGCTCTTGCGGCACGCAAGGGTTGCGTCATCAACATCTCGAGCGTCGCGGGGCTTCGACCCTATCCCGGTGTTCTCGCCTACTGCGTGAGCAAGGCGGGCGTCGATCAGCTCACGCGCTGCATGGCCGTCGAGCTGGCGCCGAAGGGAGTGCGCGTCAACGCCATCAACCCCGGGGTCGTGGTCACCGACCTGCACGTTTCCGGCGGGATGAGCGCGTCCGACTACGCGAGCTTCCTGGAGCGCAGCGCGACCACGCATCCGCTCGGAAGACCCGGCCGCCCCGAGGAGATCGCTGCGCTCGCCCTCTTCCTCGCCTCGGACCGCTCCGGCTGGATCACCGGCACCACGTGCAGCATCGACGGCGGCAGGGCGCTGGCATCCACGCGCTGATCACGCGCCGCGGCGCGGCGGCTCGAAGAAGCGACGCGCACCGTCGATGAACCGCGATCGGAGGGGCTCCGGCGCCAGCGCCTTCAGGTAGTCGCCGCCGGCAACCGCGTATGGCGCCAGCACGGAGTCGCGCGTCGCGACGCCGCCGTCCGGTGGCGAGAGCGCCACGAGCGGGATCATCGCCCCGCAGATGAGCAGTGCAGCCATCAGCAGGCCGGCCCCCGCTCCCGCCAGGCGATCGAGGAAGCCCAGATGGGCGGCCGCGAGCAGCCTCGTCACGGGCCATGCCACCAGGGATGCGATCACCGTCACGGTGAGGAAGATGATCGCGTAGGAGAGGAGCCGCAGCGGGTCCCAGCCGGCGCTTGCAGCAGCGGCCCCCGCGCCGAGCTTGAGCGCCAGCCACTCCGAGTAACGCATCGCCAGGACGCAACCCAGGACCAGGCCGGCCACGTGCAGCGTCAGCCGCGCCATCCCGCGCAGCGCCCCATAGACCATGAAGGACAGCGCGATGGCCCCGGCGACGATGTCGAAGACGCTCAGACCCAGGTCATCCGGCATCGCGACCCCCGCTCAGAGGCCCCACTTCGCCTTGTTGGCCTGGACTTCCTCGACGGCGGGCTTGGGTTTCTCGATGTGCTTGGCGACTTCGAAGAGATCGCGCGATGTGTCGCAATGGGCATTGAGGGGCGTGTCGTCCGCGAAGATCTCAGGGACGGCATCCTCGGCGACGATCGCCTCCCAGGGGCACTCCGGCTCGCACGCGCCGCAGTCGATGCACTCCGCCGGGGAGATATAGAGCTGGTCGGGCAGCTCCGGGGTGGGTTCTTTGACGACGTAGAAACAGTCCACAGGGCAGACAGCAACGCACGCAGTGTCCTTGCAGTCCCTGCACAACCTCATCACGGTATAGGTCATCGGGCCACGACTCCTCAGGGAAGCCCCCCGCGGGGGAATCGGTAAGATAGCATGACCCGGCGCCCACGGGAATCGCGCCGGCGCGCCGGGAGCCGGATTGAAGCTCGCATCGCGGGTCGGATGGGACGCGGCAAAGAATCGCCTGACGCGTCTCCTGGAAGAGCGCCGACGCTCCGGCCTGCAGGTCCTGGACCTGACCGAGACCAACCCCACGCGGTGCGGCTTCGACTACCCCGGCGCCGACATCCTTCGCGCGCTGGGCCGACCCGAGGCGCTCGAATACGCTCCCGATCCGCGCGGGCTGCGCGGGGCGCGCGAGGCCGTCAGCAGTCTCTACCGCGCGCGGGGGGCTGCGGTCGATGCGGATGACATCGTATTGACGGCGAGCACGAGCGAGGCCTATTCCTTCCTGTTCAGGCTCCTGGCCGACCCCGGGGATCGGATCCTGGTCCCCTCCCCGAGCTATCCCCTCTTCGATCTGCTGGGCCGGCTCAATGACGTGACGCTCGCGGCTTACCCTCTGATCTGCGATGCCGGCTACGCGATCGACCTGGATGCGCTGGCGCGCGCGGTGGACGACCGGACACGCGCGATCCTCGTCGTCAGCCCGGGGAACCCCACGGGGGCCTTCCTGAAACGGACGGAGCGCGAGGCGATGGCGCGGATCGCGTCGGAGCGCGGTCTTCCTGTCATCTGCGACGAAGTCTTCGGCGATTACGCGTTCGACGACGACCCGCGGCGCGTCGACACGCTGGCCGGGTTCCCCGGGATCCAGACGTTCGTCCTGAACGGCCTCTCGAAGATGCTCGCGCTCCCCCAGATGAAGCTGGCGTGGATCGCGGCCGGCGGCCCGGATGCGCGCGAGGCCCTGGAGCGTCTCGAAGTCATCGCCGACACCTACCTCTCCGTCGCGACGCCTGTGCAGCGGGCGCTCCCGGACCTGCTGGCCCTGCGTCCCCGGATCCAGACCATGCTGCGCGAGCGCATCGCCGGCAATCTGGCGCACCTTCGCGGGCGCGCGGGCGCGGGGGGCGTGTGCTCCGTCCGGCCACCGGAGGGGGGCTGGAGCGCGATCCTCACGGTCCCGCGCACGCGCAGCGAGGAGGACTGGGCGCTTCGCCTCCTCGAGGCCGACGGGGTTCTGGTGCATCCCGGGTACTTCTTCGACTTTCCCGACGAGGGACGGCTCGTCGTCAGCCTGCTTCCGCCGCCGCCGTTGTTCCAGGAAGGCATCGCGCGGTTGTTGCACCGGCTCGACGCCGAGGCCTAGCTCGCCAGGCTTTAACTGCTCGGGCTCGGCGTCCCTGGCGACCTGTTCGCGGTGGCCGGTGTGCTGCGGTGAGGCGCGATGATCTCCGCGGCCGCACGCTCGCCGGACTCCATCGCCCCCTCCATTCCGCGGCTGGTGATAGCGAGCTGATCGCCGCAGAAGTGCAGTCTTCCGTGGGGCCGGCCCATCGATGCGGCGAACCGGGCGATCTGCCCGGGCGCGAAGTAGGGCCAGCCGCCGCGCGCGAACGGGTCCGAGCCCCAGGAGCGCCGTCCCAGGAACTCGAGCTCTCCTTTCGCCGCGGGTCGGACAGCTTCGATACTCTCGATGACGAGGCGGCCGGCGTGATCATCGGGCAGCGCATCGAGCCGCCGGGCACCGGGACCCGTGAGCCACGCGGTGAAACCCGTCACCTCTTCCGGGTCCGCGCCGTTGCGCAGGGCGGCCACCATCCCCGCGGGTCCATCCGTGAAGAGGCTGGGAGCATGGCCATCCCGCTCCCAGAAGCTCCCCCGGCGGGCCAGGTAGACCTGCGTGACGGGCTGGGCGGGGAGGAGCTCAACGGCCTCGCGCTGGGGCCCGGTGAGCGGAGGATCGATCGTGATGTCGCGCAGCACGCCAAAGGGAAGGGCGCAGACGGCGCGTTCTCCAAGGTAGCGGCTGCCGTCGGCGCAGCACACCTCAACACCGCCTCGCCCCATCGTGATCGCCGTGACGGCCTTGCAGAAGTGGATCTCGTGCCGCAGCGCCCGGGCCATCGCCTCGGGGAGGCGCTGCACGCCCCCGCGGATCGTGTATCCCGCAATCCCGGGCGGGAGGAGGCCGCGCTGCGCCGCCGAGAAGGCGGCGCGGAAGAAGATCAGCAGCGCCGAGACGTCGCGCGCGTCGCTGCCGAAGGTGGGATTGACGCAGTACGCGAGCCGGATCGTGTCGTCGCTCGATCCCGCCCGCGCGAGGTAGCCCCGCGCCGGGATGTCGTGTCGAACGTTGGCTGGATCGAGCCACTCCTCGGGGCGCTCCAGCGGGTTCGATCGCTCGTTCAGAATCCGCTGATACTCCCAGGGCATGTGCGATCGGTCTGGCGCAGGAAACGCGTTCAGTGCGTGCCCGGGCCATTCGCCACGCCGGATGATCTCGCCGCCAAGCACCAGCTCCTGCTCGCGGAAGAACGCGAGCCTGGGGGTGACGTCGACGAGGCCCACTCCGAGGCGCTCTGCGGCGGCGATCACGTGATGGTAGCCGGCGCCGATGTAGGTGCCGCCTGCCTCCGTGCTGCCGCCGGGCCGGCTCATGGAGTGGACGCGGCCCCCGACGCGCGAGCGGGCCTCGATGAGCTGTACGACGACACCCGTGTCTTCCAGGGCGAGCGAGACGGTCAGCCCTGCGAGTCCCGCGCCGACGACGATCACATCGGGTCGGCCGCGTCTCACGCAGGCGCGTCCGTTCCGCAGAGGGCGGGTTTCGGCGAGGCCGTCCGTCCGGATAGGCAGCAGTCCGCTCGGCAGACGTCGGGAGCGGGTCCCATCGACCCCAGCGCGGGTCGCGCGGGGTTCACGGTCATCCGCTCGATGATGAGATCTCGCATCATTCGCACGTAGGCGGGATGGGCACCCACCGTCGCCGCGCGAATGAAGTTGAGTCCGATCTCCTCGGCCTTCGCCCGCGCCTCGATATCGAGGTCGAGCACCACCTCGAGGTGGTCGCTGACGAAGCCGATCGGCGCGACGATCACATCCTTCACTCCCCTCTTCCTGGCGTCCATGAAGGCTTCGGAGATCTCCGGACCGAGCCATGGCTCGCCGTAGGGGGCGTTGCGGCTTTGGTACGCCAGCTCCCAACCGTGATGGCCGAGGGTGCTCGCCACCAGCGCGCACGACTCCGCGAGCTGAGCCTGATAGGGATTGAGTTTCGCCATCGCCTCGGGGAGGCTGTGGGCCGTGAAGACGAGCGCGGTCTCCGGGCGTCGTTCTGTCGGTAGCCGCTCCAGGGCGGCGCGTACGCGACCGGCCATCGCCTCGATGAAACCGGGATGGTTGAAGCCCAGCCGCAGCCTGTCGATGACGGGGGGATCCTCGACGACCTGCGACGCTTCGAACAGGTCCTCGCGGTACTTCCGGCACCCGTTGTATGAACCGAAGACGCTCGTGATACAGGCGATCGCCCGCCTGACTCCTTCCGCGGCCATCGTCCTCATCGTGTCCTTCAGCAGCGGGTCCCAGTTGCGGTTGCCGAGGTAGACGGGCAGGGCGGGCCCTCGCATCACGAGCTCCGAGCGGAGCGCATCGACGAAGGCCCGCGTCTCGGCGTTGATCTGACTCACCCCTCCGAACCTATCGTAGCGCCGGGCGATGGCAGCCTTGACGCGCGGCGGGACGTCGAGCCCTCGCAGGACGTTGTCGAGGAATGGGGAGACGTCCTCGGGCCCTTCCGGCCCTCCGAAGGAGACGACGAGCACGGCGTCGTAGGAGCGCGCGGCGTCGTCGAACGGTCCAGTCATCGCGCCGGGGTCCCGGACCGCGAGGGGGAGCGCCAGATCGCCCGGCCGATGAAGAAGGGACCGAGTCGCGACAGGTACTGCGCCGTCTGCTCCGTGCGGCGCATCTCCTGGACGACGGCCGAGAGGGGGTAGAGATCGGCGCCGACCAGGCCGATGACGAAGTCGTTGTCGTTCCTGTCGAGCCCGTGGCAGGCGAGCCGGATGTCCGCAGCGAGACCGGCTTCTCCGTAGCGCCTCCCGAGCGCGCCGTGTTCGGCGAGAATCTTGCGCTGCTTGTCCACGGGGAGCGTCTGGAACGACTTGGTGCGCTGGAGCGGATACCACACCGCCCACCGGTGGCTCGGGTCGAGGACCTTGAGGCGGGGCCTGACAAGCAGCGTCTGCTCGAGCTCATCCTCGTAGCCGATGGAGTAGGTGCGCCCGAGCATGTCGAGCTCCGGCTTGTGGGTCATCGTCGAGAAGGGAGCGGCGTTGAGCACCGATCGGAGAGCTCCCACGAATTCCTCCGGGTCTTCGCTCATCGCGATAAGCCCAATGCCCCGCGGATCGCTGGCGTCGAGGTAGAGCACCCCCTCCACTCCCGCCCCCCCGAGGAGCTCGATGACCATGGCGGGGTCAGGGCTGTTCCCGTACGCGGTGAACTTCATGAAGAGACGCCGGTCGAGGGAGATTGGCCGTCCCTCACGCATCCCCTTCTCGTTGAGATCGAGGGGTTCGAGCCTCGTGCGGCGTGTCGCGGCTGGCTCGGTCATGTCACGCTCCGGAACGGTCGCGGCCCGGCCGCGGCCGCAGAGCCGGCGTGGACGGCCTCGACGAGCGCCTCGACGCTCCCGAGTGGAGTTTCGGGGAGCACTCCGTGACCGAGATTCACGATGTGACCGGCCGCGTCGACTCGATCCAACAGGCCGAGCGTCGCGGCGCGCGCAGGCCCGGGCCCCGCCAGAAGGACGGCGGGGTCGATGTTCCCCTGCACCGCGAAACGGCCGCCGACGCGCGACTGGAGCGAGGCGAGATCGACACGCCAGTCCACCGACAGCACCTCCGCTGGGAGCTGCGCGTAGGCGCCGACGAGATGGGGAGCGTTCTGCAGGAACAGGATGCGCGGAACGCCGGTCGCACCGACCTCCTCGAGCATCCGCGCGAGATGCGGGCGAACGAGGCGTTCCCAGTCCTCGCGGCAGAGCAGTCCCGCCCACGAGTCGAACACCTGCACGACGTCGGCGCCCGCGCGGTGCTGCGCGATCAGATAATCGGCCATCGACTTCGACAGCCGTTCGAGGAGGCGATGAAGCAGACCGGGCCGCGCCGCGGCAAAGGCGCGCAGCGTCGGGAACTCCCGGGCGCCCGATCCCTCGATGAGGTACGCGGCGATCGTCCAGGGGGCGCCGCAGAATCCGATCAGTGCCGTCCCGCGGGGGAGCGCCGAGCGACACGCGCTCAGCGTGGCGATCACCACCGGCGCGATCGACTCGGGGTCGGTGTCGGCGAGCGCCTCGATGCCGGCCTGGTCGCGGATGGGGCGCGCGATCACCGGGCCGGGATCGAAGGTGACGTCGACACCCATCGCCGGCAGCGGGCTGGCGATGTCGGCGAAGACGATGGCCGCGTCCAGACCGAAACGCTCGACCGGCATGAGCGTCACCCGGGTCGCGAGGTCGACGTCCCCCGCCAGGGCCGCGAAGGAGTGCTTGCCGCGCAACGCGCGATACTCGGGGAGGTAGCGTCCCGCCTGGCGCATGAGCCAGACCGGACGTCTCGGCAGAGGCTCACGGCGGATGGCGCGCAGGAGGAGCGACTCAGTCATGTCCGGCCTTCTCGGGATCCGAAGAGAAGCGATATCCCACGCCGTGAACGGTGTGAATGTGCTCGGGCGCCTCGGGACTGCGCTCGAAGCGCTTGCGCAGACGGACGACGAAGTTGTCGATCGTGCGGGTGGAGGGATAGACCTCGTATCCCCAGACCGTCTCGAGAATGTCCTCCCGCTGCACTACGGCGCCGCCGCGCTCGGCGAGCAGCTTGAGGATCATCGCCTCCTTGTAGGTGAGCGAATGCTCGCCGCCGTCCCAGGACCGCGCCTGGTAGGTCCTGAAGTCGACCGTGTTTCCGCCGAACGCGAGCGTCGCCTGGGTCCGCGTGTACCACGCCGTGCGTCTGAGGATCGCCGCCACGCGCAGCAGGAGCTCCTGGAGGTGAAAGGGCTTCACCAGATAGTCGTCTCCCCCCACGCGCAGCCCGCGGACCCGATCTTCGGGGGCGTCCTTCACCGTCAGGAACATGACCGGCGTCTGAAGCCCCGACCGCCGCATCCTTTCGCAGAGCTCCAGTCCATCCATCCTCGGCATCATCACGTCGAGCAGTACGAGATCGAAGGGATCCTCGCTGGCGCGCCTCAGTCCCTCGGCGCTGTCGTACACGACGGTCGCGGCGTAGCCCGCCCCCCCGAGGATCTCCCCGATCCCGTCGGCGAGATGTCTCTCATCGTCCACGACGAGGATGCGCGCCGGCTCGCTCATCGAGGCCAGCTCACGCTCACGGTCGCCCCCGTGCCAGGCCCCTCGCTCCGGGCGCTCACGCGCGCCTTGGAGAGCTCCGCGAGGCGGCGCACGATGTAGAGGCCGAGCCCCGTTCCAGGGGTCGCCCGCTGCATCTCGTTGCCCGAACGGTAGAATTTCTCGAAGATGAGCTGAGCGTCCCCCGGGGGAAAGCCCACGCCGTCGTCACTCACCTCGAGCGTCAGGCGAGGTCCGGCCGGCGCCGCGGTCACGCGGATCCTGCGGCCGGCCCCGGCGACACAGGCCTTGAACGCATTGTCCAGCAGGTTGCGCAGCATCGTCTCGAGCGCGGCGCGATCGGCTGTCACCGTGAGCTCCGGCGCGATCTCGAGGTGGATCGCGATGCCGTGGGACGCCGCGCGGGGGGCGATCTCGGCGGAGCTCGACGCGGCGACGTCGCCAAGAACGACCGCCTCCGGGTGCAGCTCCTGCCGCCCCTCCTCGAGGCGCGTCGTATCGAGGAGGTTCTCCACCATGCGCATCAGACGCTCGATGTCCTCGAGCATCCGCTGGCCGATGCGCCGGGCGTCGGGGTCATCCTTCTTCAGGATCAAGGTCTCCGCCGCGAGTCGCAGGCTGGTCAGCGGACTCTTGAACTCGTGGGAGACGGCCGCGAGGAAGTTCTTCTGCCGCCTTCGAAGCTGCTCGTCCTGGCGCAGGGCGCGCGTGAGGATCGCCATGCCGGCAATCAGAACGAGCAGGAAGAACCCTCCTTCCCAGCGGTAGCGGTTGATCCGCGACGCGGTCTCACGCTGGATCTCCGCGATCGCGACCGGATCGGCCGCCTGTAAGCCGGAGAGCCGTTCCGCGACCCGTCCCGTATAGATCGACTGGTCGATGATCCAGTAACCCACCTGAGCCGTCGAGATCAGCAGCAGGACGAGCAGTCCAATCTGCAGCGCCTTGGTCGGATCACGCCTGAAGAACATGGGTGTCTCCCGTGGATCCGTCCCGGGCTATGCCGGCGAGGGCCTCGCCCAGGGCTGTTCCGAGATGGTCGATGTGCGCCCGCGTGTGCGCGGCGCAGAGAAAACCGACTTCATAGGCCGAGGGAGCCAGAGCGATGCCCCGCCAGAGGAGCGCGTGGAAAACTCTCGCATAGAGGCCGGCCGACCTCCTGTCGATGGCCTCGGCGGAGCGAGGAGGCTCCTGCGCGTGCCACGCGATCCAGAAGATGGAGCTGAGACGCACGAGCCGCGCCCGAAGGCGGCTCGTGCGGATCACGTCCTCGAGGACCTCCTCGAGGTACACGCCCAGTTCGTCGAGGCGTCCCCAGAGACCTTCCTCCTTCAGCAGCCTGAGCGTCGTGAGTCCGGCAGTCATGGCGATCGGGTTTCCGGAGAGGGTGCCGGCCTGGTAGACGCCCCCCTCGGGGACGAGCGCCCGCATGAGCGTGCGCGGCCCCGCGAAGGCCCCCACCGGCAGTCCCCCGCCGATGACCTTGCCGAAGGTGACCAGATCGGGGGTGATGTCGTAGCGGGCCGCCGCGCCGCCCGGACCGAGCCGGAAGCCGGTGATGACCTCGTCGAAAATCAACAGAGCGCCGTATTGCGCGCACAGATCTCGCAGCGTCTTCAGGAACTCCCGGCGCTGGATCAGCAGTCCATTGTTGGCCGGCACCGGCTCGATGATCGCCGCCGCGATGCGCGTCCCGTCCGTCGCGAAGAGCGATCTCACCGCCCCCTCGTCGTCCAGGGGCAGCACGCGCGTGAGTCGCGTGAACTCCGCCGGAACGCCGGCCGACGACGCGACGCCGAACGTCGCGAGTCCCGACCCGGATGCCACCAGGAGGTGATCGACGTGGCCGTGGTAGCACCCCGAGAACTTCACGACGAGATCGCGCCCCGTGGCGCCGCGCGCGAGCCGTATCGCGCTCATCGTCGCCTCCGTCCCCGAGGAGACGAAGCGAACCTGCTCGATGCCGGGGTAGGAGCCTGCGACCTCCTCTGCCAGCTCGATCTCCGCGCGGCAGGGAGCTCCGTACGTCGTGCCCAGGCGCAGCGCCCCCTCCACGGCCTCGATGACACGCGGGTGCGCGTGGCCCAGGATCAGCGGCCCCCAGGAGCCGACGAAGTCGATGTAGCGCCGGCCGTCCTCGTCGCGCACCTCGGCCCCCGTGGCGGCGGCGACGACGTAGGGCGTTCCCCCCACGGAGTGGAACGCCCGCACGGGCGAGCTTACGCCGGAGGGCATCACGGCGCGGGCCCGCCTGAAGAGGGCCTCCGAGCGGGCGCTCACAGCCAGCCCCCGCGCAGCGCGTCGCGCGCGTGGTAGGTGATGATCATGTCGGCGCCGGCGCGCCGGATGGCGATGAGGTTCTCGCGCACCGCCCTCGGCTCATCCATCCAGCCGCTGGCCGCAGCCGCCTTCACCGCGGCGTACTCGCCCGAGACGTTGTAGGCGGCGAGCGGCAGTGCGCTCGCCCCTCTGATCGCTGCAATCACGTCGAGGCAGGGGAGCGCCGGCTTCACCATGAGAATGTCGGCACCCTCGGACTCATCGAGGGCGGCCTCCTTCAGCGCCTCGCGCACGTTGCGGCAGTCCATCTGATGGCTCTGGCGGTCGCCGTGGGCGGGCGCCGACTCGGCCGCGTCGCGGAACGGCCCGTAATAGGCGGAAGCGTACTTCACGGCGTACGAGAGCACCGCGACGTCCTCGAAGTCCTCCTTGTCGAGAGCATCGCGGATGGCGGCGACCCGCCCATCCATCATGTCCGAGGGGGCGACCACGTCGGCGCCCGCCTCGGCATGGCTCAGGGCCGTCAACGCGAGCGGTTTCAGCGATGGGTCGTTGAGGATGCGTCCCCTCTCCACCAGCCCGCAGTGCCCGTGATCCGTGTACGCGCAGAGGCACACGTCGGTCATGACGACGAGATCCTCGCCGTACGCCGCCTTGAGGCGGCGCGTTGCCTGCTGAACGGCTCCCTCGGGATCGAACGCGGAGGCGGCGTCGGGCGATTTGCCCCCTCCCCTCGGATGGCCGAAGAGCAGCACGGCCCGGATGCCGAGCTCGAGATCCTCCTCCACCTGACGCACCAGGTTATCGCGTCCCAGGAGGGAGATGCCCGGCATGGAGGCGATCGGCTTCGTGACCTGCTCGGCGAGGCTCACGAAGTGCGGCATGATGAGGCGTCGCGCCGACAGATCGGTTTCCGCCACGAGATCCCGCAGGGCCGCCGTCCGCCGCAGACGCCGCGGGCGCAGCCGCCCGGAAGTCGGAATGATCAGGTTGCTCACCATAGGACCTCCAGGAGACCCTCGAGTCCGCGGCGTCCTGCCTCTCCCGAGACGATCAATCCGGCGGCGCGGGTTGCGGCGCTCGTCGTCGGGCCGATCGTGAAGATCCCCGGAGAGGCGTCGAGGTCGACCTGGTTCAGGAACCCCTTCACTGCCGATGGGCTCGCCAACAGGACGGCATCCGCTCCGAGAGAGGAGAAGGGCCGCCTCGGATGCCGCGGCGGCGCCGACACGGTGCGATAGAGCGCGAGCCGGGTGCAGCGGGCCCCCGCCACTTTCAGGATCGTCTCCGGCTCCTCGGCCGCGTTCTCGGCGAGAGCCAGCACGATGCGGGAGCCGCGCACGGGCTTGAGGCGGGCCTTCAGCTCCTCTGCCATGGATACGCAGGTGCCTCCTTCACTCCGCAGATCGACCCGGCCGAGTGCCCGCCGCGCGACCGCTGCCGTAGCCGGCCCGACCGCCGCCACACGAACCTGCCGCGGAAGCGACGGCGGGTGGAGACGTGCGAAGGACTCCACGCCCCGCCTCGAGCTGAAGACCAGCCAATCGGCCTCGCCGAGAGCCGCCCGCAGGCGCGCCCCGAGGCCGGCGTCGGTGAGGCTCTCGCACCGGATGCAAGGGAAGATCACAGGGACGAAGCCGGCCTCGCGCAGGCGCGGGGCCCACGCCATGCAGTCATCGCGGCTGCGGGTGAGGAGAACACGCGGGCGAGTCCCCAGGGCCACGGCGGCGCTCATACCATCTCCCGCGGCGCGATGTCCGACCAGATCAGCTCCGTCAACGCGGCCGGGTCGGGTCCCGTGGCCGATGCCCTGAGCAGCGCGCCGTCGCGCTCGATGAGGGCCGCGAGTCTGCACTCGCTCCCCTCCTCCTCCGCGCAGTACGCGCCGAAGGCGACCTCGCACCCTCCCTCGACGCGCGACAGGAGTGTCCGCTCGGCCTCCACGCATCCGCGCGTGGGTGAATGATCGAGATGGCTCAGCAGGTCGCGACGGGCAGCGTCATCCTCACGGCACTGAACGGCCAGCGCGCCCTGCGCGGGCGCGGGTACGAACTCGCGCGGATCGAGGCGCACGGTCACAAACGCGTCGCGATCCGGAAGGAAGAACGCGCCGTCGGTTGCCTCCCGCGCGAGCCTCTCGAGTCCCGCCGCCGCCAGCACGATGGCGTCGTGGTCGCCCGCCCTGAGTCGCTCGATGCGCGTCGGCACATTGCCTCTCAGAGGGACGACGCGCAGATCGCTCCGCATGTGACGGATCCATGTCTGCCGCCTCACGGACGAAGTCCCGATCGAGGCGCCGGATCCGATCGGAAGGGGGTCGCCTCCCATCGAGAACCACCGACGATGCATGAGGAGCACGTCGGCCGCGTCGAGCCGCTGAGGGATCGCGGCCAGGACGAGTCCCTCGGCCCCGCGCGACGGCAGGTCCTTGCACGAATGCACCGCGAGCTCGACGCGGCCCTCCAGCAACGCCTGCTCGATCTCGCGCACGAACACTCCAAACGGCCCGATGGCACTGAACGACGTCGCCGCGGATCGATCCCCCGCCGTGCGGATGGTGACCAGCTCGGTTTCGTGGCCGAGCGCCTCGATCGCGCGCGCCACTGCACCCGCCTGCGCGCGCGCGAGATGAGAACCGCGAGTGCCGATGCGAAGTCTCACGAGGCGCGCCCCCGATGCGGGTTCCGTTCGATCGCCTGGCGCAGCTCGTCGCGGAGCTCAGGCTCGAGGCCGCCGAGAAACGCTTCGACGGACCCCTCCGGACCGTTGCGAAGAAGCCCCTTCAGCCCGAGACACGGGATGCTGGCGAAGCGGTGGGCCAGCATCTCGGACCACTCCTCGACCGCACGGCGCTCTTCGGGTCCGAGACCGTTGAGCTGCTTGCCGACGAACTGCTTGCGCCCCTCCTCGACGGTGCGCCGGTAGCGACGCTGCAGGGCACCGAAAACCGGCCCATGGACCCGCTCAGCAAATCGATCGTGAAGCCTCACGAGGGCTTCATCGATGAGGACGCGCGCGCGAGCGGCATCCGCCATGCGTTCCTCGCGGCCGCGGTCGGCCTCCCGCGTGATCTCCTCCAGCCCGATGCGGGTGAGCCCGAGCCGGGCGCATGCCGCGGCATCCATGTCCGGGACGAGGGCCATGTCGATGAGAAGCGGTGCCTCGCCCGAATTCGAGCTGGCGGCGATCCGCTCCAGCGTGCCCGCGTCGAGGATGGCCCGCTGCGCGTTCGTGGCCGAGAGCACGGCCTCGACCGCGGGCGGGTTACGGAGATAGGCCTCCAGGGAGATGGCCTGCGCCCCGATCTGCGTGGCGAGCGCCCGCGCCTTCGCCTCGGTGCGGTTGACGATGAGGAGCGGGATGCCTGATTTCCTCAGCGAACGGGCGGCCCGCTCGGTCATCGATGAGACGCCGATCACCACGACGAGTCCCGGCGTCCGCGCGGCGCGCCGGCGAATGTGCTCCACCACCACCCCCGCCAGCGAAGCGCGTCCTTCGCCGAGCCCGGTCTCGGATCGGATCTCGGCGGCGATTCTGAGCACCTCCTCGAAGAGGAGCTGGAGCCGGGGACCGCTCAGCCCCGACCTGACTGCGTCCTCGTGACAGGCTTTCACCTGTCCCACGATCTCGACCTCGCCCACGCAGGCGGAGTGCAGACCCGTCACGACGAGACAAAGATGCTCGGCCGCCCCTTCTCCCTCCCAGGCGCGGAATCGGCGCTCGGCCTCCCCCGGCACCGCGACCTCTCCCGTGAGCAGCTCGTAGACGAGAGGTCTGATGTCGCGGCTCGGGGTCTGCCGGGTGGCGGCGAAAATCACCTCCACGCGGTTACACGTGGTGAGGTAGGCGACCTCCGCGAGCGACGCGCGAGCGGCGAAGGCCCGTAGCCGCTGAGGTTCCTCCCCGCGGCCCAGGGTGAAGCGCCGCAACGCCCCGGTGGTTTCGTGGCGCCAGGAGATGCTGACGATTCCAAGGTTGTCCAGCATGGTCGAGTGAGTGGAAGACTAGCAGAGGGCGAAACCTGCTTTGTCACGGAATTGTCATCGCGCGCGGGCAGCACTCCCGTCCCGGGTCCCCGGGAGGAGGATCATGAGAGGGCGACGATAGGCGTCGCCGAGGCCGTCCTCCTGCCCCGGGAGCGGAGAGAGTCTCCGAGCGATTCGGGAGGCTGGCCGGCGGGTCAGGTGGGCAGGAACCTGTCCGGGCATGCAGGCATCCGGCTGCGTTAGAATCAGGCGCCACTCAGCGAGGGATCTGTGAAAAACGCGCACGACAATGTGATCGGGGCGATCGGCAACACGCCGATCGTCAGGCTGAACCGGATGCGGCCCACGACCGGCGCGTGGATCTACGCCAAGCTCGAATACATGAACCCCGGCAGCTCGGTGAAGGACCGCATCGCGCTGCAGATGATCCTGGATGCCGAGGAACAGGGCATCCTGAAACCAGGCGGAACCATCGTCGAGTGCACCTCCGGCAACACGGGGATGGGGCTGGCCATGGTCGGGGCGGTGCGGGGCTACCGCACGATCCTGGTGATGCCCGACAAGGTCAGCGAGGAGAAGATCAAGGCCCTGCGCGCCTTCGGGGCACGCGTCATCACGACCCCCACCGCCGTCGCTCCCGATGACCCGCGCTCCTACTACTCGGTGGCCAGCAGGATCGCGGGCGAGACGCAGAACTGCTTCTTCGCCAACCAGTACCAGAACCAGTCCAATCCGCGGGCGCACGAGCTGACCACGGGTCCCGAGATCTGGAGCCAGATCGGCCCCGAGCTGGACGCGGTGGTGATCGCCTCCGGGACCGGCGGCACCATCACGGGGATCGCGCGCGTGGTCAAGAAGCACAAGCCTTCGATCCGCATGATCTGCGTCGATCCGATCGGCTCGATCTACTACGACTTCTGGAGGACGGGGACGGCCCCCGAGCTGATGAAGACCTACAAGGTCGAAGGCTTCGGCGAGGACTTCATGCCGGGGTCGATGGATTTCTCGATCGTCGACGAGGTCGTGCAGGTCTCCGACAAGGAATGTTTCCTCGCGGCGCGCGATCTAACGCGCAGCGAGGGGCTGTTCACGGGGGGCTCGGGGGGAGGCGCCGTCGCGGGAGCGATCAAGTGGGCCAACGCTCATCCGGAGGCGAAGACGATCCTCACGATCCTCCCTGACTCCGGCTCGCGGTACCTGAGCAAGGTCTACGACGACCAGTGGCTGAAGCAGAACTCATTCCTCGACGAGGACCGCGACGCCGGGCGCGTGTCCGACCTGCTCAAGGCCCGCGCGAGCCGGCGCGGGGATCAGCCGCTGGTGACCGCGAGCACGCAGGATGGCGTGCAGCAGATCATCGATCTGATGAGGCGCCACGGGATCTCGCAGGTTCCTCTCGTGGACGGCGAGAGGCTCTTCGGAATGATCACCGAGGTCAAGCTGCTGAAGGCGATCCTCGACGACCCCGCGAGCGTCGATCGCCCGGTCAAGGAGCTCGCCGACCGGACCTACGCGATGGTCACCCCAGACACCCCCGTCTCCCAGCTCTCGCGGATCCTCTCGGAAGGAAGCGTCGCGATCGCGGAGGAGAATCACCATCCCAGCGCCGTGATCACGCAGATCGATCTGCTCGACTACCTCGCGCACCGGACGGACTAGGCTGCCGCCTCTTCGCGGGGTGGACCGTAGCGTTTCTGCAGCGCGAGGAAGGCCGGCCCCCCCCACGCGAGAATGACGAGGTAATTGGCAAGGCGCGAAAGAAACACTCCGGCGACCGCGGATTCTCGGTCGATTCCGAGCGCGATTGCCACGAGGATCAGGGACGCTTCGGTCAGTCCCGGCCCTCCCGGCGCCGCCGACATCATCTGGATGAAGCCGGCCCCCGCGACGGCGAAGACTCCCTGAGCGAGTCCGACCGGCGTCCCCACCGCGGCCCATGCGACGATCTGCACGCCTGCCAGAAGGAGGAACGCGATCCCGGAAAGCGCCAGCGCGGGCCACCATGCCCCGGTGCCGATCAGCGACGAGGAGAGGGCCCGGATGACCTGATCGAACCAGCCGATCGTGCGCTGTCTGAGCGATGAGGACCCGCCGCTTCCGAGCGTCGAGGTCAGGAATCGTGTGAAGCGCGGCTCTCTTCCTCGATGGACCTGAAGCAGCATCCTGTAGGCGATGAAGAGGCCGCCGCAGAGCGCAGCCAGGAGGCCCAACCCCGACCAGGGGGAGATGCGCCAGGGCTGAGGCAGCCCGACCGCGACGCCGCTGACCGACATCGCGACGGTGAACGCGGTGAAGTTGGCCGCCTGATCGGCGACGATCGTCCCATAGAATCGCGCGCGCGGCTGGCCGGTCTCCCGCGACAGGTAGAACGCGCGCAGGATCGGTCCGGCGATCCGCATCACCGGCGTGACCAGCGAGACGAAGTTTCCCGCCATGAGGACGTGCGCGATGCGGCGCAGACCCAGGGGGGCCTCGCGGCGGGACAGGATCTCCCAGCGCCAGGCGATGATCACGAACCGCGCCACGGTCAGCAGAGCCACGGCCAGAACCATCGCGGGGGCGGCCGATCGCAGGCGATCGCCGAGATTCTGGAGCCCTACGTCCCGCAGCGTCCTCCAGAGGAACCAGAGCGCGAGGAGCGTCGCCGCCCAGGTGACGACGCGGACGGCGATGCCACGCCTGGCCCCGCGGGCGGGCCCGGGAGCATCATCGGAGGATGGCGCCTCCAACGCTTACCGCGCGGCGCTCAGTCTGCGCGCTTCGGCGATGGCGGCCCTGATACCACGCCGGGAGCGGAGCTTCTTGACCTTGTTGCGCTGGGCAGAGGTGAGACCCCGCATCGTACCCATGTACTTTCCCTGCAGCTTCAGGGCACTGCGCTGGGCCGCCGAGAGGCGCGGTCTGCGGCGCGATGGTTTGTCCTCGCCGTTGCCCGCCGTCCCCGTGATCGAGAGCAGAGGTGCGATGCGTCCGAAGGAACGTGCGAGCTTGTTGAATGACGTCCTGATGGTGCGGATCTCTCTGGCAATGACGGTGCTGGCTTGAGGCATTACGTATCCTTGCGTCAATGGGTTGAAGGGTTGGGTTCGAGCGTCACTATAGCACGCGGATTTGGGGATTTCAGAGACTTGACGCCCACGCGGGAACGATTGTCGCCGCGGGCCCCTGCATGCTCTCGTCGAACATCCAGGTCAGCCGGGTCCTCTCGAGATTCAGCTCCACCGTGCGTGCCACACCGCCGCCGCGCGCCACCTCGACGAGTCCCGCGGCAGGATAGACCTCTCCCGAAGTGCCAATGGCGACGAACACGTCGCACGCGCGCGTCGCCGCGTGGATGCGGTCCATCGACAGAGGCATCTCGCCAAACCAGACGACGTGGGGACGCAGGGTTCCAGGCTCCGCGCAGCAGGGGCATGTCATGGCGATCGAGAGATCGCCCGTGCACGGGAACGTCGCCCCGGTCCTGACACAGCGCGACCTGAGCAGCTCTCCGTGCATGTGGAGGGCCCCGGCGCTCCCCGCGCGCTCGTGAAGGTCGTCGATGTTCTGCGTGATCAATGTGAAGTCTCCACGCCACCGGCGCTGAAGATCCGCGAGCGCCTCGTGCGCGGCATTCGGAACGATGCCGCCGGATTGGAGCTGCCGTCTTCGGGCATTGTAGAAATCGTGCACACGCGCCGGGTCCCTCCGAAAGGCCTCCGGGGTCGCGACGTCCTCGATGTCGACCTGCGCCCACAGGCCGTCCGGGTCGCGGAACGTGGAGATCCCCGAGGCGGCCGAAATGCCCGCTCCGGTCAGGATGACGAGCGACCCGGCGCGATTCATTCGGAGAACTCGAGGATGATCTCGGCGGTCTCATCAGGCCCCAGCGTCACCGCGCGCCGGATGGCGCCGAGCCGCTCGTGCCAGGCCTCGACGACGTACTCTCCCGCCGGGAGGCTTCGCATCGCGAACCGCCCGCCGTCCGCGGTGACGTCGAAGAACGGGTGCCACAGCACTCCGATGAACGCGGTCATCCAGGAATGCACGTTGCACCTCACCTGGATCATCACCTCCTCCGCGTGGAAGTAGCGCGTCGCACCCTGACCCTGCAGGGTCATCCCGAAATTGAAGGACGGGTTCGCCTGCGACGTCGTGTGGACGTTGTGCAGCGTGGCGTCACTGTTGAGGATGTGCAGGGGCTGCCCCACCTGCATCCCGGCGACACGAGGCTGGTAGAGACATCCTCTTTGATCGAGGGTGACCGGAGCTGCAGGTGGCGCGAACTTCCTGTCCATCCCCGAAGCGACCCGGACGAAGGCGTTCCTCAGGGCGCCGTCCGGCTCCACGATCAGGTCCTCCGGGCGGGATGGCTCCGCGTGACTCTGGTGGCAGAATGCGTCCGATTGCATGCTGATCGACTCGGAGGCGATGACGGGACCCCGGTAGAGGACCCGCCCGACAATCGCGCCCGCGCCCAGGGCGGTCCCCGCGGGCACCAGATCGCCGGGGAGGCTCGGTGGCGTCTCGCTCTGACGCGCGCAGCCCGAAGCGAGCAGGATCGCAAGCGCGCAACCCAGCACCGGGACCCTGTAGCGGCCCGGGCCGGGCATGGCAGACATTCAGGGCGACCCCTGCGCGAGCGACAGGGGGAGCGATCGTCCATCACGCGGCGTGGCGAACGTCAGTCCGAGCATCTCCGCCAGCGTGGGGGCGAGGTCCACCGTGCGGCACGCGGCGCTGGCGATGCCGGGCTCGATGCCCGGGCCCATCAGGATCAGCGGGACGAGGCGATCGTAATCGTACGGAGCCCCGTGAGACGTCCCCTCGCGACGCGATGTGAAGAGGCATCCCCGGCAGGGCTGAACGACGAGGTCTCCTCCCCGATCCGGATACCACGAGGCACGGTAGAGATCCAGGTCGGAATCCCCTCTCTCGTCGGTCGCGAGATCCGAGGCCCGATAGACCCTCGCCACCTCCCAGAATCCCAGGAGGATTCTGCGCGTCTCTTCGATGGCCTTTTCGAGGGAGACGCCGCTCGCGGCGAGCGCCCTGCGATCGAGATAGATGTGCCCCCCCTGCGATTCCTCGACGAACGGCGTTGTCGCGTCGGGGTCGAGCCGCGACGTCAGCGCCGACTGCAGGCGCGCGATCATCGCCCCGGGATCCACGCGGCGGGCGCCGGCGTATGTTTCCGGGAGCGGGAGAACGCCATGGTCCGAGCTGAGAGCGAAGACCACACCCCCTGACTTCGCGGCGGCCGCCTCCGCCCGCTTCATGAAGTCCCCGAGCCATCCGTCCACGCGGACGATCGTGTCGAGGTATTCCTGGCTGTCGGGTCCGTGCCGGTGTCCGACGTGATCCGCCGCAGAGAGGGCCACGACCAGCAGGTCGGGCGCGGCGTCGCGTCCGAGGGCCTCATCATCGAGGATCTTCGACGCCAGCTCCAGTGTGAGCCAATCCAGCCAGGGGGACTCCGCGAGCCGCCGGCCCCGCGAGCGCGACGCCTTATCGCCCGAAGTCCCCTCTTCGGCGCGCAGACTGTGAGGCGCCACGCGGGGAGGGGTCTCGTACGGGTAGTCGTCCCGAAGAGCCTCAGGGCGCTGCGGATAACTCCACGCGTCAGGGATGATCCCGGCCGCGGGCTTCCACCCTGAGAGCCGCGCGCGGACGCCGGGAGCGCCCGTGAACTCCCCCGTCTCCTCGTCGTACCAGAAGGCCCCGTCGGGCGCGTGCCCGGCGGTCAGGATCGCCGAGCGATCCTTCCCCCCGACGCTGTACACCTTCGACGCCTGATGGGAGCGCTTCACGAGATCCGCGAGGTCCTCGCCGATGAGGTTGCGGGAGCGATCGTGCCCGGCCGCGCCGGCCGGCGCGTCACGGCGCTCTTCGACACAGTAGACCTCGCGATGCGTCTGGATGTCGTACCACTCGTTCATGATGACTCCGTGATGCCGCGGGAGCAGGCCCGACAGCAGCGTGGCGTGACCGGGAGCCGTGAGAGTCACCGCGTGAGCGTGGGCGCAGGCCGGGTGGATCCGTCCCGCGTCGAGCAGTCGGCGGAATCCTCCCGACAGCAGCGGCTTCAGCGTCTCGAGCTTCCCCGAAGGGAGCATGTCCACGACGATCACGACGATGAGGGACGGTCGAGCCGCTGCGCGCTGCGGGGCCGCCGGCGCCGCCGTGCTCGCGGCCAGCGTGGCCATGAGAGCGAGGAGGATCGCGACCGGCGCCGCCGCAGGGCAGCTCCGCTTCGGGACGCGCACGGTTGCAGCCCTCAGCTCTTCTTGAAAAGGGCGTCGAACGCGGCGCGCGCATCCCCCCCTGACGAGGGGCTGCCGGCACGGCGTCCGGTGGCGTCCAGGACCGTGTTGGGCTTGAAGAGGGCGCACTCGTTCGCGGCCGTCTTGTCCAGGACCGGCTGCTCGATCGGCGCGCGGCACTCCCACCGCGCCCCCGTATCGAAGTGAGCGCAGGTGCGGCAGCAATGGAGGGGAGCGCCGCACTGAGCGCACGTCGATTGAGGTGTGAGCGTCTCGATCGGCCCCGCATCGGCGTTGCACTGGTGGCAGCGCACGATCAGCGTCGCAGAGCGTTCCATCATGTGCCGCAGCGAACGATCCTGCGGCGGGCGCGGCTCCGAAGGGGTGCGTCGCTCCTTGTCGGAGCGTTTCTCCGTATCGCGGTAGCCGCGCTGCCTGTACTTCATTGGGCACTCCTCCCCGGCAGAGCGCAGGCGTGGGGATGCGGCCACAGTCTAGCGTGCCATCTCCCGTAAGGGAAGCGACGCCCTGACGCCAGCCGCATCGCCGGCTGTTGTATCATGCAGGTCGCGGCGATGTTTGCCGCGACCGCGGCGATTGCATGCCGCCACGATTCACAATCACCCGGCACCTGAGCAGGACACGCGATGGCGACGGCGGAGAGGATGCACCAGGCACAGCGCCTTCTCGAGGAAGCGCTTCGCGCGCAGATGGAAAAGCACTACGACGACGCCGTGAAGCTCTACAAGGAATCGCTCGCCGTGTGCCCCACTGCCGAGGCTCACACCTTCCTCGGCTGGACCTACAGCTTCATGGGACGTCTCGATGAAGCCATCGAAGAGTGCCGTCAGGCGATCGGTGTCGACCCCGATTTCGGCAATCCCTACAACGACATCGGCTCCTACCTGATGAAGCAGGGGAAGCTGACCGAAGCGATCGACTGGCTCGAGAAGGCCAAGGGCGCGCCGCGGTACGAGCCGAAGCATTATCCCTACCTGAATCTCGGCCGTCTCTATCTGTCGCTGGGGCGCTTCGAAGACGCCGCGCGTGAATTCTCGCAGGCGCGCTTCGTGTTCCAGTCGCTGGTCGGCCCGCAGACGACCGACGAGCCGGCAGACGACGACCTCGTTCACTGACCGGAGGGGCTGGTGGCGAAGCGGCGCAAAGTCGTTCCAGGCCTCGAAGTGCTCGCGCGCACACGGCCGCGATGGCTGAAGACCCGTCGCGTCGGCCTGCTCATGCACCAGGCATCGGTCACCAGCGGCCTGGTCAGCGCGCGCTCGGTCCTGGCCCGGCTGTGCGGGCGGCAGCTCACGGCGCTGTTCGGCCCCCAGCACGGCATCGGCGGCGAGAAGCAGGACAACATGATCGAATCCGGGCACGCCGTGGACCGGGAGCTCGGGATCCCGATCTTCAGCCTCTACTCCGAGACACGACGCCCCACGCCGCAGATGCTGTCCCACATCGACACGCTCGTCGTGGACCTTCAGGACGTCGGCACCCGCGTCTACACCTTCGAGTGGACCACGGCGATGGCCATGGAAGCATGCGCGGAGGCCGGCATAGCGCTGGTCCTGCTGGATCGGCCCAACCCCATCGGCGGGATCCTCGTGGAGGGGAACCTCGTCCGGCCCGGTCTCGAGTCCTTCGTGGGGCTCTATCCGGTCCCGATGCGCCACGGGCTCACCCTTGGCGAGATGGCGCTGCTGGTCAACGAGCGGATGGCGCGGCGTCCGGGGGGCGCCCGATGCGATCTCACCGTGATCCCGATGGAAGGGTGGCGCAGGCGGATGCGCTTCGCCGACACGGGGCTCCCCTGGGTTCTCCCCTCCCCCAACATGCCGACGCCCGACACGGCGGCCGTCTACCCGGGGCAGGTCCTGCTCGAGGGAACGAACCTCTCCGAGGGGCGGGGAACGACGCGGCCGTTCGAGATCTGGGGCGCGCCGTTTCTCGACGCCGCCGCCTTGGCGAAAAAGTTCGCGGCGCGGCGCCTGCCGGGATGCGTGCTGCGCGAGCACGTCTTCGAGCCCACGTTCCACAAGTGGCGCGGCGAGGTCTGCCGCGGATTCGAGATCCGCGTCACCGACGCCGATCGCTACCGTCCGTATCTGACGACGCTCGCGCTGCTCCAGGACACCGCGACGTTGCACAACAAGGATTTCGAGTGGAAGGAGCCACCTTACGAGTACGTGACGGACCGGGTCCCCATCGACGTGATCGCCGGAGATCCCGTCGTGCGTTTTGCCATCGAATCGGGAGAGGATCTGAAGCTGCTGTCGCGTGGCTGGGATCGCGAAGCGCGCGCGTTCCAGAAGGAATCCGCCGCGCACCGGCTCTACCGGCTGTTATAATGTCCGCTCAGGAGCCCCGCTGAAACCCCGCTGAAACCGTGGAGTCCCATGTCGCGTCCCGTCCATGACACTTTCGGCAGCCGCGCCCGGCTCCGCGTGGGGAGCGACGAGCTCACGATCTGGCGGCTCGACGCGATCCAACGCGCCACCACCGCGCGGATCGATCTGCTCCCCTGGTCGCTGCGGGTCCTCCTCGAGAACCTGCTGCGCCACGAGGACGGCGTCACCGTCACCCGCGACGACATCCTCGCCGTCGCCGCGTGGGACCCCGGTGCCGAGCCGCGGCACGAAATCGCCTTCCGCCCGGCGCGCGTCCTGCTTCAGGACTTCACCGGCGTGCCCGCCGTCGTGGATCTCGCCGCGATGCGCGACGCGCTGCGCGCCATGGGGGGCGACCCGTCGCGGATCAACCCGCTCCAACCTGCCGACCTGGTGATCGACCATTCGGTCCAGGTCGATGCGTTCGGGTCGCCCGATGCCTTCCGGCGCAACGCCGCGCTGGAGCACGACCGCAACCGCGAGCGCTACGCCTTCCTGCGTTGGGGACAGCAGGCATTCAGCAACTTCCGCGTCGTCCCCCCCGATACCGGCATCGTGCACCAGGTGAATCTCGAGCATCTTGCCCAGGTGGTCATCCGCGCCACCGGCGACGACGGGGAGAAGATGGCCTACCCCGACACGCTCGTCGGCACCGATTCGCACACGACGATGATCAACGGCCTGGGAGTGGTCGGATGGGGAACGGGCGGCATCGAGGCCGAGGCCGCCATGCTCGGCCAGCCGATCTCCATGCTGCTGCCTCAGGTCGTGGGACTCAAGCTGACGGGGAGGCTCCCCGCGGGGACGACGGCGACCGACCTCGTGCTGACGATCACCGAGATCCTGAGGACGCACGGGGTGGTGGGAAAGTTCGTCGAGTTCTTCGGCCCGGGCCTCGCCTCGCTCTCGCTCCCCGACCGGGCCACGATTGCCAACATGGCCCCCGAGTACGGAGCCACCATCGGGCTCTTCCCCGTGGACGATGAGACGCTGCGCTACCTTCGGCTGACGAGCAGGTCCTTGAATCTGACCGGGCTGGTCGAGGCCTATTGCAGGGAGCAGGGGCTGTTCCGGACCGACGCCGCGGATCCGATCTACTCGCAGGCTCTCAATCTCGACCTCGCCACGGTGGAGCCGAGTCTCGCCGGGCCCAGGCGGCCCCAGGACCGCTTCCCTCTGAGGCTCGCCCAGGCGACCGTCCGCAAGACCACCGCGGAGATGATCCGCCAGACGCATCCGCAGACCGATCAGGCGCAGCTGGAGCGCTGGATCGAAGAGGCCGATGGCATCCACCCGGTCTCCCTGCCGGCCAGGGATGCGCAGGCCGCTCAGTGGGAGCCGCTGAAATCCGGTGTGGAAGTGACGACCCCCTCGGGGACGTTCCGGCTGCATCATGGGTCGGTCGTGATCGCCGCGATCACCTCGTGCACCAACACCTCCAACCCCGCCGTGATGATCGGCGCGGGGCTCCTCGCGCGGCGCGCCGTGGCGCGCGGGCTGAAGGTCCCGCCGTGGGTGAAGACGAGCCTGGCACCGGGATCCCAGGTCGTGATGGACTATCTCCAGAAGGCGGGCCTCATGAAGGACCTGGAGGCGCTCAACTTCCATCTCGTGGGGTTCGGGTGCACGACGTGCATCGGCAACTCGGGCCCTCTCCCCGACGCCATCGCCGCCGCCATCAAGGACAACAGGCTCGTCGCCGCCTCGGTGCTCTCGGGGAACAGGAACTTCGAGGGGCGCATCAATCCGCACGTGAGGGCGAACTTTCTCATGTCGCCGCCTCTGGTGGTGGCGTACGCGCTCGCGGGTGACATGGACATCGACATGAGGTCCGAGCCGATCGGGCATGGACGGGACGGTGCGCCCGTCTACCTCGCGGACCTCTGGCCCAAACCGGAGGAGATCCGCGACGTGATGGCGAGCTCCATCGAGCCGTCGATGTACGCGCGGCGCTACGCCGCCGCCTACGATGGCGACGAGCGCTGGCAGTCGCTCGAGGTCCCGGGGGGCGACACGTTCGCCTGGGACGACGCGTCGACCTACGTCAGGAAGCCCCCCTTCTTCGAAGGGATGCCCGCGGTGCCTCACGATCCGTCCGACATCCGCGGCGGGCGGGTCCTGGCGCTCCTGGGAGACTCCGTCACGACCGATCACATCTCGCCCGCCGGGTCGATCCAGCCGGACGGCCCCGCCGGCCGCTATCTGGTCGCGCACGGCGTGCAGCCCCTCGACTTCAACTCGTATGGCGCGCGGCGCGGCAATCACGAGGTGATGATGCGAGGCACCTTCGCGAACATCCGCTTGCGCAACCAGCTCGCTCCCGGGACGGAGGGGGGCGTCACGCTCCATTTTCCCGACGGCGCGCCGATGAGCATCTACGACGCGGCGATGCAGTACCAGCAGGAGGGAGTGCCGCTGCTGGTGCTGGCCGGGAAGGAATACGGGACAGGCTCCTCGCGCGACTGGGCCGCGAAAGGAGCGATGCTGCTTGGCGTGCGCGCGGTGATCGCCGAGAGCTTCGAGCGCATCCACCGCTCCAATCTCGCGGGGATGGGGGTCCTCCCCTTGCAGTTCGAAGACGGGGAGTCGGCGAAGTCGCTCGGGCTCTCGGGACGCGAGATCTTTTCGATCGAGGGGATCTCCGGCCGGCTCGAGCCCGGGGGGCGCCTGAAGGTGGTCGCCGCGGCGGACGGCGCGTCGCGCGAGTTCAGGGTCATCATCCGCCTCGACACGCCGCGCGAAGTCGCGTACTACCGGCACGGCGGGATCCTCCCTTACGTGCTGAGGAACCTCCTCGCCTCGGGATCCAAGGCCGGCGTCGGCCCAGGTGCCCAATGATCGAGGAGGCGCCGCCGTCCGGACTCGGAGTCGGCGAGAAGCATCACAGGATCGAGGAGGCGCAGGCGTCCGATCTGCAGTCGGTGAGGGATCTCGTGACGCGCTGCAAGCTGCCGCTCGAGGGGATCGCGGATCCCGAGACTCGCCTCATGGTGGCGCGCCATGCCGGCCGGATCATCGGCTGCGCGGGGGTGGAGATCCGCGGCTCGGCGGCGGTCGTGCGCAGCCTGGCCGTCGACCCGGAGCACCGAGGCGGGGGGCTGGGACGCCAGCTCATGGCGGCGATCCTCGCGATCGCGCGGGACGCGGGATGCCGTGACGTCTACGGGCTCACGGCGACGGCGCTTCCCATGATGAAGCGGCTCGGCTTCGAAGCCATCCCCCGGGAGCAGGTCCCCGAGGCCGCGCGCGCCAGCCGCGAGTTCTCGATCTCCGCCTGCGCGTCAGCCGCGGCGATCCATCTTTCCCTCTGACAGGCGGCCGACCGCGAGATCGACGACTTCATGACCCTCCCACGCTCGCGCCGAGGGTAACGAGAAGCTCGTCCAGTTGCGCGAATGTCTCGACCATCACATACGCCGCCCCGGTGCCGGCAGCGTCGAGAGCTTCCTTCGAGGGATAAAGCTCGTGCATGACCAGCAACGTCTTGCCGCCTTTTTCCTCGAAGGTCACCGTCGTGACGGAGCCCTCGTCACTTTCCTCATTGGTCCAGACGAGGCGCGAGTGCGGTGTTACTTCCTTGTACGTGCCGAAGAACGCCGCCTGCGAGTCCCCGTGTGCGAACTCCAAACGGTACTTGCCCCCGACACGAACATCCATTTCGCAGGAAAGCAGGGACATGCCCATCGACTTTGGCACCCACCACTGCCTGAACAGCTCGGGCTTGGTCCACGCCTCGAACACGATGCGCGCCGGACCGTTGAAGGTTCGCGTGACGACGACCTCACGCTCGGACTTCCGCTCCACCGTTGTGCGGTTCTTCATGGGGGTAGGCTCACTTTCTCTTCTTGCGTCCATCGACCCTCTCCTTTCGTTTCAGTTCATCAACAACCTTGTCCAGCTCTTCCAAGCGTGCGTCCCAGAGCTGGCGGTACCTCTCGATCCATGCCGTCTCTTCCTCCAATCTGTGCAGGCCGAGCCTGCAGGTCCGCACGCGCCCGACCTTCTCCGTGGTGACGAGCCCCGCCTGCTCCAAGACGCCGACGTGCTTCTTCATGCCCGTCAGGGTCATGTGGAACTTCTCGGCAAGGTCCGTGATCGAAGCGTCTGCACGCCCGAGCTGCTCCAGAACGCCGCGTCGGGTGGCGTCCGAGAGCGCGGTGAACGAGGCATCGAAGCCGGTCCGGGTATACTGAACCATATGGTTCAGTATATAACACACGGATTAGCGGCATGCAACTCATTTCGATGCAGATTCGATCGACTCGGCGATCCCCAGGCCCTAGGGGCGCTCGCCATCCGGCGGGGGCCTCGGGATGGGAGACTTCTTCCCGAGGCGCCCCTCCTCCTTCAGCTCGTTCCTCAGCACGTATTCGATCTGCCCGTTCAGGCTGCGCAGCTCATCGGCCGCCCAACGTTGCATGGCGCGCAGCACCTCCGGATCGAGCCGAAGGAGGAAGGGTTTTCTGTCCGCCATGTCCAGGACTCCCGACGCTTTAGGGGTGCATCGTCCCCGTGTTGACCACGGGCTGCGTCGCCCGCTCTGAGCACAGAACGACAAGCAGGTTGCTGACCATCTGCGCCTTGCGCTCCTCATCCAGCTCCACGATCTGATTCTTCGACAGCAGCGCGAGGGCCATCTCCACCATGCCCACGGCGCCTTCGACGATCCGCTGCCGCGCGGCGATGATCGCCCCGGCCTGCTGGCGCTGGAGCATCGCCGAGGCGATCTCGGGCGCGTACGCCAGGTGGCTGATGCGGGCTTCGATCACCGCGATCCCCGCCCTGTCGAGCCGCGACTGAATCTCGGTCTTCAGGTGCTCGGCGATCTCCATGGTGTTCCCGCGCAGCTATTTCTGATCGGCGATGTGCGTGTCGTAGGGGTAGCTGGTGGCGAGATTCCTCAGGGCGGCCTCGCTCTGGACGTGGAGGTAGTTCTCGTAGTCCTTCACTTCGAAAAGGGCTTCGGCGCTGTCGACCACCTTCCAGACCACCACCGCGGCGATCTCGATCGGGTTCCCCTCCAGCTCGTTCACCTTGATATGCGCGCTCTCGAAGTTGCGCACCCTGAGCGAGACGTGGGCTTTCGTGTAAAAAGGATTGGCCCAGCGCAGCCCCGGCTCCCTCACGGTCCCGACGTAGCGACCGAAGAGCTGCACGACGCGCGCCTCGTTCGGGTTGACGACGAAGTGTCCGAACAGACACCCGGCGATGACGAGCCCCGCGACGCCGAGCACAATCGCAAACGTGACTTCTCCGGCCCGGACGCGCGTCGCGAAGGCCCAGGACGCTGTCCCGAGAAGAATCAGAATGACCGGAAGAGACGCCCATCCCGGGATGACTTTGATCACTTTTTCCGTGTACACGACGCACCTCCCATAGGGTGTGTGGTCCCGAAGCGTGATGTCAATTTGATATCATTCTGCAATCTCTGTCAAGTCTTATTACGGGCGCGGGTGCCGATAGTTAACTGCTTATAAATCAAATAGATCCATCCGCACACCCCCGCAGTGACCCAACCTCGGTGCCGGTGCGCGGGCCTCCGGCCCGCATTGTTCGCGTGGTACGCTCCCGCTCCCTCACGGAGGCGGAACTGGTGCTCGAGACCTTCTTTCTACAGGGCCCCGCGGGGCGGATCGAGTGCCTCATGAAACTCCCGCCGGTCGATCCGGGAGCGGGAGCCGCCATCGTCTGTCACCCGCATCCCCTCTTCGGGGGGACGATGCACAACAAGGTGACGCATGCGATCGCCGGAGCCCTCGTCGCACTCGGCCTGCCGACGATCCGATTCAACTTCCGCGGCGCCGGCCTGAGCGAGGGGAAGCACGACAACGGCCGCGGCGAGCAGGTGGATCTCGGCATCGTCCTGGACGAGGTCGCCCGCCGCTTCCCCGAGCGGCCACTTCTGGTGGCCGGCTACTCCTTCGGCGCGTACGTCGGACTGCGCGTGGGGTGCGCCGATCAGCGGGTCGCCAGGTTGATCGGCGTCGGAATGCCCGTGGCTCTGTTCGACTTCTCGTTCCTGGCGGCCTGTGTGACGCCTCTCGTCATCATCCAGGGAGAGCGGGATCGGTTCGGGCCGCTCCCCATCGTCATCGCGCTGGCTTCGGCGGCCGGCGGCGGCGCGCGCGTCCTGCCGGTGGCCGGCGCGGAGCACGGCTTCACCGGCGAACTGGATCCGCTCCAGCTTCGGGTGAGGGAGGCGGTCGAGAACTTTCAGGGAGCCTGAAGGTCTCAGGACTCCGGGTCGAAATCCCGCGCGAGCTCGGAGCGGATTTCCGATGTGAGCGCGCTCCGCGCCTGATAGCCGGGGTGCTGCAGCACCAGCGTCACATCCCCCGCCCCTCCCCGGAACTCCTCGATCTGATCCGGCCGGAACGGGAAGGAGACGTACTGGACGGCCGATATTCTGTCGGCCGTGCTGTGGCCCACCTCGAAGACCGCATTCACCTTCCCCGTCCGCTCGAGCGCGAAGAAGAGAACCCCCGGCTGTTCGAGCCCGATGAATCGATCCAGCTCCTTGCGGATGTCCGCCTCCTGCGTGATCTCGATGAAGAGCGTGGCCGACAACGACCCTGGTGCCGGGATCATGGCGTTGTAGACGCCGATCTCGAAATCGATCGCGGCCGGTTCGACGATGCGCTCGGTGCGGACCATCTCCTGCACCTGGGAGAGGGCGGTCTCGGTGTTCTCGAACACGAGGCTCACACGGTCCCCCAGCTCGACGCGGCGCCGTTTCTTGAGCTCGATGATGCGCTTACGGTACTCCTCGCGCACCTTCTCGTAGGCGACGAGATCCTTCACGTCCTCGCGCGTCACCTTCCGCATCACCGCGCCCCTTCCCCGTAGGCGCGACGCACGATCTGGATGGGGTGCAAAGGCTTCTCGCCACGCATCTTCTGGATCTGCATGCAGGCGAGCGGGCAGTCCGAGGCGGTGGCGTCGGGGCGCGCGCTGTCGAGCTCATCGGCGAGCGGCTTGGCCACCTTCAGCGACAGGTCGAAGTACTGGGTCTTGAAGCCCCAGGTGCCGTCGATCCCCGAGCAGCGATCCACCATCGTGACTTCGGTCCCGGGGAGGAGCTTCAGCAGATCGCGCGAGCGGAACCCGATGTTCTGGGCCTTGAGGTGGCACGGCAGGTGGTACCCGACGCGACCCGGCCCCTGCTTGAACCGCGTGTCGAGCCGCCCGGCATCGTGCCGCTTCATCAGGTATTCGGAGATGTCCATCGTGCGGGAGGCCACCATCCGGGCTTCCTCCGTCCCGAGCAAGTGCGGGTACTCGTTGCGGATGGTGAACGAGCAGGTCGGCCCCGGCACGACGATGTCCCTTCCTTCGGCCACCTCCTTCGCGAGCGAGGCCACGTTGCGCCGGGCGAGGGTCTTGGCGCGCTCGATGTCGCCGCCATCGAGGAAGGGCATGCCGCAGCATCGCTGATCGGGGAGCGAGACCTCCACCCCGTTGCGCTCGAGCACCTCCACCGACGCGATGCCGATGTCGGGCTCGTTGTACTCGACGGTGCACGTGGCGAAGAGCGCCACGCGCGCGTCAGGGGCATGGGCCCTCGAACGTCGCGACCGGAACCAGCGGGAGAACCTCCTGCGGCGGAAGAGGAGGAGATTCCTGTTGCGATGGATGCCGAGCGTCTTTTCCATCAGCACGCGGCTCAGGCGCACGCGATTCATGAGATTGGAGAGCGGGGCCAGCATCGACCCGATCCGCCCGATGAGATCAGCTCTCCCGAGGACCTTGTCCTGGAGCGGCACCCCTTCGGCGGCCGCGCGGGATGCGCGCGCGCGCAGCATCAGGCGCGGGAAATCGACCATCCAGCGATGAGGGGGATGATACGGGCAGTGGTTGTAGCAGAGCTTGCACTGGTAGCAGAGGTCGACGACGTTCCTGAGGTCGACCGTCTTCAGACCGTCGACTTCTTCGGTGGGGCCGGTGTCGATGCGGTTGAAGAGATCCGGGAAAGCGGGGCAGAGAGGAAGGCAGCGCCGGCAGGTGTGGCAGATGTCGAAGACCCTTCGCATCTCCTTCTCGACCGCCGCCTCGTCCAGATAATCGGCGGCGCGGATGTCATACGCGATCGGATCGGCCACTGCCTTCCTCCTCTTGTTGTCCTGGCAGCACTCACCCCTTGAGCGAGGCAATCCCCTTCTCGAACCGCCCGGCGTGGGACTTCTCCGCGCGCGCGAGGGTCTCGAACCAGTCGGCGATAGCGTCGAACCCCTCCGTGCGGGCTGTCTTCGCCATCCCCGGGTACATCTGGGTGTACTCGTAGGTCTCGCCGGCGACGGCCGACTTGAGGTTCATCTCGGTGGAGCCAATCGGCTCGTTGGTGGCCGGATCGCCGACCGCCTTGAGATAGTCGAGATGGCCATGGGCGTGGCCGGTCTCCCCGTCCGCGGTGTCACGGAACAGACCGGCGACATCGGGGTACCCCTCGATGTCCGCCACCTTCGCGAAATAGAGATAACGCCTGTTCGCCTGCGACTCCCCGGCGAAGGCCTCCTTCAGGTTGTCATGCGTCTTGGTGCCTGCGAGTGGTTTCGACATGTCAGCGCTTCCTCCTTTTCCCTTGTGTCCCTGCCGGGCGCTTGCGGCGGCAATCGCCGCAGTGCCCCTGGAATTGGATCTGGTAACGGGTCACCTCGAACCCCCCCGCTTCACCGCCCGCTGCCTTCGATGGGGCGAGCCCGTCGAGGGCCGGGTCGTGCAGGTCGATGATGCGGCGGCAGGTCAGGCAGACCATGTGATGATGCGGCTCCAGCGCCGCCTCGAACCGCGCGGTGCCGCGGACGTGGCTCACATCGGCGACGAGCCCCACGTTGCAGAGGGTCTCCAGCGTCCGGTAGACGGTGCCGCGCGAGACGGTCGGGAGGCTCTTTCTGACGGTCCGGTAGATGGCGTCCACGTCCGGGTGGGCGCGGCTCCCGGCGACCGCCTCGTAGATGGCGAGGCGCTGGTGGGTGATCGCCAGCCCCCGGGACCGGAAGGCCGTGGCGAAGGCGGCCCCCGTCTTCGGTAACGTCACGGGGCGGCACCCGCGCAGATGATAATCTTTCTCATGCGCGAAACAGTATCACACGGTCGGACCGCTGTCGAGCGCGGTACCGGTGCGCGGGCCTCTGGCCCGCAGCGTCTCTTACTGCGGACCAGACGTCCGCGTACCCAACGGCGTCCAGTGCTAAGGAACGAGCGCCTTGACAGCCTGGTCGGCCTGGTCTGCGTATTGATTCAGCATCCGGCTCAAGGCGCGCGCCTCACCGGCGGCCGTCTTCGCCGACTCTTGGAACTCTTGTATGGTGACGTTGTGCCCTTGATTGCTGGCCGTCTTGAGGCAGTGCGCGTACAACTTGTCCATGCATTGATCCACGGTGTCAGTGCCAGTGCAACCCACGGCCTTTTGATCCTGCACCGTGTAGGCCTTGCTGGCGCACTGCCTGGCGATCTGGGTCCGCGCCGTCGCGCCGTACTCGTAGCCACTGGCCCTGCGCGAAAACTCGGTGATCTTCTGGTTGATCCCCTCCAATGTGACCGGCATGCTGATCGGGCGGAACTTCCCCGGGCTCAAGCGGATCTCGCCCTTGAGCGGCTTGGCGGCGCTGCCCTGGGCGCTCGACACGTCGGAGCGCGCGGCGTCGTCGGCAACCAGGCCCGCAGTTGCAAGGGCAAGGAGAAGGACGAGTGGCCAGGTGGCTCGGCGGGACGATGTGTCCGTCATGACCGGCCTCCCTGGCTCGACCAAAGCTCGCGCACCCAACAAGGAACGGCGTACGGAAATCTCGGCTGACACACGCTTTGTGTCCACAGTGCTTCCTCCACCATGTCGAGGTCAGGTGTCCACGCCCCTCCTCGGTATCGGAGGTATCGGGTCGAGATCCGGCTCCACGAACCTGGCGCGGGCTTCATCCGAGAAAAGCACCTCGGCGGAATAGTGCGTCATCATGATCTTCGCATCGAGCATCCTGGGATTCCTCTCGATGAAGACATCGGATGACTCAGCAGCCGGCGTATTCTCCATGAAGTGCTCCACCGCCAGAATCCAGGCCCGGGTCATGGTTTCGTGGTACTTCGATACATCAATGCCGTGGTGCCCGAGGAATGACAGTAATGCGCTGCGCATCCGTTGATGCGCCGTATCCGGATCGTGCTCGCACAGGTAGACGTAGGCCAGCCTGATGTGCGCGCGGTGGTTGAAGTCGGCAGGCGGGAATCTGCCGGCCTCGAACTCCGCCCGGAACCTCTGATCTTCCTCAGAAGACAGATGTTTCATCGCCGTGCTCACTGCGAAGACCGGGAGGGTTCGTGACAAATCACCTATTTGCCCTGGGATTTCGCCTTGGCGCGCTTCGCTTCCTCCGCCATCGCCTGGGCCTCGGGTGTGGAGAAGGGGAAGTAATCCAGGACGTCGTACTCCCACACGTTGGTGGGGAATATCACGACGAGCTCCGCGACCTCATCGTCCAGGTTCTGGAACGAGTGAGGCACGCCGGGGGGAATATTGATGATGTAGGGCCCCTTCTTGATGAACAGCTTGTCGCCCAGCGCATAGAAGACATTCTGCCCCTTCAGCAGAACGTGCGATTCCTCGCCCTTGTGCGTGTGCATCGGCGGAGCCCCACCGGGTGCCGTATACGTGATCCCGATGGTCAGGTTCTGATAGCCGTGCCTCTGTCCC
>Ga0137428_1000101_pt1 | contig 41784 bp, 61 predicted proteins | sample EasRivERMZT718_2_FD_102305 | JGI IMG/M metagenome (GOLD analysis project Ga0137428, IMG submission 102305) | Soil microbial communities from meander-bound floodplain in the East River, Colorado, USA - East River MetaG ERMZT718_2 | ecosystem: Environmental > Terrestrial > Soil > Floodplain ...
CTCTACCGTCGGAGACAACGGGCTTACGCTCAACACGGCGCGCGTCCTGACGGCATGGAAGCAGTCTGGCGACGAACTGGATTCCCTGTTCCAGCGGCAGGCGGCCGGCGCTCTCGACATGAATGGCATGCTGGAACTGAACAAACGCATCGCCATCCATGAGGTGCTCGGTAAGCGCGTGAAGGGCGTATCCGTGGACATCGCGCGGGCCATGAATATGTTCAAGGGGCTCGGTCCTGACGTAGACGCGCTCTCGATGCTAGCCGCGTCAGGAAAGGTGGCGACGCCAGAGGAACTGACGAACCTCGCGAACAAGTGGCTCAAGTCGCCGACGCGGGCGGGGCAGAACCGCCTACTGGAACGCGGCCTCGGCGGCAAGGCGATCGACGCGATCTTTTACATCGCGCAGTCGAACATGTTGAGTTCTCCGCAAACGTGGGCCGTCAACATCGCCGGGAACGCAGTATTCGGAGTGCTCTCGCCGATCGAGCGGCTGATCGCCACGGGCATCGGGCGCGCGCGCACGTGGATACCCGGCACGAACCCCGAACGCTACACGATGGAGGACAACTACGCGGCGGCGTTCGGCTTCTACAACGCGATCCTGGACGGATGGAACCTCGCCGGGCAGGAGCTTCGCCGCGGGCTCACCAAGGGCACGCAGGGCATGAAGGGCGACCAGTTCCGCGAGAACCCGCTCACCGCCGATTACTGGTCTGGAGTGCCGCTGTGGACCGGGAAGACGGGCGACGACGTGTGGCGCACGCCGGATCTGAGGGACACGCCGCTCGCCAAGGTATTCGACGGGCTGGCCGCGCTCCAGGCGATTCCGTTCAAGGCGCTCTCGGTTCCGGACGACTTCTTCGGCGGGATCGCGGCGCGGATGCAGCTGCACTCCGAGGCGTGGACGCTCGCCAACAAGGAATACGACCGGCTGATCGCGACCGGCATCTCCGAAGTGGACGCCACGAAGGAAGTCCAGCGTCAGGTCGCGACGCTGCTCACCGAGCGCCCCGGCGACATGCAGGCGTCCATCGACCAGTTCCGCAAGATGGTCACGTTCCAGACCGACCTTGCGGACTACGCCGACGTGCCGACTGGCGCGTTCTACAACGCCGCGGCGAAGGTGCTGGAGAACCCGGCGGTCAAGCCGTTGCAGATGTTCGTGCGGACGCTCTCGAATATCTGGATCGAGGGCACCGCGCGCACGCCGGGGCTGAATCTGATCTCGCCGCGGTTCTACGAGGATTTCAACGCGGGCGGGAAGCAGCGCGACATGGCGGTGGCGCGGCTCGCGCTCGGCGGCTCGGCCATGCTCGGCACGGGTTACGCCACGTTCAACAACCGGCTGACCGGATACGGGCCCCAGAAGACGGAGGACCGGCAGGCGCTCGAGGCGATCGGCTGGCAACCCTATTCCTTTCGCTTCGAGAAGGGCGAACTCTCTGCGGCCACGATCGGACGCCTCTCGAAAATCACGCCGGTCACGACGGGCGAGGACGGCAGCCTATACGTGTCCTATGCCCGCTTCGAGCCGCTGTCGTTCATCTTCGCGTTCGGGGCGGATATGGCGGACGCCGCCAAGTTCCATACCGGAGGACCGGCCGGCGACGACATCCTCGCGAACGACTGGCAGGAACTCGTGTCGACCGGCTCGGCGGCTCTCTATCAATACATGACGAACCTGCCGCTCATGCAGGGCGTAGGCGAGCTCATGCGCATCGCGGGCTCGCGGGTGGAGGACAAGGGCGAGAAGCTCCTGCAAATCATGGACGGGCTGGCGGTGCAGTATGGCAACGTGGCGCTGACCGGGATGCCCGTCGTCGGCATGGCGAACTCCACCTTGGTTGCTCACGTGGAGCGGCTGTTCAACCCGACGCGCTCGAACGTCATGCCGCCGGAGGCTGATGTCGGCTACGGCGCGCGCGCCTACTACACCGTGCTCCAGCGCCTTCGCTCGCGCATTCCTGGGCTCTCAGAGGACGTGCCGGAGCTGCTCGACTACCTCGGGCGCCCGAAGGAAGCGGTGACCTTCCGCGAGCACTGGATCAACTGGGCGCCCATCGTGACCGCCCGCACGGGAAAAATCTCCGAGGTCGACGAGATCCTCGTGGATCTCAACTTCGGAATCCACATGCCCGCGAAGCGCATGGATGGCGTGTCGCTCTCGGCCGAGCAATACAACCGCTACCTGCAACTGGCGGGGCAGGAGATCAGGCTCGACGGAATGAATCTCGAGCAGGCGATACCCGTGGCGGTGCGCAGGCACGCCGCGGACAACTTGGAAGCCTATGGCGTGCCGCCAGAGATCGGTGACGTTCAGGCAGAGATTGCAAGCCTCGTCTCGAAATACCGCAGTCTTGCGAAGCTGCGCATGATCGGAGATCAGGAGGGGAGCCCGGTTCCCGGCTCTGACCTCGGCCTTGCCGGCGACATCATCGAGTTCGACGACCTCCGGAGGCTCATCGACCGGAACAAGAACGCACGGCGCACCTTTGGACGATAGAGGACCATCATGCCTGTAGACATCACAGCAACGCCGCGGCGCGAGCAGTATGCGATCAGCGGGGGCGGCCCTTACCCGTTCGACTTCGAGATCCTCGAGGCGGCCGATCTCGCCGTCTACCGGGACGCCACGCTGCTCTCGTTCCCGGCGCACTACACGGTAACGATCGGCTCCAACGGCAAAGGCTCGATCAGCCTGCTCTCGGCGACCGGGACCACGCTCACCATCGTTGGCGCGCGGCTCTATCGACGCGTGACGAGCTTCCCTACGGGCGGGGACTTCAAGGCACTGGACGTGAATCGCGAGTTTTCCAGCTTGCAGATTCAGATCCAGCAATTGCTCGACATGGGGAACCGAGCACTGCGCGTGCCTACGACGGAGGTGGGCTACCCAGACGAGCTCCCGAGCGTCGCGCTGCGCGGCGGGAGGTGGCTCTATTGGGACGCCGAGGGACATGTGGTGCCGGCAACACCGACTGCCACGAACCTCGCTGTGTCCGCTTACGCACAAACCCTGCTCGACGACCTGGACGCAGCGGCGGCGCGCGATACCCTGGGCGGCGTCCGAGAGAAGTTGACGGGCGCCAGGACCTATTACGTCAGGACCGACGGCAACGATGCCAACGATGGACTGAGTAACAGTGCCGGCGGGGCTTTCCTCACGCCGCAGCGCGCGATTGATGTGATCCACCAGACGCTCGACTTCGCTTCGCTGATTACGGTTGAGGTCGCGGCCGGCGCCTACACAGAAGGCATCGTAGCCAATGGAGCATTCACTGGCGGTGGCGTCGTCCTCTTCAACGCTCCTGCATACCCGATCGTGACGAGCATCACGGACACCATCTGCGTCGAGGCCGTAAACGGGGCCGAGCTCTACTTCACTGGCGGCTTCGAGTTTCACGGCGAGACGCAGGGGCTATTCGCTTGGCTCGGTGGGAAGATTCACTTCGCGGGCTGCGTGTTCGCCGAGGGCGGGGCGGATCAGATTCAAATCTACGCCACGAGACTCGGCTACATCGAAGCGCAGACCGATTACATCATGAGCGGTGGCGGCTTGAATCACGTCCAAGCCAGCCATCAAGGCAATTTCCGGCAGTCGAGCGGGACGCTCATTCTCGTAGACGACGTCACGTTCACGCACGCGAGCTATTACGCGCTGACCGAAGCGGACATCACGTTCACGGGCAACAGCACCGTGTCTTATGGCGGGAATACCTGCACGGCCAAGAAGTTCATCGTCTCTGCTGCGACGATCCAGTGGGCGAGTCAGGTTGCCGATGCGCCGCTCGGGAGCCTTCCCGGTGAGGAATACAGCGGTGGCCGATTCCTTGGCGCGACAGACCAGACGGACACGTTCATTGCTGACTTCACACTCGACATGACGGCTACCGGAGACCAGGCGATCACCATGCCGTTGTGGGCGCACGAGATCTCCTGGATGGCGGCGAAGGACGCATCGACGGCAGTCTGCCTCGGGACGACCGTCGGGCTCGTGAATCACGCCTTAGTGAATGCCCACGTGGCAGCGACAAGCGCGTGGAGTCTCGTCACGAATGCGTGCATCTACGTCTACGATGCCACTACCGGTGACATCTTCGAGGCGGCCGTGACCGCTCGCACGCACACGTCAGTTACGATCACGAAGGCCAAGACAGGCACGCCGACCGGGACACTCAAGGTGTCGCTGGTGGGCAAGCGTAGATCGTGAGCGAACTGCGCGAGGACCCGCAGCTCGACATACCGACGCCGCTTGGATTACTGCGGACCAAGGGATACCGGGCGATGGATGTGGTGCTCATGCTCGCGGTTATCGCTGTCGTGGCCGGGCCGGCGGTAGGATTCTGGCTGCATCGTATGGAAGTGCGGGAACTGACCGAGTTTTTTTTGGGGCAACTGAGGGCGCAGGCCGATCGCAATCAGAAAACGATTCGGGATCAAGAGGACATGAACTACAAGCAGATTTCCGCGATCCTTCAGTCGATGCGTGATCTACAGGTGTCGACGCGCTATCACGCCTGCATCGTCGCGTTGCCGGAGAAGCAGAGATGGAACGAATTGCAGAGGGGCGGTTACTGTGACCAGCTCGCTCGGCAGGGGATCATTCCGCCATGATTCCATTCGCGCAGGCAGCCGAAGCCGCCGATAAGGCCGTCGATAAGGCAGTCCAACAGGGCGCCACCATCGTTGCTGACCCCGTGGTGCTGGACGCGATTCATAAGCTGATCGAGCAGCAGGCAGAGCGGGCGGCGACAGACTGGACAGGCATGGGTGTGTTCGTGACCGCCATAGCCGGCCTGTTCGCCATCTTTTTAGGTTTCATTATTCAGATCCGCTCACAGAACAAAACGAGACAGGAAGTGGCGGAAGCGAAACAGGCGGTGGTGGCGGCTGCCGTCCTTGCCGACGAAGAGAGACAAATGGATCGCAGGACGCAGGCGGAAGTCCGTGCCGAGCATATCCGCCTCGTGGCGGTAGCCAATGCTACATACAGGCTGACCAACTCCAACTATGGTGCCGGATTGGAAAAAGTTGCCATTGCTCAGGAGGCATTGCTCGCTACCAGGCCGGATGACCAGGAGCTTAAAGCTCTATCCTCCGCAGCGCGTAAAGCCTACACCGACCACTTAGCCACGCAGTTACAGATCGACGAAGAGATCCGGCTTGCCACGAGAGCGCGTGAGGCCGCGGATACAGTTTCCGAAGCGGCGTTGCAGGCGCGCAAGGTTCTTGCGGCGGCCGCAGAGAAGCGTGTGTAACCCGTAAGGAGGCAACATGATCGAAGCCGGCGCACTCGTATCGTTTTTGGTCTACATCATCGTAATCGGGTTGGTATTCTGGCTCTTGTGGTGGCTGCTCGCGCAGGTCGGACTCCCGGAGCCGTTCAACAAGGTGGCGCGCATTGTCCTGTCCGTGGTGGCGGTGCTGATCCTTATCAACATCCTGCTCGGTATCGTTGGATCACCGATCATACGGTTCAGGTAAGGCTCACTTTCATAGCCATTGAACCAGCCACATGATGACCACGGACGCGGCGATATATCCGACCAGGAAGCTTATGAGGAGTTCGAGGCAGATTCTCATTGGAGTAAGAAGAAGTCCTGATTGATCGCGCCCGGCAGCGTGCCGTGCAGCGTTGCAATGACGGTCCACGAGTTCGCTCCGCCGTCAGCATCGACACCGACCCACGCATCGGTCGAGTTCGCGTGGAATACTCCGAGCACGCCATCGCTGATAGGGTTGGTCCCCGCGTAGCCGAGGTTATCGAACAGGGACCGCAGGTCGATGCTGTCCTGCTCTCCTGCACGCGTGTCGAATCCCCATATCCGGTCCCCGCCCTCTGAGAGCTGCGTATACGCGAACGTGTCGCTGCCCTCGTTCGCCGCTCGGAACTCGCTGGCACCGCTCCCGAGCATGATCTCTACGCCCGCTCCGCCGAGCAGGTAATCGGACCCGTCCCCGCCGTCCATTACATCGTTGTCCGCCTCGCCGAACAGCCAGTCGTTCGCCCCTCCGCCGTGCATCTGGTCGTTCCCTGCGCCGCCGAAAAGGATGTCGAACGAGCCTAGCGTGTTCACCTCTCCGCGCTCGCCCATCATGATGTCGGCGCCGTCTTCGCCGCTGAGCGTATCGCTGCCGAATCCGCCGAATAGCACATCCGCCTCGGTCCCGCCTACGAGCACGTCGTTCCCCTCGCCGCCGTCTATAGCATCGTAACCGCCATCTCCGTATAGCGTGTCGTTACCGTCCTCACCGATGATCGTGTCGTTGTCTGCCTCGCCGCGGACGAGATCGTCTCCGCCGCCAGCGATAACGATGTCATCACCGGTCCCGGCCGCGATGGTGTCGTCCCCTGCCAGGTGCCCGACCGGCAGCATGTGAGCGAACAGGGCATCGCCCTCCAGCCAGTCGTTTCCGTCTCCTCCGATCAAGGTGTCGTTTCCGCCCAGGCCTGTCAGGAAGTCATCGCCGAAGTGCGCGAGCAGCGCGTTGTCGACTCGGTTCCCGATCAGGTCATCGTTGCCTCGCCCGCCGATCGCATTCTCGATCAGGGAGCGCGGATCGCCCTGGTGCTCCAGCGCGTTGAACACGTTGCCGCGAGCTTTTCCGCCATTCGGACCGCCGCCGAGCCGCGCCAACTGGTCATTCGAGAAAACTGAATGCCCGCCTGGATTCAGGTCTACCGTCACGCCGCCGGTATAGTTGATGAGGTTATACGTGTCGATTCCTCCGCCATCCCAGATCGTCGAGAATATGCGGTTGCCAGCGGGCTTGATGGCCGACTGGCCGTCTACGAACGACTCGCCTGTGGTCGCGTCCCACGTGTATTCGGTGTCCCCACTGTTCGTCGTGTAGTCGGCTCCATACATGTGCTGCAATGAAGCAATATCCAGCATCATGAACGTCTGCGGGGCGCCGAGCAGTTCGTAACGCACGGTGCCGAGCGGAAACTGCCCGATGTAGGTCGCATACGTCATCAATGAGAATTCGAGCGAGTTCACGTCTGCCGGCAAAGCACCGTAGATGCCTCCGGTGTGGCCGTGCGCTAGCCCGAGCGAATGCCCGAGCTCGTGCAGCATCGTGTGCCAGCTATATGTGCCAGGCATCGCCGAGCGGGCCGATGTGCCTATCCAAACGTCGCCACCAGTCTGCGACACAGATGGGTAGAACGCATACGATGTCGCCGGATCCGAACTGTTCGCGATCCGTATCGTGCTCGCGCCCGAGCCTGCCCCGGCGTAAGAGATATTCAGGTTCGTAAAGCCCTCGACAGAGAAACCGGCCGATGCGGCATGGTCGTCCGCGTCGAGCGCAAAGTGCATGGCCGTGCGCTGGCTGGCATTGAGCTGCGAGAATCCTTCGTTCTGCGCGCTTAAGCCGTCGCCATCCTGGTCAGATGTATACGTAGAGACGTAATCATTTGGAGAGTCCGGATCGCTGTAGCTGATCGCACCGGACCATTTCACGCCAATGAGAGATCCGTCGATAGCCTGCGTGCCGGATGGCGGGACGAATGTAGTCGTGCTCCCGCTACCGTTATATGCCAGTTCGTCCATCACACTGCTCCTGTTTGGCGGCATTCCATTTCCTCCGGTGCTGTCAGCACTTCGGCATCCGTCTTCATAAGCGCAGCATCACGCATGGCTAACTCGACTGACGGGTATCTGCCCGCAATGGCTATATCTACCGTCCACCACATCCGCTGCCAGCCATCCCACGACAGATAATGACCATCGCTTTTGCGACGTACAACATACTCGCTCATCGCCTCTCCCCGCTCTGCCTGGGCGGCGCGGATAGCGTCAGCAGCATGAATAAACGACTCGCGTTGCAGATGAGTTGCCTGCATACCGTCAGCCTTGTAGGCCAGTGTGTCGCAAATCTTCGCGGCCTCCAGCATCCCTTCTCTCCGCGCATCGAGGGCGGCGATGAGTTTCTCGCCTGTGATCGGTGCTGGTTCTTCGCCCTCCCAGTCCATCGACTCACCGCGCAAGGTTTTTGCCGCCACGGTGCCATCCTCGACAGTCGCTGTCCCGGCAGCGTCGCACCAGAAATTGGGCGGCTCGTCGCTTACCGTGTCCCATTCGTGCGGTTCGTTCCGATCGAAGTGATGCTGGTTAGCGTAGAAGCGCAGCCCGCGCCGCAGTGCCGGCGCATCGAGGGCGGCGAGCAGGTCAGCGTAGATAGTGGGCCAGGCGTTGCGCAGGGCGGCGTAGTACTGTGCCTCGGCTTCTGATAGCCGGGCAGCATGGACATTCGGATCACATGGCGCTCTGGATGCGTGAAGCACGATAAAGGGGAAGTCCGCAGATCCGAACTCTGCTGACTTCATGACATGCACGGGACCGTCTACTGCCGCCTTCGCCAGCGCGTCGATGCGCTCGATCTCTTCGCGGGTCATCGCATTTCTTCATAATCAAGGTAGTCGGTTTTCCCGCAGACCTTACACTCATACCGCTCTGTATCCATGCTTCGGTCGTTGGGGTCCATCTTCATGTTCGGGCACTCGCTAATCGGGAAACGAGTTTTCCCTTCGCAAGTTTCGCCGGGGTTAAGGGTGAGCTTCATTGCGGTCCTTTCAGGTCACGGTAAGTCGCCAGTTCGTTCGACAGCGGAGCTACTCTCTCTACGGCGAGTTCCGTCTCCGCCTTCTCCCTCGCCGCGCGTTGCACTTCCCGCTCGGCCTCCGCCGATGATGCACGGCACTGCTGGCGCTCGCGCTCGGCGCGTTCGTCCGCGAGGAACGCCTTCAGCCGCTCTATCTCCGCGCGGTTAGCGGCGATGGTTTTGTTCATCGCGAAGTTTTGCTCGCGCAACACTTCGTTTTCTGTGTTCGTCTCCGCAAGCTGCGAGCGCAGGCGGGCGCATTGCGGGCATGACTCTGGATTGATCGTCCACGTATTACCGTGCGCGTCGGTCCGCGGCGTCTCGCTCTGGCTCATGTCTTCTCTCCCTGCGCGATGGCGGCACTGGCCGCGTCATAGGCTTTTTCGAGTGCGCGCTTATTTTCATCGCAGTCAATCAACCAATCGTCTGTGCGTTCTACTGGCGTTGCTTCTTCTAACACGTCATGCTGCGTCTTTAACCGCACAAGCTCTGCCAACGCCCCTCGCGCCTCGGCCAGCGATTGCAGCGCGGTCGATAACTCTTCGATTACTCCGGCAGCTTGATCGCGTAATTTCCGATGCTGACGATCTTCCCAGGCGCGTGAACGTAGCTTCTGCGCCAGCTCCGCTATCGCGGCGGGGTTCGGCGTCTCACTCTGGCTCATGGACTTCACTCCTGGCGCGAGGGAGGCGCGGGCAATTCGCACCATCGCTGGAACAGTAATCCGAGACCTCGGATGCTCTGTAATGTAACCATCCGGGAACCGCGCGATCTTCTCCAACGCCTCTCGCGCCTCGGCCAGCGATTGCAGGGCGGCGGAAAGTTTCGCAAGTAGTTTGCACGTATCCAAGTTTCCCCTGTGAGCGTGCAGACGAGCGCACTCCTTCGCCTCGCGCACCAGCTCCGCTATCGCGGCGTGGGTCAGGTCAGTCATGTGATTATCCTCATCACGCGGAGGGCTCCTTCGTATCGCTCGGCTCGACCGGGGGCGATGCTGCGGATCTGTTCGAGCCACCAGGCTGTTCGGCTGGCGCATGGATCTCCTTCACTCGTGCCGCCACATCCGCATTCATCCGCGCCACGAACCGCACGCCGAACCGCTTGATGTTCGCCTCGTTCTCCTTCTTCAGAAGCCGGATTTTCGCCTCCTTCTCGGCGACTCCAAGGCGACCGGAGTTGATGACCTGCTGACATAGACCCTCCCACATGGAAAACCAGTCGTCTACGTTCGATACCTTCCGCGTTCCCTTTCCCGGCAGCGTGAACGTGACGCCGCCCTTCGGCGCCGGCTGATCCACGATCTCACCCGTCTCCTTGTCCACGGTGTCCATGATGTCGCCATCGGCGAACGCAGCGAAGTCGGCATCGTCGGGGGCAGACTCCGCAGGACTAAGACTTTGATCGGCCATCACGGGGGGGTCGGCGCGATCAGGTTCGGGCCTCACGGTCTCCGACACCTGCAAGGAGTCTGCTTTCTTGGCGGGGGCGGCAGGAGTCGAACCTGCGACCGCGGCGGTCAAAGCGCCGTGCTCTACCGACTGAGCTACGCCCCTCGTGTTCGTTGAGCCGGAAGCCCATGCTGCGAGCCTGCGGCCGGATTCAACAGTGATGGGCTCGCCGTCGCGGATTACCTGCCGCAACTCGTCGAGCGTGTATTTCGTGCCGTGAAACCGATGCTCGTCGTCGAGCCATCCGTGGATGAATAACTCGTATAGGATGTCGTCTGCCTGCTTCGGCTCAAGTTTCTCAGAACGAACCCAGTCGCCAACCTTCACACGCGGATACTGCGCCTTGTTCGACTCAGTGACTTGCAGCATGGGATACTTCGCGCGCATGCAGATGATTACCAGGGGTATCGGTGTCTGCAACAGGCGCAGCATGAAGTCTCGCGCATGGGACATTTTGGGCTGCTGCCACACGAGCACGCCCTTTTTCCCCGACTCTTGGTTATCTGCCGCTTGCGCGAGCACGCCGTCGGTGCCCTCCCATTCGTGGGATGCGCTGTCGATTATCAGCACATCAAAACCGGACTTTTCCGCCGCAGTAATCGCCTGACCGTATACCTTCGGAGAGAACGTGCCACGCAAAGAGAGAACACGATAGCCTCCGACTACCTTATGGTCGGCCAGTGCTTCACCTCGTCCGCTTTCGGTTTCGATCATGGCGACCTTGCTCATGTCCCCACCGACGAACCCACACGCTAGCAGGAGGGCGCTCGTTGTCTTGCCTTTCCCGCTTTCGGAATAGATTCCGATGAGCGGCTTCGCCTCAGACTTAAGCGCGGGCCGAGGTGTGAGCATCACCCGAAAGCCTCGGGAGCGAGTATTTGAAGAATCTCTGTTACACGCCGCTCGCAGTAGCGTTTAGTAACGCGCGCGATGCGCGAATCCAAGTTGTGCCCCGCGTCGAGCATCTCGCTGCGCGCGAAGTTGAGAATATCGACGACGAGATCGACTTGTTCGTCAGTCAGGATTACTTTCACTTATCCTCCTTCTCTTTCCTGACGCGCGGCTTGCGGGGCTTGCGGTTGACTGCCAGCATGACCGCTGGAACGTCGAGTTCATCCACGACTTGCTCGTAAATCTTGACTCCGATCGCGGTGCGATCCAGTGCTTTATCGTCTGTCATGCGCTCTATAGTGATGCGATAGCTCATTTCTTCAGGTCTCCAAAAAAGTGCTCGTATAAATCGGTTCCCGTCGATGCCTTTTCCACATACCGAATCTCGGCCCACGGGGGCGGTTCCGGCCAGAATATCCGGTTGCCATACGTCGGCCATTCGCCAGTGCGTAGGCAGTCGGACCAGAGCGCGATAGCGCGGTTTACCTTCTGCTCGCCGAGTGCGAGGAACGCGGGCGGCATGCCAATGAAGCTCACGGCATACGGCGGCTCGATCTCCTGCGCCATGAAGACGTAGGCCGGGTCGCGCTCGAGCTTCTCGGCGCAGCGCAAGCCACGCAGGTAGAAGGCAGACTGGAGATCCCAACAGTGCGGTATAACGTGCGTTCGCAGCACGTCGTTCGGCTCGGCGGACGTGGACACACTCTTGTAATCGAGCATGAGCGAACGATCGTTCGCCAGCCAGTCGGGGCGCGCGCGGCACCACGTTCCGACATCCTCCCATACGATCGTCTGCTCGGCCTTCCCGTCGGCGAGAGTGATACCAGACAGGTCGGGACACGCGGCAATGGCCTCCCTGGCGATTCCGACCATAACGGAGACGCGCTCGTAGTTTTTTTCCAGAAGCGGGATAAGCCCCATTGCCCGCGCTGCGTCTCTCTGCTCCTTCGCGGCGTTCGTTCTCCAATCGTTGAACTTCACGATCTCGATGCGGCTGACGCCTTCGAGCAGCGCGTCGTGCGCGATGGTGCCGATGTCGTAGGCTTCCTTTTCCTCGCGCTCGAAGTTTGGGTTAAGGCGCGGGTGACACGTCCAGGCGTGGGCCGGCGACCGATTGATGAGCACCTTCGCCACGCTCGCCGACAGGCTCGGCTTATCGCAAGGGTCAGAGTGATATGTAGCGGCGTCCATTGTGTGAATGCCTGCCTTGAGTTTCGCCATCACACCACTCCAAGCGTATGCAGGCGCCCGAATATCCAGCCCATGAGCAGCGCGAACGTGATGAACAGGATGACGAAAGCCAGCAGGGTTCTCAAAAGTATTCCTCCACGATCATGATGATGAGCCAGAGCAGGACGATGACGAACAGAGCTGAGTCGTAGATCAGCCAGTCCATCATGCGGGTTCCTCGATCCGGCGCACCACGTCCTTGATGCACCAGTCTGCGCCGAAGATGAACCCAGCCATGAAAAGGTTGCGGTAAACCTCATTCATTTCCTCCGGCTGGATGCCCGCCTCGCAGAGAAACTTGGCGTATGCGATCGCTCCAGCGGCTTCAAATTCGTCGTTCATGGCGCGTTCCTCAGTAGATTCGCTACCTGACTCGGGTGCCACGCGGTCGAGCCGCGCGGCGTGGTGATTCCTCGGGCGGTCAGCTCGGCCGCCATCTGGCGCAGTGATCCACGTGGAACCAGCGCCAGCGTGCGCCTCGCATACGCCTGTGCGCGCTGCGTCAGAACCTCGCGACCGAGGGCGGCGCCACGCTCTGGCGTAGGGCTGCCGAGTTTCACGCCCCTCGCCTTCGCGGCCTTCAGTGCTTCCCGCGTGCGCCTGCGGATCATGTCCCGCTCTTCTTCGGCCACTGCCGCGAGTATGTGAATCGTCAGCTTGTTCGCATGCGGATTGTCAGCGGCCACGAACTCGACGCCGGACACCATGAGAGTCGTGATGGCGTGCAGGTTCCGATACAGGCGGTCGAGCTTCGCCACCACGAGCGTTGCATTCTCCCGCTTGCACAGCGCGAGCGCCTTGGCGAGATCCGGACGGTCTGCATGCTCTCCGCACTCGACCTCGGTGAACTCTCCGACGACCTCGGCATCGACGGTGCGCAGATAGGCGTCCACGGATGCACGCTGCGCCTCGAGACCGAGGCCCGAGCGGCCCTGGCGGTCAGTTGAGACGCGGAAATACACGATAGCCTTCACTGTTGCTCTCCGTTGTGACTACGGCGCCATGATGAGCGTTGTCAATACGCTTGTCAAGCCCTTGACGCCAGGATACGCGACATGATACGTTGCCGCAACCGTGAAAACAATATACGAACGTAGGCTGGCTGAGTGGGCCAAGCGCCGAGGCAGGATACTTCGCTTGTGGGCTCGTGGTGTCACGCAGGCAGAGATTGCGCGGCGCTTCGACATTAAACGCCAGCGCGTCCATCAGATCATCACGAAGCACAACGGAGGTGGCAAATGACCCGCTTCACCGAGGCGCAGCTCGCGCAGATGCAGCAACGCATGGCAGCGCAGTCGAAGGTCTATACGCACCACATCAAGGACGACGAGGTGCGGGAGATGGAGCCGCGCAAGAATGGCCGGCCGAAGTTCGAGGAAGAGGCGCGGCAGAAGCGCAGTCGCCGGCAGATCACCGACCAGTCGGAGGCCGTCGTGCTCAAGGAGTGCTCGCAACTTCTGGAGCGCCATCCGCGTATCCAGCTTTGGTGGCGTGTGAATGTGGGCGCGATGAAGATGGACAACGGGCGGTATGTGAAATTCAGCTTTGTCGGTTGCTCCGACCTGCTCGCCATGTCTACCGCCGGGCGCTTCATCGCGATCGAAACGAAGAAAACAGGCGGGAAAGCTACCGAGGAGCAACTCGCCTTTCTCGCCAACGTCAACACCGGAGGTGGGCTCGGCGTCGTGGTCGATCACGCCGGGAAACTCGCCCTCGCCCTGCGCGAGCTATGAGATACCAGGTCCGCGAGCGTTGGCGCGATAAGTGGGGCCGTCGCCATAAGCGCGACTGGGGGCTGACCTACCCTACGCGCGAGGCCTGCGAGAAGCTCTACGTGCTCGTGGTGCGCGACGCCAAGCGTCCAGGGCAATACAAGCGCGTGGTCGAGATCGTGGAGGTGGATGATGATTCTGTATGACGCCAAGGGTTATCCGATCGAAGTTACGTGGGGCGGGCATCAGGGCACGTGCGATCGGTGTAATGGGGTGGACCTCGGGAGGCCGGCGACGTTTGCTCAGGCGTGTGCGCAGGGCGCCCTCCTGCTCCGCGAGGAATGGCTGCGTAGGCAGCCGAAGCGACAGCGCGAGAGCCGGGCATCGAAGGAGGTGCTGAGGCGCATCACGCGGTATGTCGGCGACCCGCCGCAGGGCGACTGAGATCGCCAGGGCGCACGTCCCTGCGCCGCTCACCGCGCCGGCCGGTGCCTTCCCCATCGTGCGCGCCATCGTGGCGGAGCTCAGGGCCGCGGGGCTCGATCCGAAGCTCACCTATGCGCGCGAGGGCGGGCTCGAGATCGGCCGGCGCGACACGCGGAAATGGGTGCCTGTTTCTCTTGCCCATAGCAAGGGGAAAAAGACGAGGGCCTAGCTCGATGTTTCACGTGAAGCGTCGACGCGCTCGAAGTAGGCTGCGACTTTTCCACTGACGGGGTCCCCAGAATCGAGCGGCCGCACATTTCCCTGTGTGGTATAGGCTCCGAACGGGATCTCCTTGAGCCCTGTCAGGTGCAGAAAAACACGGTAGTCGAGCGGTCGCATCGGGGCGCCGACACCGAGTTCCCAGTTCTGCCAGCTGCGCCAGTGCATGCCGAGGACGTCCGCGGCTTGCAGCCTGGTCATACCTACGGCCTGTCGTGCAGATAGCACGTCGAGCGGTGATACGGTCATGCGCTATACTCCAAGTTAAGCCGAGTCGCCTTCTCTCCGTTGAGCGGCAAGGCTAGAGCCACGATCGCTTACCGGCGTCGTGGCTCGTTTTTTGTGCGGGCTGTTATGCAGCGTCTTCGGCCTCACGATGCTTCGCGCAGTAGATCATGTAATCAATCAGGCGCCTCTCGGCAGTGCGCAGGGTTTCTCCCGCCAGTGCCTTATTGATCGCCGCGAGCGATTCCTTTTCGGTCAATCCTTTCGGGCGACCAGGCCACCATGGCGCGTTCGGTATCCATTGGGTGCGCGCGACGACGTCGTTAGTAACGGGGTCGCGGATGATGTGGCCGCCTACTTCAGCCCATCCGGTTTCCTCGCTCATCGCCTTCAATTCGGAGCGCAGTTCATCCGTCAGTGTATCGACTGGCGCCGCGACCGGAGCCGCATGGGCTTTCGCCAATCGCTCAATATCGCGAATGATGTCGAGACGTTGCTGTTTCGTGAGTTCACCGCGCGACAATGCGCGAGAGGCAAGGCTGCCAATCTGCATCAATACTTCAGGGTAGGCTTCCATCATTCTCTCCGTTTACCGGCCAAGCTGCCGGCCATTGCGCCCCGTGAGGCGCAACAGTCGGGAGCCTAGTTGAACCAGCGGCTTTGAATACCGCGGCCATATTCGCGCCGGAACTCGCGCCGCAGCCAATCTCCAGGCGTCAGACCTTTGATGCTGTCGTGCTCGAATCCGTTACGCGTTACTTTCCCGGTCGGCTCTGGCATGCACTCGCGCGTGTAATCCCAAAGCGCGGACGCGCAAACGGCCGCCACTGCCTTCCGGTATTCTGTCGGCCAGTATTGCCCAGTGCAGTATTCGAGCCTCGCGCGACCGTCCTCTGTTTCGCTTATGGTTAGTCGTCCGGAATACGCTCGCTTGAATGCGGCGAGAAGATCCTCAGCTGTGATGCTGTCGCGTAGCTCAACCGATCGCAGGAGGTGTCTTGCGTCGTGCAAGTCGCGCGTGATGCTGCGCAGTTCAGATTGATACGCCTTCACGTCGCCATAGTTGCCGAAGTCGAGCCCTGGACGCTGGCGTATAAACGTGCTCAATGCCGTGATGATGAGTTGTTTCGTTAACATGGTTTTCTCCGTTGAACTGCGTTAACTCGCAGCATTCAGCGGCCCGTGAGCCGCTGCGTTGATGCGGGCTACTCGCCGCGCGCTTTGGCGAGGGCGTCTACCAGTTTCCAGAACACAGTCCGCCCAGGCTCGACTAGATCCGGCTCTAAGAACATCTTCGCCGCTGCGCATGCCTCCAGCAGCTCAGGCGCCGCCGCGATCAGGCGGGCGTTCGGCACAGTTTCGCCATTGCCCGCCATGCAAACGTTGGCGAGTGCTTTGCCGTATTCGCTGCGGACGATTCCGTCGCTTACGGTCCACGGTCCCGGCGTATGTTTCGTTGTCATGGTTGATCTCCGTTTAGATTGCGCAGTTTTCGCAGTAGCGTTGACGCGCTGGAATGATCTCGTTGCAGCCGTGGCACTCGTGCATGTCGTTCGGGCAGCCGCGCTCGTGAATTGGATGGCCGTTGACAACGCACGAGGCGCATTGCGAGCAGCGCACGGCATACAGACCTTTGCCGCTACGGCGCGAATCGTCGAAACCCAAGGTTTTGAGTGTTCTGAGGTTCATGGTGCTCTCCGTTGATGTTAGGGTTAACTATGCTGCTTTGGTTTCGTTCGGGTTGCGCGCTGGCGCGTCGAGCAGCTCGGTAAATGCCTGCCAGCCTTCGCCATCCCAGTTATCGCCAGTGATGCGCGTGATGTCGAGCACAACGAGGAACAGGCTGCCGTTGGCGTAGCACGGGAACTGCGCGCGCATCGGATATTCCGTGCCATATTCGTTAGGGTTGGAGTATTCGACAGTGACGCGATTGCGCGACACGTTCACGATGCTGTAGCGATGGCAAAAGCCCGAGACATCAGAGCACATGCCTTCGAGGACGTTCAGCGACCACGCGAGTCTTTGAATCGAACCAGGGTTGCACGTTCATTTTCGTCTCCGTTGGTGTGTGACTACGACTGAATTCTACGCACACGCGGTGTGCAGCGTCAACTGTGCATTCATACAGCATGGCGCCGGCGCTTGATATGGGTTAAATAGATGGCGCGGGGTCAGGACTCTGGTCCCGCGTGGCGCCCGAATCGCCACGCCCCCGCGCCCCTTCAATGCCTATTCGGGAGGCAGAATGAAAACACGATGGCTTCACGCGGCGATTATGGCGCCCTGGCGATTCGAGTGCCCAGGAATGCGCCCGCCGTGGAACTGAAAAACTCCCGTGATGCACTCATTGACGAGTGCAGTCCATTCGCTGTGATCAATAACCGCGCCGTGCTGCGTGCGGTGACATCACGGCAAAGCATCAACCTGTTGCGCGTCTACATCGCCCTACTCGGCCACGTGAATAAGAAGACAGGGCTTGCCAGCCCATCACAAACGCGGCTCGCAACGCTACTCGGTATTGACAGGCGCACAGTCAACCGCGCCATGCGCAAACTCATCGAGCTCGAACTGATACGAATCGACCACAAACGGCCTGCGCCAGGCGGCAAGGGCTCACTGCTCTTTTTCATGCCAATCTATGCCGACAAGAGCATCACAGCCGCAGACGCTCAATCAATCGCACAGCCTATGGGGCACCCAACTGTCTCACAAGCAAACACGCCCCTTATGAGACACCCAGGTGTCACTGTACAAACATACAGAGACACCTTGACACCAAAAAACGGCTCTCCCTATGAGACACCTAACTGTCCGATTGCCTCTGAGACACCAATACTGTCACATGAACTGTCTGAACATAAAAACCCTCATGCGCAACCTATCGAAAAACCGGACGACGTGTTGAGGCAATGGGAAGGCTTCGTTTGGATGCACGGAGGCAAGCCAACAACCGCAAACGAGGACGACCTGTTGGTAGCGCATGACCTGGTGGAACTCCACATCACGGCGGCGCAGCTCGAAACAGCCGTGCTCACAGATCCAACAGCCGAGAGGCTGAGATCCATAGCTGTCCACTTCTCAAACGGTCGTATGACAACGTGACGGCTATACGGATCAACACCTTACAAGCCAGTCCTTCGCGCTTCGCGCTACGGACGTGCAATACCTTGCGTGTGGCGAGGGACACCGAGAAGCCTTACCCCTGCTGTGCGCGGTTCGGCTTCGGCCTTAAAGGGCCGGCCGACCGCGCCAGTGGTCCACAGGAATCGGAGAGGGGTGCATTGCCCCTCCCCCACCCCCGGCAACTACCGGCGGGGGTGCCTCTCAAATATTTTCCCGCCAATGCCCTCAGAACGCGTCAGGACGCGATTTGCGGGGTCGGCTTGGAACTGTGGCCGATGGGACGGGTGTATGGTTTGGACGCCTCTGGAGCGATCCTGACGCGATTACGGGGTATTGTGAGATGACTTTGACGAAGCGGGAACTGGATGACCCTGACCTCGAGGATCTGCGTCGTGAGGACGAGCGGGTGAGGCGGCGTTCGGGGTGGGGTGGGTGCGTGTGTGGAGACCGGGTGTTGCCTGGCCGGTGTCCTGGACGGTGGGCGTGTCCGTTGGTGGGGGTGGAGGAATGCGATGAGGCGGAGTAGGTGGGATCGGGTGAACGAGGTGGGGCCGCAGGCGCTGCTGTGGGTGGCGGCCGGGCTGTTGCTGTGGGCGCTGGTGGAGTTCGTGAGGATGGTGATCGGATGACTGACGAGTCGATTCCAGACGAAGTGAATGCGATCTGGCATGTCTACCCGACGTTCGGGCGCGAGCACGTGACCGATGGCGGTGAGTGTTGGTGCGAGCCTGAGCCGTCGGACCTCGATGAACGAATCATGGTGCATCACGTAGAGCAATGACTGACGAAGCTGACGCGACACCCGACGAAGTGAACCCCGAGCCGCCGGTTGCGCGCGGCAACGCGGACATGCCGGATCTGCGCAACTGGGGTGGACTGCGTTCGACGAAGAAGGCGTTGCGCCGAAGTGCGACGATCATGGCGAACCGCGAGGCGATCGCCTACGAGCTGCTCAGCATGGCGTCGACGAAGATCACCGACATCTTCAGTTGGCACGAAGTCGAGGACGCCGATGGCAACACGCAGGTTCGCGTGAACCTGAAGCCGTCGGCGAAGATCGACCATCGCCACGCGCGGATGATAAAAAAAGTGAAGGTGAATTACCGCAAGGGCGGGCGCGAAGTGGAGAGTCTCGAAGTCGAACTGTTCGATAAAGTCGGGACGCTGCGGCTGCTCGCGCAGGCGTCAGGGTTGTTGGCTAAAGACACCGAGGACGACAAGCCGAGCGTGGTGGGCATGCGCGTTGTCGGCCCGAAGAAGCGTAGAGTGAAGACGATTGACAACGACGCATGATCTCCCGCCTCGAGCTCGCGATGCTGATGAAGCGCCCGCTGCGCCTGAGTTACTTCGCGTGCGGACACATAAAGCGCCCGAGTAATGCCATCGTCATCCGCAAGGGCGGCGATCTCTACATACGCTGCCGCGAGTGCAAACTGGCGGCGTCACGAAGTTACCGCGAGAGGAAAGGACGAAAATGAAAGTCTTTGAGCTGATCGAAGCGTTACAGCAGGAAAAACGCGAGGTATCCGTGGTGAACGATCTTGGACAGCCGGTTTACGGCGTGCGCATGCGCGGGCGCTCGGTGCCGGGGGAACCCGCGAACATCACCGAGCAGGTGATGATTCTCTTCGACAAGACAGCACCGGAGGAGACATGAGAATCGCAACGACGGATAAACCGAAGACGATAATCGAACGCTGCGACTGGTGCGGCGTTGCCGTGAACGATAAGCCGGACGAGTTCTTCATCGTGAACACCTCCGGCAGCGCCATCGTGTGCGGCGACTGCCTGCGGTGGCTCGATCAGGTGGTCGGAGATGCGACAGCCTCGGCAGGGAGAACGCCATGAACGCGGAAGAAAAAGGAAGAACGAGCATGAGCGAGCCGCGCGTGATACCGACGACGCCGACACGTCCGCAGCCCCCGCAGTTCGAGGATCTGAAGGCGGACCTCGTGCGTATCGCTGCGCTCGAGCGCGAGATCGCCCTGACGCGAGCAAGCCAGGAGGCGCTCGCCCTGAAGCTCACGGCGCTCTCGGAACAGTGGGTGTCTGCCCTGCGCACGTTCGAGCAGCGCCTCGCTACAGTAAAGGCGGGACTGTGAACATACCAAACGCACTGGTCGTTCGTATTTACTCGTGGCTGTTCCAGTGGCGCAGCAACCCCGATGCGGGCCGACTCTACGACGAGCTCGGACGCGTGATCGTGGAAGAGAGGCGCCGCGCAGAAGCGCAAGGTGATAGCGACGGCCGCGTATGACTACGACATTGAAGCCCTGTCCGTTCTGCAATGGCCGCGCGGTCGCGTCTACGCGAGGCAATGGATTCGGTTACGGTGAATCGTACGTTCTCGCGTTCGTGAAGTGCGTGGAGTGCGGCGCCGAGATAAGCGCGGGCGGTTATGCCGAGCAGGAGAACGACAAGCGGATCATCGAAGTGATAACCGCATGGAACAGGCGCGCATGAGCCTAGCGCGCGAAGAGGGTCGTGGAGGGGATGTGATGGAACTCGACTCAAAGAGTGAGCACGAGGTGTATCGCATTATCGACAGGAAAGACGGCACGGAGGTCGGTGTCTATTCTCGTGCGTATCACAACGAATACGATTTCGGATCTGCCGCCGAGGCGCGTAATGCGAACGTGCATGGCATCTACAAGGACAGGAAGGCATATGCCATTGCGAAGTATCGAGTGATCTACGAACTTATCGAGCCGGATGTAGACGCATGAGCCTCGCCCCGGAGAAGCGAGTCGAGATGACGATCTCGTTCGAGAACTCGCCGACGGTTTACGACTTCTACGAAGACGATGCGTTCATCACCGCGATCATGGGGCCAGTGGGCAGCGGCAAGAGCTACGGCTGCGCGACGAAACTCATGCGGCTCGCATTGGCGCAGAAACCGAGCCCTGTCGACAACATCCGATATACGAGATGGGCGGTGGTGAGGAACACATACGGCGAATTAAAAACAACGACACTAAAAACGTGGACCGAGATATTCCCCGAGCACCAGTGGGGCCGCATCAACCACACGCCACCGATCACGCACCACATCCGCATGCCGGGGCGCACGGTAGGCGGACAGAAGATCGCGGGCGTCGACTGCGAAGTCATGTTCCTCGCGCTCGATCAGCCGAAGGACGTGAGGAAGTTGTTGGGGCTCTACATCACGGGCTTCTGGGTGAACGAGGTGCGCGAAGTCGCCTACACGGTGGTGACGCACCTCATACGTCGCACCGGGCGCTATCCACCGACGCGCGACGGCGGTCCCACGTGGCGTGGCGGGATGCTAGACACGAACCCGATGGACGAGGACCACTGGTATCACACGGCGGCCGAGAAGGAGTCGCGGCGCGGCAAGTATGCGTGGAACTTCTACAAGCAGCCGGCGGCGATTATCGAGCTGAAAAAAGAAGAAGAGGGCGCGATCTTCGCGAAGGGAAAGTGGTGGAAGTTCAATCCGGAAGCGGAGAATATCGGTAACCTCCCGGATGGCTACTACGAGCAGCAGTTGAGTTCATCGAAACTCGACGAGATTCGCTGCTACATCGCGGGGCAGTATGTCTACGTGCAGGAGGGCAAGCCCGTATGGCCTGAGTATGACGACGACGCGATGGTGGGAACGCCTGAGTATGTCAAGGGCATACCGATGCAGATAGGGCTCGACTTTGGTCTAACGCCTGCTGCGGTGCTCGGCCAGAAAGATCCGCGCTCGAACCAGTGGCGCATCCTCGCGGAGCTGCCGATGTTCGACATGGGGCTCGAGCGGTTCGGGCTCGCGTTGAACTCTCTCATACAGCTTCGGTTCCAGGGCGCGGAGTTGCTGGCGTGGGGAGATCCGGCGGGGAAGGAGCGAGATCCGATCTACGAGGTAACGTGCTTCGACTACCTCACGCGCAACTGCCACATCAACGCGCGACCGACGGCGACCAACGATCCGAAGACGCGACGCGAAGCGGGTGCCGCGCCGATGGAGCGCAGGAACGGGCTCGTGATTCACAGCGAGTGCAAGTTTCTCAGGAAGGCGCTCGGCGGTGGATACCACTTCAAGCGCGTGCAGGTAAGCGGCAAGGAGTTCTACCGAAACGTGGCGAACAAGAACCATTTCTCGCACATAGGCGATGCGTTCGGCTATCTCATGCTCGGTGGCGGCGAGTATCGGCGTCTCGTGCAGAACGCGACGCAAACGCAGAACTTCCCGGCGGTCGCGAAAGCGAATCACGACTTCGACGTGTGGAGCGTTTAACGGAGAGAATTATGAACGAAGAGAAGGCTGTGGAATACGCGCGATGCGCTTACATCAACATGGGGAACTTGGAGTCGATGATGCCGATGCTCGCAAAGAATCCGTTCTGGGCCGTCGTGCGAGATCAGGTAAAGGCGTGCCTCAAAGAACTCGGCGATGAATCAATCGCGGAGTTCGTCGATGACCGCCGATGACCTCAACCGAGCACTGCCGCTGCCTGCGGATACGTGGGTTCTCGACTATCACGCTTCTCACGCTATCGCTGGCGGCTTTGCTGGTGTGGACGCTCAGGCGCAAGCCGGCCCCGCCTTCACCCTCATACACCGAGGACGCGTTGCGGCGGTATGGGGACTTGTCGTCGGCAGAGGCGTCGCGGAGGGCTGGCTTACTGCCGATGCCGCCCGGATACAACCCATACGGCATTCATTCACCCGTGGCGCGAGACGATTCATGGACATGGGTCATCAACGGCTGAATTTGCGCCGAGTGCAGGTTCATGTTCCAATCGCAAACGCGCCGTTTTGTCAATGGGCGCGGCTGATCGGTTTCGAGGAAGAGGCGCGGCTCAGGCGTTACGCGCCAGACGGGAGCGACGTGCTACTGATGGCGAGGGTATGGTGAGATTCCAGCGCGAGCCGATCGCCCGCCTGTGGGCCGAGATGACTCCGCTCCTGGAAGCGCACTATCGCGAGGTCGCGCACTATCAGGACATCCCTCTCGAACCGGACTACGCCGCCTACCAGACACTCGAAGACATCGGCATCTTCCGCATCTACACCACGCGGCTCGAAAACGGAAACCTCGTCGGCTACGCCGCTTATCTGATCGCCCCGCACCTGCACTATCGAAGCGTGCTGAACGCGACGATGGACGTCGTCTACATCGCTCCCGAGTATCGCGGCATGGGGCGCCAGTTCATCGAGTGGTGCGACCAACAGTTGAAGGTCGATGGTGTGGAGACGGTGACGCAGCACGTGAAGGTCGCGCACGACTTCTCTCCGATGCTCGAGCGCATGGGTTACGAGTGGGTCGAGAAGATTCTGATTCGGCGCCTGCAAGTGATCGCTCGCGAGAAAGCGGCATGAGGACGAACCTGCTGCGCGTGGCAAGCGGGCTGCCGGTCGAGCCGCTGGCCGAAAAGATTCGCGCGAATCCCTGGTGGTGGAACGAGATCACCGACCGTCAGGATTATCCGGGGAGTGCGCACCACGATACGAAGGCGATATTCCTGCGCTGGTGCCCAGGGCGCGACATCGAGAGCGCGTTCACCGACGTCGTGGCGGTCGCATACCCGCGCGGACTAGACCTCCTGAGAGAATGGGTGTCGATCGTCGTTGCGATCCGCCATATGCTGCCAGACCCAGATCCCGAGGTCGGGCGCGTCATTGTCGCGTCACTGAAGCCCGGTGGCAGGATCGACGAGCACGCGGACGAAGGGCTCTACGCCGACACCTTCGAGCGGTTTCACGTAGCGCTTAATCGTGTTGGCGATGTCCTGCGCGTGCAGCGCGCTGATGGTGTGGACGAATACGTTACGATGCTGCCGGGCGAGGCGTGGTGGTTCAACCACAAGCAGCCGCATACCTGCACGAACTACGGAGACGAAGAACGCTGGCACCTGATTATCGACATGAAGGCGCCGCAGTATCGGCGCGAGCGGGGAGATACGTGATGGGCTGGTCAGCAGCGGCACTGTTTGCGGCGGCGATAGTTTCGGCGAAGACGAACAAGGCGCCGAAGGCGCCCGACACGAGCGCTCAGGAGGCGATACTCGCGAAGCAGGAGACGCAGGCGAGTGACGAGCGCGCGCGGCTCGCGTCTGAGCAGATGGCGCGACAGCGTGCGGCCACGCGTGGCGGCGGATTCCGCGGGCTGCTCTCGGAGACACGCTTGAATCCTGAGACCGGATTGCAGAACACGTTGGGGCCGAGCTGATGATAGACATTCGACCACAGCGGTTACCGGGCGAGACGTTCGTCCAATACCGAGCGCGACGCAAACACGGAAACGAAGCCATCAAACGATACCTGAGCGGTGGGTTCAGAGTCCCGTCATTGAAGAGAATTTTCGGACATGGCTAAATCCGATAAATCTCGCGCGCCATCGCCGAAGGAAATAAAGCAACGCTACGAGGCGGCTGACGCGAAGTGGCGTCAGTGGGAGTCGGTATACAGCCTGTGCTACGAGTTCGCAGCGCCGCAGCGGAATCTATTCGGAGGCGCCGAGCACGGTGTATCGCAGGGCGATTCCAAGATGAAGCGCGTCTTCGATTCGACGGCGATCTCATCGCTCGATCGCTTCGCCAACCGCGTGCAGGCGAACGTGTTCCCGCCGCAGAAGAAGTGGAGCCGTCTCGAGCCGGGGCCGAAGATTCCGCAGGAGCGTCAAGCCGAGGTGCGCGGTGCGCTGGAGGCGGTGAACGACATGAAGTTCGCCGTCATGCGCGCGTCGAACTTCGACATCGCCATGGGCGAGTTCCTGCATGACCTCGGTGTTGGCACCGCGCACATGTGCATCCAGGCCGGCGACTACGCGAGCCCGGTGAACTACACCGCGGTCTCTCCCGCCATCGTGCGTTTCGAGGAAGACGAATACGGGCGCCCGTGCAACCACTATCGCACGATGAAAGTGCGCGGCGAGCTCATCACGAAGTTGTGGAAGGGCGCGAAGCTCACCGACGAGATGAAGCGCAAGATCGAGGACAAGCCAACGGATGAAGTCGATCTGCTTGAATCCACGATTCGCGATCTCGAGACGGGGCGCTATCACTACCAGATCACCACGAAGCAGGCGACCGAGCGCACCGAAGGCGAGGAAATTTTCTGGCGCAGTCAGAGGTATTCCAACTGGGTGACTGCTCGCTACAGCAAGCTAGCGGGCGAGATCCTCGGGCGCGGCCCGGTGATCTCCGCGCTGCCGGCGATTCGCACGCTGAATAAGGTGAAGGAGTTGCTGCTGCGCAAGGCGGCGCGCGATGTGATCGGCATCTACACCGCGGTAGATGATGGCGTGCTGAACACGAACAACCTCGACATGACGGTGGGAACCATCATCGGGGTCGCGGCGAACGCGGGGCCGCGTGGTCCGTCGCTCGCGCCTCTGCCGCCGGCGGGCGACCTGAACCTTAGCCAGTTCATCATCAACGACATGGTGATGGAGATCAAGCGCATCCTGCTCGACGAATCGCTGCCGCCTGACAACATGAGCGCGCGCTCGGCGACCGAGATCGTGGAGCGCATGAAGGAGTTGGCTCAGAACATGGGATCTGCGTTCGGGCGACTGATCGACGAGGTGCTGATACCGATCGACGAGGTGACGCTCGCGGTGCTGAACGAGCGCGGGGTGATCGACTTCCCGCTGAAGGTCGACGGCCGCGAAGTGAAGGCGGTTCCCACGAGCCCGCTCGCGATGGCGCAGAACATGGACGAGGTGGAGTCGATCGTGAACTACGCGCAACTCATGTCGCTCATGGGCGGCCAGGGCACGGTCGCACTCGACGACGAGGTGATACCCGACTACGTGGGCGATGCGATGGGCGTGCCTGCGCAGGTGCGGCGCACGCAGGACGCGCGCGCGGCGAAGCTACAGGAGCTTCATGAGCAGCAGATGATCGGCATGGCGGCGCAGACCGCGATGGAGTCTGCCAGCAAGGGCCCGCCGCCACCGAACGCTACGGTGACACCGATGAAGGTGGCAGCGTGACGGTCAGGGACATGCTGGATAAGGGGATTCGCCTCTCAGACCTGAGTGTCGGAGAGCTGTTCTCTCTGATCGCGCATGTTCACGAAAACGATGCCGGTGGAATCGTCTACATCGCCGTGCAGAACGAGATCGTGCGCCGCCTCGTCTACGGCACTGAGAGCGCCGACTTGCAGGCGGGTCTGCCACTGAGGCAACGATGATAACTGGAGAGAACGATTATGTATGAAGGCAATGCGAAGCTCGGTTCTGCTGTAGAGAAGAACAGGGAAACGCAAGTGGTGATGGCAACGCGCGAATTGTCGCGTGCAATCGAGCGCGCGACTGCTGTCGCACAAGAAATCGCGAAGCGACTAGACTCGGTATCGCGACCAAATCCGCAGACAACGGGTGGAACTGACAAGCCGCCGCGCGAAGTGCTATGCGGACTCGCCGATGAACTGCGGAACTACAGCGAGTCTGTGGGTCGTTTGGCGTTTATGCTCGAAGATCAGTTGCAACGGTTGGAGATTTGATGATCGAAGGGTGGGATTCGATAGACTCGCTGGAAACGGAAGCGCCCGATCGCGACGAGCCATCGGACCAGGACGTGATCGACAAGCTGCACGTCGCGGTATTCAACACGCCGCATGGCATGCGCTTCCTCGCGTATCTGAAGCGCACCTATCTCGACAAGCCCGTGTTCGTTCCCGGCGTCGGAACGGAAGTGGGATTCATGCGCGAGGGCGAGAACAACGTGGTGCGCGACATTCACCGACGCCTCATCCGTGGATTGATGCCAAAATGAGCGAAGCAGCCGCAAGTGCTGTAGCCGAAGAGTCGGGCGGATTGCTCGACAACGCGACGCCCGTCGCCGACACGCCGAAGGACGCAGACCCGAATCAGACGACGGTTTCGCATCTCGTCGAAGAGGAGCCGGCGCCGCAGGTCGCGAATCAGCGTCCCGAGTTCATTCCGGAGAAGTTCTGGGATAGCGAGAAGCACGAGCCGCGGCTCGAGGCGATGGCGAAGTCCTACGCCGAGATGGAGAAGAATTTCAAGAACGGAAAGCACAAGGCGCCGGAGGGTGGCAAGTATGACATCACGCCGTTTGCAGACAAGGTCGCGGCAGATGACCCGGTTCTTTCTACTTACACTGAGTGGGCCGGAAAGCACGGTATCTCGCAATCGGCCTTCGAGGAACTTGCCTCCAAGGTCGTCGAGATGGGCCAGGCGCAGCAGTCGCAGGCGAAGGTGAGCATGCAGGCCGAGCGCGCGAAGTTGGGCGAGCAGGCCGACGCGATCATCGAGTCGATGGTGGGATGGGCGCGCGGTCTCGTGTCTGGTGGCGCATGGACGAAGGAGGACTTCGACGAGTTCAAGGTGGCTGGCGGGACCGCGAACGGCATGCGGATGCTCATGCGGCTACGCGAATCCTACGAGGGGCGCGTGCCGCTGAAGGACACGATTCCGACCGACATCGGCATGAGCGACGACGAGCTGCACGCGATGATCGGAGATCCGAAATACAAGACGAACGAGGGCGGCTACCGCGACAAGGTCGAGCGGCTCTTCGAGAAGCGGTATGGGAATGGGAGCGCGACTTGATCCATCCGCTTGCGTGTTATAACTTTTCGGAATAGAGTCGCGCGCATCAAAGCGGCCAACTTGGACGCACCTCAAGCCCGCAAATCGCGGTAAACCGCAGGCGAGCCCTCACCAGAAGAGGGAAGTAGCGGCCCGGCGAAGCAGACCGGCCAACCGTAGCGAGAACGGAAGTTTTCGTAATTACGGTTGGAGGTCTACATGGCAACAATCTCCCCCGTCTTCGTCACGCTATTCCATAGCGAGGTGAAGCACGCATACCAAGCGCAGATGATGTTGCGCAGCGCAGTGCGGACAAAGTCTGCGACAGGCGCCGAAACCGTCAAATTCCCGAAACTCGGAAAGGGCGTCGCAAGCCCGCGCACCGCGCCATCGAGCGACGTTGTGCCGATGGGCCTCGCCTACACGCCCGCGACAGTCTCGATGCTCGACTGGAACGCGAGCGAGTATTCGGACATTTTCAACCAGGCGAAGATCAACTTCGAGGACCGCTCTGAACTGGTCAAGGCGATCAGTGGCGCGATGGGCCGCAGATACGACCAGCTCATCGTCAACGCGCTGGTAGCGGCGACGCCGACGCATCAAATCTCGAACGACATCGGCGGCACCGATACGGATCTGAATCTAGCGAAACTGATCGAGGCGAAGAGGAAGATGGACGCGGCCAACGTCCCGCCGAGCGGCCGTCACTTCCTCGGGCACACCAACGGGCAGGCGTCGTTGCTGAATACCACGCAGATCACATCCAGTGACTACGCGGTGGTGAAGGCGTTGGTTCGAGGCGAGGTCAACTCGTTCCTCGGTTTCCAGTTTCACTGGATGGGCGACTACGAAGAGGGCGGCCTTCCAAAGTCTACGAACTCGCGGACCAACTTCGCGTGGCACGAGGATTCCGTAGGCATGGCGATCGGCATCGACATCCGCACGACGATCGACTGGATTCCGACGAAACGCTCGTGGCTCGTGTCGAGCGACTTCAGCGGTAACGCCGTGGTGATAGACGTGGACGGTGTAGCCGAGATCGTTACCGAAGAACCGGCGTAAGGAGACAGTCACATGGCATTCGACGTAGACAACCTTGCCCTTGTCGGTGGAGTGAAGGGTTCGACTCCGCAGATCTGGGCCTATCAGACGAACGACGCCATCGCGACCGTCGATGGCGCCGGCTACTTCGACAACGGCGCGACGACCAACACCGGCATGCGTGGGCTCATGGTGGCGGGCGATTTGATCTACATCGTCGGCACCGCGGACACGGTAAAGACGTTCGGTTTGCTCGTCGTGAACTCGGTAGCGAGCGGCATCATCGACGTGTCGAGCGCGACGTTGCTTGGCACGATCGACAGTGATTGAGATGTGAGGCTTTACCCGCATCGTCACAGCGGCGCAGCACTCGTCATAGGGTATGCGCCGACTGTGCGTGCGGATGTCGAGGCGGCACTCGCGCTTCGACCCGATGCAACACTGCTCGGCGTGAAATACGGCGCCGTTCTGTATCCGGAGATCGAGCACGTGTGGACGCAGCATCTCGAGCAGGCGCCATTGATCCGAGAGCGCGTCGGGCGTCCCGTTTTCATTCACGCGCGCCGCAAGGTGAATCAACACCTGCGCGGTCTGTGGTTCACTGCCGGCAAGGAATCCGATCTCGACTACGTGTGGCCGTCGCTCCACTGGGTATCGTGGTCGAGCGGGTTCGCTGCGCTTCTGTGGGCGCGTCACGGCATGGGCTTCGACGAGGTGATCGGCTGCGGCATCACGCTCGATCCCGGAGGCTACTGTCCGGAAGTCGCGGCATTCAAGAAGGAGCGCGGTGATCGTGGCAAGTCCTTCGTTGATACGCACGCGCTGGAGAGCTGGCGGCGCGGCGTCATCAACTTCCGCAGGGAAGGGAAGACGCAAGGCATCTTCGCGATGAGCGGGTGGATGGGGCGCGCGATGGGTGCGCCGTGCTGACCGTTTACTGCGTTCTTAAATCTGGGGGTATCTACGATGCTGGATGGGTGTCACGTCTTAAGCGCGGGGTGGGCAGAAACCTTGCGGTTCCCCATAGATTCGTCTGCCTATCGGATTGTCCCGTCGATTGTGAGAGTGTCGATCTTGTTCGCGGCTGGCCTGGATGGTGGAGTAAGTGTGAGTTATTCCAGCCCGGTGTGGTCGAGCCTCCTGCGCTCTACATTGACCTCGACAACGTGATCGTCGGCGACCTCTCACCGCTGATGAACTTCCAGCACGACTTCGCGATGCTCCGGAACTTCAACCGGCCGGCGTATCCGAGTTCGTGCGTGATGTGGTTCGGGAAGCCCGCTCCGTCTGTCGTTTACGAGAAGTTTGCAGCCAACCCGCAGCACTGGATGGACTATCACGAGAAGGTGCGCGACGGCCCGTATCTCGGGGACCAGGCATTCATCTGGGACGCGCTCGGGCGCAACGTGCCGTTCATCGACATACCGCGTCGCGTGATTGCATCCTACCGCAAGGACGTGATGGCACGCTTTGGCGGTAGGCTTCCGGACGAAACGATCATGGTGGCGTTCGGAGGGTCATTCAAGCCGAGCACGGTGCGCCATTCGTGGTTGAAGAGGGCATGGGCGTGATCTCCCTCATTCTTCCCACGTTCAACCGGCACCACGCGACAGACCGCGCGCTGATTCTCATGGCAGAGCAGTATCCGGACCTCGACCTCGAAGTGGTGATCGTGGACGACGGTAGCGAGACGCCGTATCTCGCGCCGTATGAAATGCCGTGGCCGGTGCGCGTGGACTACCTGCGGCCTAAGTCGTATCCGTTGAATCCGTGCGTGCCGATCAACTGGGGCGTGCTCGAATCCAGAGGCGAGTTCATTGCGCTGTCGAGTCCAGAGATCCTGCACGTGAACCCGGTGCTCGAGCAGATGCGCGACGCCATCATCGGGACCGGACCATCGACCTACGTCACTGCGGCGGTGTGGTGTCCGGAGCAAAAACGCTGGCACGCGCACTCGACGCGCCGGCCGCTGTGTCCAGATCGCACGACGTTCGTGCTGCCGGAGGGCTCGCAGTATCACTTCCTGTCGATGATGACCCGCACGCTCTGGGACCAGACGGGCGGCTTCGATCTCGATTACCGTGATGGCGCAGGATATGACGATGATGATTTCGTCATGCGGTTGGCGCGCGCTGGCGCTCGGTTCGTGATGCGCGACGACTTGATCGTGGAACACCCGAAGGAGGGCGCGCGTTCGGCCTGGACGACTGCGCAGTTCCATCGCAATCGCGGTCTTTTCCTGAGTAAGTGGAGGACGCATTGAGTTCCTACACGGTAGTCGGCATCTGCTCGTCTGCGCTGAATCTGATCGGTGAGGCGGCGATCGCGTCGCTGGACGACGAGACGGACGCTGCGCGCGTGTGCGCGCAGCTCTACGACAACACGAAGTGGGCGCTCATCTCTGAATACGAGTGGACGTTCTCGAAGAAGAAGGTTGCGCTCGCCCGGCTCGCCGAGGCGCCGCTCACCCGCTGGCGCTATCAATTCCAGATGCCGACCGATCGCGTGAGCGACGTGTTCGCGCTGCTGCCATCGTCATACGTTGGCGCCTCCGGAACGACCGACTACGAGATGCAGGGCGCTCGCGTGCTGACCGATCATTCTGCGCTGTGGCTCGACTACCAGTTCAACGTGCAGGAGGCGGATCTGCCGCCCTACTTCGTGCGGTTGCTGGAGTTCGAGCTCGCGTCGATCTTCGCCATACCGATCACCGAGCAGGCGACGGTCGCAGCGCATTGGCGCGAGGTGTCGCGCGGGACGCCGAGCGAGAACGGTCGCGGAGGCTACTTCAGGACGGCGACCAACATCGACGCCCGCGGGCGCCCGTCGAAGGCGATCGACACGCCTGAACTGCTGATCGCGCGGATGAGTTCCTGATGGGCCGCTTCGTCTCACTGACGACGAACTTCTCTGTCGGCGAGATCGACCCGCTGGCGCGGGCGAGGCTGGATCTCCAACAATACTACAACGCTTGCGAGCGTGGTCGGAACGTCCTCTTCATGCCGCAAGGCGGGTTCAGATGGCGGCCCGGTTCGCGCTTCGTCATGCAGATTCCAGCGGCGGCGAATCCGGAGAACGGCGTGCGCCTCGTGCCGTTCGAGTTCTCGACGACTGACTCCTACATGCTGCTCTTCGTGAATCAGCGCATGTATGTGTTCAAGGACGGGCAGGTCGTCACGAACATCAACGGGTCGGGGTTGAACTATCTGACGCCGGTCATGGGTTCGTCGCAACTCTCGGACATGAACTGGACGCAGTATGCGGACTCGATGATTCTCGTCCAGAAGGACATGCAGCCGACGATCCTGATGCGCGGCGCGAACGACGCAAGCTGGACGTTCTCATTCATCACGTTCGCCAGCATTCCGAAATACGCCTTCACGATCACCACGACGCCTGTTGCGCAGACGCTCACTGCGAGTGCCGAGACCGGGCGCATCACGCTCACTGCGGGCGGTGGCACGCCGTTCGCAGGCGTGGGCGTAGGCAACTACGTGAACGCGACGCCGCAGGGGCGCGCGCGCATAGTGGGCGTGACCTCCGATCTCGTGGTGAACGCGGTGGTCGAGGTGGCGTTTTTCTCGACCAGCATCCCGTCGGGCGATTGGGAGGTCGAAACCGGATACGAGGATGTGTGGTCTGCGACGCGCGGCTACCCGCGGGCCGCGGTATTCCACGAAGGGCGGCTCTACTTCGGCGGGTCGAAGTCGCGACCATCGACCGTCTGGGGCAGTAAGGTCGGGTTCCCGTTCGACTTCGCGCCGGCCGACGGCTTCGCTGACGACGCCATAGAGAACACGATCGGCGTGGGCCGCTACGATGCCGTGGTCGACATGCTCTCTGGGCGCGACCTTCAGATATTCACGACTGGCGGTGAGTATTTCGTGCCGCAGGCCATTGGCGAGCCGATCACGCCGACGAACTTCTTTTTCAAGTCGGCGACGGTCAACGGATGCCGGCCGGGAACGCGCGTGCAGCAGCTCGAGAGCGGGACGCTCTTCGTGCAGCGCGAGGGCAAGGCGCTCCATGAGTTTCTCTACAACGACGCGGAGCTCGCCTACATCTCGCACAAGATCAGCCTGCTATCCGGCCATCTTCTGCGGGCCCCGAAGCGAATGGCATTGCGGCGCGCGACATCGACCGACGAGGGCGACCTCCTGCTCATCGTGAACGAAGACGATGGCTCGATCGGCGCCTGGATGCTGCTGCGGAGCCAGAACGTGATCGCGCCGTCCGAATGGGTGACGGATGGCGAGTATCTCGACGCGTCGGTGGACGTGACCGACATCTACACCGTCAACTCGCGCACGTGCTCGAACATCACGAAGTATTACGTCGAACTCTTCGATCTCAGTGTGGACACCGACTGCGCGTTCCTGGGCGGCGTGGCGTCCAGCATTGCGGGAATACCCTACCCCTGCAAGAAACTCGACCTCCTGCTGGACGGCTATTACCAGGGACGGTTGCAGGCATCGGTGCTTGGCACGCTCACCTTCCCACGGGCAAGCGAGATCGCCTACGAACTTGGCATCCCGTTCGTGCCGGAGGTGCGGACCATGCCGGCCGAGCCGCGGCTTGCGGCGGGCAGCCGGGCGGGCTTCAAGAAGCGCATCCCGCAGGTCAACGTCATGGTGCTGGAAACGCGCGGGCTCACGGTCAACGGGCAGGAGGTCGCGTTCCAGCGCATGGGAGCCGACATCCTCGACCAGCCTATCAACCCGTTCACGGGGACGAAGCGCGTCTCTGGGATGCTCGGCTGGAGCGCCGAGAAGCAGATCACGTTCTCGCGGTCGGTGCCGCTCCAGGCCACGGTGCTCGGGGTGGACTACCGCGTCGGCGTTCACGGGGGGACGTGATGCAATACGTCTTCGTGGCCGCGATGGCGATGCAGGCGATGGGACAGGTCCAGCAGGGCAAGTTCCAGGCGTCGCAATACAAGGCGCAGGCGGCGCAGACGCGCCTCCAGGGGCGCGCGCAGGCCGTTCGCTACGAGCAGCAGGGGAACGCCGTGATGAAGCGGTCTATGGAGGCGCAGGCGATGGCTCGGGCCCGTGCTGCCGCTGGCGGGCTCGACCCGTTCTCCGGATCTGCCCAGTTCGTGCAGACGCTCTCGGCGCAGGACGCAGCCGAGGACGTGGGAATTCTCTCGGACAATGCGCAACTGGCGCGGCTCGGGGCGGATGCGCAGGCGCAGAGCTACGATTCGGCAGCGCGGTATGCGCGAAACGCGGGTCTGCTGGCTGGCTTCACGACGGCGGCGACGGCGGCCGGGCAATACGGGCGACTCTACGGGTGGGGAAATGGCTGAACTCCCCCGCTACCGGCGTCCCGGCGTGCTGCTCGCTGAGTTCCCGCGATCGGACCCGGTTCACATCAAGGAGGCGACGCGCGGCTCCCTGCAACTGAACGAGTCGCTGAACCGGCTTTCGTCTTGGGCCTACGAGCAGGCGGCAAAGGAAGCGCACGCTGCCGGAGAGCAATACGGGGCCGAAAATCCGGTCACACCGCAGCAGCTTCTCGACGGCACGGCCTCGCTCGCTCAGAGGGGCTCGATCTACGGCGAGGCGGCGAGGGGCATCCAGTTGGACGCGCTGACGACCGACGTGGAGATCGAGGCGCAGGGGCGGCTTTCCGACATCAAGGGGCGGGCCGAGGCCGGCGAGCTTGACGCGATCGGGGCGATGTCCGAGATCAAGGACGTGCAGGACGGATACGCCGAGGCGCTGCGCAAGGTCGATCCGAAGGCGTCGAACAAGTTCCGCGCGCGCGTGGCGACTGCGGGGAACTCGCTGCTGCTCTCGATTCAGGAGACGGCGGCGAAGAGGGCGATCGAGCGCAACAAGCTGAACGTGGACAACTGGATCGACACCGTTGCGGGCGACCAGGTGAGCCCGGCCATCGAGGCGGGCGATACGGTGGACCCCGAGAGCGGGCAGCGGGTGACGCCGGCCGACCGGCTGAAGCTCCTGCGGCGCACGCTGGTCGAGGCGACGACCGCCATTGGCGATCCTGAATACGCCCGTGGCGCGCGCAAGCGGTTCGACGACATCGTGGAGAAGGCTCAGGTCGACGCGCTCGTGAAGGTGGCGGGTAGTCCCGACTTCGCGCGCACGCCTGATGGGCGCTTCGACGGCGTGGGCGCGGTAGCGCGCGCGGACAAGGGCGACTTCGGGCGGCACACGAGCGTCTATGCTGCCATGCCGTCGGATCAGCAGGCGAAGGTGCGGCTCGCGATCCGGCAGGCGTCGGCTGACCGCTACACGGCGGGGCAGCACGAGGCGGCTGAACTGAAGAAGGCCGACGAGCTGAAGGTAAACCAACTGGTCATCGAATACCCGGCCGCGCCGCCCGCGCGCAAGCGTCAGATCGAGTCGGCGCTACAGGCGATCTCGACGACGACCGGGGCGATCACGGGCGCGGGGATCAATCACCTCAAGGAGTCGGTCAAGCCGAAGGGCGACGGGACGGTGAAGCCGAACGAGGTGGGCGAGACGCGGCTGCGCATGGACATAGCCAGCGGGAAGATCCGCACGCCAGAACAGTATTGGGACACAGCGCAACGCTACGGTGTGTCGCCGAAACAGGTGAACGAGGTTTTCAGCTTCTTTATCACGCGCCAGAACCGCGGCGAGCAGCAGGCAGACTCGCGGCTGCGCACGGCAGCCGGCATCGCGCCTGGGATGATAAACCCGTCGTCGGGGCGCGCGGACGCCTATATCAGCCTGACGCGCCAACTGGATACCGAATACTCGAAGGCTCTGAAGGCGCACCAGGAAGATCCGAAGGTGAACCCTGCACCTGACCGCGAAGGGCTCGCCGAGGAACTCGTAAGGCGCCGCCAGGAGTCGCCGAAGCAGAAGGCGATCGACGCCACGCTGAAGGGGCTGAATGACCAGTGGGGGACTGCTGGAACGGCGAAGAAAACAGGCGTCACGTTCACCGAGGACATGGACGTGAACGAGGTGCGACAGGCGCTCACTAAGCAGGGCATTCCGAAGTCGAACATCGAATCCATCATCCGTTCGCTGCAATCGGTCGAAGCGCAGCGCCGCCAACTGAACGACCTGCGCCAATGAACGACGAATTTTCACGAGGCTACGTGGCGATGCTCTACGAGCGGGACTACCCGACGCCGGAGCCGGAGGCGGCCGATCAGTCGAAGCACCCGACGACTGGGAAGCCGATGCTGAAAAACGAAGATGGCACCGTGTCTACAGAGGAAACCATCACGGAGCTTGTCGGCGGACGTTGGCACAACATTCCGACCATCATCAATGGGCAGCGGGTGTCTCCAGAACAGGCTATTTCTGCGCTCGAAGCTGGAAAACATAAAAGCGTTGGGGACTATGCCACCGTCCAAGAAGCTGTCGCGGCAGCTCGCGCAAGATCAGACGTGCTCGGACAAGCAATGAAAGGTGGTTCTCTGGACGCTGCCGCGTTCGAGGCGCAGGCCGGCGGCACGAAGGGCGAGAAGCAGCCAGCGAAGCAGCCGGTGACTGCCGGCGATCTCGGAATGGCGGCGTTCGACACGCTGGCGAGTCTGCTGAAGGGAGCCACGGCCGCATCGCTCGGACTACCCGGAGACATCGAGAGCCTCGTGCGCCTGCTGACGGGTGGCGAGAACGTCATGCCGACGACCGAGGGCATGGAGAAGAAGCTCCCGCCAGTCGTCCCTGAAGGCTCCGACCCGCGACGCAAAGTGACAGAGAAGGGCGCGACACTCGTCGGCGAGTTCCTGCCGGTCGCGCCGGTCGGCATAGCCAAGGCCGGTGTGAAGGCGGCGAGGGGTGCGATGAAAGGTGCCAAGAAATGAGACTCCAACCATTCCAGCGCGGCATGGCTTACGTCGTTCTCCTGAACGGGGGCGAGCTCGACCGCTACGACGACCTCGAATCAGCCATCACGCGCGCCAACGAGTGCACTTGCCAGTATCCGGGAGCGCACGTGGAGATCGCGGTCTACCGCAACGGGCTGCGCATCTCGACCGCGCTGTCCATCCCGACCGCCATCGACGCGGTGCTCTCAGACTGGGGGCCGTGGTTCCCGACGCAGGACTGGTCTACCTGTGTCGCCGGCACGCAGACGCGCGTCGAGCAGCGAACGCGCATGATCCTGATCCCGCCGGAGAACGGCGGCGTGGTGGCGGGCAACCTGTGGGAACTGCGCACCGTAAGCCAGGACTGCGTTGTTCCGCCCGCTCCTGTGAACTGTGTCCTCTCGGCGTGGGGCGCCTGGACGCCGATCACCGATTGGGGTGCGTGCGTTGCAGACGTGCAGGAGCGCACGGAGCAGCGCACGCGCACGATCGTCACGCAGCCGGAGACCGGAGGAACGGCATGCGGAGCGCTGGTCGAGCAGCGGGTGGTCGAACAGGCGTGCTCGTCGCCGGTGGATTGCGTGGTGTCGGCATTCGGGGCGTGGGAGGCGGTTACGGGATGGAGCGCGTGCATAGCGGATGAGCAGTCCAGAACCGAACAACGCACCCGAACCGTGACCACGCAGCCAGCCAACGGCGGGGCCACCTGCCCGGTGCTGATGGAAGAGCGTGTGGTCACGCAGGCGTGCGAGACGCCGGAGCCGGATGTGGACTGCGTGCTCTCCGCGTGGTCGGCATGGGCGCCTACATCTGCTTGGTCGGCCTGCGTGGCGGATGAGCAGTCGAGAACCGAGCAGCGCACGAGAACCATCGACACGTTTCCTACTGGAAACGGTGTGCCATGTGGTCCGCTCACGGAGTCGAGAGTCGTGACGCAGGCATGCCTCTCCCCGGTCGATTGCGTCCTGTCAGCCTTCGGGGCCTGGATTCCCGACTCTGCTTGGGGGCCGTGCGTTAACAACAGCCAGTCACGAACAGAGACCAGGACCCGGACCATCGTCACGCAGCCAGCCAATGGCGGCGCAGCGTGTGGGCCGCTGTCTGAGCAGCGCACGGTAAATCAGGCGTGCCTCTCTCCTGTGGATTGCGTGCTCTCGAGTTGGGGCGCGTGGGTTCCTGACTCCAACTGGGGCCCGTGCGTGAACGGAACGCAGAGCCGCACCGAGACGCGCACACGCACGGTAGTTACCGCTCCGGCGAATGGCGGGGCGCCATGCGGCCCTCTGTCGGAGCAGCGCACGGTCAACCAGGCATGCACGCCGGTGATCGAGACGAGTCCGAACGGCTTCACGGTGCCGGAGGACGGCCCGACGTTGATCGGCCCAGACCTCGCTGAGTGGACGTTCCAGGGCGGCACGCCGACGCAGAGCGCACCGCTGCTGATCCTCAAGGCGGGCGCGTGGTGGCACTTCGGCGAGGGCTTCAAGCTGAAGATATGGAACGGAGTGATTTACGCCGAGGCAGGGGACGGGTGGTGGCGTGACACGCCGACGGAGTGGGTGTGGCACGGCCCTGATCCCGAGACGGGAACGCCGACGACATCTGAAGGGCTCGTGATGACGACGGGTTCGATCGACGCGAACTCGAAGGTGCTGACCGTTGCCGACCCTACGGGCTTCAGCGTGGACGACTGGATCATTGGCGAGATCGGCAAGGAACCGGGGCTCGGTCAGCGCAACACGCTCGGCGTCGGCGGCCAGTGGCCGAGCGAATCCGCTGGGCGCCCCTCTCTGAGTGCGGCCATCTCCGAATTCGGGTCGGCTCCGGCAGGTGACGTATACATCTGGATCAACGATTCCGGAAGCGGCGAATACGGATATGTCTATTGGGGGCGCCAATATGGCTGGATCTGGCTGGGCGATTTGAATTGGTATCCGTTCACGCAGAGCGGTGACTACTACGCGGCGCTGCGCGCTCCGCGGTCATTGCAGGCGCAGATCGAAAGCATCGCCGGGAACGACTTCACGCTCAAGAACGGCCCGACGGGTGGCTTCGCCAAGGTGTCGGTTATCAACATGACCGTCTACCGCGACGAGATCCTCGATATTAACGGGGCGCTCGGGTCGGGCAACCTACAGCTTACCGCAGGCGATCACGCCGTAGGCGGTGTGGTGCATATCGACAACGCGACGGGCCGCATCTTCGAGGGCGCAACGTCGGACAGAACGGAGACGCGGATCTTCACGCCGAAGGGTGTGGCGTGCATCGGCATCGACATAGAGAACGCGCCCGGAACGATCATTCGCAACCTCACCGTGCAAGGCAACTGGCGCGATCACGGCTTCGGTTACAACTATGGCGACGGGCCGGTTGCGCACTACGAAGCCGCGCGCGGTGTGCAGGCCGCAAGCGATTTTGCCTATTCGCTATCCGTGGGCATCCGTGCGAACCCCGGCAGCGACGACACGGAGTTCATCAACGTCCAAGCGATTGACATGCCGGTCGCGCAGTTCAGCACAGCGTATTGCAGTAACGTGTGGGCCACGGACTGCGATGCGCGATACACCGACCCGCTGCGCCAGTATATGCAGTGGGCCTACTACTGGACGGACGCGAGCGGCGGTGGCGGACTGCGCTGCACCTGCTCGGGCAGCTATATGTTCCCAGGCTTCGAGTCGTTCAAATCGAGCAACGTTTCATACATCGACTGCGGAGGCATCGGGACCGTTTCGTTCAACGGCTCGCACTCGTGGCTGTTGCAGAACTTTAACGGCGTGTATCCGGCCAACTCGTGCGTCAACACGCCGAGCGGCATCGGCACGCAGCAGCCGATCGTGAACGTGAACAACAACATCAACATGCCGCCGTCGTTCCTCTCGCCGGGCGGGCACATCAACGGCATGACGCTCAATCAGCAGGGCTACGTGAACGGCGGAAACACCTCGATGCTGTGCGGGGTCAAGGTGCAGGGGTCAAACCCGAACGTGTTAATCGAGGGTTTCACGAATATCTGCCCGAATTACGTTCCCGGAGCACCTTGGCAGGGCGCTCAGGCAATAGACAGCGCGGGGCCGAACTTCATCGTGCGCAACTCGACATTCCACGGGAAGGCCTACTGGACGCCGCAGAACAACGCCGAGAACAAGGCGGTGGTGTTCACGCTGAACGCGAACTCCGGAGCCTGCACGGGGCTCGTGTTGCCCGATGATCCGAACAGCAAGTTTCTTTACTGAGGGGGCTCTATGCAGTATTTCGACACAGTAACGCGCAGGATGGAGTCGCCGCAGGGCGCGGGCGGCAGAGTGAACATGGAACAGGGCCTCGGTGCCGGAGAGCGCAACACCGACTCCGAGACGAACGGCTATCTCGTCACGAAGAACGAGGCGAATTACACCGTCGTCGATGTGTCGGTGGACAGCACGACGGTATCCGCTGCGCCGGCCTACCTCATGGGCTTCTACGTGAACACGGCGCTCTCGGCTCACGCGCTACCTATACTCGACGGCGCAGCAACGGTGCTCACGCTGGTAGCGAGCCTTGCGGCCGGGACGATGGTAACTCTACCTGCTGCGGTGAGGTTCGAGACATCGCTCATCGTGGACCCTGACAACGCGGCCACGGGGAGCATCGTGTTGTTCTGGAGGCCGATACTGTGACGCGCGCTGCGTTGAGTCGTGGTTATGCTGCGTTCGGTATTCCGACGGGGTCGATACTCGACTTTCGCTCTGCCGCGAACTTCAACGAGGTCACGGCCAACGTCACAGCCACGACGGACGCGGCGGTTACGTGGCGCGGCCGGCCGACAGTGCGGCTCGACGTGGCAGCGGCCTTGGTATCGGCAAACGTCGAGATCGGGGTGAGCGGGCAGACCGCTGTGTTGCCAGAAGGGATCGCCAGTATCTACCACGCTGGACCGATGATCGCGGTGAAGTCGCCACGCGCGCTCGCTGCCGCTATTTTGTATCTAGGTGATGCAACCTATGCGAACGTGAACAACATAACCATGTTCGCTCCGGCGGTCATTGACGCGGACGGTTTCTACGTTTTCACCTATCGAGGCGGGGTTAGTAATGCGTTCGGAGTGACAGGAACCAATGTCTACCGGCAGGGCGAGCTCAAGCGGTCCAAGGTCAGGCTTGGTCGTGCGAGCGGGGCGACTGCCGAGACGCTTCATATCGCCTATGCCGGAGTCGAGCCGCCGACACGCCCGAAGGTCATCATTACCCTGGACGACGGTGACGACGAGCACTATACCTACACCTACCCGACAGCCAAGGCGCGCGGCATTCCGATCTCATTCTCGATTGCTTCTGGACTGATCGACACGCCAGGCTACATGACGGCCGCGCAGATTCAGGAGATCGCAAACGATTCCTCCGGTCTGTTTGAGATGACAAACCACGCGGTCGATAACACGCATTTCGGCACACTCGGTCTTGCGGGTTACGCTGCCGCCGCTGAGACGTGTCGCGATTATCTTCTCGGCCTGGGGCTGGACGAGGACGCTGCGAACTGCCACGTCTACGTCGGTGGCTTGCACGATGCGACAGTCGACGAGGAACTGAAGGCACGCGGCTTTCTGTGTGCGCGGGAAGTCGGGGCGACGAACCGCGCGGCGCATCCCATTCGGTGCATCAACGACGCGAGCGCGACAACGCTATTCGGCCTGCCGGCGAGCGCGAATCTCGAAACCGGGCATACGCGCGCAACGGTGCTGACCAACATCGGGAATGCGAGGGCGATCGGCGGATCGTTCTTCATCATGGGCCACAAATTCGCGGCGGCGGCTGGTGCGTCGACATGGATCAACTCGACCGATGCGACCTACGGCTTTACAGGACTGCTCGACGACCTGGTGACGTTGCGCAATAAAGGGCAGGTCGACATCGTGAAGCTGTCGGACTGGTATCGCGGCCTGTCAGGGCATAGGCGCGCGGCGTGACCATCGACCAACGCCTCGACGCCTTCGTTCAGCCGGAGACGCCGCCGGTAGATCCGGTGACGGAGGCGCTTGCGCCTGAACCTGTCGACGACCCCGCGCTCGAGCCGGTGCAGGTCGCGGGTGTCGGGCAGGTGAAGAAGCTGCTCGAGCCGCTCATCAAGAAGGGCGCGAAGTCGGCGACTGATCCGAAGATAGTGCCGCCAGAGGTGCGGCCGGTCGAGACGCCTCCGGCTGCGCCTGTGCCGAAGGACCTGCCAGCACCGAAGCCGCCCGTGATCGTCCCGAAGACGGCCGCGGAGACGGCGGACGTGATCGGGCGCCGCGAGGCGCTGCTCGCGTCCGGCCAACCTGCGGGCAAGCCGCCAGCCAAGGCGTTCAACACAGAGGTCTATGACGACGACCAACTCGCGGCGACAGTCAACGCCGTGGCCGACGCTGCCGGCATCGACTACACGAAGCGCACCATCAAGTCGCTGTATCAGGAGGCGCTTGAACAGGGCGTTCCGGAGGACATGGCGCGGCGCCTTCTCGGA
>Ga0137428_1000102_pt1 | contig 41644 bp, 61 predicted proteins | sample EasRivERMZT718_2_FD_102305 | JGI IMG/M metagenome (GOLD analysis project Ga0137428, IMG submission 102305) | Soil microbial communities from meander-bound floodplain in the East River, Colorado, USA - East River MetaG ERMZT718_2 | ecosystem: Environmental > Terrestrial > Soil > Floodplain ...
AAGGTTGAAAACCTCTGTTGTCTACTTTAGTTTCCATTGTTTCCAAATTTTACTTGTTCATAATATCCTTGCTTTTCTGCAAGTTCAATAATAGAGTTTGCGATCATGAAAGCGTGAGGGAAAACATTAATTGCGTGTAAGAGTTTAGCTGTCCATTCTTTTCTGTCTCTATCGCTTAACTGATTAAATTCGTTTTTTTCCATTTCTCCTATTTGAATGGTGAATAAGAATAAGTGTTGCAATAGCTATAAATAAGAAATAGCTTGCTAATGTTTCCATGTCTAAGTACATATGTTTGTTTTTTGTTTAAAAAGTGTCAGGCGGTACAGATATTGTTCTCACATAGTTTTCGCCTCTTCCAATCTTTTTCACCAGCCATTTTTTCTTTGTGGAATTGTATTCTTTCACTGCCTTATTTATAAAGCCGTTCTTGGTTAATTGCTTACCTATATTTTCAATGGACATTTTCTGGTTTGTCAGGTACTCCATTTCAACTTTTATCTCTGAAGAAGTCAACATTTCATCAGCGTTCTCATTCGTATAGTACTTAAGCAAAAGTTCTTTTTCGATACTTACAGCTTCGAACTCGAATTCATGTGTTTTAAGATACGTAATGTCTTCTTTCAATACTGTCCAGTCGAACCCACTTTTCCACAGGCAATAGGTTTCCCTGAACAGGTCAATTTTATCTATCGAGTTGTAGACTTTATGGTTTATATCAGATACATTGACTGGTATTATTCTTCTGTTTTCAGTATCTCGTAAAATATTCTTTGTGTTAGTCGTCGCACACAAACAAGCCAATCTATGAAGAGATACGTTTATCCTACCGTATGGTTCTCGTAAGTCAAACGTTTGTTTAGAAGTCAATTCCTTCAACCGCTGCTCTTCCTTTTTGCTCTTACCACTCATCTCATCGTCCATTATGAACCATTTTTGAGTCATCAGTATTTCATCATCTTTTCCTGCATCGAGTTTGCTTTCCGCATAATACTTTTGCATCTCTTTTGGTAACAGTCTTCTGAAAAACTCTGTTTTCCCTGTGCCTTGTCGTTCCCCTGATAACACGAACATTAAAGGTGAATGTAATCCGAAAGCGCAGGATATCGAACTCACTAACCACTTTTTCAAAAAGTAATTTGTGAACTCTGGAGTATCATTTATTATTGAGGACGACAACCTGTCTATCAATGGACTTTTAAATTTAAGGTCTTCCTTGTACCCCTCATTAAACTGTGTGAGAAATCGTCTTACAGGATGATAGCCTTGAACATAGTCAGACATTACCAAACGCTCGAACAGTTCATATGTTAAATTATTGAGAACTTTCTTGGCTGCAATAAACATTGTGTTCAAGTCCCTCTGTTCCAATTGCTCTCCGCCTATTTTTTCAATGAACCGAGATACAGTGTTACGTTCCAACTTGTAATTTGCGCTCATGTACAATTCAAGTTGGTCAAGGATTGAGTCACCGTCACCCTGCGAGGCAGAGTTGTCGAACATCTCGGAAATTGTTTCTTCCGTAGATTCCAAACCTTCCTTTTCAAGAACTTCAAATATTTGCTTCTTTCCAAGTCCTGCAGTTTTTGAATTTACTACAATTTTCCTAATCCTTTGTGTCTTATCAGAAAATATCTTAACACCAGCTTCTTTGCAATAAAAGTAAAAAGTCGAAATTGTCGCAAGCTTTAATACTCCTGTTCGTTTTATAGAATAATCGTACTGCTTGTCGGTTCGAGGTTTTGAGTATTTTTCCGATATTGAAGAAACGACATGATAGTAATCCCTGCCACGTTCTCCAAACTTATCAGCAAATGCGAAACCAATCTTTACCCACCTGTCGTAGTCATCACACAGATTAATACCTCTCTGAGTTATTTGTTTCAGTATTTCATTAAAGTCTTCATCTGCAAACGCAAAGTTAACAATCTTCTCTACTCTTGTTTCTTTTACGTATTGTAGAAACAATGGAACTTGAGTATCCGATACATACAGATTAGGGTCATAAGTTACACCAAATGGTTTTGACACAGCTATAGACTGAGGGTCGCACATTATATTGTACGTCTTCAAAAGATATTGAGATAATCCCAAGTAGGATTCTCGATGCCTCAGTGGGTTAATGCGAAAGAGCACTGTTAACCCTTTCCCACTACTTGACACGAAGGCAGCGTAAACGTACTTATCAGTCATCAACATCTCTTTAACCACTTCAGGCTCTTCCAAGTCGTCAATGTCAATAGCAATGTACCCACTGTGTTCGAGTAAACCTGCATTCTCTCGGACTTGAAACGTGCCGGAAAACGTGACTCGGTCTAAATTTGCCTTTAGTCGTTTATATGTTTTTTCATTCTTTTCATTTCTCAATTCATAAATAGCATCCTCGTAGCGGCCATCTCTTATTTCTGTTAAGTACGCTTCGAGGGGAACGTTTCCCTTAGGCGCAGTGTTGTAAACTGTGCCAAATAAAGAAATAGTGGACATTATGGACTAAGTTTATTGGTTTACCACAAAAAGAAAAGGATGCGAGAAATCATAAACTCGCACCTTTCTTAAAGGATAGGGTGTTAATACAGGTAGTTCATTAAGAGCTCATACATTACATCTCTATCAATATTTTCAATCTCCTCATCGGTCATTTCTTTTCCGTCATATTCAGCGCTAACTATATAGGCGTCGCAATAGTCTGGTGCATCCTTATGGTCGATGCCCTCGAAAACTACGTCTGAAAATAATTTAATTTGCATATTCGAGTTTTTTGGTGTTTTTAAACTCGTAGTACTTATCGAAGTTATATTTTGCCAACTCCCTATGCCAGTACTTATCGAAATATCTTTCAGGAAATGCTTGCTTGAACCACTTCTCAACAAATGAAAAGTAAATGTCGAATAGCTGATTCTTCTTTGTAGGTGTCATTTCCATTGACTCCTCAGCCCTATCAATCATCTTGATTGCGGCTTCGAAAAATGCTTGATAACTTCCACGCTTTATATTGTTCAACAATTTTTCAAGTTCGGGGTCGTCTGTAACAGTAACCCATTCGAGAAGTATCTGCTGTTCTTCGTAAGCTTTACGATTAAAAATATGACCGCACTCTTCACCTGTTTCTGGAAGTACAATGTCACACCTCATCTTTGCAGCATGTATAAAGCAACCACACGAAGGACATTCTTTCATAGGAGCTACTCCGTCCTTTGGTATTTCAGGATTATTGAAAATCCAATGCCAGTCCCTCTCTTCGCACCAGTCACCGTGAGTAATGCAATTGCCGCCCATATCTATAATCTGAAACCTTGATTTCGGCTTCAAATCATAAGGGTAACGATATTGGTTCTCATTGCACCACTCTTGGTCACATGGTCTGCTACCTCTACCGCACATCTGCAACCAGAGTGCCATTGAAGTAGTAGCTCTATTAATTATAACTGTTTCTATTGTTGGCTCATCAAATCCAAGAGTCGCAATCCCAACATTACAAAGTACAGCATTAGGCGTATCGTGAAACCATTTAAAGATTTCCCTGCGCTCGTTTTCTGGAGTTGTTCCGTCAACGTGCCTACATGGTATATCAAATAACTCGAAATTATCTTTAACAGCAATACTGTGCTCAATGTTTACATTGAAGACGATTGCTTTTTTACCTCTTGAAAACTTTTTGTATGCAAGATAGGTGCTCATTACATATTTCGTTCTCATGAACTCTTCAGCCATTGATGAAATATCGTAATCACCAGTTGAGGCAATTGCAAGCTTCGCTTTGTCAATTACGTCCTTCGGTGAACGAGTAATGTTCTGTGCAAGATTGCCGTACTTAATTAACGTCTTGATACTTGGGCCAGTAGACAAAACAGAATAATACTTATTCATCGGTTCTCTCTTTGAACTCGATATTGGAGTCGCTGTGAAACCAATGATGTACTCTTTAGTAAATTGTCTGTGTAATTTATTGAAGCTCGCATTGTGCGCCTCATCAATAATTACTAATCCGATGTTCATGTCTTCAGCAACTACTTGGTCGAAACGTTTGCTTACGGACTCAACCATGCCAATGTAAGCTGGTGCAAAGTCAACCCATTTCGTACCTGCCTTGATAAGACTCATTGTCTCACCAAAGATGTTTTCCATTGTTGCTTTTGTCTGATACATCAGCTCTTCCCGATGTACGAGAATCAATGTCTTCTTTCCTGTTTTGTGATAGTAACGATGTGCAAGTTTACTGAACATTACGGTCTTGCCGCCGCCTGTAGGTAATTGTGCTAATACATTTTTGTACTTACCAAGACTGCGGATAATATCCTCAATCTGGTCTTCCTGATACTGTCTGTCTCTAATTTGATGCATAAATAACTCAATTTATGTGTTTAGAATAATGATGACTGGTTTGTGTTGCCGCCTGAATTTTTTCCTTTGTGGCTGGCGACTGTTTTTCTTTTCTTTTCTTTTTCCACAAAGATTAAAAGTCCTATGTCGTCCATCTCCGCTACTTGTTCTGGTCTTGTTATGAACAGCTCGTTTGTTCTCAAATTACGATAAACTGAAAACTCATCATCGTGTTTCTTAACGAATTCCAGTTTATCGTGCTTTACGGCATATACTCTCGAAAATCCAATATCTTCGAGTGCTACGAGTACTTTCATCGTGCCAAATTCTCAACGTGATTACGAAGATACCTGAAAAATGCTTCCTCAGTTTCACGGTTTGCGTAAATAAGAAGGTCGGCACGTTCCTTAATTGATAGTGCATTGTAAGCATCTGTTACAGGTTGTTTCCTGTTTGTATCGAGAGCAACTTGTACTAATGCTTGAAAGTTGCTTGCTGGCGTATTTAATATTTGATTCATGTACGCAATATACTTGAGAATACGTTAACGTGGTGTTAACGATATGTTAAACAAATGTTAAAAAAAATCAATTCTTTGCTGAGTACATTTCTTAACAAAGTTGTCAATTCCAGATAAGTGATGCTGTTCCTGCAGCTCAACAACGTCAATACTAAGATGATAACGCCAAGCTGCAATAACTATGTTATGTGAGCCTCCATGCGTATCGAGTATTCTTGGTCGTTGACCTAAACTTAATATCTCCCTGTCAAACAAATCTTTAAATATAGCATCGTATAGATAAACAGGCTTTTGAGTGTCATGTATCTTCTCATGCTTAACATCTTTTTGCCTGCTCCTTTTAATCATCTTTGGAGCTCCCTCAAAAGAAGTCCATGCAAATTCGCAGTCTGCAAAGGACAAACCTTCAGGTTGCTCTTTGTCCCAGAGATAGAACTTTTGGCAGTTTCCAAGAAATTCGCCAAAGTAATTTGCTCCCCAGACAATTTGGTTTCTGGTTACGTAGAAAAGCTTTTCCCAATAAAGCTCTTTTGGAGTTTCGGAATCCCAAGTTCCACGTTCATGCTTAATCTCTTTAAGCTGTTTTTTGGTTTTACCCAAGTTCATCTTTGTAACGTCAATGCCATAAGGCGGGTCAACTATTCCAAGATGATACCACTTCCAATCAATCTCATTCATCCACTCGATATTATCCCCAAGTATAAATCTTATTGTATTATTTTTTTGTCCTTTGAATTCTACTATTTTCATAATTTAAGTTTTAAAAATAATATCCAGTTGTAGACACAACCGGACTTTTCGAAAAACAAACATAACCTTGAGTAAAAACAAAAGGATATATATATCAGCAATAACAATATTTTAAAAATGAGTCCTTACAAGTAGAAACTTCAGGACTGTACTATAAACCATCATAAACAATGACAAACATAGCAATATTTTTAAAGAGTCCATAAATGTAGACACATCAGGACTGACCTTTCATAAACAATAAACAAGAGACAAAACAAAGCAATATTTTAAAAAACCTCCAGATGTAGAAACAACAGAGGGATATGTCACAAACCATCGCACTAATAAGCGATTTCAAATTCAAAAGGTTGAACTAAATTTGGTTTATTCATAATCAAAATAAGGCTATCTATAAATTTAATAACGTGTTCTGGTAACGGATAAAATATTTGTGGAATACTATAATTGTTCCAATCAACTTTAACTGTATCTACTCCTACCATACATTCAAACCCTGTCACTCTTTTCATTGCAATTGCAACTGGACAAGAAAACGCAATAATAGCATTTCTATTATTCATTAAATTTAACGATGTACTTATATCTTCTTGAGTTACCTGTATTTTCATAAAATAATTTTTAAAGATTGTCCAGCTATAGAAATAACCGGACGCATTTAAGTATTCCTTGAGAAACGTGGAAAATTATCCACTAAGTTTAGAAAGATTTCCAATACTTACCTATAATAATGTTATCAATAGTCTTTTCGCAAACTCCAAATCCATTAGCTATATCTCGCTTATGAATGTTTAAGTCAAAATACAAATGCCTTATTTTTGGAATATCTTCATTTTTTAACTTAGAAGTCCCAACACGCTCGCCTAATGCTCTTCTTCCTCTTTCGTCCATATCTCTTACGTTATCAAGAATATTACCTATTTCTAAATGGTCTGGATTTATACAAAGTCTATTGTCGCAAATATGTCTTACGTGAATATAACTTTCCAGATTGTCTATATTTAATTTCTCTATTATAATCCATCTCGAAATAAGTAATCTTCTTTTATTTATCCATCCTCTTGGGTATCCATACGAGTTAAGGTCATTTTTGCAGTTGTAACATTCATTCTCGTCTATATCTATGTCAAATTGTTTGCCAAGAATTTCTATAACATACATAGATAAAATGTTAAAATTTTGTTAAAAAGGTAAATCATCCATAATGTCGGCTGCACTATCAACGAGAGTCTTCTTCTCTTCCTGTTTCACCCATTCAAGCTCTTCGCCGTTTCCAAGAATTTCTCCTTTTAATTCTTTGTCTTTTTTGGCTAATTCAATAGGAACGTCTTGTGTAATGAAACCCAAGCGTCCGTACCTATCTACTTCTCCATCTGGAAGCATGTGCAGTGTCATTTTAAGATACACACCACCTTTTTCTCCTTTATATAACCATGACTTATCAATCTTGGTTACATCAATGTCAAGTTTAATGAATCTCTTTTCTTTTTTAGCCTTGTTGATTCTATCTGGCTGTTTCTTTTCTTCTGCCATTTTTTGGAATTTTGATTTAATATTAGAATTATAGTAACCTCCAAATGATTTCTGGAGTTGAAATTCAAAAAATACTTCAATAGGCACATTTTTATAAATGTGAGCTGTTGTATCCTTCATCACTATGGAGAGTACCTCCTCACGTGGCTTATAATTTATTTGGGTTATGAATGAAGATTCTTTCTCGTTCAAAAAAATTATAAAGTTGCCATCAACTACTGTTTTTTTCATCTTAAAAGGGTAAATAAAGTTCTGTTGTTTGTTTAAGGTATCTTTCAATTATAGCTTCATTTGTGTAGACAACGTCTGCAAAAACATTATTTCTCCATGCCGCCATAGGAACTTCAATTGAGTTGCCTATGTACAAACAAGTATTTTTTCTTTTTGTGAAAGTCAGAAAAAGATAATCCATCAATTCCCTCTTACCTCCTCGCATGTTTGTCTTCTCTGGCTTTCCTCTGAGGCTTGTCCACAAAAAAGAAATGTCTGTGCCATTTTCAACTATTATGAACTTCTCGCAATTTCCGAGTTGCTGTATATACTTATTGGCATTGAAGATTAGCTGATGCTTACTCCGTTCAAAAAGTAATGCTCTGTCAAACTCTCCTTCTTCGAAAAGTGCAAAATCGTATTTCTTTCTGAAGTCGAATTCAGATTTCTCGTTTTGCGGAATAAACCTTATGCAAAAGTCGTTATATTTAACTTCCCTCATTCTGCAAAAGTTCTTCTGGTATTCTATCCATGATTTCCTTTAGGTCATTGTACACAGACTTGGCGGCAAACTTGCCATTTTCAATCTGGTCAACGTAAGATATGAACGCAGCGAAGATTTCCGGTGCAAGCTCAAGCATCTTATCCCTCAGTGGGTCGGTTGTCTGCGCAATGTAGCAGATAATCTCACCGGTCTGCGCATCCTCAATTATTTTGTTACTCTTTCTCCATTTCATAGTAAACTGTTTTTATGTTGTTTAAGTATTCTCTGCAAGCATTAACAACTAATGGTATGCGAGATATATATTCTTCATCCCTTAAGATAGGAATTTCAATTATTCTTCTGTCAAGTGGAATGTCAGAATAGGTCATGTTCTTTTCTATTTCAGCAAATGCTTCTTCAAGGTCACTTTCGCTGCCTGTAAAAGAATAAGCAAATGCTTTCTTTTCATTCTCAATTAACTTTGCCGGTGTATCAACTAACGTATAAACCACTTTAGATTTCGGCATCTCCCATAACTTCATGTAGCCCTGCATGTTTGGAAAATAAGGGTTCGAGTTTGGATTCTTAAGAAACTTCACGTTCCGATAAAAAGTCCAAATATCCCAAGAGCTCTTGTTATCAAAAATAGTTATACCTCGTTTGAAATCAATCTCTCCCATAATATAGCCATCGTCTTTACGCTCAATAGACTTTTCAGGCAACCAACCCTTAACGATACCATAAGAAATCATGCCAGTATCTTCAGTCATTATACCTTTCTGAATATACTTGTTTTTAATATCTTTAGTTGCTCTACCAAATTCGTGCGCTATCCATACGTCCATCAAGTGAGTCATACACCCCTCTGAAAGTTCAACTTTATTTACATTCTTTTTGAGGGCATCGGCTGTATCTTTTTGTAAATGATACAGGTCAAGAGCATTAGCTGCTTGGTCTGCTTTCTTTTCTGCAGTCGCTGTGTCTTTATTCTTAATTGCATCATACTCGTTTTTGTATTTCTGATATTTTCCAAACGTAAGCAATGATTTCTCTTTAGTATCTTCATATAAATCTTTTGCAAAAACTGCTGCAGGCATGATATGCTTCAGAGAACTCACTCTGAATAAATGGTTACTGTAATCCATCTCGTCTAATGTCGTTTAAAATTTGTAAAAAGGTTAAGGATACAAGTACTACTTCTTCAACTGTTTCGCACTCTTTAATATAGTTTCTCAATAATTCATTTTCTATTTTTCCGTATTCATTAGGGTCTTTTCTGTATGATAGCATTTCTTCATAAATTGCAGAGTTAATAGCATTACGCTCTGCTAATTCGTTGCATCTATCTACTGAAATCCCTAATAATTCATGAAACTGTTTTGCTCTTATATCAGCTATTTTTAGTTCCATCTGCTTTTGCTTTTAACTTTCCATAGCACTCATCATAACAAGTCCTATGTTCAGTGGTTTTTAAAGAGGTTTTGAAAGATTCAAGTTGCTGAAGTGTTTCACACCTTTGTAAAGTCAAAACCAATCTGTCTTCTTGAACTGGTTTAGTTTCAATTTGTTTACCTTTGAATACTATATCAGCAGAAGTGTCACCTTCTTTGATAGCCGTATCAATACCTGCAAGTGCAATCAAATCATCTTTTGTAATATGCTCGATAGATGATTTACCGATTGCATTAAGAACTTCTTTTTCTGTAATTCCATACCTGTCCTTTAATGTTTGAACAGTTTTGTTTCGTTGAGCAATTAGCTTATCTTCTGTGCTTACGTCACCTATGATTCTCTTTTGAGCTGCTGCATAAACTTGGTCAACAAGTGCTTTAGGTATTACAGCGAAAATTGCATTTCTTAGTGCTATTGCGTTTGCAGCGTTGCCTGTAACTCCTATCATATCGTCGTTATACCTACCACTACTTCCCCAAATAGACCTTTTAACCTGAACTTTAACAGATACGTTTGTCTCAATATCGAAGGCAACTGCTTCGCTCGTCAACGTCCTGTTATCTATTTCAATTACACGAGTCCCTGCTCTGAAATTGCCATAGAATTGCATAATAATCTTAGCTAAATTAACTGAAGGTCCACTTATCTTTTTAGACCCTCTTGGTACTGTGTAGACACAACTCTCAGCTATGTCTTGTGAACGAACAACAGTAGCTATGCAATTGTCAATCGCTTTGCTTAAATTGCGAGGGTAAGCCTTCGCTGTTGCAATTTGAGAGTCAATAAGTGCTTTTTCGCCTTCGTACACTTGAAGTGTTTCGCTCATTTGTTTTTAAAATTTAGAAGAAGCGCAGGACTCGAACCCACATGAGGTATTTGAATTCTCATTACCATAACTTCTTACCACCGACCTCAATCCTTCGGCGAAGTTCGCAATGAACTATATTTCAATAAATTCTACATCTTTTATTTCTTTGAAATCTGCTTTCACAAATGTCTTGGAAATTATAATCATCTCTGGACGTTTTACAGATAAAGTTTTTCTTCCGTATTGCATCCTAACTATCAAATTTTCAGATGCCATTATGTTTTTCAATCTTGGCAAATCAAGAACAGATAGACCTTCGTAAACTAAAACGCAATTATCTTTCTCGTCATAGTCATTGTCGCCCATAAGAGAAAGATTGTCGCCCCAGATAACCTTTTTACCTTTGGTCATTTCGGCAATCTTATTAGTCATTTTTTTATTAGTTGCTTTTCCGAGAATTACTGTTACCTTGTTCATACTGTTCTGCTTTTTGTTCAATCTGAATTTCTTTACTAAAAACATCTAATGCGCAACCCAAGTAAACATCACAATCATTAAGCTCGTCAACAATTGCAGAATTACCTTCAGTTTCCAAAGCATTTGCTATTTTCTGAATATCATTCCTCAATATTACAAGTCTAACTATCAATGCTTTAATTTCTGTTTTCATACTGTTTTGCTTTTTCTTCAATTGATTCTTTAGTGATACCTGTAATCAACGCAATTTTTTCATAAGTAGATTTAGCAACCTTGATAACACCATTATCTGGTACTCCTTCAAATAACCTAACCAAACTCACTAATGCTAATTGAATTGCTCCGATTTCCATTTCGTTGAACGAATGTTCTGCGATAAGTTTTTTACTTGGCATTGCTATTATTTTCTAAAGTTTTAAAAAAAGCTTGAGTTAATACTTCGGCAGCTTCTGCAAATTGCTCTGCTTCATAAGCAGACATTCCAAATACAGATTGTCTACCTGTAACTAATGCTGTCATAAATCTTAAAAATACTTCTTCGTGAGTAATATTCATATAGGTTGTTTTTTCTTTAAAAGTTCTATTATATAATTAGCTAATTTAGTTCTACCATAAAAACAATTATCGCAATAACATCTGTAATTAGGATGCTGCATTACCTCTTTATGAAGTTTTATCTCATCTTTATCAAAAACACAATCTGGATTTCTTTCATCATAACAGCAAAGATTAGACAAAATTTCTTCTCTGGTCATGGTTATTTTTCTTTTTGTGGTAAATAAAAAGTTCTTATATTGTGGTCAACTATCTGCTCAACCAATTTAGCAAACTTGCTCCATTTGATATTTTTGTTTACGTCCTCGAGACTCACGTTATTGATAACTATATCATATACAGGCGAACCACCTACAAAAGTTACAACTGTTGCCTTGACATTAATATACAAATTAGTTTTTTTGCCATCTTTTGTGCAAGTCGAAGGCACGTTTATTAAAGATTCAAATGTGTGATGCTGTCTCATCTTTTTGTTTATTTAATTGCTTGAAGTATGTTTCTGTGAGTAGCGCTGCCAATTTTGCGCAAGCAAGGAAATCATCTGGATGATTAAAGTCACCCATTCTGGAAGAAACAAAAGCGCACATGAAATCCTTTAACACTATTTCTTCTTTTAGGAAGCCGTATTGAGGTTTCATTCCTTCCTCTATAATTGGGTATGCACTATCTTTTAGATTTGTCATATAATTTTGTTTTTAAGCGTCTTTCACCTATTGTAGCAATACAATCAAAACATTGTTCTTCACAAGGAAATTTTTCTGGATTCAACTCTCTGTCAGCTTGTTCTGTTTCTAATGTGCCGCTTTTAAAATGATGATTGAACCTTTCATTCCAGTAATCAATAGAAAAATCTCCGCCGGTAAGTCTCTTACAGTAAAAGTGTGTCATATTTTCAATTTTTAAAAAAAGGGAGAGGAGTAGAAAAACCTCTCCGAAGATTAATCCGTATAACCCTCGTACAAACGAGAAAAATTACAATATACATTTTAATCCTATACCAACTAACAAAGTTTTGTCTATATAATTAGTACTTAAATAAACATAATTATTTAAAACGAACTTTACAGATGCACCACCTACGAAACCGTTTAAACTTTTCTTATCTGTTGAAATCAATTTATAATTCAAAGCGAGTGCAGGTTCAACACTTACAAAATCTAAATCAATTGCGTAACCTGCTCCTAATCCGAAATACGCTGCATCAGTTCTGTTCATCTGAGCTAATATCGAACCTTCGGTAAAAAATTTGTTTAACTGATAGCCGCCTTTCATAGCGACATACCAAGTACTTTTTGACGACCAACCAAGTTCTGGTGCAATGTAACCTTGACTAAATCCGGCAATTTTCAAAAGGATTAAGGTTGCTGACAATATTATCTTCTTCATTCAATTTCCTTTAAATTTGATAAGATTGCATTGCCATAAATAAAGTTTTCTTCATTTCCAGGTAAACGATGTACTGCAACACCTTGTTCCTCAAGCTCTTTCAAATTTGCTTCAATTACTTCCTGTGGTAAACAAATTTTCTGATAGGCGATTGTAGCTTTCTCGTTTTTTATTCTATCTGGTTTCAATGCACCTTCCTCGTCTACAATCATATACTCACGATTTGAAAGTGAAACCAATTGAACATACTCGCAACCGATTAACTCGTGCATTTCTTCGAAGGTGAAATGAACTCCATCTTTTGGAGTTATATCTAATATCTCACCGTTTGTTTTAATTAACTTTGCCATTGTTTGTTTTTTAAGATGTTACAAGTTTCTGGTGTTGTTTACCAGATAATACATATATAATGTTTTCAATTGCCTCTTCGTAAGTTACTTGCTTAAGTTCGTATTTCAGTATTTGAATCTGAACTTCAATATTCAAAGACATACCGTCTTGAATGCACCGTTCCGCAATTGCCTTGTATTGTTTATACTCGTGTAGCCAAATCATAATTATCAGAATTGAATGACAAATATACTTAAGTTAATGTTAAAAAAATGTTAACGAAACGTTTTTAACATCCATTTAACTTATCATATTTTTTTATAATATATTGTTAAAATTTTTGCAATAAACAACGCAAACTATCGTCGGCTTGCCACGAGAATTGACAAGTATTCGATTTTACATACGTTTGTGGGCAATAATACGGCAAAAATTACCATGCCGCAAAACGTCGCAAAATCGTTCTTATTACGAAGCTCTTCGTATATACTAACTAAAAAAGAGAGCCACAGATAAAAATCTCGGCTCTGTTTAATCGAAGAATCCGTCAACATTAACACATCATTTTTTAAGAATGAACAAAGTTGTTACACCAACGACAAAAATTGCAGCAACGGCTAACCAATGTCCTCTGATAATAGGCGGCGGTGATTCCAGTTTCGAGTACGCTTTTTTATACCGCACCGTATCTCTATGAGAACTATCACCACTTGCTCGTACACTTACGCTGTCAATAGTTGTAAGTGTCCGTTCATTCTCAAATATAGTTTTACAAGAAACAGCCAAAGCAGCCATTCCCACAAAAAGAAAAACTACCATTAATTTTTTCATCACTCGACTGTTACAATATCTTTTACGAGTATTCCATTTTCTTTCGGTTTTTCAGGCTCTGGGATTGGTTGTGTTAGTTCTATTACTGCTGCTGCTATTTGCGCTGATTCTAACAGTTCAAAAGCACCTCGACGATTTGCTACCTGTACAGCGTCTATAAGTATCTGTATAGGATTTTTCTTTTCTTCTGGCATATATTTGATTTTTGGTTTAATAATTAGATTAGATTTACCCATGCTCCATTTTCATATCCTTGAAACTTGTTTAACTCACTATTGTAAATTATCATTCCGTTTGCTGCCGTAAGTGCATCCCTCTGTGCTGTAGTTAATCTTCCAAGTAATACTGATGATGAAAATTTAGACGCACCAGTAACTTGCAATATTTCACCTTGTGCACTCGGTGAATTACTACCAAGTAAAGTAGGTCCTAAGAAATAATTGTTAGCCGTTCCATTAAAGTATGCGTTCCACTTGTTCGTTCCGGCAGATACACTACTTTGGAAACCTATATTGAAACCGCCTGAAGTTAAATCTTGGCAATAAAATCCTCTCAAATTACTAATTGTTGCTCCACCTGCTACACTTGTTCCCCATGCAAGATATAAATTAAGATTAGCAATAGTACCTGTATAGTTGGTAGCATGGAAATCTACCCTGCTGGTAAATCCATTATAAGCCGTAACACCAAACGTAGAAGCTTGGAAAGTCATGTAATTCATAATGCTGTCAATAGTACCGACAGCTGCAGAAGGAGAAAGCGTTACTTGTGTATTTATCATTTGGGAATTACCTGCCGGAGTCGCTTGAGTTCCGATTATATTTATCTTACTATTTGCATTAGAACCGTTAATGATTAACCTTGAACCAGCTAAAGTCATATTACCTGTAAAGTTGCTCGTTCCTGTAACTTGCAGTTTTTCAGTACCTGCTGTTTCTGTTGTTGAACCTATTAATAAATTACCAGTAAGATGATTAAGTGCAGTTCCTGCCATATAAAGATTCCAACGATTTGCTGATGCTGATAAATCACCTCTAAACGCATAAGCATTTGTAGATAAGGGATTAACAGGTGCTCTAAATCCATACCAACTTCCAACCGTTATGGCTGAAGTATTGAGATTATTATTTGCTGTAAACATAGCCATGTGAGCAATGCTCCCTGTAAATGCTGAGCCTATGTTTATCTGAGCGAAACAACCATGCGCTGTATCAATTGCACATGAAGAGTTATTTATAGAAGTCAATACCTGAAGTCCTGCATACATATTAGCCATAGTTGCCGCTTGAGCATTAAGTTCGCTCTGTATAGTCAATATAGTATGAGAAGCAGTTCCTGTACTTACATTTGTACCTTGAAGTGTCAACGTGCCAAGTCGATTAATTGTAAACTTTGATTGACTGTCTATCTGAAAATCAGCCAACAACCTTGAACCAGTTCCCTCTGTTGTTCTGATTGCATTTACTTTTAATGCTGCCCATCCACCTGTTCCTGATTGCGTTGAAGTGACTTCAAATAAAGCCAATGTTTCAACTGAAGAAGAACTTGAAAATGTTTTTTTAACTTGTAACTTTTCGCCTGTACTTACTGTGTTGCCTATAAGAACAGCGTGGTCGGTTGCAGTGATACGCATTACTTCATTGGAAATATCACTTCCACCTGTTTGAAAGATAATAGGAGTAGTACCGCTTATGGCTACTTCCATATTGGTTTGCAAAATAAGACTGCTTGTTCCACCACTTGTATATAAACGTGCTGTGTTTGACCAAGGTGTACCTACGCCACTACCATACGAAACACAAACTATTTCCGCACCTTCTGCATTCTTCACATGAAATCGGCTACCAGTCGTAGATGAAGTTGACTGGAAAGTGGCATCAAGCCAACCGTTTACTGTATTGTTAATTTGTCCTGTAAACAGAGAATTACCAGTTACTTGAAATCGCTCTCCTGTATCTGTTTGACTACCTAAAAGTAAATTGTTACTAATATATTTAAAATTAGCATTGCTTATTATTGCACCTGCTCCATCACCGTATGCCACAGAATTAGGAAGTATTGTAGTTCCGCCTCCGCCACCTGCTCCCCAAGTCCATACTCCACCAGTATTAGTAAGTACTCCATTGTTATTTGATGAAGGCATTTGGTAATTAAATCCTCTTAACTTAATATTTATCACTTCATCTGGTAAAGCAAATTGGAAAGACATATTTGCTGAAGCGTCTCTTCCAAGCATTATACTACTATCAATTTGAATATCTTTATCAGGATTCATAGCACCTGCACCAATAGCTGTATTATTAACTCCAGTTGTGATATTACCAAGCGCATTAGTACCAACAGCGGTATTAAAATTTCCAGTTGTAATTTGCACTAAAGCAGAACCGCCAATAGCTATATTACCATGCCCTGCTGTTAAGTCATACCCTGCTCCATAACCTAAAAACGTATTGTTATTATTTGCATTGGTTTGTAAAAGTCCAGCTCTAACATTATTAACCCTAAATTCTAAATTTATATCATCAGTAGTACCAATAAAATTATCAACAGGGTTAGTTCCTGCATTACCAGTCAAGTTCCAACCTGCTCCACCGCCTCCACCTACCGTTCTAAAGGTTGTGCCATCATTATCGACTTGTTTTAATTGACCTGCAACCCAAAAGTATTTATTAGGTCTAAATTCAGGCGGTATAGCAGCAATAACTTCCGCCTCATTTGCATAATCTACAAATGTTGCACCTGATAGCTTACGTTCACCTGCTTGAACTGGTTTCGGATGCGACTCATAACGGTTGTCGCTTCTAATCATGCTCATACTTTAAAGTATTTAATTGTAGGTAATGTACCATTAAAAAATGTCTTATATCTTGTAATGTAAAGAACATAAGTGTTTCCGCCAAACGTAACTGTTCTTGCTTCGAACAAATCTGTTACTGCTCCAATTTTTCCTGAATTGTTTGTGTCTACCATATCAGTCCAATTTGTTTTCAATTCTCCAGCCCAATGAGCCATCCAAAAATAAATTGGTGCAGGTTGATTAGTGTATTGAATAACTATATCTTGCTTGAAATTGTCCGTAATGAAATCAACGAATGTAGGTGTACTTGAAGCATTTGTAGTAACTCCATAATAAATCTTTTTGCTTTCCTCGCTAACTCCAGGAAATGGTTTGAACTCGGTAAACGCATATCCGCTCGGATTTTCTTTTTGAGCAAAGTCGATTGAATAGTAATACATTGGATAACCTGCAAGTCGGTCAACAGGTTCAATTCTTGCATCTTTGGCAATGACATAACTAACTCCTTGAATATACAAATCGTCTAATAATATTGTCAAACAAATCTTATTGTACAGCCAATCTGGGATACCAGTTCCATTGCCAAATAAGACAGTTCTTCGCTTTGTATTAATTGACTTGAGGTTGTCAAAGTTTCCTGTTTCGTCCTCATTGATAAGGAGTTCATTTGTACCAATCCATTTTTCAACGAGACCTTCAATTCTGATTTTACTTCTAAAACCGTTTGAGAACACAGTACCAACTTTGTTTTTAGGACTTCCTGCATCAATGAGTATTGTGCCATAATGTTTTACTTTTATTGAAACAAGTTCAGATATTGCTCCAACCATATCATCAGCAAACAACATAAAATAGAAGTCACCTTCACCCAAAACTGAAAGGTCAACAACTACTTGTTTTAATTGCTCTGGAGCATATATTGGTGCAGGTGATACATCTACATAAATATATGAATCTACGAATTTGCCACAACCATCGTACACACCTAAACTTATTACTTTAGGTGTTTCAAAATTAGCAATAATTTGGTCTACGAGAATATCCGTCGTTTGGAGCTTTTGAATATAATCTGGTTGTGTCGACCATCTTTCGTTCCTATTCTCAAACCAATCATCGTGTAATTCTGCCCATTCCGACTCGTGGTCGTAACGTACCATGTGGAGCGTGTTATAGTCACTCCTGTAAACTGAGTCTGCCATATTAATAAAGATTGTTCCAGAATTTGATAAATTCATTATGTTAGATAATGGAGTTACTGTTGACACGAGTAAGCTCCATCGCTCGACATTATTAGATACATCCTCGACAGACATTTTACCTATCGGCAAACAATGTATCTCAATTCCCTGATACGTAAACTTCACTAATCCACCTGAAGCGAAGTGTTTAACTTGTTCCACAAAAAAGAAAGGTGTTTCAACCGTACAACTAAAGATATATGGATAAAACAATGAGGTATCAGGATAGTCAGATAACCGAACATCTGTATTTTCTTTTGTGGTAACTCCAGCAAGCGTCGTTGAAAACGTTCCGTTCTTATCTGCCGTTTCAAACTTTAAAACTGTATCTGGTTGTTGATAAAATATAGATTTCCAATAATCCATTCTGCTTAACAAATTATGTTTCGGAGTTAGTTCTGTATTAAATACAGAATAACCACCTGTCACAACAAGTCCAGTTTCCATTGTCCAATTGTTCTGATAGTATGTCTTATCGTTGTCGTAATTGTTCTCGCTGAAACCAATAATGAATAACTTTTCATTAGGTAACATTGATATAGTTACATCGAAAGGTATATCATACCGAACAAGAGCATTGTACAAAGTCATAGGTACAATCTCATATATAGTTCCATTGTTCTTTTGAAAATACCATTTGAATGTTTCTGCAAATCCAAACATTACAGAAATCGTTCCTCTAATTCTGAATACGTTAGTTCCAGATTCATTTCTTAATATCCACCTGTCGTCATTGGTTGCTAAATCAAAACCAACTAAATCTTGATAAGGTGAATTACCGGAAGTGTATCCAGATACTATGCCTGAATTACTTACAAAACTAACTCCCAATGTAGTTTCTCCATCAGGCGGAATGTTTGCTGCATTGTGACTGTAGGTTATGGTGTTTAAGGTATTTAATCCCTTGTCAATGATAACTCCTTGAATATCGTCGTAAGCCGGTCTGTTGAGTTTAAATCCAACTATTTTAACTGCAACATTTCTTATTTCTAATGAAGTCGATATAATGTGGTTTCCATTAGGGATAGGTGTTAGTGTATCTCCTGAAGGTTTAGTCAACGGCACAACTTGAAATGCCCAACTGCCATTAGCATCAGCAGTTGCACTTCCTATTTCTGTTTCCCAATAGTCAAGATAAATATGCACAATTGTAGTAGGTAACGCAACACCTCTTATTAATGGTGTATTGTCTTGTATCGGCATAAATCCAGTCCAATAACCAACCGAAGTAATAAGGGGAATATCAACATGAGAATTAACGGTAAACGAAATAGAATAAGCACCTATTGACATGGTATTTATCCCATTAGGCAAAGGTACTTTAAAACTAAATCTACAATTACCATCTCCTGTGATATCCCCTTGATTTACTCCATTTATCACCAGTGTTTCAGTTGTTCCAGCTTTGATGAAACCCATAACTAAAGGCATATTGTCATAAAGAAAATCTCCATCGTGTACATTCTCGAAAGACGGAGATACAGGCCTGTCCATAATAGTAACAGTCCTCGCCGAAATGACTCCGGTTAAATCAGTAAATGTTAACTCAATTGTGTGAACACCTGTGCTAACATCAGCTACATATGCAGATAAAGGTGTTTGAATAGTATAACCAAATTCTCCTGTTGGGTTTGCACTACTTGTTCCATCAAGAACTCCATCCACATAAATAAAAAAATTCATACTCGGTTGACATACACCTCGAATAATCGGTGTATCATTATCTATAATATCGTTGTCATAAGGAAAATATATTATAGGAGATAACGGTTCACTATTAACCTCCAGATTTAAAAAGTTGTTTATATGAGTATCTATTGCAACCTTTTCATCTGTAATATCAACCATGAAAACAGTATCATCTCCAGAATTATCTTTCGTACTTTGTTTCTGGTAATCCAACCTAATAAACTCCATTCCATAGCAATCTTTACGATACGGAGAAACGAGCGATAATTTGTTCTTGACGTTATATTGTACCATCGAGAACGTATTCAAAGCATTGAACTCAAGCCTACCACTTGAACGTCGGTAGTCTTGTTTGTTCATGTTTAATTCTGTTTCATTGCACAAATAGTCATAGGCATCTTCTATTTCAACATCTTTAACTTCACCTATGTCAAACAAATTAGTTGCAGGGTCGTATATAGCTTGAACAGGTTCAATCCACATTACATCCTCATCCAATCTAAACGCTTGCCATTTTTCAACATCATAAGACCTAAACCAATCCCTAAATGAAGTCTTAATAGTCGAATTAGGTGCTTGACGTAACGCATCACCACAAGTAAGGACTTTATTTTTGTTTGTGGAATAGAAATCAGAATTAGTAATGAACTGATTATTTGTTGCTCTCCCAACAACTTCTCTAACAACGTCAAGCGGTCTTCTACAATACACTATTGAAGCATCTGCTTTGGTCATTGCAGATAAAGAAAAATTTGTAACGTTAAAATGCACTCTCATATTCCTTGCTTCGTTATCATACAAAGCCATTTCAAGAAATATAGCTTCTCCACCTGCAACAAAATAATCAAAGTTAAAGTCTATATTATATTGAAAGTTTTCAATTACAGGGTCTGGTGCTCCATTTTTATTGAATATATATTTCTTTTCATCTGGAGTAAACCATGACTCACTGCTTTTCACAAATGCAATTTCAAGTCCACCTGCAGGAGGGTCGTCTGTTAATACCATGAATGAAACTCTACCTTGAATATTGACAACTGTATTTCTTATCGACCTATAAATATAGTTAGGGTCTGCTGGATTGTCTATTAAACCTGATGAATTGTTTATTTTAATTGTACTCAAAGGTGGTGGTGCTTGAGAAATAACTCCTGCACTATCTCCGTCAATGTTTATTATTACGACAGGTACAGTAAAATAAGGGTCTGCTGGAAATCCGGCATTAGCACCTATTGGTGCAACCATATCTATAAATTGATAAGTCCATTTAGCCTTGAGAGTTATACCATCAAACACAACAGGTATAGTTAATGGATTAGCAGGGTTGCAATCAATAGCATATTTAACATCGTCATTTTGAGAAAGTATTCCCCATGCAGTAGTATCTATACAAGGAACAGAATAACCAACAACAGTATCTTTTGTTTGAGATAAATCCAATCTTCCTTCATAGTAAGCATCAAACAAACCATTGTAAGGATTAAAACGTTCAACTGAAAAATAAACTTCTTCAGCATACCCACGTCCCTCATATTTAATTGCTCTTAGTATATCTGAACCATCACCTACAAATATAAAATTCATTAATAAAGCACGAACTCCAGAAAAGTAATTTTTATTCGTTCCGAAAGATAGTTGCATTTCTTTCAGATTAGAAGGGTTGATATCTAATGGAGTTTTTGTTACACCTTTAGTTACAACAACCCTTCCGAGATTATTATACGTTGAAGTAAAATATTCTCCAGTCTTATTATACAAATAACAATACCACTCTTGTTGATTAGTCCTATCCACTTAGTTTGATTTTACCACAAAAAGAAAAATGTTTGTTAAATTTATTCTAAACCGTGAAGTATCCTGTTTTGATATAGTTTTGAGCCCAAGTCAACATTGATTTTAGGTTTGAAAACATTCTTGATTTCTCTTTTGGATTTTGCAATTGCCTTACCAAGATAAAGTGTTTGCGCCCAAGACGAATCTTGCTTTTCCGGTATGACAGGTATCTTATACAATGGTATAAGTTCCGTTCCAGCAGATAAATGTTTTATCGTAGGTTTGTCTGCAATGTACGCAGCACGTCTTGGCTCTTTAACCAATTCAGCACCTGCTTCACCAAACAATGCAAGACCATCTGATTTGTGAATACCACCTTCAGCATAAGCCGGTATTTTAGTTGCCAATGCAGTAGCAAGTTGAGCAGCACCGAGCGCACCTATGGATATTGCTAACGGAATACCAAGACCACCTTCTATTTTTAATGCGTTGACTATTGCAACAGTAGTTCCTAAGATGATTTCTGATATAGCAACTTCTTTGTTAAACACTGCTTGGTCGTGTTTTATTTTTCTTTCTTGGCGAGCAAATTCTTCATCCCTTGCAGCTTTCTGAGCTTGCAATTGAACTTCGTAGGCGTTCTTCTCTTTTTCTGACAAGGTAGAACGTTGAAGTGCCTCAATCTCGGCATCGGCAGTTTTGTCATATTCTTCTTGTAATTTTTGAAGTTGTTCAATACGAGATTCAAATGCAGCATTTCCGATTGTCTGAATTAGATTAAACATTTCTTTCTCAAATGCTTCCCAATTAGCTTCAATTTGTTTTTGAGCTTCTTCATCAGCTTTTATACGTTTGACAACTGAATCTTGTGCAGTTTTCAATCTATGTTTAGCTGCTTGGTCATTAGTATCGTCAATCTGTTTTTGCATCTTATCATATTCATCTTTAAAACCTTTAGCCAAACCACGAGCTGTATCACCGCCACCAGATGCTATTGAATAAATTGCAGTTTGAAGTTTTGCCTTAACATCATTTTGCAATCCTGTTAATCTTTTAATCTCTTTTTGGTCGTCAACTTCTTGAGCTTTATCTATTTTAATACGAGAGTTGAATTCAAGTTCTTCAACTTTCTTTCTGTATTCCTTATACGATATTTCTTTTTTGTTGAATGATTCTGTTAAAATAGTAAGCTCTTTTGTTGCTACATCTTGTGCAGCAGAAACATTTTTATCAGATTGAAGTTTGAGTTGTTTATATTGTATATCAAACCATGAAGTTGCAATATCATAAGATTGTTTGTAAAGGTCATTTTGAATATCAGCAATTTTAGCATTTTTCTTTGATTCTAGTTCAGCTAATGCTTCTTTAAGAAAGTCTGGTGCAACGGTCTTTTTTGCTTTTGCAACATCTGCATTATATTGAGTTATTGCCGCATCCTCTCTATCTTGATTGTATTTTGCATAAGCAGATATACGAGTATCAAAAGTATTTTGCTCATTTTCCATTACTTTTTTATCTGTAATTTGATGAATACGTATTTGTTCTTGTGCAGCTAATAATTGATATTCTGAATGTTTAAGATAAGAAGTTAATACTATCTTATTTACATCTTCAGCCAAATCATTTTCTATCTTTACAACTGCAACGGCATAATCTTTACGTGCCTGAAGTATTTCAGTTTCAGTTGCATTTGCATTAGATAAAACAGAAGTTCTTTTAGCTAAAGCTATATCAGCTTCTGCTTTTGATATTGCTCTTGTTGCAGCAATCCTTTGCTCTTCAGTAGACAACACATCATTTAATATCTTTTTATTATTATCTTTAATAATATTCAACCTTGCTTCTTCATTTATCAATGTTTGCTTTATTGCTTCTGTTGAAAAATATTTAGCTCGTTTTGCTCTTTCTTCATCCATTGCAGCTCCTGCATCTGTTTGCCCTTGAAGTGCATCGGTAATTGTACCCAATCTATCTTTTGCAGCATCAGTTTTACTATCAAGTAATTTCAACTCTTCATCAAGTCTTTCTCTATTTTTTTTCATGCCTGCAACAGCTCCAGATTTTGCTATCGCTTTAGCAACAAATCCCTCGAATGGTAATTTTTCTTCTTGTTTAACTTTTATCTTTTTATCTTGTTCTTCTATTTTATTTACTATTTTTTGTCTTTGCTCTGTAAAAGATTCAAGTTGTGTTACCAATGTAGCCTGTTCGGCAAAAGTAGATTTCGTGTCTGTAACACGATTATCAGCTCCTTCTTTTACAGCCTTGTTATATTTATCAATATCATCAGTTTGCTGTTTGTAATTTTCGCCACCAGCAGCAGCTAATTCTTTTTGTCTTTTAAGATAATCAGCATTATGTTTATCGCTTACCTCTAAAGCATCAGCTTGGTCTACTAATGCTTTATTCATGTTTTTTATACTTTCAGTCATTCTATTTTCATATTCAACAGCATCTTTCAAACTATCTTTGAAAAAACCAAGCTCTTCAACTACTTTCATAATTGCTTCACCTATAAGACCAAATATGCCAGCAATACCAAGTCCAGGAATAATATAAGCTAAATTACGAACAAGACTTAAATTATTAGTTAACATTTTTCCAAGATTCTCCATTGCACCGCCACTTGCACCAGTCTTACCAACTGCAGTATTAATTTTATCTATTGCTGTTGATACACCAGTTAATTCATTTGCAAGCTCATTTCGAGCAGCTTTAGGTGCACCGCTAATAAGAGCATTTTGATATCTTACTCTTAAATCGGCTCTTTGTTGCAAAAGTCTCTTATATAAATCATTTTCTTTAAGCATAGCCCTTCCATTAGCTTCAGCTGTTTGGTTTGCATCTTTAATCTTGTTTTTATTTTCTGTTTTTTCTTCAGCTACTAATTTTTTAAACCCAGACTCGTATTCATTATTAGCCTGAGTTTTTTTCTTTTGGTTTGCCTTTTCTTCTTCAGCTATTAATTTATTAAGTTCTCTTTCGTCTTCGAGAAGTTTCATCCTCTGCTGATACCTTGCGTTATTCTCTTGAGCATTTTTAATCATCTCCTTATTCACTTCTTGCAATTCAACCTTTGTAGCAACAGCGGCTTTAGCAACATCGCTTTCTGATGCAGCAATTTTAGCATTATTAGAAGCCACTTGAGCAGCCAAGTCGTTATGAGTCTTCATTGCAAGACCCAAATCTGTCATTTTTACCGTAAGTCCTTCTACTGCAACTTGTTGAGCTTTAGTTGCTGTAATGAGTTCTGATAACCCAGAAACATTTATAGGCGAAATTTTCATTCCGTCATACTTCTTGAGTTCATTATATAACCCTACGACTATCGCTTCTACCTGTGCTGCCTGTTCAGTAAGCTCTGGAATATTAAATCCTACTGAGAGCAAGTTTTGCTGACTCATCTTGTAATTGTTTAATTATGAGTGCTAATTCTTCAATGGTCGTTTTATCTCTATCAATATGAAAACCCTGCTTATTAAACGAATTGAGCATCTTTATAAATTCATGCCTTGTTTGTGTTTCTGTTTTTACTTCTTCTTTTTTTACTTCTTTCAATTTACCAAATTCAAATTCTTGATTTTTTAAATCCAATTCTTTTGCTCGTACCATACCAGAAACTCTTTTCAATTGACTCATGAATTTTTTCTCACTTCCATCCCATGTTATCTTGAAACCGTTCTTTTCAAACAAATCTAATCCATCTAAAAAAGGTTTATGAAATTCTTCAACATACATAGTTTGCATTGCAACTAAACATTTGAGAGTATATATAGTGTTTTTCAAATAGTTAATATATGTAAACAATTCAAACTCTTTAGAACTGTATAATCCAGCCAAATCTATATATTCAGAGTACGCTTCATCAAAATCTTCTTTTGAAAGTTCGGAATAGTCTTTACCAAACCACGCTCTCATAAAAGAATTTATAGTAATGTTTTCTACTTTCATTCGTAGAACAATTGATTTATTACTTGTTGAATATCTGGAGCAATTTCATTTTGATATAAATATTGCTCAGATTCATAGCTTAAATTTATTATAGCATCGCCACTTCTTTCTTTAATTAGCCAAATTAAAGTATTATTACTTTTAACTTCGAAATCATCATCTCCATTAAATTGCACATAAAGAGAATTGTAAAACTGTCCACTCATATAGTTTGTGATATGGTCTGTAATAGAACCAATACCTTGACCAAACACATCTTTTCTCCATAAAGTATATCGAGCATAATTATATGTCTTTTGTCCACGCCTCGTTAAATATACTCGTTCATCGTTTCCATCAAAACCTTTTGCAAGTTGAGATTGCACCATTTTAACAATCTCTTTTTCCTCTAACTTCAACTCAACCTCTACAACCTCTGGTATTTGAGGTGTGAAATTCATTAATTTCTTTATCAATTTTTCAAGACCGAACAACATATCTTAAAATTTAAAAAAGAGCGCACCGCATTTAAGATGCGCTCCCCAAAAATCAAAAATGGACAAATGCAAAGAATCAAGGCGTTGTTACTGTAACTGGAGAAATAGCAATTCCGTAAATATCATCAGCAGCCATATCTGCAGGTGTTGCACCAGATACCGTATATGCAGTTGCAGCAGTAAACGCACCAGCAAGTTCAATGGTAGTTCCAAGAACAGCAGCAGTTACAGGAACATCTGCACCAGTCGCAGCATTAATAACTGTAAAACCATCTGCCATTGCAACTAAATCAGCACCAAACTCAGCAGTTGCATCATCTCCGCAACAAGCATCTACTAAACCGACAATCAATTCGGATGTAGTATGAGGTCCAACATCAGTAAGTTCAAGGTCAATCAAACCTGTCAAGTCGAGCAACGGTTTAGCATCTTGCAAAAGAACCGCATTATCTACAAAATAATCAGGCATGTAACCTAATTGGAAATAAGACTTAGCTGGATTTTTCAAATCTGCCATGTCAATAGCTGGAGCAAACAAAGACGCTTTAAGACCGCCAAAAGTTCCGTCATGGTTGTCTTTGCATACAAGGTTTCCCTTAATGTCAACTTCCAATACTCTCATATCTGCATTATTGAAACTCTTTAAAACTTTGGCAAAACAAAGTCCACCATCAGTAGTAGAGAATAACTTTGCGTATTGAGAATAACTAACGAAAATAATAGTACCATCGTCAAGCGTAACAGTGTTATCTGTTCCCTTTGTATTAACCAATCCGTTTATAGGAATCTGGTTTCCGAACAAAGGGTAAATCTTATCGGGGGCATCTGCATGTACCCAATCTGTAAAAGCGGAAAGTATATCTGGATTATTTAAGTCGGCAAGCGTAAACTTGAACTTCTTATCCACGATAAACAACATTGCTGTTGCCGCAGGAAACAGATTAGAACCAGTGCCTGTGTTTTTAAGTTGTGAGCTTGTTTTACAAGCTCTTATTACAGCACTCATATCTAACAATATTTTGTTGAGTTAATTAAAAATTGTACGTTATCTAAGTTAATGCAATCCACGAAGTCGTTCATACCAGATATAGGAACTGTACCAAGAACATCTACCTTAGTGTGAATAATTGTATTCGGGTCTTTAGAACTCATGTGGTCGTCCTTTGCAAAATTTCTAAGAAAGCTTTCGTAAACAGGATATAGTATTGTCTTGAAAACGTTTTGATAACGAGCCATAGGTTCATTGTCAGGATTAGTCAGCGCAGCAATCGTAATTCTACGAATATTGCAATCTGCATAAAGACCTGTTACGCCACGCCTCTCAACAAACGGCATGTACAAAGCAATGAGTACATACTTGCTGCCTTTCAGCGTTACGCTATTGTCTTTATCTTTCAAGTTTTGAAGGATATTGATAGCATCTCCATAAGCATAATTTATTTCAATACCAAGTTCAAGTGCCGTATTTGCAACGATACTCCCTATAATATCTACTACGAAAACGCTATCTTCTTTCTTAGCCATCTTTTTTGTTTTTCCACAAAAAGAAAAATGATTATCCGATTACAAGTCAAAGTCGTTCACAGGTCGCAGCATCCATAAGTCTACTGGACTCCATTCAGGGTAAATGTCCAAATTGTTCTCCATATAGATTACAAACTCTCCCATTTGTGCAGAACAAGTGTTCCACGCTTCCATGTACTTCATATAAATAGGCATGATTTCAGCAGAGTCACCCTTTGGTCTCACTGTTCCAATTCCACTATTCCAAATTTGTTTATCTTTAATCCAATAGCAATAAACGTAGTAAGCAATAAGACTTCCTTTTACAGTATCTGAAATATTGTAAACGAGTCCTTGCCACTCGCCTATGCCATCAATCAAATCAACAAATCTTTGAGTAGTGTCATCTTCATCAAAGCTCGTCCAAAGTTCATAACCGAGCATCTGTTTTAACAGTTGTTTCTCGTGCTTGGCTATGAATAAATTCAAGCTTTCTTCTATTTCCGGTTTGGAAGTATTTGGGATATTTATATCTCCAACGAAGAACGAAACGTCAATTAGATTAGGCATTGCATTTAACTTTAAAGGTTAGCTTTCATCAGAACCATCTTCATCTGGCTCTTCGTAATCATCAGGTGTTTCTTGTGTCATTAAACCTTTCTCAATAAGCCTTTTTGCAGCATCTGGGTGCATCCTTACCGCTAAGCCTTGCTTGTGATAAATGTTCTTTTCAGTAGGGAACACTCTGATGAAATTTTCACTGTAGTTGTCTAAAGTGACTACCTTTTCCTTTGCCATTATATTAAAATTAAGAGTTTAAAAAATTGGTTTAGATTTAGCTTTCCATATTACGATTAAGGAGTTGCAGTTATTGCTGCAAGTACATTGGCAAAGCTATCATAAATGAAAGCGCCAGTGTACTGAGTATTAAAGAACTGATGAATTGCCATTTCACCAAGATACGTAATCAGGTTCTTGGTAAAGTCATCATTTTCCCAACCAAATGTGAGAATAAGTCCTTTGTAAATAAGAACCCTGTAATACTGCATAAATCCTGCTTGGAAGAAACCTACAGGGATACCTGGCTCTTCTACAACAGCAGCACCTGCAATTGTTCTTCCATCAGAAGTCACGAATGGAGGAAGCATGTAGTTACCACTGGTAGTAGCTTTGGTCAAATCCATGTTTGCGCTATCTACAGGATTAATGAATATAGTTATCGGGCCAGTGAGATTACCACTCCTTAACTGTGCAACGGCAGCCCTAAGAGCGTCCATGTAGTTAGGATTGGTAGTTTCAACACCAACCAAAGTGTAAGCAACAGACAAATTCCTGATACCAGTAGGCACTGTTGCAGAACCTGCACCTGCCAATAATGCGCTATTCAATGCAATAAGAATCTGATATCGAAGTTCATCTTTAATCAAAGTTTCCATACCCTTAACGTCCCAAAGAAGTTCCTGTGCAACCTTATCGGTAGCGGCAATCTTCTTGTAGTTGGATATGGCAGTTGTTAACTGAAAAGAAATTGCAGGTTTCAAAACTCCAGGCCCTACAAAACCGGCAGCTCCCTGAGGATTGGTTTTATTTACCCAAGCGTAAACAGGAGAATCAGTTGCGCCTTTGGTTACGTAATCCCAAAAAGTAGGCTGAACCCTTACCACATCATGCACTCCTGGCTCGTAAAAAGGCACTGGTAAACCAGTTCCAACATACGTATTAGAAGGCAGCATTGGGCTCGTTGCAACACGAGTATTAAGTTCCAATGGTTCTAAAGCCATTTTCTTTTTGTTGCGTATGCCTTCAAGAGCAGTTTTATTGGTTTCAACCCAAGCTTCAATCTGTCCACGCAAAGTAAGCTGTTTGTCACCTGCTTTATTTGCACGAGTTTCAAATTCAAGCATTTGTTCATCAAGTTTAGAAAAACGAGCAAGAACTCCAGTTTTTTCATCACACAGGGAACGAACAGCTTCAAGAGGAAGTGTTTTCCAAGCTTCGCTCATTTGTTCAAACTGTTTGTAATTAGCATCACTTTTAATTTCCTCCTTTGCAGCCTGACGAACTTCTTTCAAAAGTTGCTTCTTCGCTTCTTCATCTTCGTCACTTCCAGAACCGCCGCCTTCTCTGTGATGAGCCATCCGAAAAGCTGTATGCCTCTTGGTTGGAAAGAATGAGGAATTATCATGCCCACTTGTTAAGTGGAAGAATTTTCTTTTCATTTTTTAAAATTTTTTAATAAGTAATTATAATCAATTACAGTAGTCGGCTTCTTTCCGCCAAGTGCTCTCTCACGTGGAGTTTGCGGCTCGGTTTCCAAAAGTGTTTTGTGTCTTCTAAACAATGTTCGTGCTTCAAGTTGGTCTTTGCGAGGAAGGCATTTAATAAATGCTTCAATCTCGTCATTCAACTCTTCAACCGCTTCATCTTTGTCCTGTTTATTGCGCAGCGCATAGGTAAAAGGGTCTGCTGCAAGTGAAACAGGACTTATTTCAAACAAACTCATCTCCAATACGATAAGGCTTTCAGTAGCCTCATCATATTCTAATTTATCCCAAACGTAGTTAAAACCAATAGAAAAATTATCTACTGTTTTGTTACGCAGGTGAATAAGAGTTCTATCAGCATAGTCTACTTCATCAAAAGGATTAGTTCTGAAACGTAATCCAACTTCATCTTGCTCTAATGTTTCAAACAAGGCAAGAGGCTCTCTTCCATTATGAAAATTAAGCATCTTAATAGGCATTTTTGCATTGGCTTGAGGTCCACGCTCGTTTATACTTTTAGATGCACATCCTTTTACGAATTGCTCTCCGTAATCATTACGAGTATTCCATGTAACTCCATAGCCGGCCACAATACGATTCTCAAAATCGCTCGCCATACCTTCAGCGAGTCTACCGCCTTCGTTAACTGATACATTAGAATACTGAATTGGAGCTGCACGCTTCTTCAGTTCTGCAATCTTTGGATGAAGTAGTTTCATTTTCTGAGTTTTACCACAAAAGAAAAATGTTGTTAAACTGGTTCGTCTGGATATACCTCTTTATACGCTTCTTGTATATCGGTTAAATACTGGTCTGCAAGTTCAACCATGCCTTTTGCGTATTCATGGCTTTCTTCCTTAATCTCTTCTACTGCATCAGCTACTTCGTCTTCATCATCTGGTTTTTGTTCAATATCTGTTGCAGCAGATTCAAGTTGTGCAATGTAATCTTCTGTAGTTGCCCTTGCACTGATTCTAAATGCGTCACTTAATGCGAGTAGCTTTTGCGTGAAAAGCTTTGCTTGTTCAATAGCCATTTTATTTGATTTTAGAGGTTACTGTTGATTTGCCGGAGCTTGTTCCGGTTCAGGATTTAAAGGAGGCGTAGGAGGAGGAACAGGCATAGAATAATATTCATCTCCACCTTCAACTGTATCTAATTCCAGTGCCTGAAGATATTGATTCTTTGTAATGATACCAGTCTTATATTGAATATCAAGAGCTTCTGTACGATACTTTAAACCTTGTCCATTCGCTAACACAGCATCTTGCAACACAGGTATATCACCGAAGTAACAAGTCACATTAGTTTCGAAATAAGTAGTATACTTGAGCATATCCCGATTATTTTCAGGAATAGACACATTATTAAGTAACCAACGTTCTGAAGAAGTTCTATTTTCATACGTAGCATTTTTACCAGACATTAACTCGGCAGGGTAGCCGTATCTATCGCATATAGAATCTATACCCTGCCTAATTGTTGCTTTGGTATCTAACTCCTGTACATTATAACTCATAGGATTCCATTTCAAGCCGTGCCGAGTAACTACGTATTGGAATTGAGACCAAGATAGTCCGTAATTACTCAAATCGGTTTGAACTTCCAATTTTTCTTTTGGGGATAAAGGTACATATCCAGCAACAGGGTCTTTGGATGAGTCTTGGCTGATAAATCCAAGCGGACCTTTCTTACGAAGCAGCACATTATCTGCTTCCATTGCTGCCATAATATTAGATATTGCCCACTCGAGTCCTGCAATCTTAGAAAGTGGTAAACCAAAACACGAAGTTGCGCTCATATACCCATCTCTTACTAACATGATTTTTTTGGCAGGTATATTAAAAGTAAGTCCTTGTTGGTCGTCATACTCCCATTCTGAAATAGGATTAGGGGACTTTATTAAACTAAACTTTTCGTTTTCAACGGGAGTTAAAAAGAGAGGGTTTAGGTTCCAGAAATAAGAGGATGATTTATCTGGCTCGGACGGAAACTCCATTATGTAGACAGGACAGTAACCGTAGACTTTTTTATAAATCATTTGCTGACCTCTAAACTCGTACCAATCCTGCATAGGATTGGGGTTCTGCATTCTTCTTTTTACAGCTTTACCGTAACGAGTAGTATCGTAATCTTTGTTGTCATCAAGTACCTCGATGTATCCATTAAGGTCGGCATTGGCTTGGCGGTCAATTACAGACGCTAATGGAGAGCAATAGAGGTACGCCCAGTATTGCGCTTGCTTGTTTTGCAAGTTCTGCCACACAGCACTTTGCCCTGTAAGCAAAACATCTCCATCTCCGTTTAAGGGAATGAAGCCGACATTAGTGCTTGGCATTAGATTAGCCATTGAACCAAAGATGTTAGACATAGGGTTTGTCAAGCTAACTAACCCCTCGTACTGATTTCTCATTTATTTGGTTTTTTCCACAAAAGAAAAAATGGTTATGAATTGATTGAGATTGCACAGGAAAAGTATTTCTTTGGCAGCACTGCGATAACTTCTTCTCCTTGCCTTAGTACAACGATGTCTTCGATAGTCATTACCTCGTCACATATACAGAAAAACTTCTCGCCGTACCATGCTTTTCGATAAACGTATAGTTTTCGCTTGGGTTTTTCTTCTTCCTTCATAACTCGGTTATGATTTTAAAGAACTCTTCGTAACTGTATTCTTTATCCTTTACGATAACGCATTTTCGAGGGATTTCCTGAAATCCAAGAAAGCACTTGTATGGACTATCAGGAAGCCTTACTACAAAAAGAAAATAGTGTTCAATTTCACCTTTCATTATTAGTTCGTCGGTATGTGCCATAATAGGTTGAATATGTAGATGATTGCAATAACAAAAGCAATGACTCCAAGTATCTTTTTGAATTCAGGCCCAACTACATTGTTAGGCAAATACCTGATTGCTGCAATAACTAATGCAAGTATAACAATAACGATAGCGAGGTGTAATAGTATGTGTGCCATCTTAGCGAAGTTTTATTCCACAAAAGAAAAAATGGTTGGGCAGCCGGCTTATCTGATTCGACTAAGGGAATGTTTTCATTCTTTCCGCTTTCGTTTTGTGGCTTCCAGAATCCTTTCGTCAACTGCGATAGAAGTGCGAATACGCACCGTATCTAATCGCATCCAGTAAGTGGTTATGTCCATCTAACGGTTTGTTAGTAGGATTACCCAACTCATCAACAGTCCAAATATACTTTTCGGTTTCATCCTTAATGTGTCGTCCCATATAGTAGATGTTATATTCTTTTAGCTTTTCAATCCCTGCGTTCAACGAGCCTCCCCCTTTCTTTGCAGCAATCGCTCGAATGTCCAATTGCTTCATCTGTTTAATCATGTGCGGGTCGTGTTCGCAGTAAACTACACTGTTGTCGGTATATCCATGAGCAACCAATACTTCCTGAATACGTTTCGCAGTCATTGCGCCAGTCTTGTACGCTAACTCCTCGACGTATAGCGAATCCCTTTTCCTTTCCATCTTCACCATTGCGGTAGGGTCATTCGTATAACCAAAATCAATAGCAAAGAACGGTTCTTCCCAATCCACAGAGTCAATCATCTCCCAATCAGGAAAGATTAAGCCCTTAACATTGCCGGTAACTCCTCTTGCATACACCTTCCAAAGTTCGGCATCCTTAATACCCTCGATTTCCTGATGTTGCCGCAAAGAAAGAAAAGGGTTGTGTACATGCCAACTTCTAAAGAACACAGTGCCAGGTTCGTCCTTCACTTTTTCATGAGCCCAAAACTTAACAGTGGGGTTGTAGTCAATAATGCTCAATTCACTTCGGGAGTCTAACTGCCACCAAGTCATGTAATCAAACGTATTCGCCTCGTTCACGAACAGGATATCACGTTTCGGGCCTCGAGCATCAAATTCAGTTTCATACGTTTTAAACTCCATTACGCTACCGCTATTCCATAAGGTAACGTGGTCGCTTTTCCGGTGCTGCTTTATCGCAGGAGCAAAAGTCGGCAGAACGTATCTTTCGAAATCTCGCATTGCACCAGCTCGAAGATGCGGAAACGACTTTGAAGTAATGGTAATCGTTTTCTGACTTCTTGCTGCAATAGTTGCCAAAGCTGCAAGAATATTAACCGTCTTTCCGCTGTATTGACCTCCCTGATGAATGATACGTCTTGCTGTAGTTGTAACAGCAAGGGTGTCTTCAAAGATACAGCTCGTTTTCATCGTGTTCGAGATTTATCTCGGACGCTGGTACAATATACGCCGAGTTTATGAAACGACCAAATTTATTTATCCACAGGTTAATAGATTATGGAACGAGGTGTAGGGAGGGGAAAATAGGCATGCCTAAAAAATTTTTTTTTCCTAACTTTTTCTTAACAAAACATTAAGGAAAAATTAACAGGTTTTTACACCTGTTAATTTTCTGTTAAGAAATGTGGTTTAACTATTCGCTAACAATTTGATAACTGTTATCCGCCTGTTTTTTGAACTTGTGGTCAGAAATTACCGTGCGTGCAGTTCCGTTAAGTTTTTGTGAATTTCCTTCAGTTGGGTATTTTTCCAACAACTGGTCGTAGGTCATACCTGCTACCAGGTCATCCCAAATTTCTGCACGTTTTGAGCCCGCTTTTTCTGGGTTGCCATTTAACGAAACCTTAACTTCGCCGTTTGACTTTGGCACGCTTTTTGACAGGTCTTTTCCAGTTTGGCCAGCTTTTGCGAAAACAACTGGTTTGCCAAACAATGTGTTAAAACTGGATTTTAACGAATCCTTAACATCCTTTGATGCCTCGACCAATTTGTCAATTAACTCAAGATTAACACCGAATTTTTCCGCAATGTCGTAACGTGCCAAGTTGGCAGTGTCATCCGCCTGACGCTGCAATTTTGACAGCTCAACGGTCTTTGCAAATTGTGCCAGTTTGTCACTCGCAATTTTTACTGCTTCTGCCGTTTTGGCAGTCTCTTCTGTCAGTTCGTCGTCGCTCGCCTCGTTTGCCGCACGGTCTGCCTTTTTGGCATCTTTTAACGATTGTTTCAAACCTGCCAAAATGTCCTCATTTTGTTTGTCTTCCAGTTCCCTTGCCGCCAGAATGGCAGTCATAAATTCGGGAACAACTGTTAAAGTTTCGTTAATTACTTGCTCGTTATTTGCCTGAGCTGGGACTGTTAAAGTTTCCATAATTGATTTTTTTAAATTTGAACCACAAAGATAAGGGCTGGTTCATTACCCACCAAATTTCAATTGTTAAATTTTTGTTAATAGATATTTGACGATAAAACTACAAATTCACGTTTCTTTAACATTTCACGATTTTTCCTTTTAGTCATTGAAATGTAATTTTTAACTTTTCTATAGGCAATTGGCAATAACAGAACATATACAAAAATTCCTAATATTGCAATGATAAAAACTTGATACATCTTGATTTTTTTTAATAAGTTAATAATATGTTAAGGTGTTCACCTGGTGACGTTTTAACTTTTTTATTTCAAAGAACTCCGGTAGGCAACCCTACCATACCAACCCCTTAACACCACAAAGATAACACGTAATATGTTAACAAAAACACAAAGGATAGGCTTTAACAAACCTTTAACTTTTGGCCCAAAACCCATATTTATATAATGAAACATGTATCCGCACGAGTATAAGGAATTTCAACGAATAAAAAAATTAAAAAACCCTTAAGAACGAAACGTTAACATTCCTTTAACATTCCCGTCTTTTTGGGCAATTTTTGGAATTTTTGAAACCGTTGTAACTCGCTGATAATCAATACTTTACACATATAAAAAATACCAAATCTCCCCAAATTTGCCCTCAAATGATGTGTCTGGTATGATTGCGCCAGAATGGGGGTTGAATGCCGTAATGGGGCGCAAAACGACCTTTTTGGGGCATGACTAAATAGCCGGTAATTTTGGCAGGATTAAGATTTGATTAAAATTCCAGATTTATTTGGAAGTTACAATACCAAATTTCGGTAGTTAATATTATGTTAAAGTCCAGCCGTCCGGTGACGCAAGCCATTAACAAACCTTTAACATAAATCTTTGTTAAATTCCAGTTTTCTGGTCTATGCCAACTTTCTGGCACGATTTTTGCTGTTAACAAGCTTTAACAAATTCTTAACATTTATTTTTTGGAATTCTCAAAATTTTTTCGTACCTTTGGGTTACCTTCTTGATTTTGGCGTTAACTTTTCCTTAACAATTACAAACTAAATTTTTCAGCATTTTTTAACAGTTTCTTAACTTAAAAAACGATTAAAAAATTCCTACTTAACATAATATCATTTATAGGAAAAATGCCACATTTGCATGTATAACTCATTGAATTTCAATCAGTTACCTACTTAACATAATATATTACATACGGCAGATTAATTATACATTAAAATTTAGATTTTAACTTTTCCTTAACTCCATATTAACAAAAAATTTCGTACCTTTCCTATAAAATCATTTTTTCGACCTTAACTAAAATTTAACAATGCCAAACTGACTTTGGCACGGTTTTTGAGCGAGTTAAATTTTAGTTAATTCCTGCCGTTCCCGTTCTGGGAATTTTTCCCAACTTGGGAATGAGTCCCACTTTAGGAAAACTAACACTTGTTCGTATACGAAATTTTTCTTAGTACGAAGTGTCTCGTACGTGAGAATTCGTTTTCAAGATAATTTTAAAAATAAAAAACTAAAATATTTTCAGATGCTCTGTCAGACTTGCTCTCTGAGGCTTTCCACAAAAAGAAAAATGCCAGAAGGCGATTTCCTAAAAGGCGATTCCTATTTTTCGAACTCCGAGTGCGAGAGCTTTGGAGTCGTGTCGTCCCTTATTACTTCGATATTAATTGTAGCCTGAGCATTGCTACCACTGTCATTGTTATTCAAGTCCAGTTTACGTATAGCCATATTTGCGTTAAATATTCCTACCATGCTGTACTCAAAATTCTGCGCATATATTACTTGCAGTATCTTTTGCGCAACTAAATAGTAGTCCCCTGCATCCCGATTTCTGGCTATATCCTGAATGTACTGAGAGGTAATGCCACAGTGTAAGCACAGCGCCGGCAGGTTGAAAGGACGAGGGAACTGTGTGTCTACTTTCTCCCCAGTCTGCCTGATTACCTCCGTCTTGTATATCGGATTAGCCTCGCACCACATAAAGTAATCTTTAGCGTCATTCCATAAATCCTCTGGCTTGCTGCCGGAAGACTTAGCCTTAACCATCCAGTGATTAATAGTGTTATCCATTAAAGTATATTTTAGCTATTGTAATAAAGTCTTCTAATGTCCTTATAACGTGAAATTTCCAGCCAAGTTCTTTCCCAACATCTGCGAACTCACGCTGCACAGGCGAAAGGCTGCCATGTCCAAACTTGAACTCAATCCAAACGATAGGCTCACACATAAAGAATGAGTCCCACGTCCCTGCGACTATGCCGGTAGCACGATTTTCCGCCCCTATTCTCCTGCCATAATCCCCTTTCAGACCCGTTTCGTTCTTAATTCTGCGAAACCTGCCACGATAGCTCCTCATATTATTCTGAAACCAAATTGTACAGGCTGCCTGCAATTGCAATTCTGTAGTAATCATTTTGTTCTCCATATTACTGAATAATTTTCGGCTCTTGATACCTTGAACCGTCGTTTAGTATTGATTTTCTCCAATTTTTCCACTATAAATAGCATTTCCTCATGTGTTATAGTGTATAATTCTCCAATTTCTGCGAAATAAATTAACTTATTTATGATGATTTGAGGACGTTCTAATTTTAACATATGATGAGTTTTTGCCATATTTTCACGTAACTCATTGATTTTCAATACGTTGCATAATTTACCACAACTTACAGACGTTACAACCGAGAGGGCATTGATAATCAATACGTTGAATGCAACTCATAGAGGTTGCAACGTCAAACACGTTTGTAGGGATATATATATATATATAAATAATGATAATAGATAGTTAAAAAACATATATTAGAATATTATATATGTAGTAAGTCGAGCTATAGTAAAATGAGTCATTTTGTATGGGCTGCCATATACTGATTATTGTTACAACCCATAAGAGTTATATTCAAATCATTGAGTATCAATACGTTATAAATGCTAACCAAAAAATTTCAACCCATAACAAGATAAACCCTCGTCGCAACCCATAACCAATTGATAATCAATACGTTGAATCAAGTTAAGTGAAATGTTAAAATTCATCCAGTGTCCTCACGCTGTATCCTTCAGACCAAAAACCAAAACCTTTCTTTTTTGTGGAGTCGGCTGTCCTAATACTCGCACAACTGCAGGTTTGTGTCCTTTTTTAAAATGCTCTTCAGGCGGATTTTTGAATCTTTCGCTGAATTGACCTCTCCGGATATTCCTGATTTCCTTAAGTGACAATCCCCACCTGAGCATTATCTCATCAAGTGGGGATTCAGAAAAGAGAACGTCGTGTATCAGCGCCGGTGTCTTAATTTTCCTGTCCATAAGTTAAAAATTGAAAGTATTTCCTTTTTGCCAGAACCGACCAAGAACCGAATAGAACTTGGTCGGCGAATCTTGCGAATATCTCGAGCAGTAATGCCCCACTTTTCACAGAGCTCTGCATTATCTAATCTGTAACGAAGAACGTCGTCTACGAGTTCATTCGCCTGCTCTTCAGTAGTTATCTCCTTCCCCATCTGTTAGTATTTTGCGCTTTGATTTCGTCGAGGACTGTTTTGCGAGATTTATACTTATCAGGAAATGCTCGTTTAATGCACTTCTTACAGATACGGTCTTCAGGGTACTCCTTTGCTTCATCCCTGTGAACTAAGACGCTGCGCTCCGTTTCGCACATACAGTAGCTGCCGCCAAGTTGTCCTTTAGGTACTGCAATGTGTATTTTTCCTATTACGGTGAAATTACTATTAAGTGCTCCGTATTGCCTTCGGTCAATTCTGTAAAAGAACATGAAGCTACGCAGCTCCTCTTCTGTGCGCAAACCTAAAAAAGCAGAATCAGACCGGAGAAGACATTTAGTCTTGATTACGCAGTTTAGAGGAAAAAACCTGTTTTCGAGAACCCTTCCGTCCTCCGTGATTAATTTTAACATAAAGATAGCTTTTGATGAGCGGCAAGTCGTTTCCAAGCAGGAAAAACCCTGCGCTCGGGTTAAATGATGTGCGGATTTATCTTTAGTGTTTTCCAAGTAAGCCGTAGCGCATCCACTCGAGCCCGAAAGGGAGAAATGGATTTGCCACAAAAGGAAAAAGCCCAGTGTAATTGTAAGCTTTCGTGTTCCCTGCGTAGAGCATATCTATCGCAGTTTCGAAGTGCATGAGGTAGTGCCACTCCCATCCGAGTAGGTCGGCTCGGTAGGTGCGGTCAAGCCATCTTTTATCAGCAGGCTCATGCCCTACCATTGCAGTAGCTACTCCGATTGTGCCAGAAAAAGTGCCAGAAGGAGAAAGCCAACAGAAGCCGTTAGTGCGCCCCCACTCGATTTTGAATGGGGGACACTCAGCGGCTAACTCGATGCGTGACCAGAGTTCTTGGTGTGTCATTAGGAGATTACGATTTTCTTCTTTAAAAAGAATACGTCCATTTGAGATACCATTACTCCACCATCAGAGTCAAAATCAAGTTCTTCTTCGATAGTGAAACCTGATACATCAAGGTCAAAACTGCCTTCACCTTTAAATTCAGCAGGTACTACTGCAGGTTCATCTTCGTCTTCCTTTTCCCATGTAATGTTCAGCTCGATGCTGTCGATTGCAATAGATGAATACTTGATGCCCCATTCCCTTGCTTCGAAGTCGATACTCCAATTGATTGTGCAGTCGAACTCGGTGTCAATGTTCTCCATTTCCAGCTCATACAAATTAACGTCTACTTCTGTTGTCTTGAAATTCATAACTACCATTTTTGATTTTTGTGGTTAAATATAGAAATACTTCATAAAGATTTTCTGCTGAATATGCGTAACGAGTAGGTAGATGAAGAATTATCTCGTAGCCATCGTACCTGTAGAAGTCGTTCATCTCTAAAAACCGAACAAACCTTCTTTTTCTTCTTGTGGAAATCGGCAGCTTCAAGTACTTATACTCGAAGTTGCCGTCCTGATTTTGATTGTTTCTCATGGTCTACCATTTTTACTTTGATATAAGATAACGATTGCATCTATAAATACATTCATCTTTTTTCGTTCTTTAGTCTTATCGAAATCGTCATCTTGCTCGATTTTATCCTTATTTTGTTCGTACATACTGTACCACTTAATCATAAGGTCATCTATTACTTCAGTAAACATTTTTATAGAGTTTAAAGTTAATAATACGGTTTACATATGCTCGTGTGAGTCTATACTCTTCCGCTAATTCAGCCTGTTTTTTAATTCCGAGTTCAAAAGATAATCTTATTATCTTAATATCATTATCTGTTAAATTGCCTCTTCGCATCCTTCCCTTTTTAACAGCATCTTGAATATTATCATCCTGAGTGCCAGAAATCAAATGCTCTGGATTTATACATTTAGGGTTATCACAAGTATGTCTTATTACAATATTACTTGGAATATCTACACCTTTATTCTTTTCCATTATAAAAACAAGTCTGTGTAAATATACGAGTTTTTTGTTAAAGATTACTTGTTTATAAGAACTTACAATGTAGTTATGTTCAAAGCATCCATTCTCTGTAACACTGTATTTTATTCTTTTCTTTCCGTACTCGAACATAACTTTTGTTTTTTAAGTGATTCGTTAAAAGCTTTAAACTCATTGTCGATTGCGGTCTTTGCCTCTTCGAGTGTATCAAAGAGTCCAATAAAATTTTTAAACTTGCCGCTGCGCTTTTCTATTAAACATCCACTGTACGGAATGTAAGATGCGCTCATTACTTGTTCTAAATCTTGCTTCATTTTGTTATTTGTTTTGTAAAACAAATATAAATAAGATAAATGAGAGTAAAACATAACAAATGTTAAACAAATGTTAATGTTTTCACAGCTCAAACTCGAATGGCTTAGGTATATCTCCAGAGATTGTTAGGTCTGGATTAAGACACGCATCAAAATCATTCTTGAATTTTTCAGCTATTTCCGGCAGGTCGTATCGTTTATACGAGTAATGATTGAGAACAGTTACCCTGCCGCCAACAACGCAGTCAAAACCAGTTTCAGCTCTTACAGCTACCGCAATCGGACAGTTTTTGCAATAAGACTCACCTGCTCGTATCAATGCGAGTGACTCGTTAATTATTCCTTGTGTTACTTGTATTTTCATATTAACTTGCTTTATACATGAACTCTTTCATAAACTGAGGCAGGGGTTGTGAGTTTAGGAACCACTCTTGTAAACCAATCTTGCCTTTGTATTCTAAAACTTTTGGGTTGTTAGCTTTATACGAGGTTGGAAAATAATTTTTAAACGAGTATGCACCCTTCTTTTGCTCTGGATGCCTTTCCAATATCTTTTTTATCACCTCATCCAAAGTCATAAATCGCCTTTCTGTTTTCAGTACTTCGCAAGTTGACTTCATCCAGTAAAACTGCTGACGGTATTTTTTCTTTTGTGGAGAGGCTGTTATCGTTACTTCTTTTACTCCGATGAGTGCAGCAATCGTTTGCTTATTTTCTTGTATCTGCTTCTCCAACGCTTCAACAGTAGATTTCTGTGCATCGTAGTCTTTCTGAAGCTCTCTAAGGATTGGCATACGAGTTGTCAGCTCCTTACCTAATTCTACAATCTCGATTTCCAAAATTGAGATTATCTTTTGCGTTTGTCTTGTTGACAGATTCTGATTCTTTTGCATTGTATGTGTTTTAATTTTTTAAGACTTTCCACAAAGAAAAAACGTCCGTTGGTTCTGGCTCAATCTCCATCTTCTTCATTATGCCTTTGACTACTTCATAGATTTCTCTCATAGGAGCTTCTTTGTTCTTTTGAAATTCTACAAATTCCAGCATTTCGCCTATTTCTTTATGAAAATCAGCTATAATTTTTCTTATAATAGCGTCTTCGATTAAAGTGAATTTAATTGTCTTTCTGTTCATCGCCTTGTTTTTTAAGTTTAAAGATTGCTATTGGCTCAAATCCTTCTTTCTTGTGCCAATCGAGCATACCCTGATTACAATAGACATTGTCTATTACTCGTACGCCTGTATGAGTCCAATTGAATACAAGAAGCACTACTGATTCAGAAGGTTGAAAACCTCTGTTGTCTACTTTAGTTTCCATTGTTTCCAAATTTTACTTGTTCATAATATCCTTGCTTTTCTGCAAGTTCAATAATAGAGTTTGCGATCATGAAAGCGTGAGGGAAA
>Ga0137428_1000109_pt1 | contig 39718 bp, 31 predicted proteins | sample EasRivERMZT718_2_FD_102305 | JGI IMG/M metagenome (GOLD analysis project Ga0137428, IMG submission 102305) | Soil microbial communities from meander-bound floodplain in the East River, Colorado, USA - East River MetaG ERMZT718_2 | ecosystem: Environmental > Terrestrial > Soil > Floodplain ...
CCGCCCGGACCGAGTTCGAGACGGCGCTGACGCTGGAGCGCGCCCGCAGCAGCCTCGCCGCCTACTGCCACCTCTATCTCGGCAGGATCGCCCTCGCGCTTGGCGATGCGGAAGAAGCGCGCGGCGAGTTCGAGTCAGCCCTCGCCATGAAGGTCGGCGGCGACGTCACCAAGCGCGCTACAGAGGCTCTCCGCCGGCTCCCCTCGGCGACGCAATAGCCGGACCTGCATCCACACGGACCGAGGCGAGCGGGAGATCGACGTCAATGGCGTAGCGCGGGGCCTCCTTCTTCCCCGAGCAGGCGGGGGCGGTCACCTGGCGCGCGCGGCCGGCGCGCACACCGTCGATGGTGAGGATGTTCGAACGCCTGTTCCGGGCGATCGTGTAGCACGTTCCCTCGGGGACGACGAGCCGGATTCTGCTGAAGGCCCCGGAGAGATCGACTCCCACCCTCTCTGCGGGCGCGCCGAGGTTCACGATGACGTCGGAGCCCACCGCGTGAAGTGCGACACCACGAATGTCGTACTGCCGCAGGTCGAGGTTCGCCGCGGCGGCGGCGAGATGAGCGTCGATCGCCAGCGGCTGCGGCGCATGGAGTCGCGCTTCCCATCGCTTCGCGCCGAGGCTCAGCGGTGAGAGAAACCTGAACCGTGTGGATCGACCCTGCCGTCCGAGGCGCAGTGCGGGACCGGCGCAGGCGTGCGGCGGCTCGTCCCCCACATAGCGGACGGAGGCCGAGAGCCCCTCCGTCTCATCTCCCCTCCCCGACACGAAGCTCACGCGCCCCGCGTCGAAGTCCAGGTCGAGCCGCGCCTGCGCGCCCTCCCCGGCGGGGCAGGAGATCGCCATCGTCTTCTCGGTTCCGCTCCAGGGAGCTGATGTCCCCGGCTGCCCCAGACCTCCCCACACGACGTAGGCGGTCGCCGCGACCACCATGAGCGGGCCGAGCAGCACCAGCGGGTGCAGCGGCGTTCTGACGAAGGTCCACCGGATGCCCAGCGAGATGAGAAGCAGAGGCCAGAGCCGGAGCAGATCGATCCAGACGCCCCAGGAGAGACGGTCGAGCGTGTTGAGCAGGAGGACCGTGCCGGCGCACACGAACCACGTGCCCGTGGCAATTCTCTTGTAGGTCGCGTTGCGGACCTGCGCGACCCAGGGGTGCATAGCCGGATCGGCCTTCCTGTTGTCGGCCGGTGAGCTCATGGCGATGAGTCAGGCAACCGGCTTGGGCCGCGAGGCGCGCACGAGCATCCACAGCCCGATGGCGATCAACGCCGTGGGCCAGAGATAGCGCCATCGCAGGAACTTGAGGAACCCCCAGTCGAAGAGGTCGAGGTTGCCCATCAGCAGCAGCGCGCCGACGATCACGAGAATGAGCCCACCGATCATGCCGGAATGGGCGCCGGAATGTCCCAGGCTGACCGTCGCGGTCATTCCGCCCATGGCAGCGGACGGTGGCGGCCCAGTTGCACTTCCCGGCGCGCCCATGCCGCTGTCCTGCGGCGACCCGGCGGCGGCTGCCGAGGGTGCCGCGATGGGGCCCTCGGGCATGACGATCATGCAGACGATGTAGCCGACCAGCCCGACGGGGAAGGTCGCCAGCGTGAAGACGACCACCACGAGCCTGACCAGCACCGGATCGACGTTGAAGTATTCCGCGAAGCCGCCGCAGACTCCGGCCCACATCTTCTGCGTTCGCGACCGCATGAGGCGTTTGTCGGGCATGTCATCCCTCCCGCGCGATTGAACGCGCGGCGGTCCCGCCGGGTTTCAGGCGGCGGCCGCGATCAAGCGGCGGCCGCGATCAGGCAGCGGTCGCCGGAAGGTCGGCCAGCACTTGCTGCGGATGCTCCGCGGCCTTGACCGCATCGTAGGCCTTGAGGATCCTGCCGTCGGGGCCGATCAGATAGCTGATGCGGCGCGCGTACTCCGCGTCCGGCGTGTCGCAAGCGCCGTAGGCCAGTCCGATCTCCCGTTTCACGTCGCACAGGAGCGGGAAGGGAAAGCCGAACTTCTCCGCGAAGGCCTTGTTCTCCGCCACCGTATCGAAGCTGACCCCCAGGATCACAACACCCTTCGCGACGAATGCCCCGTAGAGGTCGCGGAACCCGCGCCCTTCGGTCGTTCAGCCGGGGGTGTCCGCCTTCGGATAGAACCAGAGCACGACGTGCTTTCCGCCCAGCCCCGACAACTCAACGGTCTGGCCGGCGTGGTCCTTCACGCTGAACCCCGGCGCTGCATCTCCTGCCTTGAGCATCCTCGGCCTCTTCAGGAACTGGATGATCGATCGTATCCGCACGATGCCGCAGTCTACCACGATGACGGCCAGGATCAGCGTAAATCATTCGTCCTCAATGCGATGCGCGCGCCACGAGCTGGGAGACTCAAGGATTCTTCAACCCCCTCCCCGTAGGTTCACCGCAACGAGGGGAGGAAGCTTTCATGAGCGTACGAGATCATCTCCGGGTCGGAGCACTGGCAGCGGCGGTGCTCCTTTCATGCACTTCCACATGGGCGCTGCGCGGCGGGGATCAGCCACTCCCGGACTTCGACGCCGCCGGCGGGCTGACGTTTACCCAGGCGCCACCGGCGCCATCACCCGCCCGCGACGCGGCCGTGACGCTGCTCGAGAGCGCCCGGGGCATCAGGCTCGAGATCGTCTACAACGCGGTGAGCGGGGCGCCCAGGAGCGTCACCTCCTCGCGGCCGCTGTCGCTCCCCGCCGCAGGCAACGCGGAGGCGATCGCACGCTCGTTTCTTCTGGCACATCGCGCCATCTGGAGCCTCGGCAGCGACGAAGTCGCATCGCTGCGCACGAGCGCCGTGTACACCGACCGGCACAACGGGGTCTCCCACGTCTATTTTGCGCAGGTCGCTCATGGCCTGCCTGTCTTCATGGGCACCGTCGGCGTTCACCTGAACGGGCGAAACCAGGTGATCGGCGTCGGCGGTGGCCTTGTCCCCGGCATCCGGCCGCCAACCGAGGAGGCCCTCTTCTCGGCGGCCGGAGCGCTGGGGGCTGCGGCCGACTCGATCGGTGCGCCACATCCGATCGGGCAGGCGGGTATCGAGGGGCAGGACTCTCTGTTCGAGCCCGGAAGCTTTCTCGATCCGATACGAGTCGGCCGCACACTCTATCCGTACCAGGGGGGATCGAGGCTCGCTTACAGGATGACGCTCCACAAGAACGGGTTGGAGTGGTACGACATCCTGATCGACGCGCGCACGGGAGAGGTGCTGCACCGTCGGAACCTCTACCAGTTCACCAGTCAGGTCGCCCCCTCGGCGCCGGCGGAGACATCGCCCGCAGGACCTCGCGGCGTGCTCCATCCCGAGCATCCTCTCGCGACGGTCCGCGGGACGGGAGACCTCCTGCGCCGCTATCCCTTCACGGTCGATCCCACCGGCCGTCCCCGCGGCGTGGCGAACGCGCCGCTCAACGGGGCGGGCTCGAGCCCCGTGACGCCGCACGGCGGCGACCCGGTCAACGCGACGATCCAGCAGGTCCTGCTGCCGCTGCCGGACGATGTGACGCCGCTGCGCTCCAACGCGCTTCCGCTCTCGACGTCACCGCAGTCGCCGGAAGGATGGTTCATCAGGCAGGGGACCGACCTTCTGACCATCGGCAACAACGTGGATGCCAAGGACGATCAGTCCGGCGACAACGAGGGGAGCATCGGCTTCAGGGGGAACGGCGGCACGTCGGGGAACTTCACGGGCCTGCTCTTCGCGTACAACAACAACTATGGATCCAACGGCCCATACGCCGATGCGGCGGCCCGCAACGCGGGAGCGGCGCCCGATCTCGGTGCCGCGACGCTGAGTCTCTTCTACCTGAGCAACTGGTACCACGACTTTCTCTATCACCTGGGTTTCACGGAGGCGGCCGGCAACTTCCAGGCCGACAACTTCGGCCGCGGGGGGCTGGGCGGCGACTCCCTCTTCGCCGACGCGCAGGATGGCTCGGGGACCGATAACGCCAACTTCGGCACGCCCGCCGATGGATCCAATCCGCGCATGCAGATGTTCCTCTTCACCGGCCCGGAGAGAGACGGCGATTTCGACGGGGACGTGATCATCCACGAGTACACGCACGGGCTCTCCAACCGGCTCGTCGGCGGTCCCGCGAACGTCGATTGCCTGGGCACGCCTCTGGTGGGCGAGAGCGGCAGCATGGGCGAAGGATGGGGGGACTGGTACGCCGCCACCATCTACGACGAGCCGGTGGTGGGCGAATACGCCACCGCAGTGAGCGACCCAGGCATCCGCCGGTTCTCCATGGACAGGGGGCCGGTCGATTTCACCTATGGCTTTCTGTGCACCGGCCCGCCGAGCAACCCGAGCCTGGTCCCCTGCGAGGTTCACGACGGCGGGGAGTTCTGGTCCCTGACGCTGTGGGAGATGCGCGAATCGATGATCAACCGGTTCCACAACCGCGCCTTCCCCGGCAACCTCTTCCCGACCTCCACCGGAGACTTCCCCGACGGGAACATCAGGAATGCGCAGGGGCGCACCTTCGACGGCAGCGGCAACATCGCGCAGATCGATCACGGAGCGATCGAGAACGCCTCCTTTGCGGCGCTGTTCCGCGTGACCGACGGCATGAAGTTCGCGCCATGCAACCCGACCATGCTCGACATGCGGGATGCGATCCTCGCGGCAGACCGGGCGGCGGGGAGCGAGTTCGTGGACTTGATCTGGCGCGCGTTCGCCAACCGCGGCCTCGGTGAGGCCGCGACCTCCACGGGCGGCCCCGCGCCCGTCATCGTCGAGGACTTCACGGTGCCCGTCACGGTGGGCGTGTGCGAGGCAGCCGGCGGGCCGCCGAGCGCACCGAGCTTCGCGGCGAACTCCTTCCTGCCGAACACGGTCAGGGTCTCGATCACTCCGAACGGCGCCGCGCAGTACATCATCTCCCGCGGCATCGCAGGGGCCGGCTCCGCCGTCGATCCGAAGGCGTTCGTGGAGGTGAGCAGGACCACGGGCACGCTCTTCATCGATAGCGGTCTGGATGGCGGCGTGACCTACACCTACCGCGTCCGGGCGGCGCGAAACGACGATTGCGTCTCTGCAAGCAACGCGGTCAACGTCGTGCCGCTCGGAACCCCCCTCCCGTGCACGACTGACCCCACCTTCGCGGGGCTGACGCGCGCGGTGGACGCGGGGGACTGCGAGAGAGTGCTCCTGGACTGGCCGGCCGCGACCTCCAACTGCGCCGGTGGCCAGCAGGTCACGTACAACGTGTACAGGAGCACCGACTCCGGCTTCACGCCTGGCCCAGCGAGCCTGATCGCTTCCGGCGTCGCGGGGAACAGCCACGCCGATACGCCGGGCTCCACGGACACGATCTACTACTACGCCGTGCGCGCCGAGGATTCCACGAGTGGGCATGGCGGTCCGCACCACGGCGGCAACGAGGATGGCAACGCGGTGCGTCGCTCGGCGCTGGTGACCAGCGGCGTGCTGGAGAGCCAGGGATTCGCCGACGACGTCGAGACGGGAGCGGATACCGGCACCAGCGCGCACTTCACGTCCAGCGGACTCTCCGTGTCGCTGATCCCGCAGCGGGGGGGCTGGTTCCGCGACGACGACAGCGTCCCGGTCGTCCCGGCATCGCCCGTCACCGTCTGGCACACGTTCGATCCGGACAATCCACCGCTGAGCCCATCGGAGAGCCTCGTCTTCGAGCTGCGCAGCGGCGTCATCACCGTGACCCCCGAGAGCATCCTGACCTTCTGGCAGACGTTCCAGACGGAAGGGGGATTCGATGGAGGCGTGGTCGAGGCCGCCCTCGTGCTCGACGCGACCACGGGAGCCGTGGGGCCGTTCCAGGACATCGGTCACCTGCTCTACGAGAACGGCTACAACGGCGTCCTGGACGCCCCTGACAGCACGAACCCGCTGGCCAACCGTCCCGCCTACACGGGCGGCATGCTGGGCCCGATGAAACGGACGCGCGCGTTCCTCGGAGCGCTCGTTCCCCCCGCGCAGTCGTCGCAGGGGATCATCATCCGGTTCCTGTTCGGAAACGACGCGGCGAACACGATCCCGCCGAGCTCGCCCGAGGGGAACTTCCTCCCCGGGTGGTACATCGATGACATCTCGATCGAGCAATCCTGCTGTCCTCTCACGGCCGCGCCGTTGAACCTGCAGGCGGCTCCCTCGGGGGACGGAGAGATCACCCTCACCTGGCAGGCTCCGGCCGGCGATCCCGTGGACGAGTACGTGATCTTCCGCGAGCCCGCGGGCGACGTGATCCCGCAGGTCTTCACCCACAGCATCGGCACGGTGCCGGGGAGCCAGACCAGCTTCGTGGACGATGAGGTCGCCGTTGGGTTGACCTACGCTTACGTCGTGCGCGCTGTGAACGCCGGCGGTTGTCCGTCGGAGAGCAGCAACATCGCCCTGGCCACTGCCACGGGCGCGTGCACCGTGCCCCCGGTCTTCTTCGGACTGGAGGCGGTCGATGCGCCGCCGGATGCGAGCTGCCAGATCGATCTGTCGTGGGGGCAGGGTGAGTCCCGCTGTCCGGGCTCGACTCTGCGGTACAACGTCTATCGCAGCACCGACCCGGGCTTCACCCCCGCGCCGGCGAATGCACGGGCGCTCGGTCTGAGCAGCCTCAGCTTCACCGACACCAACATCGTCCACGGCGTCACCTTCCACTACATCGTGCGCGCCGAGGACACATCGTCGGGAGAAGACGACAACATCGTGAGACTGAGCGCCACGCCTCAGGGAGCATTGCAGCCGGCGGCCCCCTTCGCGGACGATCTGGAGCCCTCGGCGGAGCCAGGCTACACGACGCTCAGCACGCGCACCGCCGGCGGCTGGCAGGTGATACCCGACTCCACCGCGCACAGCGCGACGAACGCCTGGGTGGCTCTCGACGATCAGCCGGGAGTGCCGGAGCTCACGGCGAAGGACGATCGGCTCACACTGCCGGTGCTGAACCTCACGTCGGCGAGCACGATGAGCTTCTGGCACAACTTCGACTTCGCGCAGTTCCCTCTCTCTGCCCCCGAGGCCGCGTTCCAGAGCGGCGGCGTGCTGGAGCTCTCCGCGGACGGACAGAGCTGGATCGACCTGGGACCGTGGATCCTCACGGGCGGGTACAACGGAGTCCTGGACGCCGATACGCAGAGCGCGCTGCGCGGCCGCCCCGCCTGGGTCGGCTCCAGCGACCTGGTGCCGGGGACCCGCGCCGGCGTCATGAGCCTGGTCACGGTGGATCTGGGAACGGTGATCGAGGATCTGTTCGGCACGACCGTGCTCCCGGGGGCGCGCGTGCGCTTCCGTCTGGGGGGCACGTTCCAGATCCTCATCGGCGGGATTCAGGGCTCCGGCTGGGGTGTCGATGACATCGCGATCACCGGCATGATGGCGCCTGGTGTCTGCACGACCGACCAGGATCTGGATGGCACCGGTGACTCCGGCGACTGCAGACCGCTCGACCCGACGCTCGAGTCTCCTGCGGCCCCGGTGTCAGGCGTGATGATTGCCGACGTGGCAGGAGGCAGCGAGGTCTCCTGGACCAGCCAGGACGCCACGGCGGGCTCGGCGACCACCTACGACATCGTGATGGGAACCGTCGGGGATCTCATCCCCGCATCCGGATTCAGCTCCTCGGTGTGCGGCACGAACGACTACCCCGATTCCCCCTTCACCGACCCGCGCGGTATCCAGGCCGGTGAAATCCTGTACTGGCTCCTTCGGGCGGACAACGCCTGCTCCGCGGGGCCCACCTCGTACGGCACGAGCGGTGGCGCTACCCAATACCGACAACCGCTCGATGCCGGAAGCCCCTGCCCGAACTGAGCCACGGAGAGCCTCCTCGCCCGCCCCGCCAACGGCGGGGAGGCTTTCCAAACACATGAAGTAAGGAGGACGACATGAGCTCGAGAAAAAAGGCCGGCAAGGAGGACCCGCAACGGATCCGCTTCACGGACCCGCTCTTCGAATACCAGCTAGGGGAGATGGGCCTACCGTCCGTTCGCGAGGAGGGCGACAGCGGCCCGCGCCGCATCGAGCCGGGTGATGGGGAGGCGCGGAAGGAGCGCGGGACCGGTGGGGGTGGGAGTGGTGCGAAGGATACCGAGGGAAATGGCCAGGGCCGCATAGCCCGCCGAACCGGGCGGAATGTCTGACGCGTCAGAGAGTTCCAGCTCTCCACTCCACGCTTCCGCCTCCTCCCGCAAACCGAGCGCCGCGATCGCCGCAGCGGCAAGCTCGATCCTCTCCACCGTCTCGTTGAGACCGAACGTCCCCTCCTGGCGCGGGGGGAGCATCACGCCGCGGCGCGCGGCGGTATTGGCGACGCTCTCGACGTAGGGATAGGCCAGATCCGACACCGGCACGTCGAGAAACGATGGGGACGCAGGGACTGTCTGGGGAAGCTGGCCGGCCAGAGCGATCAACCGCGCCGCCTCCCCGCGCTGCAGCGCCGTCGCGCCGCAGAAGCAGTCCTTCGGGTTCCCGCCATCGAGCAGATCGCGCAGCCGGAGTCTGCCGCTCGCGGGCGTCGTGCGGCGCGGCGTCATCGCCAGCGACGTGAGCGCCTTGATGGCGATCGCGCGATCCTTGAATGGCAGGCTCGCGAGGTCGCCGACGCTGGGCAGGGAGGGATCGATCGTCTGGTACTGGCCCGCGAACGGCACGTTCACGGACGACGGCAGCTTGGAGGAGATACGCAGCGTCGCCGGCGCTCCGGGATGATAGAGCGACAGCCCTTCGCTTGCGCCGAAGATCCCCGGAGCGTTGAACGACGCCGAGCGCGCCAGCTCGTGACCCGCGCCATCGAGCACCTCGACGTCGAGATCGGCGAGCGGGAGGGTCCACGCGATGCCGGCGGTGACCGCCAGCGTCGCTGTCCCGCCCGGAAGCGGCAGCACCGCAGTGCCGCCGGCGGGGACGCTCCCCGCGAACTCCGTGATGGGGCCGAACACATGACGATAAATGCGCTGGTCGAGCATCTCGGGGATGAAGGCGCCGAATTTCCTGTAAGGGTCGAGAGTCTGCGTGAGCGCGGCGTGCGCATCCAGGTAGCCGACGCCCGTCTCTGCACGGTCGCGCGCCACCATCGGCGAAGCGCTGGTCTGGAGTATCCGCTTGATGGTGTCGGGGTCGAGCGCGGGATCCGCCTCCAGCATCAGAGCGACGACCCCAGCCACGTGCGGCGCCGCGAAGGAGGTCCCGCTGGCCTCCGAATAGGCCCAACGATGCTCCGGGGGGACCGCCTCGCTCGAACCGGCGGGCGCTCCCATGACGCCGAACACTCCCTGCAGCGAGATCGATGAGGTCGAGATGATGCGCTCGCCGGGGGCCGTGAGGGTCGGGCGATAGAGCCCCTCGTTGTAGATGCCGCGCGATGAGAAGTCCGACAGACGCCCCTGCGTGTCGCCGGATGCGACGCCTATCACCCAGGGAGCCACGGCATATGGGCTGAGGGTGTCGGGAGCGGGCCCGTAGTTCCCGGCGGCGAAGACCACTGTGATCCCTTCGTCGTGCAGAACCTGCGTGGCGATGTTGACCGGATCGTCGGGGTCGAAGGGCCCGGAGGTCGAGAACGAGCAGTTCACCACGCGGATTCCGTACTGCGTGGCACGCCACAGGACGTAGTCGAATCCCTCCAGGACGTTCACGATGTAGACGTCCCCCACCGAGACCCCCACAAGATCCGCCCCGGGAGCCACGCCGCGATACAGACCGCCGCTGGCCTGTCCCGTCCCCGCGGCGACGCCGGCGGCGAAGGTCCCATGCCCGAGGACCACATCGGTGTTCTGGATCCCTTCGGTGTAGGACGGCTGGAGAAAGAACAGCGGATTCCCGCTCCCGGGCTGCACGCGCGTGTTCTGCACGACCTTGCTGCCGAAGGGGAGGTCGGGATGCGTCGCGTCGATGCCGGTGTCCAGGAACGCGATCGCCACACCGTTTCCCGAGAAAGGAAGTCCGAGCGGCCCGCGAAGCGAGGGGTCCTGCTCGGCCTGCTCGACGCCGATGAAACGGCGCGCATCGTGCGCGACCCAGCCCAGCATCCGGTCGGCCCAGACCGACCGCACGCCGGGCAGATCGGCGATGACGGCGATCTGGCCGCGCGTGGCGTTGGCCACGACCATCGGCAGACGCCGCATGATGGTTCCGCCCGTGATTCCCAGCGCACGAAGTCCATTGAGGTCGCCGGTGCCGGGCGGGTGGTCGTAGGTGATGATGACGTTGATGGAGGAGGTGTCGAGCATGAAAGGAACGAGATCGAGGATATTCAGATCGATGGTGGCGTTCCCGCCGGCGTCGTTGAACCGTATCCCGCCGGCGTCGTTGAAGCGGATGCCCCCGACGTCGTTGAACCGGATGCCGGATGCCTCGGTGAAGAAGAGCCCCCCCGCATCGTTGAAGCGGATCCCCCCGACGTCGTTGAAGCGGATCCCCCCTGCGTCGTTGAACCGGATCCCTCCCACGTCATTGAAGCGGATCCCGGATGCGCTGTTCCAGCGGTGGACGGATGCGGGGGTGACGTAGGGGTCGGCGAGCGCCGCCTGGAAGGGTCCCAGCAGCAAGAGGCCCAGGAGCGACATGACGAGCCGCGGGAAGTGCCCCGCGCCGCGTTGGCCGGCTGAATTGGTGAATCGAGACACAATGCCCCCTGCTCGGAGGCCCTCACTCTCGGAGAAGGAACATACCACAGGATCGGCCATCCGGCCCGGACTTTCTGGCAGGAGCCTAGGGTCCGTCCACCGCTGTCTGATAGACCGACGTGGTTTCGGGGAGCGGCTCGAGCCCCAGCTCGTCTTTCAGCGCCCGGACCAGCCTCTGGTACTCCTGCGCCACTCCACCCCGGTCCCCCATCCTGGCCAGCGTCGTCATGACCTTGCACGAGGCCGGCTCGCTCAGCGGGTCGCGCTTGACGAGCCCCTGGTAGCATTCGAGGGCCTGCGGCAATCGCCCCCCAGACGCGTGCAGCGCCCCCGCCTCCTCCAGGCAGGCCGTCATCAGGCCGGCATAGTGCTCGCGGGGCGCCTCGGCCCAGTCCTCGTACTCCTCCTCCAGGAACTCCCCCCGATGGAGGGCCCGCGCCCGGTCGTAGTGCCGCAGGGCTTCCTGCGGGTCGCTGCGTCGCGCGGCGCGCGCCGCGCGGATGGCCTCCTCGAATTCCACCAGATCGATCCGATAGCGATACTGCGGATTGAGACGGTAGGCACCCTTCTCGAAGAGGATGAAATTCTTCCTCACGGCATGGGACATGTTCAGCGCCTTGCGCAGGTACGAGATCGTCGGATGGAAGTTCTTCTCGATCACGTCGAGAGACGCGTCCTGCCAGAAGGTGTCGGCGATCCGATCCTTGGTTGCGCGGCGCTCCCTGGCCGCCGCGAGGTAGCAGAGAATGCGCAGCGCCTTGCGGAGGGTCCACGCTGTGGCGGGGATCTGACGCCGCTCGTCGCGGTAGACCTCCACGGACCCCAGCATGTGAATCGTCAGGTCGTAGCCGCCGAGCGCTCCACCGACGGACTCCGGTGCCGCATCCTCGGCCTGCGCTTCCCCGCCAATCGCCTCCCACTCGGGGAACGTCGCGAGGAGTTCCCCGAACGAGCGTTGCGCGCCCTTTGGCCTGCTCTTCGGGTCTCCTTTGCGCGGGGCGGCCGACCGGCGCGCCATGTGGCCGTAGCCGAATCGCGCCACCAGCTTGAGGGCTTCGCGGGCGGCGCTCCGCGCGGCCTCCTCGTCGCCCAGCGCAAGACGGGCGCGGGCAAGCAGCAGCCCGGACTCGGCCTCCTGGAAGCGCAGCTTCCCCGCGCGGTAGAGGCTGCGCGCTTCCTCGAGCATGCGAGCCCCCTCCACGAGCGCACTGGTGCTGCCGCCGTCGGCTCCGTCGTCGCGCCGTGCCATCTCGAGACGGGCCTCTCCCGCGAGCTGAAGCGCCGCGGCGCGGCGCACCGCGGGCACCGCGTCCTCCTCGCAGCGTGCCAGCAGGTCGTCGGCCCTGCGGAGCGCCTCGTCTTCTGCGCCGATGCGCAGCAGCAGCCTTGCCTCCTCTTCATCGACGTCATCGCGCAAATCGTCGAAGCCCAGCTCGGTGAAGATCCTGCGCGCGGCGGCGTACCTCGCGCGCGCTCCCTCGGCATCGCCTGTCTCTCTCAGCAAGTTCCCCTGAGCCTCCAGCACGTCACCGCGGAGCGCCTTGAGATCGAACTTGCGGCTGATCTCGAGCGCGTCGTCGAGATGACCGGCCGCGTCCTGCATCGCGCCCCGGAGGATCTCGATGCGCGCCACGTTGAGCGCCGCCGTGGCGTACTCCGGGCCGAGGGGCGCTTCCTGCTCCTCCTCCATCTGGAGGAGCATCCGGAAGTAGTCGAGCGCCTTGTCATACTCGCCGCGCGTGCCGTGGGGAAGGCCGAGGTTGTGCGCCACGCGACGGAGCATGGCCCGATCTCCGGCGCGGCGCGCCAGCTCCAGGGCCTCCTTCCAGCCGCGGATCGCGTCGTCGTAACGGCCGAGCCGGTACTCGACGATCGCCCGCGTGTTCAGGATCCGGGCGCTCAGCGCGGGGTCCTCGCCGCCGGCGAGCGCGAGCGCTTCCTTCGCCAGCTCCTCGGATTGGGGGAGCGACCCCAGCTTCATCGCGGCATAGGCTTTCCCCTGGAGAGCCCCGGCGCGCTCGGTCCCGGATAACCCGGTCGCGGCGGACAGCCCGCGATCGAAGCTCCGCAACGCTCCGGCGTAGTCCCCCTCGATCCGCTGCATCTCGGCGCGCAGGAGGGTCAGCCGCGGGTCCGGCTCTTCGGCGTCGCCGAGGATCGCAAACGCGCTCTTCACCGTCTCGAGCATCCCGTGCTGCACCAGCGGGGGCCCCTCGCGGATCAGGAGCGACGCGAGCTGGGAGACGGCCCGCGCCGCGCCGAAGTGGCGGAGAGCCGCAGCGTGGTCCTCGCGCTCCTGGAAGGCGTGGCCGTATCGTTCGTGAAGACGGTTCACGGCGTCCTCCCCTTCTTCCTCGCGAAGCTTGCGGGCGAGGAACTCGCGGAACAACGGGTGATAAGTGTGGGCCTCCATCCTCCCCGCCAGCGGGAGCACGAAGAGATTACGACGCAGGAGATTCTCCACGATGCCGGGCACAGGCAGGTCGTTCAGCACCATCGTGAGGATCTCCGTGTCCAGGATCGACGGAAGGGACGACCGTCTCAGGAAGACGCGCACTTGCTCGCTCTCCCCGGCGTAGACGTCGTCGCCGAAGTAGTCGAAGACCTCCTCGCGCGTGCGCGCCAGAAGCACGTCGTCCGGCTGGATCTCCGTACCCGCGCGGCTCATCGACTGCTGGCGGAGCAGCTGCAGGGCCGTGACCCATCCCTGGGCCTGAGCGTGCAGATCGGCGACGCGCGCGACGTCCAAGGACAACCCGAAGATCCGCAGCAGGAGATCGCTGGTCTCCTCGCGCGTGAACGTCAGATCGCTCTGGTCGATGACGGAGAGACGATCCTTCGCTTTGAGGGACGGCACGCCGATGTCGGGAACGGTGCGGCTCGTGAGCACGATGTGCAGCGCGTCGGGGAGGTGAGTGAGGAGACGCCGCACGCCGCGCAGCACCGCCTCGCCCCCCCCCAGGTGGTGGGCATCGTCGAGGATCAGGCAGACGCGCGACGCGAGCGTCTCGTTCGCGTCGTTGATCAGCACGTCCACGAACCGGTCGACGCCCTCCGGCCCCGTGGAAAGGGTCGTCCCATCCTCGAGCAGCTCCTCCGCCAGCCGTCCGAACTCGTCGCAACGCTGGCGGATCACCTCGATCAGGTAGCGGAAGAACAGGATGGGATCGCGGTCGGAGGGATCCAAACTGTACCAGACGGAGTCCACGCCCGCCTCCTGGAGGAATCCGGCGAGCAGTGTCGTCTTGCCGTACCCGGCCCCCGCGATGATGGCGGTCCCGCGACGCTCGGGGTGAGCCAGGCTCTCCTTCAGGCGGTCCATGAGACGGGCGCGGCGCAGCACGGCAAGCCCCGGAACCGGTGGGGTCATCTTGAAGCGCAGGAGCGCGATGGGCTGCGCCCCATGAATCGGGGTCACGGCTATTTTCCCGCTGCCGGCTGCTGCGGAGGCGCCGCGCGCAGGCTCCACGATGGCAGGTTCATGAAGGCGGTGCGGGGGCTCATCCTCACCCCCGCGATGCGGCGGTTCACGGCGTTGACGCGCTGCATCTCGAACAGAACGGTGAAGGGTTCGTCTTCATGGAAGAGCTTCTGCGCGCTGGACCAGAGCTGCCGGGCCCGCGCTGTGTCGGTCTCCATCCGCGCACGATCGATTGTGGAGTCGATCGCCGCGCTGGAATAGCCGGCGTGATTGTAGCCGCCGTCGATCGCGCTCGTGTGCAGGAGCGATTTGAGATCCACCTTCGTGGCTTCGCGATGCCCCCCCACGAAGGCCTCGAAGTCATGCGCGTCGTGCTTCTGGAGATAGGCTTTGAACTCGAGAGTTCGTGGCTGCGCGTCGATGCCGACCTTCTTCAAGTGGTCCTGCACCATCACGGCCACATCGTTGCGCAACTGGCTCCCCTGATTCGTTTCCAGCGTGAACCGGAACGGGCGCCCATCCTTCTCCAGGACTCCGTCGCCGTCGGCATCCTTCCAGCCGGCCTGAGCGAGCAGCGCGCGCGCCCCCTGCGGATCGTAGGGCCACGGGGCGACCGAGGGATCGTGGGCCCAGAAGAGCGACATGATGGGGGAAGCGAGCAGTTTCCCGTTGCCGAAGAGCACGCCGTCGATGATGGCCTTGCGATCGATGGCCATCGTCAGGGCGCGCCGCACGCGCGGGTCGGAGAAGAGGGGTGAGCGGTTGTTCCAGCAGACGAACGTGTAGGAGAGATCGTGCACGGCGATCAGCTCGAGGTCCTTCTTCTCGCTCAGGCGCTTGACCTGGGCCGCGGGGACATTCTCCATCACGTCGATCCCTCCCGACTCCAGCTCCGCGAGCAGCGTGGCCACATCGGGGAGGACGCGGAAGACGACCTTCTGGATCCCCGCCGCGGCGCCGCCGTATCCGGGGTTGCGCTCCAGCACGATCGCCTCGCCGGGGCGGTACGAGGCGAGACGGTACGGCCCGGAGACCACCGGTGCCGTGACGAACTCCGTCTTCGGCCAGACATCGAAGGGGATCGCGGCGTAGTGGTGCGCCGGCAGCACATTCCCCTCGACGGCATCCATGACCTGGTAGGGATAGCGTTGCGTGAATCGGAACCTGACGGTCCGATCGTCGCTCGCAGCGACCGAAGCGATGAACTCCTTCACGTCGCCGCCGATCCAGCCGACGTCCTTCGAGGTCGCGGCTTCGTGGGAGAAGACGACGTCCCGCGCGGTCACCGGGCGGCCGTCGCTCCAGCGCATCGTCTCGTCGAGATGGAAGTCGAGGGTCAGGCCATCGCCTGACGCTTCCCATCGCCGCGCGAGTTGGGGTTCGAACGTCGGCGGACCATCCGCGAAGTCGTCCTTCTCGCCGGCGAGGTGCAGGAAGAGGAGGTTGCTCACCTCCTGGGACAGGATGGTGGAGGCGGTGTAGATGTTCAGGGAGTCGACATCGGCGCGCACACCGATCGTGACGCGCGCCTCCTCCACGCTCCAGGGCCCCGGCAAGGCGAGGCACGCCAACAGGATGGACGCCGCCGCCAGGGAGGTGATGATCCTGTGACCATGACGCATCCGCACCCTCCCCGGCGATTGACACCTCGGAGAGCGCGATCATAGCATCGGCTTCCCGTGTCTCTAAGAAATTTCCTCGTGGCCCGTCTCATCGCCGCTCTGCTCCTCCTGTTCGGCGTCGTCACTCTCACTTTCATCCTCGTTCATGCCGCCCCGGGTGAGCCCTTCTCCGCGGAGCGCGCCGCCGGGCTGAGTCCCGAGGCCGCCGGCCGGCTGCGGGCGATCTTCGGCGCCGACGTGCCGCTGCACGTCCGGTACCTCCGCTGGCTGTCGGCCGTCGCGCGCCTCGACTTCGGCGTCTCCTACGCCCACCGGCGCCCGGTGACGTCGGTGCTGGGCGCCGCGCTGGGCCCCACGCTGCTGCTCATGGGATCGGCGCTGGCGCTGGCTGCTGCCGCGGGCGCGGCGGCGGCATGCGCCGCAGTGGCGCTGCGAAATCGAGCCCTGGACCGCACGCTGGATGTCCTGGCCGTCACCGCCTATTCGACGCCGTCGTTTTGGATCGGCGTTCTGCTCGTGCAGGCCCTGTCGATCGGGCTCGGATGGCTCCCCGCATCCGGGTGGCGATCGGTCGACTCCGAGGGCATCGGCCCCGGCTCCTTCCTCGACGCAGCACGGCATCTGCTGCTGCCATGCCTCACGCTCGCGGTGCCGGCGGCCGCGGGGATCGCCATGCACCTGAAGGAGAGCCTCGCCGCCAGCCTCGCAACTCCCAGCGCCCTGGCGGCCCTGGGCCGCGGCGGGTCGCCGCTGCGCGTCACCATCCTGCACCTGCGCAACGCCTCGGCGTCCGCAGTGACGCTGCTCGGGTTCGCCCTCCCCGGTCTGGTGGGAGGCTCGCTCGTCGTGGAGGTCCTCTTCGCGTGGCCGGGGATGGGCCGCGTCACCTACGAGGCGATCCTGGCGCGGGATCTCCCGGTGATCATGGCGGCCGTCGCTCTGGCTGCGGCCGTCACGGTCGTGGGGTCGATCGCCGCGGACCTCGGATGCGCCCTCGCCGATCCGCGCGTCCGGCTCGGCGCCGGGGGCGGCGCCCAAGGAGGCGAGGCATGAGACGGCTCGCAGCCGCGGCACTGCTCGCGGCCGCCGGCATCCTGGCGCCGCTCGTCGCTCCCCACGATCCGGATGAGATCGTCGACGTGATGGCCGCCCGCGACCTGCGCCCCGGCTCCGAGATCCACGTGATCGCGCGGCGCGATGGCACCCGCTTCGCGGCGCGATCTGTCGAGGTGACGGATGACGCGCTGGTCTACGAGCGCGGCGACCGGCGCGAGACGATCGATCGACGCGACCTCGCTCCGGGGGAGCCAGAGCGGCGACGCTTTCTCCTCGGCACGGACGGCTACGGTCGCGATCTCCTGAGCAGGATCCTGTACGGCGCGCGCCTGTCGATCGGCGTGACGATCCTCGCGGTGTCGCTCGGCCTGCTGATCGGCGTCGCCGCTGGGGCCTTCACCGGCTACGTCGGCGGGGCCTTGGACGTCGGCCTCATGCGGCTGGTTGACGCATTGCACGCGATCCCGCGCATCTTCCTCTTTCTGCTGGTCGCCGCGCTGTTCGGCCCGTCCGCGCTCCTCGTCGGGATCGTGCTGGGGGTCACGGGGTGGATCGGGATCGCGCGCATCACGCGCAGCCACGTCCTGTCGTTGCGGGAGAGCGGCTTCACCGCGGCGGCGCGTGCGCTGGGAGCCGGCCGTAAGAGAATTATCCTGAACCATCTGCTCCCCAACTGTGCCGCGCCCATCGCCGTGGCGACCGTCCTGCTCGCGGCCGACACCATCCTGACCGAGAGCTCGCTCAGCTTCATCGGCCTGGGGGTGCAACCGCCGGCCGCATCGTGGGGGAGCCTGATCGCCGCGGGGCGCGACAGCGTGCTTTCGGCGTGGTGGGTCGTGCTCTTTCCGGGGCTGGCGATCGTCATTTCGGTGCTGCTGCTGCACCTGATGGCCAAGCCTTTCAGGGCGCCCCTCCCCTTCCAAACCGGCGATGGCTCGAAAGCGGTCCCCAGGCAGCCATCATGAGACCTTGTCCGACCCCTCGCGTGAGGGTATAAGGAGGTGACGACACCGGTGGACCTGTACGGCTCCGGGAGTGCCCCGGCACGGCTCCCTGCCCCGCTCCGCCTGCAAGGAGGGCGTCCATGAGACCCGTGACGGCGAGAAAGCTCCCTTCCCTCATCCCACTGCTCGGCGTTTTCCTTCTGGCGAGCCCGAGCGCCTTCGGCGGGGCGCACACCTGGGACGTCAACGAGCTCTTCAGCAACGCCGACGGCACCATCCAGTTCGTCGAGCTGCGCGAGGCGAACGGCGGTAACGCTGAGGGCGGAGTGAACGGTCAACGAATGAGGAGCACCGCGTTCCCGCTTCACACGATCACCCTGCTTCAACCCATCGATCCGAATACGGCCAACGATTTCCTTCTTGGAGGCACGGCCGCTTTCGCGGCACTCCCCGGCGCGCCAGCGCTCGACTTCATGATCCCGAACGGCTTCCTTTCCACCGCCGGCGCCGATTTGATTCACTACGGTCCTGGAACCACGGCCACCAACTACGATGAGCTTGCGTATTCGGCGGGGCAACTTCCACTCGACGGCGTAACCGCCTTCCGCGACGGCGGCACGACGGGAACCAACTCGCCGACGAACAATGCCGGCGTCATCGGATCCGTGGATGCAAGCCCCCCCCAGCCGCCTGGCGTCCCCGATGGCACGGGAGGGTCCATGCCGATGCTCGTGACGCCACTCGACCTGACGGGCGACACGCTGTCGATCTCCTGGGACACGTCTGTCTGCACCGGAGACAGCCAGCATCACATCCTCTATGGCGACGGTTCGATGTTCCCGACCGCGCCGGGGAACCCGTTCGGCCTGCTCGGCAGCGTCTGCGCCGTCGGCGGCACCTCGCCTTTCGTCTGGTCCTCGGTGCCGACCGCGGCGGACAGCACGGGGATCCTCTGGTGGGTCATCGTGGTCAGGACCGGAGCGAACGAGGGATCGTGGGGAACCGACAGTGCCGGCACTGAACGGCTCGGTCCGGGAACCGGCGGCTCCTCGGGTCAGTGCACCGTCACGAGCCTGAGCACGACCAACGTCTGCGGGCACTGAGGCCTGGGTGCGCGGACCTCTGGTCCGCAGCATCTTTGATTGCGGGCCGGAGGCCCGCGTACCCAGGGCCGCGCGCCCGCACGGGAGTCGTTCGTGAGACCTTTATCGACAGTGAAGGTCCTTGCCCTGATTTCGGTGCTCGGGGGCCTTGTCCTCGCGAGCCCGTGCGTCCAGAGCGGAGCGCACACCTGGGTCATCAACGAGCTGTTCAGCAATGCGGATGGGACCGTACAGTTCGTCGAGCTGTTCGAGCTGAACGGCGCGCCTGACGAGCTCGGCGTGAACGGCCTGGCCTTGAAGAGCGTATTCCATTCGACGCATACGATTACGCTGCTCCACCCTATCGAGGCGCCGACAACGAACAAGTACCTCCTGGGGGGGACTGCGGCCTTCGCGGCTCTCCCGGGATCGCCCGATCTGGACTTCACGATCCCCGACCGTTTTCTCAACCGCACGGGAGCCGACTCGATCGTCTATGGCCCTGTTCCCTATGACACCTTCTCCTACGGTGCCGGTCAGCTTCCCCTGAATGGGATCAACGCGCGCCGGAGAGGGGGCACGACCGGACCGAACACCCCCACGAACTACGCCGGCGTCGAGGGATTCGTCGACGCAAGTCCGAGCCCGCCCGGCGTTCCCGACGGCACGGGGGGCTCGAACCCCATGCTCGTGACACCGCTCGCGCTGGATGGCTCGTCGCTGCAGATCTCCTGGGACACCTCGATCTGCACCGGAGACAATCAGCACGACATCCTCCACGGCGACGGCTCGATGTTCCCCACCGCGCCCGGCAATCCCTTCGGCCTGCTGGGGAGCGTCTGCAACATCGGCGCCTCCTCGCCCTATACGTGGAACCTCGTCCCGACGGCGGCTGACAGCACCGGCATCCTCTGGTGGGTCGTTGTCGTGAGGGAGGGAACCAAGGAGGGGTCGTGGGGCACCGACAGCGCCGGCACCGAGCGGATCGGTCCGGGAACCGGCGGCTCCTCGGGTCAGTGCACCGTCACAAGCCTGAGCACCACGAACGTCTGCGGCCACTGACCGCCTCCGGCCCGCGGCATCTTTGGTTGCGGACCAGAGGTCCGCGTACCCGCATCACTCCGGGGATGTCTTCGGAGCCGGGGGCGGCGGGACGGGCACGCCATCCTTGTAGTAGATGTTGTGGACGGGGCAGTCCGAGTCGTACAGGATGGCCACGGCGCATCTCTCGCACTGGGGCGCCTTCTTCACGACGATCCGAAGCCGGTCGGCAGCCGCGGCCGCCCGCTGCCAGGCCTGCTCATCCCTGATGGCGAAGCCGCCGACCATCCCGACGCCATGCTCGCGGCACCAGCCGGCGGTTGAGGCGTTGTTCCGGCACAGGGGACACTCGATCCCCGCAGGATCGACGTACACCGCCCGAGCCAGCTCGTAGGTCAGCCGGGAGAAGTAGGCCAGCCGGTTCACGAACCCGATGCCGTGCTCCTCGCAGAAACCCTCCGCCTGGATCGCCTTCCTGCAGGATGGGCAGTCGAAGGTGGTCAGATCCACCTGGTGTCCGTGGGCGTCGAGCGTGTCGTAGACCATCCGCCAGCGGATCGGGATCGACGCGACATAGCCGATACCATGCAGGTCGCACCATCCGTTGATCGCCTGCGCCGCGATGCAGGTGCAGGGCGGGCCTGGCCGCTTCTCCTCGCCCGCCGCGGGCACGAGGAACCCCGCCGCGAGCGCGCCCACGAGAAGAAGCAATGCCGCCTGTCTCATGCGCGTATTCTCGTCCAGACAAGGGCAGGGCGCAACGGACTAGCGCCCCACGATGAGATCGGCGATCGAGTCGAGGATCAAATCCGGCGCCGTCCCCGCATTCGAAAGTTCTCCGGCGTCGAAGAGACCCGTGCGCACCAGCGCCGTGCGGCAGCCGGCCTGCGCCGCGCCGATGCAGTCGTTCTCGAGGCTGTCGCCGACGCATAGGACGTCGGCCGCGGGGAGCCCCAGGTCGGATAGCGCCAGCTCGAAGAACGCGGCAGAAGGCTTGCCCACCACCTCCGCCTTCTGCCCGGTCGCGAACTCCAGCGCGATGACGAAGGGGCCGGCGTCCAGGACGATCCCGCGCGCGCCGGCGTGCCAGAAGCGGTTCTTGTGCAGGGCGATGAGGGCGGCCCCGGCGCGCAGCCAGCGGAACCCTTCGTTCATGCGCTCGAACGTGAATTCGCGCCCGAGGTCGCCGACGACGACCCAGTCGGGAGTCTGGGCGTCCACGATGACCCCCGCCAGATCCGGGAGGCAGGACTCGGGGACGAGCATGCCGGTCCTGAGCTTCCCCGAGCCGACGATGCGTTGCCGGGCGAGGCTCGCGGGGATGACGATCTCGGCAGGAGAGACATCGATGCCGGCGGCCGCGAGCGCGGCGGCGATTGCAGAGCGCGGCCGACGCGTGGTGTTCGTCGTGAGCCGGAACGGAATCCCGCCGGTTCGAAGACGCGCGATCGCCGCGGCCGCGCCCGGGATGGCGGATTCGCCGTCCAGCAGCGTCCCATCCACGTCGATCAGCGCCCCGCGCATGGGGCCGAGACCCTTCCCGGTCACGGCACCGTCAGGCGGGATCCCAGGCGATGACGCGCTGGATCCACTCGCGCGTCCGGTCCCGTCCCTCGCCGAGCTTCAGACTCTCGAGAAAGAAGTTGCTGACAGGATTGGCCCCCGCGCGCTGCGGCGTGAGCGTCGCCAGGCTGAGACTCGCTCCCGCGATCACGTCGGCCGCCGTCATCGCGTCACCCACGAGCCAGGCACCTTCCGCCAGCCGCTTCTCGATGCGCTCCGAGGCCTGGTGCAGGAGGGCGTTCGCCTTCTCGAGGACCGCCTGATCCTTCGATGAGGAGAAGGCCTGACGGTACATCAGACCGATCGGCTTGGCGATCTCCGCGCGCGCGGTCAGCTCCCACTCCTCGATCGACTTCATCGTGTCGTAGGTCGTGGAGAAGAGTGGACGGCTCTTCGGGAAGTTGGCCTCGAGGTAGCGCAGGATCGCCGCCGAGTCGAAGACCACCGTATCGCCGTGCTGGAGGACGGGAGTGAACGGCTGCCGGGACAGCGCGATGAGCGCATCCCGATCGGGAGCGCCCCCCTCCTTGCGCCTGACGGGCTGGCGTTTGAAGGGAATCTCCTTGTAATTGAGGGCGATCCTGACTTTCACGTTGTTCGGTGACGATGGGATCTCGTGCAGTGTGACGTCGACCATCTCGCGGACCCTCCTTGTAGTCATTGTCGCCGTGGAGACTGCGTCGGGCCGGCGTGACGCGACGTTTCCGTTTCCCACGCCGTGAAACCTCCCACCAGATCGGTCACCGATGTCATGCCCTGGTGCTCCAGAATGCTCGCGCCGATGGAGGAGCGGTAGCCGCTGGCGCAGTGGATGACCACGGGACGGCCGCGCGGCACTTCGCCCGCGCGCTCTTCGAGGTGGTTCAGGGGGATGTTCAGCGCGCCCTCGATGCGCTTCTGCGCGTGCTCCGCGGCGGATCGCACGTCCAGCACGATCGGGGGGTGCGCGCCCGCGAGCCGCTCTGCCAGGGCGGCGGCGGTCATGCGCTCGGTCTTCCCCACGAGATCCGGCCGCGCGCGCAGCGCCTCCATCCCGCCGTCGAGATGTCCCGCGACATGGTCGAATCCGATCCTCCCCAGCCGCATTGCCGACTCTCCCTCTCGTCCTGGAGACGCCACGATCAGGATGGGGCGATCCCGGCGCAGGAGGGTGCCCGCCCAGGTGGCGTACTTCCCTTCCAGCCCGATGTTGATCGCGCCCTTCAGATGCGCGCCGGCGAAATCGGCGGGGTCGCGCGTGTCCACGATCTGGGCTCCGGCCTCGCGCATCGCGAGCAGCTCGGCGAGCGGCAGGGGCACAAGGGCCCGTCCGAGCGTCTCGTCCAGAGTGGGGCGCTCCTGCATGTTCAGGCGCGCGTCGAAGGAGAAGTATGACGGTGCCTCGGGCTGATCGGCGGTCACCAGACGGATGAACTCGTCCTCGCTCATCTCCTGAAGGGCGTAGTTGTAACGACGCTGCTCGCCGATGGTGGAGACAGTCTCGCTGCTCAGGTTCTTGCCGCACATCGAGCCGGCTCCATGCGCCGGATAGACGAGCGTCTCGTCGGGGAGCGTCAGCAGCTTGCCGCGCAGCGACCGGTAGAGCATCGCGGCCAGCTCGCGCGCGGTGACTCCCGTGGACGCCATCAAGTCGGGGCGCCCGACGTCTCCGATGAAGAGCGTGTCGCCCGTCAGGACGGCGTGAGGGATGGTCTCGCTCGTCGTCTGGTCGAAGACGAGGATCGATATCGCCTCGGGGGTGTGGCCGGGGGTCTCGAGCACCCTCAGCCTGACACGGCCCAGATCGAGCGTGTCCCCGTCCGCGAGGGGGGTGAAGGGGTAGTCCGCCCGAGCGCGCCCGCCGAGGCAGATGGCGGCGCCGGCGCGGTCGCGCAATTCGAGATGGCCGGCCACGAAGTCCGCGTGGAAATGGGTCAGAATCGCGTAGCGGATGGAAAGCCCGTGGCTGGCCGCGTCGTCGAGGTACTGGCCGATGTCGCGCTGCGGGTCGACCACCGCCGCGACCCCGGCCTTGTCGTCACCGATCAGGTACGAAGCGTGGGCCAGGCATCCGAGGAAGTACTGCTTGAGGATCACGCGGACTTCTCCGTGGGGTGGCGCGGCGTCGTGGGCGCGTCGGAACGGGAACGGTGGGATTCTATCACCTCGTCTTCGAGTCCTGCCCCCAGCCCCACGCTCCGCATGAGCGCCAGCGCGTTGCTGTGCGCGACCACGCCGGGTCTCAGACGGTAGTCGAAGGTCATGCGCCCGTCCTCCAGCCGGTCCTCGAAGTGCACGTTGATCGCCCGCGCCCCCAGCGTCTCGGTCATATGCGCCAGGGCCAGGTCGTGCGTCGTGATCATCCCGACGGCGCCGGCGTCGAGGAGTCCCCTCACCACGGCCTCGGCGCCGATCCGCCGGTCGTGGGAGTTCGTGCCGTGCAGCATCTCGTCCACCAGGAACAGGACGGGCACTTGCGCGGCGGTGCCCGCGACGATGCCGCGCAGCCGCTTCAGCTCGGCGTAGAAGCGCGAAGTGCCGCCCCGGAGCGAGTCCTGGACCCTGATCGACGAGCCGACCTGGAGCCTCGAGAGGCGCAAGCTTCGCGCCCGCACCGGCGCCCCCGCCTGCGCCAGCACGGCGTTGACCCCCACCGTGCGCAGCAGCGTGCTCTTGCCCGACATGTTGGACCCCGAGACAATGAGGACCTTCACTTCGTTCCCCAGCGCGACGTCATTGCGGACGCAGCGCGCCTCGGGGATCAGGGGATGCCCCAGGTGGGTCCCCTCGAAAAGGGCGGGCCCCTCCAGCAGCTCGGGGAAAGGATCGCCGGGGTTCTCGTAGGAGTAACCCGCCAGCGCGCAGAGCGCCTCCACCTCGCCCACCGCGTCGAGCCATCGAGGGACCTTGGATCCGAAGCGCGCGCGCCAGGCCGCGATGGCGAGGGCGAGCTGCGTCCCCCACATCAGGAGCATGGCCGCGGGGGCGAAGAGCTGGTTGCGGCGCGCGTCGAGCAGGTCCGCGAGACGATGGAGCCGCGCGATGCATCGCGACGGCGGCGGCCCGTCCGCTTCCAGCAGCGCGCGCAGCGCCGCCAGACGCGGTGCTACGAAGCGTTCCTGCTCGAAGCGGTGTAGGACTCCCGCCAGCAGGTCCATGTCACGCACCGAGCGATCGACTCCGGCGAGGATGCGCGCGACGCGGCCTCTCATCGCCAGCATGACCAGCATCTGGACGACGGCCGCGAGCAGCGCCACGGGCCGGGGGATGATGCCCGCGCCCCACAGCCCCAGCGCCGCGATGGTGGCCGCCGGCACGATGGCGACGGCCGCGCGCACCCAGGGGGACACGGCATCGGCGGGGGCGGTCGCCCAGGAGCGCAGAGCGTCCGGCGCGACGACGGCGCGGATGGGGTCGCCCAACAGCGCGATCTCCTCGCGCAAATCGATCCGATCGCGCAGCTCGATCACCGCGGCCTGCCGCTCCGCGACGACCTCTGGAGGCGCGGGTGCGAGGAGCCAGCGAGCCAGCGTCTCCTCGCCGGATCTGGTGCGCGCCGTGCACAGCAGCTCGAAGAGGGATCCCTTCCCGAAGAGATCCAGGTCCGCCGCGTAGAGATGCCCCTCCTCGAGGAACCGGTCGCCCGGCTCGCCGCGCCCTTCCCACTTCCCGTCGATGCGCGCGATGCAGTCGTCGTAATAGGATGCGGCGCGTTCCAGCCTGCGCCGCAGGCGGATGACGCGGTCGTGCAGGAGCACGAGGACGATGAAGACGGCCGCGGGAAGCGCCAGCCAGATCGGCGCCATCGCATGCGCGCCGAACGCGCCCCATGCCATGAGCGCGGCGGCGAAGGCGGTGGCGAGGCGCAGCGCGCTCAGGGACGACTCCTGGCGCGTCAGGCGCGCCGCGCGGGCGAGGCGCTCCTCGCGACGGCCCGCACATGCGGCGCGCGGGTCGGCGCTTACGGATCGCGGGTCAGTGGGCACGATGAGGAGAGTATAATCCGCGGCGTGAGACGCCGGACCGCCGCCTTCCTCGCGCTCGCCGTTCTGTGCTGCGCGGGAACCCCTCGAACCGAACCGGTGGCGGCGGTGGAAAGACCGCGCCTGCGTGACCTCGGAATCTCCCCTGGCATTCTGCCGGCAGGTCCGCTCAATGCGATCACCGACGTGCGCGGAGTGCTGGTCGGGCACCGCACCATCGTCATGGGGAGCTCCGTCCGCACCGGAGTGACTGCCATCCTGCCGCACGCCGGCAACCTCTTCCAGAGCAAGACCCCCGCCGCCGTTTACGTGGGGAACGGCTTCGGCAAGGCCGCGGGGTTCCTCCAGGTGCGGGAGCTCGGGACGATCGAGACTCCGATCGTCCTGACCAGCACGCTCTCCGTGGGCACCGCGGTGGACGCCGTCATCGCATGGACGCTGGAGCAGCCCGGCAACGAAACGGTCCGCTCGGTGAACGCCGTGGTCGGCGAGACCAACGACGGCTATCTCAACGACATCCGCTCCCGTCCGGTGACATCCGCGGACGTTCGGGCGGCCATCGCCGCGGCCGAAGGAGGGAGCGTCCCCGAAGGGAGCGTGGGAGCCGGCACGGGAACCAGGGCGCTGGGATGGAAGGGGGGCATCGGCACAGCGTCGCGCCGTCTCCCCGATGCTCTGGGAGGCCACACGGTGGGAGCGCTCGTGCAGACGAACTTCGGCGGCATCCTGACGATCGACGGACGCAGGGTCGGGGAGATCCTGGGACGGCACGCCTACCGCGACGAGACGGCGCCTCCCGCGAAGGCGCCGGCTCCCCCCGACTCCGACGAGGACGCCGGCTCCTGCATGATCGTTCTGGCGACCGACGCCCCGCTCGACGCGCGCAATCTGGAGCGCCTCGCGGCGCGCGCCGTGATGGGGCTCGCGAGGACGGGCTCGTTCATGGACAACGGCTCGGGGGACTTCGTCATCGCCTTTTCCACGGCGAACCTCGAGCCGCACGATCCGAAGGAGCGCATCAGGACCATACGGATCCTGAACAACGACGCCGTCAGTCCTCTCTTTCTCGCCGCCGTGGAATCGGTGGAGGAGGCGATCATCAACTCCCTGCTCCGGGCGACCGCCGTCACCGGACACGAAGGACACTCCGTCGACGCAATCCCCATCGACAGGCTGCGCGGGATCCTCTCGGGGGAATGATCTATCCTCAGGTCCGCCAACAGGAGAATGACGATGCCGGAGAAAACCCTCAAGCAGCGGATCGAGGACGACATCAAGACCGCGATGAAGGCGGGGGACAAGCTGCGCCTCTCCGCGCTGCGCATGGTCAAGGCTAAGATGATGGAGGCCGAGGTGGCGCTGCGCGGGAAGAAGGGGCGCGACTACCAGCTCGAGGACTCCGAGGCGATCCAATGTCTCTCCACGAGCGCCAAGCAGCGCAGGGATTCCATCGAGAGCTTCCGCCAGGGGAAGCGCGAGGATCTCGCGGCGGCGGAGGAGGCCGAGCTGGCCATCATCCAGGAGTACCTCCCGAAGCGGATGGGGGCGGACGAGATTGCGCGCATCGCGCGCGAGGCGATCGCGGCGACCGGGGCCACGTCGCCGCGCGACATGGGAGCCGTGATGAAGATCGTCATGCCCCAGGTGAAGGGCGCAGCCGACGGCAAAGAGGTCAACCGCATCATCAGCGAGCTGCTGGGGGGAAAACAGTAGCGACCCGTCTGAAGAGTCTCGCCGTCCTGGCCGCGCTCGCCGCCGTCGTGGCGCTCGCGGTGTCGTGCGGCGCGAAGCGTCCCCGGCTGGTGCTCCTGATCCTGCTGGATGCCGCACGGGCCGACCGCTTCTCGATGAACGGCTACCCGCGCCAGACCACGCCGCGGATGGACGCGCTGGCCCGCAACGGGGTCGTCTTCCGCAGCCACTTCTCCCAGGCCACGCACACGCGCGCGGCGCTCCCCGCGCTTCTCTACTCGCGCTACTTCGTCAAGCCGCTCTTCCCTTCGAGCGATCAGGTCCCCTACTCCTCCCCCGAGGAGCTCTTTCAGCGGCTGGATGACGAAGCCATCGCCCTGCCGCGCGCCTTAGCTGCGGCCGGGTACCACACGGCGATGATCACCTCGCACTCCTGGCTGCAGCCCGGCACCGACTTCGCCCGGAGCTTCGACGAGACGCACGACCTGACCGACATCCTCCCCATCGACCCGGCGTGGGAATATCCCCGCGCGAGCGCCGTCGTGGACTATGCGATCGACTGGCTCGCCGCCCATGGCAATCGCGACACCTTTCTCTACATGCACCTGATGGACACGCACTTCCCGCACCATCCCATCGAAGAGGCGCGCGCGTTCCTGGAGCCGGGGTTCATCGAGACGATCTCCAAGGAGACCTTCGGCGAATCCGGCGCGGTGCGGGACACGCAGCGTCCCCTCTCCAAGGAAGAGAAGCTCTACCTCGACGCGCTCTATGACGGCGGCCTCAGGTACACCGACGCCCAGGTCGGCCGGCTGCTCGACGCGCTGGGCCCTGCGCTCGAGGATGCGCTGGTGGTGATCACGTCGGACCACGGCGAGCACCTGATGGAATCGCCCGGGCGCTTCCGCCACGGCGGACCGTGGTACGACATCGTGGCGCACATCCCGCTCGTCATGTCTTGCCCGGCATGCCTCGACCCCGGTGAGACCGGTATCACGACGGAGGCGGTGGACGTCATGCCGACGATCCTGGGCCTACTCGGGATCCAGCTTCCCCCGGGGCGCGCGCTCGACGGCGCGGACATCATGCCGATGCTGCGGGAGGAGGTCGCTCCCCGGCAGTACGCGGTGGCTCCACGCGCCATCCGCGGCGACGGATGGAAGTGCTTCCTCTCAGGCCCGGAGCGGCTGCTGCTGGGGGGCACCGCGCCGCGGATCGCCGACATCACGGGGAAGCTCTACAACCTGCAAGAGGATCCGCTCGAGACTCAGGATCTCTGGGCGAAGCATCCCGACGTGGCCGAGCGCCTGTTCGCGGCCTATCGCGAGCGCGTCGCGAAGTCGTTCTGGCGCTACATCCGCGCCACGACGGAGGCGCAGCCGGAGAGCCCGTTCGCCCTCGGGACGATCCATTTCTTCGCAAGCCCCGGTGTTCCGGAAGCCGTCGCCGCGCGCGACGACCTCGAGGACTCGGTGCGCGGGAAGCGGCCTGCCGGCGGATGGGCCACCGACCCTGAGTGGTCGCAGCTCGTCGCGGGCCCGGATGCCGTGCCACTCGACGTCGCGCTTCATATCCCCGACGGCCGTTACCTGCTGTCTGCAGGGATGAGGGGTTCGTTCCGCATGACGGTCAAAGGGGACGCCGCACGGACCCTGACGGCGCGGGCGTTCGAGCCTCAGGAACGGCCCTGGTCCGTCGACCGCGTCGTGCTGGGGGAGATCGCCGTCACGGGGCAGACACTCTCCGTGAGGATCGAGCCTTCGGCATCGGAGTTCGGCGCGCTGATCCGGTACCTGGGGCTGGCGCCGCTCACGGGCGAGGAGAGTCTCGATGACGCGGAGCGGGAGGAAAGACTGAAGCGTCTCAAGACGCTGGGCTACGTCGACTAGCGCGTGGTCTGGGTACGCGGGCCTCCGGCCCGCATTGTTTGATCTGCGGACCAGAGGTCCGAGCACCGGCACCTAGCCCTTCTCCTTCTGATACGTCCCCATCAGGACGGTCTCCGCCACGACGTGCCCCTTCATCGCGTCCACGACCATCTGCTTGGTGGCCTCGCTCCCCTGGTCGGGGAGGAGCGTATCGAGCGCGTAGAGTTTGTGATAGTAGCGGTGTCTTCCGATCGGCGGACACGGACCTCCATAGCCCGTCTTCTTCCAGTCGTTGAGCCCCTGCTTCGTCCCTGCGGGGAGATCCGAAGGCTTCACTCCCAGCGCGAACCCCCGCGTCGAGGCGGGGATGTTGTAGAGAACCCAGTGGACCCACGTCGACTTTGGAGCCTTGGGGTCGGGCGCGTCAGGGTCGTCCACGATCAGGACGAAGGACTTCGCATTCTCGGGGGCGCCAGTCCAGGAGAGCGCGGGTGAGACGTCGCGCCCTTCGCAGGTGTACATGCCGGGGATCTCCGCCTCGTGAGTGAAGGCGGGTGAATCGAGGGTGAAAGGCATCGCCGTCTCCTCTCTCTTTTTTCCCGATTATATCGCCGCCGGACTGGTGTATAGTCGCGTCGTCATGCACCGACGGAGATTCCTCGGAGCGCTCGCCTCCCCCCTCGGCGCAGTGGGCCTCGCGACCCTCGCCGGCGTCGACCGCGCCGTTGCCCGCGCCGCGGCTGCCATGCCCCCAGCCGCGTCCCGCAACGCTGATGACGCGCGCCTCGCGCGTGACGAGTCGTTCTGGTTCGACATCCAGCAGGCCTTCACGGTCGATCGCAGCCTCGTCAACCTCAACAACGGCGGCGTCAGCCCATCCCCCGCGGTCGTTCAGGAAGCGATGAAGCGCTCCCTCGACTACTCCAACACCGCCCCCACCTACGCGATGTGGAGGATCCTCGAGCCGCAGCGCGAGGGGGTGCGCCAGCGGCTCGCACGCGCGTTCGGCTGCGACGCCGAGGAGATCGCCGTCACGCGCAACGCCTCGGAGAGCCTGCAGATCTGCCAGCTCGGCTTCGACCTTGCGCCCGGCGACGAGGTGCTGACCACCGACCAGGATTACCCGCGGATGATCACCACGTTCCAGCAGAGGGAGCGGCGCGACGGGATCGTGCTGAAGCGCTTCCCCATCCCCGTCCCGGCGGAGGACCCTCAGGAGATCGTGAGGCTGTTCGAGGAAAGGATCACGCCGCGAACCCGCCTCATTCTCATGTGCCACATGATCAACCTGACCGGGCAGATCCTCCCGGTGAAGCAGGTGGTCGCCATGGCGCGCGGCAAGGGAATCCCGGTCATCGTCGACGGCGCTCACGCGTTCGCGCACTTCGATTTCATCCATGCGGACCTGGATTGCGACTACTACGCGAGCAGCCTCCACAAGTGGCTCTTCGCTCCACACGGGACGGGGCTGCTCTACGTGCGCCGCGAGCGGATCGCATCGCTCTGGCCCATGATGCCGGCGGCCCCGGAGATGGCCGCCGACATCCGCAAGTTCGAGGAGATCGGGACCCACCCCGCCGCGAACTTTCTGGGCGTGGGTGACGCGCTCACCTTCCACGAAGGGATCGGCCCGGCGGTGAAGCAGGAGCGCCTGATCCTCCTGCGCGACCACTGGTCGCGGCGGCTGCTCGCCCACGATCGCGTGCGCCTGCACACGAGCCTCGCGCCGGGCCGCGCCTGCGGCATCGCCACGGTGCAGATCGAGGGCATCCCCACGCTCGCGCTGAGCGACTGGCTCTGGACGAAACATCGCATCATCACCACGGCGATCGTTCACCAGCAGTTCGAGGGACTGCGCATCTCGCCGAGCGTCTACACGACGTTTCACGAATTGGATCGATTCTGCGATGCCGTGGAGAGCGCAATCCGCAACGGACTTCCCGCCTGAGCCTCATTCGATCTCGGCGATGACCGGGGCATGGTCCGAAGGGGTCAGTCCGTCACGCTTCTTGCGGTAGTCGCGATCGATGGTGACGGAGCGAAGACGCCTGCAGACTTCCGGCGTGCCGAGCAGAAAATCGATCCGCAGCCCCATGCCGCGGTGGAACGCGCCCGCCCGGTAGTCCCACCAGGAGAACTCCCGGGTGTCGGGGTGCGCCTCGCGATACAGGTCGCGGTAGCCGCACGCCAGGAGCCGCGCGAAGCGCTCCCTCTCCTGGTCGGTGTGAAAGATCGTGCCGCGCAGCCCTTCCTCATTGTATGAATCGAGGGACGCCGGGCAGAGGTTGAAGTCTCCGGCGAGAATCGCGGCTCCCGATGCGGGCGGCTGCGCCACGGAGCCGGCGCAGGTGACGAGACCATCGAGCCAGGCGAGCTTCCGGGGGAAGTCCTCGTGGGCGACGCTCTTGCCGTTGGGGACATAGATCGAGGTGAACGACAGGTCGCCGACCCTGGCGGTCAGCAACCGCGCTCCTGCCTCCTCCTGGCCGGGGAGCCCACACTGCGCAACCACCGGCTCCGCACGGCTCAGCACGGCCACGCCGTTCCACCCCTTCTGCGCGTGGATGACCGCGTGGTAGCCCTCCTTCAGGAAGGCCTCGCGCGGGAATTGCTGCTCGGCGAGCTTGATCTCCTGAAAGCCCGCGATATCGGGTTGACGCTCGCGAAGCCAGGTGAGGATGAGGTCGAGGCGCGCCCTCAGACCATTGACGTTCCATGTGGCGACGCGCAGCACGGGTCACTCCTCCGGGAAGAAGGAGAGAATACCAACCCGTCGCGCGTCATGCGAATGAGCAGGCGAAAGGGCCCGGGAGCCCGTCTCCGGCCGGCGCAACTCCAGCCGGTTTGCCTGACGAGGCCCCCAGGCCCAAGCCTGCGGGTACTCTGAGGTCAGACGTTCAGCTTGTCGTACTTCCAGTACTTGGTGCCGGTGATGTCGGCCTGGATCATCAGACCGCCTTCGCTCAGCACCCAGTACGCCAGGCCGTCACGGAAGGTAGCTTCCGCGTTGGCTCCCGCCTTGCCGGCCACCGCACTCATGCCGGCCTCCGCCTGATAGCCCTTCTCGACGAAGTTCTTCAGGACCTCGGGGGTCTCGAAGAAGAAGACGATCTGGTACTTCTGACCGCCCAGCCCGAGCGCGGGACCGCCCGTGGCCATCTTCATGTAGGTCCTCTTGCCGGTCGCCTTGTCGACCGCAACGCCGACGCCGCCGCCGGCGGAGCCGAGCAGAAGCGTGAACTTCAGGTTGTCGAAGACCGCATAGCCGACGGCCTTCTTTTGAAGGTTCTTCGCGCCTTCGGACTCTGCGATGACGCGATCGACGGCCTCTTTCGCCATCGTGTCGATCTCCTCACGCTTGATCTCCTGCTTCGCCTCGGCCTTGTTCGTGTCGGCGCTCTTGGTTCCTTCGGCCGTCGTGCTGCCGATGGATCCGCCAAGCAGGAGGATCACGCCTATCAACGCAAGCAGCTTTTTCATTGTCGCCTCCTCATGCGGGGTGGGTTCGTTGCGTAACACCAAGTTCATTTGCAGGGGACTGTAGGGCGCACCGCGCGGGCTCGCTATCAGGTGATCACCCTAACGAGGCGAGGAGATATCGCCTAGAGGCGGGGCTTCGGATTCCACGCGATGCGGTAGATCGCGTCACCGTAATCATCCGAAACGAGCAGCGAGCCGTCGGGCATCACGAGGATGTCCACCGGCCGGCCCCAGGGCTTCCCCGTCGCCGCGTCGAGCCACCCTTCGGCGAACACGGAGTAGTCCACGGCCTCGTCGCCCTTGAGCGACACGGTCATGACGCGGTATCCGATCGGCTTGGACCGATTCCACGAACCGTGCTCCGCGATGAAGATCCTCCCGCGCCAGGTCTCGGGAAACGCCGTGCCGTCGTAGAACCTCATGCCCAGGGCCGCGACGTGGGGGCCCAGCGCGCGGGCCGGCGGGGTGAACTCGGAGCACTTGCGGCCGGCGCCCAGCTCGGGATCCACGATGCCGGCGCCATGGCAGAACGGATAGCCGAAGTGCATTCCCCCTCGCGGCGCGCGGTTCAGCTCGTCGGGCGGAGCGTCGTCACCCAGGTGATCGCGTCCGTTGTCCGTGAACCAGAGCTGACGGGTGGACGGATGCCAGGCGAAGCCCACGGTGTTGCGCACGCCGTGCGCGAAGACCTCCCACCCCGTGCCGTCGGGCTTCATCCGCGTGATGGAGGCGAACGTCTCATCCTTCGAGGAGCAGATGTTGCACGGCGCTCCCACCGGGACGTAGAGCAGGCCGTCGGGTCCGAACGCGATGAACTTCCATCCGTGGTGTTTGTTGTCAGGGAAAGTCTTCGGGAGAGTGGCGGGCTCCCCGGGGCTGGCGAGTCGCCCCTCGATGCCGTCGAAGCGCCGGATGCGATCGACCTCCGCCACGTAGAGCGCGCCATCGCGGAACGCCACGCCGTTCGGCATGTCGAGGCCCGAAGCCAGGACGTGGATCGTCTCGGCCCGGTGGTCGCCGTCCGCATCCACCAGAGCGTAGACCTTCCCCTGGGCCCGCGTCCCGACGAAGATCGTCCCCTTGTCGCCTCGCGCGAGCGAACGCGCTCCCGGGACATTCGCGGCGAACACGGAGATGGAGAAACCCTCGGGAAGCCGGATCGTCTCGAGCCGGAGATCCGCGCCGGCACACGTCGCAATGGCGCACGCCATGGCCATGGCGCATGCCATGGGCGCCATCGCGGCCAGCGCGCGCTTACGGTGACGTGCGTGGGGACCCTGTCCAGGGAATGTGCGCCGCATAGTGACATCGGCAGTATGGCTCACGATGGAACAGCCGCGCCATCGCGGCCCGAGCCCCCGGGGGGTTGTTCCCATGTGGGGGTCCTGATATCGTTCGGACGTTCCCGACAATGGCTTCCAACAGCGTCACCGGCGTGGGGTCCGGATGATCCTGAACTTCCACAGCACGCCCGCCGGTCGGAGCGGCGCAAGGATGCTTCGCCTCGCGGCGCCGCTGCTGTGCATCGCCCTGCTCGCGGCCGCCGCGCGCGATCAGGAAGCGCCGCCGCCGCGCGATCCGATCGCGCTGGCCGTCGCCCATGCCGACCGCCCGGATCTGGATCGACAGCGCGATGCCGATCGCAAGCCTGCCGAGGTGCTCGCCTTCTTCGGGATCAAGCCCGGGATGAAGGTCGCCGACATCATGACGGGATCCGGCTACTACACGGAGCTGCTCTCCCGGGTGGTCGGGCCCGAGGGTCGCGTCTACGGGGTGAACACGCAGCCCCTCATGGACGTCTACGGCAAACAGCTTGAAGCGCGCATCACGAAGCCGGGGCTGGAGAACATCACTCTGATCACGCGCGCCCTGGAGGATCCGGGTCTCCCCGAGGGGCTCGACGCGGTGCTGCTGATCCGCTTCTATCACGATTTCGTCTGGCTGAACGTGCGGCGGATGGATTTCAACCGTGCCGTCCTCAAGGTCCTGAAGCCGGGCGGGGTCTACGGCGTCATCGACCACCACGCCAGGGCGGGCTCGGGGATCGATGATGTGCGGCTTCACCGGATCGACGCGGAGCTGGTGAAGACGGAAATCCTGGCGGCCGGGTTCGTCCTCGACGCCACCTCGGACATCCTCTCGCATCCGGAGGACACACACGACTGGGCGATCATGGCCGACAACAGCGTGCGCCGCGACAAGACCGATCGCTTCATCCTGCGCTTCCGGAAGCCGGCGCCCTAGCAGGGTGCTGGACCCCTCCGGGACTCCCCCGGTGGCCGGCGTCGCCATCCCCCGGCATGCGTAAATTCTCGACCAACGTCTCGACAACGCCTTGACGACGGTGGATTAGGGCAGTAGCCTTACCCGTGGGGGGGAGAGCGAGAGATTGGCCACCAGAGCGGTTGACAAGGCCCCGAACATTCCTGACAGCAGGCGCCGTACGCGTCCCTTCTCGCAAACCCACAGCGGCATCGGCGCCAACACAAACGACGACGAGTCCCTCACCACCACCGCCGCGCACTCGTCCATGGCGCGGACCCTGTCGGCCATCACGGAGCACGCGTGCAACGACGCCGCCGTGAAGCGCGCCGATCTCGACATCGGAGACCGCGTCGTCGTCACCACGCGGAATTCCGTCTACTCGATCTGGGTTCTGGGGAGCGACCAGTTCGCGGTGTCAGGGGGGTGGTTCGACCATCAGGGGCTCTCGCCGGCGCGCGTGAAGATCAACGGCTGCACCTACGGTCATAGCGTCATCCGGCATGACGTCGTGGCCGGGCAGGGGTTGTTCCTGGAGTTCGGCAACAACGTCCTCACCACGCGCATCCAGAGCGTGAGAGTCCTGCGCACTCCCGACCCCGCAGTCTGTCACTGAGCCGGAAGACCGATGCGGCTGACGTCCGCGATCGCCATCGCTGTTCTCATCGCAACCGCCGGAGCCTCCCCCGCTGAGGAGACGCCCTGGTCGGGCTCGCTGGCGCAGGCGCGCGAGCACATGCAGCACGAGCGCCCGGCCGATGCGATCGCCGCGCTCGGACAGGCTTTCCAGTCGGGTCTCGACGACGTCGGGCTCGTGCTGTCCGACGCGGTCCTGCTCCCTCTTCACGGAGAGCCCGCATTCAAGGCGCTCATCCGTGGCAACGCGGGCACGCGGCCGCTCATCCTCGTGACACCTGAGGAGCCCGGCGAGCCCCTCGAAGTGACGGGGGAGATACGCACCGGCGACGGTGTGGTCGTCGCGGGAGCCCTGGTTCACGTCTTCCAAGCGGATGCCACCGGCTGGTATTCGCGGCAAGGCGCCATGGACGAGCCGAGGGCACGGATCTTCGGATACATGCGCAGCGACGGCGAAGGGAGGTTCGTCTTCCGCACCGTCCGGCCCGGCGCCTACCCCGAGCGCGACGGCGTGGAAGGGCCGGCGCGTTTCATCCCGGCGCACATCCACGTCGAGGTGGAAACTCCCGGCGGTCTCTGGAGGCTGCAGGTGGTGTTTTCGGACGATCCCAGGATGCAGCCGGAGCACTGGAAGACCTGGGCCGCGAAACAGGGGAACCCCATCGTCGCGCCATCGCGCGAGAATGGACTCTGGAGTTGCCTGCTCCCCATCAAAATCTGAAACGGGAGTCAGGTCGGCGCTCCGCTTCCTCTTAACCTCGATGTAACCCGCGCAGCGCTTCGCCGATGCAACCCGCGCGGCGCTTCGCCGGTCGTGAGCGCGTTCATCGCGGATCCCTGTGTCAGCTTCTATGATGCCTTCATGGACGACTCCAAGGAGGTTCATCATGAGATGCAGAACACACACCTGGAGAAGGACACTTCCGACTCTTCTCGCGCTCGCGCTGGTCGCCACCGGAGCCGCGCAGGCCGCGGAGAAGATGAAGGGCTACGCCGAGTACCGCAAGGGTGAGGCCCTGATCGTCGACGGCCAGAGGGTCGTCGTCACCAAGAGCACGAAGATCAACGGGACCAGCAGGAAGGCTCGTGATTTCACTTCGATACCGCTCGGGTACGAAGTGAACCTGAAGGGAACCCGAAGAGACGACGGCTCGATCCGCGCCAGGGAGATCGAAGTCTCGCGCAACCGCGACACCGCCATTGACGTGGAGCTGAGCAAGAGCTTCGACGCCATCGAGGCGCTCTTTCTCGAGAAGGGGCGCATGGTGATGGTGGATGAGAACGGGAAGGTGGTCGAAGACCTCGGCAAGCTGCTCACGTCCGGACCGCCGGTGGAGCGCACACGCAGGATCGCGACGCGGCTCGCCCCACCGTCGGTCAGGCCTGAAGACTTCCGCGTCTACGTCGTCGAGAACGACGAATGGAACGCCGTGGCCGCGCCGAACTTCTCGATCTACGTCTTCAGCGGCCTGCTTCGTGACATGGACGACGACGAGGTGGCCATCGTCGTGGGGCACGAGCTGGCCCACGCGACCTACGAGCACAGCCGGCGCCAGTACGAAAGGAACTCGCTGGTGCAGACGGGGGCCGCCGTCGCCGCGGCGCTTGCCGCGCGCACGATCGACGACCAGAGGCTGAACGAGCTCACGAGGTTCGGGGCGGCCGCCACGGCGATGACGCTGGTGAACGTCTACAGCCGCGAGCACGAGGACCAGGCGGATCGGGTCGGGCTGCGCTACGCGTACGAAGCCGGCTACGACGTCGCGAAGGGCCCGGCGCTCTGGAAGCGCTTCGCAGGGAAGTACGGCGAGACCCCCCAGGCGGTCAACTTCTTCCTGGGGAGCCACTCGCGGGCGAGCAAACGGGCGAAGCTCCTCCAGCAGGAGATCGCCTACAACTACTCCGGCAGGGAAACCAGGACCACCGCACGGGCGCGGTGAGCCGGGCGGCGGAGAATCCGGCATCCGATCCGGATCCGGCGACCCGGGGAGCGGGGCTCCGTTGCCAGGACCCCGTCCCTGGGCTTTGGACCGAAACGATGCGGCGGCCTCAGCGGCTTGTCGATGAGGAGGGGAATCCGGACCGCCGCACCGGGATGACTGTGTGTGCCTGAATGTACCGGCAAATCACCCCTCCAACAAGGGTGAGAACTCCACTTTCCCGCCTTCCGTGTGGCGATTATCATGGCCGCATCGATTTCAGGATGGAGGTGCGACCATGACGACCCGCGGATTCGTTCTCGCTGTCTTTCTCCTGGCGCCTGTCGCGGCTCAGGCAGCCGAGAAGGTCGACGGCTACGTGGAGTACCGCAAGGGGAACGCTCTGATCGTGGACGGTCAGAGAATCGTCGCCGACGGCAGGACGAAGATCGAGGGAACCAGCAAGAAGGCCCGCGATTTCGCCGCCATACCGCTCGGATACGAGCTCATCATCAAGGGGTCCAGGCAGAAGGACGGCTCGATCCTGGCGAAGGAGATCGCATCATCGCGCAACCGCGACACCGACGTGGACGTGGAGCTGAAGAAGGGCTTCGACGGTGTCGAGGCCCTCTACGTCAAGCAGGGGCGCATGGCGATGACCGATGAGAACGGCAAGGTCGTCGAGGACAACGGCAAGCTGCTCACCACGGGCCCGATGGTGGAGCGCACGCGAAGGATCGCGACGAGCCTCGCGCCGCCGTCCGTCAGGCCGGAGGATTTCCGCGTCTACGTCGTCGAAAACGACGAATGGAACGCCATGGCAGCGCCGAACTTCTCGATCTACGTCTTCAGCGGCCTGCTTCGGGACATGGACGACGACGAGGTGGCCATCGTCGTGGGACACGAACTGGCCCACGCGACCTACGAGCACAGCCGGCGCCAGTACGAGAAGAGCTCCCTCGTGCAACAGGGGACCGCCGTGGCCTCGGAGGTGGCCGGCGGACTGATCAAGAACAAGATGGCAGGCGATCTCACGAAGATGGGCATGGGGTACTCGGCGATGACGCTGGTGAACGTCTACAGCCGCGACGCCGAGGACCAGGCGGATCGCGTCGGCCTGCGCTACGCGTTCGAGGCCGGGTACGACGTGTCGAAGGGGCCGAAGCTGTGGGAGCGTTTCGCCGAGAAGTACGGGGAGTCCAGCGCGGCGACCAACTTCTTCCTCGGAGATCATTCGCGGGCGAGCACCCGCGCAAAACTCCTGACGAAGGAAATCGACTACAACTATCCCGGCGGAGACACGAAGAAGGCGTCCGACAAGCCGTGAGTCAGGCGGCGTCGGAAGGCGTGACGGAGCCCTCGTATTGTCCGTCGGTCTTCGCGGCCATGATGAAGTCGTTGCGGTGAAGCCCCCGGATCTTGTGCGTCCACCAGGCGACGGTGACGCGCCCCCATTCCGTCAACAGCGCAGGATGATGGTCCTCCTGCTCCGCCAGGGCCCCCACGCGGTTCGTGAACTCCAGAGCGGACGCGAAGTCGGAGAAGGTGAAGACGCGCTCCAGCCTCGGGATGCCGTCCCGCTCCACGAGACTCCACGCCGGGATCTCGGGCATCAGCTTCGCAGTCTCCTCCTGCGTGACGCGCGGGGCGTCCCTCCGGCAGGCGACACAGTGCATTGCGGCGAGCGTCATGTCCGCATTATAGCCAAGCATCATGCCTGAGCTTCCCGATATCACGGTCTACATCGAGGCTCTCGAGGAGCGTATTGCGGGGCGCACGCTGGAGAAGGTCAGGATTGGTGTTCCGTTCGTGCTCCGCTCGGTCGCGCCGGAGCCGCAGCGCGCCGAGGGGCGGCGCGTGACCCGCCTCGCGCGGCTCGGCAAGCGGATCGCGATCGGTCTCGAAGGAGACATCTTCCTCGTCCTGCACCTGATGATCGCCGGGCGGCTGCGCTGGACGAAGCCGCGCGCGAGGCTTCACCGCCGGTCGGGGCTGCTGGCCCTGGACTTCGCCCACGGCGCGCTGGTGATGACCGAAGCGGGGACGCGCCGGCGCGCGTCGCTCCACGTGGTCGAAGGGGAGGCCTCTCTGGCGCTTCACGATCCTGGAGGGTTGGACGTGCTGGGCGCCGATGCGGCGGCGTTTCGCGCCGCGCTGTTGCGGGAACGCCATACCCTCAAGCGCGCCCTGACCGACCCGCGGCTGTTCAGCGGCATCGGCAACGCCTATTCTGATGAAATCCTCCATCGCGCGCGCCTCTCGCCGTTCCGGATGACCGACGCGCTCGATCAGGATCAGACCGGCCGCTTGCTGACCGCCTGCCGCGACGTCCTGATGGAATGGACCAGGCGCCTGCGGCAGGAGCGTGGCACGGAGTTCCCCGAGAAGGTCACCGCGTTCCGCGAGGGGATGGCGGTCCACGGCCGGTTCAGGAAGCCCTGTCCCGACTGCGGCACCGCGGTGCAGCGGATCGTCCACGCCGAGAACGAATGCAACTACTGCCCGCTCTGCCAGACGGGCGGGCGCATCCTGGCCGACC
>Ga0137428_1000111_pt1 | contig 38726 bp, 51 predicted proteins | sample EasRivERMZT718_2_FD_102305 | JGI IMG/M metagenome (GOLD analysis project Ga0137428, IMG submission 102305) | Soil microbial communities from meander-bound floodplain in the East River, Colorado, USA - East River MetaG ERMZT718_2 | ecosystem: Environmental > Terrestrial > Soil > Floodplain ...
CGAGCGCGCTGTCATCGCCCTCGGCCGGGTTGACACCGCTCGCGGTGATCAGCGTGCGCAGGGCCGCGATCACGGTGTTCATGGTCGACGCATCCAGCCGCGTGCCGTCGTTGGCCGTCGGCGAGCTCGGGTCCTTGGCCCAGGTCGCGCGGTTGGACGTCAGGCGCGCCGGGCGCACCTCGGTGCCGTAGGGCGGGGGGAAGTCGAAGTGAGCCATGGGGAGTCACTCTCTTGGTTGGGGTGGCCAGACCGCGTCGAGCTCGGCATCGCTGGTGATGGTGCCGGCCTCGATGCCGGCGTGCACGGTGGACTCGTTGGCAAAGACGCCGGCGACGTAGTGGGTGATCGCCCGGCCGATGCGCGCGAGCTCGGGCGCCGTCACCGTCGCGAAGCCGTCGACGAACTTGAAGGCAACCGACTGGAACTCGCGCGACAGCAGCTCGACGTCGAGCCGCGTGCCGTTGTCGACCCACGTCCTGCGACCGCCTACGGTGATCGGCCGGCTCAGCAGGTCGCGCCGCCGCGCCAGGGCTCGATCGCGAAGCCTCTGCTTGCGCAGCTCGGCGATGTCGAGCGCAGCAAAAACGGGCGCCAGGTCGTCGGGAACGACCAGGCACCCGTTGTCGTAGCTGACGCGAGACCAGGCCGCCGGGGCCGTTCGCGCTGCGATCGCGCTCACGTCCTCGACGGCCATGGGGAAGCGCTCGACCATCAGTAGCCGACGCGCAGGATGCGCAGCTGCCCGGCGTTGCCGGTGGCGGCGTTGTAATCACCGGCGAAGGTCGTCGCCACGTAGGACTGCAGAGTCCACACGTCGGTGTTGAGCGCGTCGACGATCGCCACGAGGTGGTTATAGACCGTCATGTTCTGGCCGGTGAGCAGGTGGCTCGTCTCAAAAACGCGCGAGGCTTCAACGCCGTTCTTGGCCAGGCGCATCTGATGCGCACTCTGCGTGGTGGCGTTGACGGCGCTCTGCGTGGTCGTGTTCCAGGCATGGAACAGATAGTTGCCGGTCGGCAGCGTGAAGGAGTTGCCGCCGACGATGGTGGGCGTGAGGTTGAAGGACAGGGGCGCGTTGTTCGCAAGGCCGTGCGTGGTGAAGGTCGCATAGCTCATGCTGCCGACCGACGCGAGGTCGATGGTGGCGCGCGCCAGCGTGATTTCGGTGACGTCGGGCGGGACCGACCACGGGCACAGCAGCCAGGCGCCGGCGGCGGCATTGGCTGCCGGATCATAGAAGCACTCGATGGGACGCCCGGCGACGATCTCGGACCCAGTGAGCGCCGTGTCGTTGTAGGCGCGCAGGGCCTTCACGCCGACGCCGTTGACGTTGAGCGTCGAGGCGCTGTTGTTGCTGGCGCCCGGCTCAAAGGTCACACGTTGGCCAAGGAAATACGCCTTCGGCAGCACGAAGTTGAGCGAGGTGGTGACGACGTAGGCGTTGGCCGCGCCGCTGTCGACGCCGAACTGCGCGCCCGAGGCGATGCGCCCGGCGCCCTCCGCGAGCAGGTCCTCGAGCGTCTCGCTCTCGGCCACGCCCGCGGAGTCGATGACCTTGCGGAACTCGGCGAGCAGCGTGTTGAGCCAGAGCGCGTCGATGTTGGTGCCGCCCGAGCCGTCGGCCGCGCACTGCGCAAACCAATAGCGTGCGCCGAGCGCCGTTGCCGCGTGCGAGGGGCGCGCGTTGACCGGGTTGGTGGCGGGGTGATGTCCCGGGCCAAAGATGTTTTGCGGCATGCTGGGCTCTCCGTTAGCTTGGGATCTGGGACATCTGCGAGGACGGCGACGTGCCGGATTCGTCGGTGATGTAGATGTACTCGGCGCGGATGTGCGCGGGCTTCCATCTCTCGATCAGGCACTGCAGCGGCTCGGCGTTGGGCGGGCACGGCGGGCCTGTATAGGCGGCACCGGCGCGCGCGCGGCCGGCGCCGGCGGTGCGGTCGGTCGCCGGCGTCTCGTAGGCCGTCGACGCCGGCAGGTTGATCGTCACCCAGATGACGCCGGCCGGGCAGCCGCACGACTTGGAGCACCCGGCCGTGGCGCAACCGGCTATGGCGGTACGCAGCGGAATGCAATCAGAGCAGGTCAGCACCCATCCGCGCGCCGCGGCGATCTCGGCGAGGTAGGCGCAGGTCGAGCCGCCTTGCGCCCGCACCTTGTCGCACAGCGTCGTCCAGGGATCGCAGTCGTCGGGGAAGCCATAGTCGATGTGCCACTCGGGGATGGTCTCTACCGCCTCCTCGCAGAAGAACTCGGGGATCAGCCTGCAGGCGCGCTGCAGCCAATATTCGAGGACCTCGGCATACGCGAGCCAGTAGGCCTCCATGTTGGTGTTGGTGTCGACGAACGGCTCGGACCCGAGCGGGGTGGTGTCGGTCTGGAAGGTGCCGACCTGGCTGTTGTAATCGCCCTCGATGCGGTCGCCGGCGGCCTCATGCGTGTTGAAGGCGCGGCCCGGCGGCAGCAGCCCGAGCAGCTGCTCAAAGATCTCGGGCTTGGTTGGGCAGAAGAACGGATCTTCGATCGGCTGGGGGCACGACAGCATGATGAGTCCTCACGTGTAGGTGACGGTGCCGAACACGGGGATCTGTCCCATCGTGTAGAGGACGTCGCTCGCGGGCGCGACGAGCGTGTGCGAGCGCTCGCCGGTGGCGATGGCAATCGCTTCGCTGAATAGCGAGCGGTAGGCCGTGAACGGGTTGGTCGAGGTCGACACCCGCATCTCGCGCCGGAACATGGCCCGGAGCTCGCTCTCGATCGCCGTCCGCACCGCCGTGGTGTCGGGAGTGAGGTTGTCGATCGTGACGTTGACCGTGATCGGCGTCGGCGCCGCGATCGCCAGGATGGCGCCGGCCGGGCGCAGGCTGTCGAGGTAGTTGTCGGCATAGGCGACGTCGGCCGCCTGCGGGATGCCGTTGGGATAGCTGTCGTCCATCATGAACCAGATGCCGACCGAGGTGCGGCCGTTGAGCGCCGTGACCGGGTCGACGAACACCCTGGTGACGCCGTTGATCTCGCGCAGCCAGGCGATGTAGTCGTGCGCCGCGCCGCCGTGTGGCGGGTTGCGCAGGCGGAACAGCAGGCGCGCGCGCAAGCTCTCGATCGACTCGGTGTCGGCCCCGAGCCCGATGCCGTCGGCGTGCACGGTCGCGGTGCCGCTGATCTGGGCGACGCTCTCGCTCAGCGACAGCGAGACGGCCGCCGCGGCGTTGCCGGCCTTGCCGGCCTCGACCGCGCGCACGGTCACGGTGGCCTCGCCGGCGTTGTCGGTCTTGCCGCCGACGATGATCACGTAGTTGATGCCGTCGCTGCGGTGCATCTGGATGCCCGCGGGGATCGTGATGTTGGCGTCGCCGGTCATGACGACCTTGCCCTCGGCGAACGACGGCGGCAGCTGGGCGAAGCCGAAGTCGTGCGCCTTCTTGAGCAGCCAGGGCTCGTCGGCCAGGTGCACGATGTGCTGGCGGGCGATGTAGTTGAGCAGCGAGAAGCCCTCGAACACGGCGCCGGCCATGACCTTGGCCGACACGTGCACGTTGTTGGGATAGAGCGCGGCGTCGGAACCCTTGAGGTTGGCGCGCATGGCCTGGTAGGTGCGCAGCGCGATCTGGTCGAGCGTCGGGGTGTCGAAGGGCATGGGCTAGATCCTCGAGCGGTAGGTCATCGGGGCAGGGGTGCGCTCCTGCGCCCAGAGCACGTCGTAGGCGGCATTGAGCAGCGGCTTGCCGGCGTGGTCGAAGCCGTCGACATGGATCACCAGGATGCCCTCGGGGATCCGCGTCTCGACCTCGACGTCGAAGCGCGAAGCGGCACCCTGCGACACCAGCCAGTCGAGCGCGTCGAGCGCGTAGTCCTTGGCGCGCTGCGCCGTCTCGGCGTTGAGGATCGAGCGCTCGAGCGTCCACAGCAGCGAGCCCGTCACGAACCCCTCGGGCTCGTCGGGGAGCTTGATCGAGTCCCCCCACCATCCCCGCGGGTCGCCGGTGTCGCCGGGGTTCTCGTCGCCCTCGGGCAGGCGCTTGTCGGTGAACAGCTGGATCAGCACGGACGTCGCCAGCATCATGCGGGCGCGGAAGCCGCCGCGCTGCTCGGCGGGATCCTCGGGCCCTGCCATGATCCAATCGGCATAGCCGCCACTTGCGTCGGGGCGGTTAAAGAAAGCCGAGTCCCAGATGAAGGTCGACGCCGGCTCGCAGGCCTCGGTGTCGCGGATGCGGACGCGCATGTCAGTCCTCCACTGGTCCGAGCTCGAGGGACTCGGTCAGGTTGTCGCTGCTGTCGCCCTCGACCGTGGCGGCGAACGCCGTGACGGCATCGAACAGGTCGGTCGAGAAGGTGCGGTAGGCGGCCGAGCCGAAGTAGCAAATGGCATCGATGATGGTGCCGACCGCGTTGAGCTCGGCGCGATAGGTGAACCCCATCGGCGCCACGCCCCCCACCTTGGCCTTGAGGCCGTCGTCGGCGCGCAGCTGCACGACCCACGTGGCCACGCCGTTGAACACGGTGCGGGTCGACGACATGGCCTTCCAGCCGTGCGTGAGGTCGTCGAGGCTGGCGAGCAGCGCGGTCAGCATGGCGCCCGGCATCGCGATCGGGTCGGCCGCGGCGTCGCCGTCCTCGATGTTGTCCTCGAGCGGCGTCGCGCGCGCCGTCATCAGCGCGAGCGCCATGGTGCGGATCGCGGTGTCGAGCGTCGCGTTGGTGTGGCGGTAGGCGGCGCCGTCGTTGAAGCGGAGCTCGCCGTAGCTGAAAGCGGCGCTGATCCACACCGACAGGTACTCGAGCTCGAGCATCGCCGGCTCGCCGGCGGTGCGCCGCACCTTGGTGGCGACCAGCGAGATGGTGGTCTCGATGACCGCGCCGACCGTTTGGTTGGTGAAGCGCCAGATCGAGACCGACTGGGCCTCAATCGTGTAGATGTCGTCGCCGACCTGCTTGGTGGTATCGAACCCCTGCGTGCGCTTCTCCTCGACACGCTTCACGACCCAACGGTGGTCGGCATCGGCGAGGCTCGCGGTCAGGTTGGTGATGAGCGTGGCAGAGGCGGTCGGCAGCATGTCAGTTGACCTCGTGCTTGACGGCGCCGGTGACGATCACAGCCCCGCACGCGGTCACGTCGCCGATCTTGGACGTCGGCGAGTTCTCGACCAGGCTGTTGTGGGAGCCCGTCACGATCGGGTTGGGACCGTGAAGCGGGCAGTCGTAGATGTCGCCGATGCGGCTCGACTTCTGGTTCTCAGAGATGCACGTCTCGGCCCCGGTTACGATTTGAGGCCCATGATCGCAAACATCGGTGATCCGGGCGTCTCGGGGCATGGTGCTATCCCACGTCGGAGTTGATGTAGACGCGACCGCGAGGGGTTCGATGCTCGAGGTTTCCGGTACGCTTCATGCCCATCTCTTGCCCCTTGCTGCCGTACATATGCGATTCCCCATCCTGCTTGTTCTTGACGCGATCCTCGGGGTGCTCGAGGCCCATCAGGAACGCCTGGTCGGGGCGGCCGTTGGCGGCGAACAGGTAGCCGACCGAGCCCACGCGCGGGTTGCTTGTCATCCCGAACGGTTGCCCGCGCAGCGGCAGTTTCATCTCCTCCTCGTCGAGGCCCATGACCGTCACCTCCTGGATCTCGGGGCGGTCGTCGACCTTCACGACTTCGACGCGACGCTTGACGTTGCGGGTGGCGTGCTCGTCGACCTCCCACGGCCGCAGCTGCGAGTGCTTGTCCTTGGGCCGCACGCGGATGTTGGGAATGCCGTGCTCGTCGATCCACACGTCGGGCTCGCGCTCGAGCTCGAGCTTTTCGCCTTCATCCTTCTTGCCCGGCTCGCCCGGCGCCTTGGTCTCACCTTCGCTCTCGCCCTTGCCGCGCGTCTTCTTGGTCTTGGCCTCGGTATCGTTGCTCTCGTTGCGCGGCAGGAGCTCGAGCGGCGGCAGGCCGGTCTCGCTCTTGAAATTCCGCGGGATCGGGAACTTGGTGAGCCCCTCCTCATTGGTGAGCTTGTCGGTTAGCCCAGAGTCCTCGCCGCGCTTGCCGCGGAAGCCCGAGACGCGAAAGCCCGTCAGCCACTCGGCTTGCGGGAAGTGCTTGCGGATCTCGCGCATCAGTTGGCGCAGTTGGCGCGGCGACAGCACATTGGCCGAGTCGCCCGACTTGAAGCCGACCACCTCGATGTCCGAGATCTTGAACTCCTTTCCCGCCGGAAAATACGTGGCTTTCAATGTTGCGATCGTCTTGCCGTCGGGCCCGACCACGTCATAGGCCATCGTCTCGATGGTGCCGTTCGGCGCCTTGAAGTGGCGCTTGGTCTTGAGCGAGATGCTGGGCGGCCCGAGCTGCTGCTGCCGCATGACCTTGCCGTCCCGGATGTCGATCTGGGAGCCGCGCGGCACGTCCTCGGTCGTGCTCGGATGTTGCTCGCGGCGCTCGCGCGGGGTGAGCGGAATGCGCTTCTCGACGTTGCGGGCCTCCACCTCGCCGGCGATATTGCGGTAGGCCAGGATGTTCTCGAGTTGGGTCTGGCTCATCCCCGGGTAGGGCCCGCCCTTCTGTCCCAGATACGAGGGATGCTTACCCTCGCGCAGCATGCTCGCCTCGAGCTCGATCTCCTTGCGGATGTGCGGCGGCATGGCGTCGAAGTGCTGGCGCACGGTGCGGGCGTCGCCGCCAGCCGCAAACTTGTTCTTGGCGGCGACCGCGTGCTGCACCTCGTGCAGGATCACGTCGAGCTGCACGCCGGGCTCCATGTTGCGCCCGACCTGGATCATGCCGGGGAAGCTGCGCCCGGGGATGCGCGAGGGCACCGGCGGAAAGAACGCGCCGCCCTGCCCCTCGACCCACTTGAACGGCATGTCGCGCAGCTCGGGGTGCGCCTTGAACAGCTCGGGGTGCGTGAGCTCGCGGCCCAGCGTCGTGGTCTGCCCCGGCAGCGCATACGACGGCGTCATCCGGGCGGCCGCGTCCGACAGCTCGACCTTCCAGTCGCCGGCGTGCTTGGACAGGCCGCCCAGGCGCGGGTCGTTCTTGGCGATGTAGGCGTTGCCGGCGTCGATGATCTCGCGCTCGCTGAAGCCCTTAGCCTCCATGCCGCGCGCCATGTCGAGCACCTCGTACATGGCGGGGCGGCCCTGCTTGGCGAGGTTCTGCCCCGTCACGCGGCCGCCGAACACGCCGAGCGTGGTGCCCGACTTGCCGATCTGCGCCATGGCGCCGCCGACGCCCATGCCGAGCGGCGAGAGGATGTCGCCAGGCTCGAGCAGGTTGTGGCCGCTCTCTGAGAAGTCGAGCCAATTGAGCGTCGACTCCGCAAGCCCGGCCGGCATCGACCACAGGAAGCTGCCGGCGTGCCGCAGGAAGCTCGAGGCGACGTCGCCGAAGCCAGGCGCGGTCGGAACGGGCTTGGCATACTTGCCCTGCGAGAACGCTTCGGCCGTGACGTCCTTGTATTTGGCGATGAGCTCGCGCTGCCAGGGGAAGCGGGTCGGGCGCGCGGGCGCCGCGGGACTCGCATCGTTGCGCACCAGGCCGGCGTCGGCGACGCGGATCTCGCGGCGCTTTTCCGGCAGCGGACGGATCGGCGCCGTGGGCCGGTTGAACTCGTGCTGCAGCTTGTCGATCGTGCGGAAGTCAGGACTGCGCCGCCAGCGATCGTCCTCGAGGCCACCAAGGGGCTCCTCCTCGCTCGACGGCTCGGGCTCGCCCGGAAGACGGAACTTGTCGCGCGCCATCGCTCAGCCTCACGGGTTGACGTGGTAGGTGCCCTCGGGCGTCTTGATGATGGTGTTGCCCTTGTCGTCCATCAGCTGCGATTGTTTCTTGGCCCCGTACTGCTCGGACTCGCCTGGCTTGCGATCCTTCGGCCGGTGGTCGGGGTGCTCGCAGCCCATCAGGAAGCTCTGGTCGGGGCGGCCGTTGGCGACGAACAGATACCCAACCGAGCCGACCGGCGGCACGCTGCTGAGCCCGTGCGGCTGGCCGCGGTAGGCCAGCTTGTATTCCTCCTCCTCGAGGCCCATGACCGTGACCTCCTGGATCTCGCCCTTGTCCTCGACCTTCACTACCTCGACGCGCCGCATGACGTTGCGCGGCCCGTGAATGTCGGCTTCCCAATAAGACATGGCCTTCACTCCCATTGCTTGCCTGACTTGTTGGCCTTGCCGCCCGAGCCCTGGTAGGCCTTCGGGTGCACGAAGCCGAGCGTCGTGTGGCTCTGCTTCTCGGTCTGGTGGAAGTCCACCGTCTCGAGCAGCAGATCGCCCTCGAGCTCGAGCGACGGCGAGCTGATGTAGACGAGGTGGTTGGGGCACCACAGCTTGCCGCCCTGGTCGCGCCAGCCCTGCACGAGGATGCGCGCCTTCACCGAGAAACCCTGCGCGCGGTTGCTTTCGTTCTCGGCGCGCTTCTTGGCGCGCTTCTGATTGGTGTCGGTCTCGGCGACGATCAGCTTTGGCCTGTAGCGCTTGATGCCGTTGTCCTGCGCCTGCTCTTTGATGCGCAGGTCCTTGGCCTTGGTGCCCTTGCGCCGCTGGCCCTTCACCGTCGTCTCGGAGAACCGCTTGTCGTCGGTGATGTCGGCCTCGCCGTCGACCAGGTTGACGCCCTCGATGATGCCGCCGGCGTGGCGCTTGGCGGCCTTGGCGTTGGTCAGCTTGATGCTGCCGTCGGGCTGCCCCGACTGCACGACGCCCTGGTCGCGCAGCGCGCGCTCGATCTCCTGCCAGGAGGTGGCGCCCTGGTGCAGCTGGAAATATTCGATCACCTCGAGCGGCACCTCGGCGCCCGAGATCACGCCCCACTTGTCGAGCTCCTTGGCGATCTGCTCGGGGGTCTTGTTCTCGAAGTGCCCCTTCTTGTGGGTGGCCGCGCAGTCGACGAAGTCCTGGCCCTTGCCGCGCCCGGAGATGTGGATCGGGTGCGACTTGGGATCGATCTGCGGCTTGTAGCGGTTGGAGTAGCCGCGCAGCACCAGGTCGCCGTTGGCCGTGATGTCGACCGGCGTGCCCGGCGGGAACTTGAAGCGTTGCGTGGTCGTGAGCTCGAACGTGCGCACGGCGGCGCCGAGCTTGGCGTTGACGTGCACGGTCTGCCAGCCATAGCCCAGCACGCCGTTGACGGCGACCAGTTCGGGATTGTTCATCTTTACCTCGCGAGCGCCTCAAACGCTGGCGGCATGAACATGGAGTGCTTGACGCCGTTGCGCTCGGCGAGCTCGGTTGAGCGCAGGGCGTCGCCGTAGAGCCGGTTGGCCCACCACAGCGACGGCATGCGCCGGCTGCCCTCGACGGCGATGATCGGCGCCATGCCGGTGATGGTGGCGCGCAGGAAGTCGTCGACCAGGCCGCGCATGTCGGCCAGGTCCTTCCAGACCGCGAAGTTGTGCCAGGTCGAGAGCAGCCCCGAGAGCGCGTTCTCAAAGAACTCTGCGCTGTCGGCCCGCGCCTGGCGGCCCTCGCGCACGTCCTTGTACTCGCGCAGCACGGTCGCCTTGGCGTACTGCGCCAGCGCGGCCGCCTGCACGGTCGCCGAGAAGATCTCGGCGTTGCGCTTGATGCGCACCGCGCCCGGCAGCCGGGTGAGCTCGGCGATCGGCCCCGCCCAGGACGTGTATTCGTACTCGGTCCAGGGCTGCAGGAACGACTGCGCATAGGCGGGCTCGAGCCCGTCGGCCGCGCGCGCGAACAGCGTGGTGGCGATGAACTGCGCAAACGACACGCCGTAGGCGTCGCGCTGGTCCTGCAGGTAGCGCATGTTGGCGAAGCGGTCGCCGACGAAGCCGATCGCCGTGATCTCGTCGGCCGTCTCGGCGCCGATCGAGATGTCGAGCAGCACCAGCGCCAGGAACGCCGGCGCCATCGGCGCCGAGCGCGCGCTGGCCTCAAACCCCGCCAGGAAGTCGAGCAGCATCGAGGACGCGGCGTTGCGCACATAGGAGGGCTGCCCGAGCACGACGAACTCGCGGTCGATCGCCGCGCCAAGGTCGGCGACGAACCCGGTCTCGGCCAGGAACTCGACCTGCCGGGCGATGCCGAGCGGCGGCAGGCTCGGGCTCACGCCGCCGGCGCCGCCGCCCAGGCCCTCGCGCCAGAACTTCAGCGAGAAGGCGATGTAGCCCATCTTGTCTTTGCTGTACTCGCGCCGGCAGTCCTCGCAGTGCGCCTGCATGCGCAGTTGCGGCAGGCTGAGCGTCGCCGCCCCGCCGCGCTCGCACGCCTTGCGTAGCGCCTCCTCCTGGCCCTCGACGGTGTCGCCGACGACGTAGGCCGTGACCGAAATCGAGTTGGCCTTCCTGCCCATGTCCTCGATGTAGGGCACCTCGCCGTGCGGGAACTCCCACACCTTGAGCCGGCGGCCGGTGTCGAGCCCGTCGCGCTCGACGTGAAACACCGCGCCCCGGTAAGAGGCGCGGCGCAGGGTCGAGGTCCAATCGCGGCAGAAGGTTTCGTTGGCGGCCATGTCTCACCTGTTTGTGTCGGCCATGCTGTCGCCGGTCTTGAGCTCGATGTGACCGCTCGAGCTCTGCCCCGTGACCTTGCCTGGCCCTTGCACTGTGACGATTACGGACGCGCGACCCTCGAGCTGCGCCTTGACGCTCTCGCCCGTGAGCGTGACGGCGAGCGGCGAGCTCAGACGCTGCACGATCGGGCCCGAGAACGCGGCCGGATCGAGCGCCGACTGCGGCGCGGTGGCAGGACCGTCGGACAGCGACGGGTCTGGCGCCGGTGGCGGGGTGCGCTGGAACCAGCTCTTGAGATAATCCAGCACGCCATCTTGCGCCGCACCGCCGGCCTTCCAACGGTCGCTGCCGGTCGTCTTGTTCCAGTCGGCGGGCTCGTCGGCCTTGTCGAGCTGGCCGCGGCCGTTGGTGATGCGCTCGATCAGCGAGTTGATGCGATTGAGGAGCTCCGCATCCTCCTTGAGCATCTTGCGCAGCGGCGACTCCGAGCCGTCGCCGATCTTGAAGTTGACCAGGTTGGCCAGCCCCATGGCGGCCGAGGCCGCCGCGCCGCCGATGTTGGTGAGCAGGCGCCCGTATTCGGCCAGCGCCGCCGCGCCTTCGTTGGACGCCAGGCCCTGCCCGAACACGTAGGCGCCGATGCCGCCGGCGGCCGCGATCGCCAGCACCGCCGGGTTGGCACGCAACGCGGTGAGCGCGGAACCGAGCGCCCACACCGACGCGCCGGCGCCGACCAGGCCGGCAGCCGAGGCGCCGACCAGGGTGAGCCCCGTGCCCAGCATGTTGAGGACCTTGGGGTCGACCTGGCTCAACTGCTGCAGCGCGCTGTTGAGCTTGGCCAGGCCCGCGGTCGCCATCTCGCCCAGCCCTGAGTCCCACACACTGTTGCGCAGCGTCTGGATCGCCTCGGGCAGCACGCGCGTCTGATAGTCCCAGCTGCGCGGGTCGTTGCGCACCCCGACCATCTGATCAACGGCGCCGGCGGCGCGACCGGGGATCTCCCTCTTGAGCCGCTGGAACAGTTCGCGCGCCTGGTCGCCCTGCAGGCCGGCGGCCTTCGGCGCATGGTGCAGGCCGCCGAAGTCCTTGAGCGCATCGGGCGGCAGCTTGCTGAGCTGCTCGAGCCAGTCCTCGATCGAGAACTTGCCTTTCGACAGCGCGAAGAAATTGTCGAGCCCGCGCTTGAGAATGCCCTTGTCCCATGACGACGAGCCCTTCGGCATGAAGCCCGACAACATGCTCATCATGTCGGACTTGGCGCCGATGTAGTCGCCACTGGGATCGCGCGCGAGGTCGGCGAGGAAGGTGCCGATCTCGCCCCGGTGCGCACTCATGTCGACGCCGCCCTGCTTGAGCATTCCAAGCAGCGCGTCGGGGTCGCGCAGCTTCGACATATCGGCGCCGAACACCTTGCCGGCATCGTACTTGTGCAGCAGCATTTGCTGCTCGGACGCCATGGTCGGCATCATGGTCCGCTGCAGCAGAGTCTTGAGACCCATGCCGCCGAGCGAGCCCTTGAACATCGTGGCGATCGTGTTCTGCAGAGCGCTCGCCTCGGTCAGGGCCCCATAGGCCTGATCCGGGGTCGGGTCCTTGCCGACGAGCATCGGAACCAATAGCGGTGCGAACTGGCGCAGCGCGGCCATGTGCTCGCCAGGCTTGTCGGGCGAGAAAGCCGGCGCGGCCATGGCGAGGCCGAGCAGCTTTTCCATCGAGCCGGCCTTCTCGGCCCCGGTGCCGAACGGCATCTTGCCGATCATGGCGAGCTGCACCAGGTCGGTCGCCAGCTTGCTGACGTTGGTGTCGGCGGCCATGGCTCCCGCCGAGATCCGCTCGAGCAGCGTCATGCCGCCTTTGTCGTCGAGCGCCGTCATCAGATCCGAGGGCTTGAGGCCCGCCTGGATCATCTCGGTGGCGCCTTTGATCATGTCGGTGTGGCCGACACCGATGCGCGGCGCCACATCGTTGACCAGGCTGCGCAGGCGCACGCGCTGATCCTCGGACGCATCGCCGAACGCTTGGAACAACCTCAGCTGCTTGTCGAGCTCGGCCTGGTTGATCGAGGCGACGGTGGCCAGGCCGGCAAGCGGGGCGGCGGCCGCCGTGAACGCATTGACGCCGAACGCCCCCACCTGCTTGCCGGCCGCCTGGAACTGCCCGCCGATGGCGCCGACCTGCGCGGCGATGCCCTTGAGCGTGCCGGTGAGGTGGTCGGTGGCGGTGATGACTGCTCTGACGACTAGGTCCGTCATTATCCGCCTCCTTGCGATCTCACCTGCTGCTCACGCTTCCACAGCGACTCGAACCACCAGTTGACCTCGTGAAAGGTCATATCCATCACGGTCTGCGCATCCATTCCGAACCCGCCGACGAGCTCGCGGATTCGGGATGTCAGTTTCCCGCGGCGAACATATCCCGCACGAACTTGCACACGGTCAGCCAGTCCGACGGGTGCATCTGCTCGAGCTCCTCGGCGCCGACGCCGGTGAGGTCCTCGACCCACAGGATCATCCGGTCGTGCAGGAAGTCGGTGGCGAGCTCGGTCGGCTCGCCGTCGGGCCCGGTCTTGGTGACGCGCAGCGTGAAGGGCTGGCCGAAGTGGATCAGCTGGCGCGCGGTCGCCTGGCGGAACTCGAGCGTCGACGTCATGCCCGCGTGCGTCGCGATCGGCCGCGACAGCTGCAGCTTCTTGAGGCTGGTCGGCTTGGGTGGTGCGCCAGCGGCGCCGCGCGGTGCGGGGGTCGGCAGTATGGCCATGGGTTTGCCCTCTCATGGTCGGTTGCGGGGAAAGGCCCGCGCACGGATGGCGCGGGCCTACGCAAACGGGGACAACTCAATATTTGATCTCTTTCACCAGCGAGCTCGACACCGAGAGCCCGCGGATCTCGCCCGACTCGCTCGAGATCTCAGGCCGACCCAATAGCGAGGCCTGCGTGTAGAGGAAGCGGATTCGCATATCGATCAGATCGAACGTGACGTCGATCCTGCAGGCCTTCATCAGGTCGGACAGGCTGATCGGCAGCGTGCACAGGTAGCTGAGCGTGAAGCTCGCCTCGGCCGGGCGCGCTTTCGTCATGACGTAATGGGTGCCATCGTCATGCGCATCTACGGTTCGCTCGAAGGGAATCGGGCGGATGGTGATGCCGCCGCGCGTGCGCATGCGCTTGCCGTCGATGATCAGGATCACACGGCCGCCCGTGTTATCACAGCAGAAGTCGGTCATGGGGGGAGCTCCTCGAGAAACGGGGAAAGGCCCTCACCCCGTCATGGGGTGAGGGCTGGGGTGAGGGGGCGACTAGCCGAGGCCGAGGCCGCCGCCGACAACGGTCTGGGCGCCGGGCAGCTGCAGGTGCGTGGTGTAGTTGACGCCGATGATGCGCAGCTGGTTGACGTGGTCCGCGGGGATGAACGCATCGACGCGGTTTGGATCGAGCAGATTGCGCTCGACCACCAGCACCTGCTCGAACAGGTCCTCGTTCTCGACCACGTTGAGCTGCGAGAGCTCGCGGTAGCCGTGCACGATGGTGTCGCGAACATCCTGCGCGGTGGCCACGCCCTGGATGCCGTGCGGGTTCTCATCGCGCAGCGACGCGCGACCCCACACGCCCGTGACCTTGGCCTTCAGGTAGCGCACCGCATAGGCCGCCTGGTGCATGGTCTCGACGTCGAGCCAGGTTGAGTTGGGCACGCCCCAATCGTTGAGCTGGTAGGTCGTGACCGCGCGGTCGATGCAGACCTCGCCAGACTTGCGCACGTGGTAGGAGGCGATGCCGTCGTAGTAGAGCACCTGGCGCTGCTGCGCGTTGAAGCGATCGGTGATCAGCTTCGGCGCGAGCACGCCCTCCATCCACAGCGTCTGCAGCGGGCGCGAGCCCTCGGGATAGCTCTGCAGGTGCATGGCCGCCTTGGCCCCGAACGCGGCCGCCCAGACCCACGGCGGGCTCGGCGAGGCCTTGTAGCCCATCACCGAGACGTGCGGATCGTTGAGCCCGTTGCCGAACGTCGACAGGTTCGCCAGCGTCTCCTGCTTGGCCGCGTAGTAGTGGCCATAGAGCTGGCTGATCGGCGCCCAGCGACCGCTCGAGCCGTTGAGCAGGGCGTTGATGGCGCCGAGGTTGGTGGCGTCCGTGTACGGGCCGGCGAGGAAATCGTACTCCTCATCGCTGAGCGCGGCCAACGGGGTGGTGATGTCGGGATCGCCCGAGCCGCCCGACATGGCGGCGACGGTGACGAGCTCGCTCGCCAGCGGGCCGTCGGACGTCACGTAGTCGGTCAGCAGCGAGATGGTGTTGCCGAGCGCGCCCAGGTGCCGCGCCGTGACCGTCACCACCGCCGCCAGCGCCGTTGCCGTGACCGGCAGGTCGACCGTGGCGTTGATCGCCGCGGCCAGCCGGGCGGCGATCGTGCTGTTGGTGTCGGCGGTCGTCACGGCGATGCGCACGCGCCGCCCGGTGATGTAGACGATCAGCGTGCCCGAGTTGAGCGGGGGCGCGTTGGCGATCGTGAACGTGCCGGTGGCGGCGGCGCCGGCTCCGGAGTCGGCGATGGGCAGGGCCCATATCTCCTGGAACGGCGCATTCTTGCGCGCGACCTTGGCCATCATCGCCAGCATCGAGCCGTAGCCGAACAGGGTGTCGGGATCGACGTCGATCTGGCGCGGGATGCCCGAGGTGGCGCCGACGACATTGACCATGACGTCGAAGCCGTCGCCGACAATCCAAGCCCCACCCGCCGCGGTGATCGTGAACTTGATCTTGTTGTTGAACGCCGCGGCGCCAACCGTGTAGGTGCCGAGAGCGGTGCCGTTGGGGTCGGTGACGGTGAAGACCGCCGGCGGGCCGGCGTCGGTGACGCGCAGCGTGTAAATGCCCATCGGCGCGTCGGATGACTTTGGCGCGGTCGGGTCCATGATGAGCGCGCCGCCGCCGGTGTTGGGGCCGGACGCCTTCACCCCAGGGATGACCGGGCGCAGGTGCTGGCCGATCAGCAGCAGGCGGGAGATCGACTGCAGCGGGGCCTGCGCCGGGTTGATTTCCGCCCACCAGAGCGGCACGCGGATGTTCCCCGGGACCTCATTGAATTGCACGGGCATGGGCTATTTCCTTTCAAGCAGGGGGGCGGAGTAAAGCTCGAGTTAGTTGGCGCCGGCGGGGGCTTTCCGGCGCGGCGGGGCTGCCGCCGGCGGCGGGGCCGCGGGAGACGCACCACCTGGCGGCGAGCATTTCTCGACGGCGCCGTCCTTGATGTTCTCGATCCAGAAAGTGTTTTGAGCGACCCACGCGCCCTCGTCGGGCAGCGGCTGGCCGTCGTACTCGGGCATGCGCACGATGCGCCGCTCGGCGTTGAGCGAGACCTTCTCGTCGTCGCTGAGCGGCAGCGGCCGCACGTACATGCGCGGCTGCGTGTGGGTCCTGCGAGACTGCTGCATGGTTGGCACTCCTCGTTAGGTTGCAGTGTTGGAGACTTCGACGTCGACGACGGCCTCGCCGGGCGCCTCGGGTGTGGCGCCTTCCTGGAACGCGAACTTCATTCCGAGACTGAAGCCGGGCTCGACCGCCGGCAGCGGCGTGTTGCCGTTGAGGCGGGCAAGCATCGCGCGCAGGCTCGTGAAGGCTGGAATGCGCGCGATGTCGGTGAGGAACGGCGCCAGGTAGGGCGCGAGCTCGGCCAGCACCGGCAGCGCGGTGGCGCCGCTGGGGTTGGCGGTACGCATGGGCGTGAGGCCGAGTAGGGCCTCCATGCACTCGTCGGCGACCAGGCAACGGATGGTCATCAGGCGCGCGCATTGGCGGGTGTTGCCGGCGGTGCTTCGCCCCGGCACCGACTCCCAGGACTCCACGTGCGTGATGCGGCGGGAGAGATCCGAGCTGTCGTAGAACGCCGCCTTGATCTGTAGCTCGAGGAAGTCGAGCAGCGCCTCGAGCTCGGCGTCGGTCTCGACCATGTCGAAGATCTCGGTCTGCTCGGGGTTGCCTTGCGGCCCCTCGATCTCGACCTCGTGCCAGGCCCCGACGGTGATCTCCATGATCAAGTCGACTTGGCGTTCGAACACCGGCAGGGGATCGCCGCCCTTGGTGTTGATGTTCTTGCCGGTGTCGTGGTCCGTGTAGACGCAAATGCAGGGCAGCAGGTCCTGCTTGTTGGTGATCTCGAGCGGGTTGAGGCGCGAGTCGAAAACGCGGTTCTCGGCGATCGTCTTGTTCTTGAGCGCCCCGACCCAGGCAGCGCGAAGCATCAGCCGTGCGAGGCTCATGCAGTCCCCCTCTCATGTGTTGGGATCAGCCGAACGGATCGTGCCGGCCGATCTGATTGAGCTCGAGACAGACGCGGCCCTGACCGTCGGGCTTGACGTCGGCGACGCGATAGAGCTCGCCGCGGTCGAGCATGGCGATGCGGTCGTCGATGCGGATGTCGAAGGTGAGGTCGAGCGGATCGACCGACAGCATCGGGTTGACCGAGGACGTGTGCGAGGCCGGCACCGCGCGCGTGCTGTCGATGCCCTTCGACGCAAACACGTCGAGCCGCAGCGCCGAGAACACCCCTCGCAGCGGCCCGCCATCCCTGGCGCTGGTCTCCTGGATCGCCCTGTCGGGGTCGGCCGCGGCGCGCTCATTGGGCACCGCGACCATTGGGAAGTGGCGAAATTCCTCGCCCATCTCCGCGGAGATGACGGGCTGAGCCTCGCGCCACAAATCCCGCCAGGTGCTGCTCACCCTGCGGCGACCTTGACGTGCAGCCGGCGCACCAGCGTGCGATCGGGAAACACGACGCCGGTGAGCGCGGCGTCGCGCTCAACCACGACGGTGTTCTCGAGGTAATACTCGTCGCCGATCTCGGCCGCCGAGGTGTCGAGGATGCACACGGACTCGCCGCGCTCGTCGAAGGTCGAGCTGTCGATGTCGGGCGTGTCTGGGCTGGCGACGGGCGCGCCGGCAGCGGCCCAGGCCGAGGTCTTGATGCGCGCGAAGTTGTGCGCGAGCCACTTATCCCAGAGGATGCCGACGTCGATGATGTCGCCCTTCTTGACGGGGATCACGGTCGTGTTGACCGCGGGGCGGGCGTCGGCGGTGTAGTTCACGAAGGCCTCGACGGCCGGCACGCTGGCGCGGCGCGCTGGGCTGAGCAGTGTTGTCATGGGGGGCCCCGACAAAAGCGGGGTCCATCGGTTGCCCGACAGACCCCGAAGGAAGGACAGGGAGAGAAGACGCTCGCTTACTTAAGCTTGCGGGCGAGCCCCGGCGGCTTGGCAGCGGGCGCGGACGCCGGCGCCTCGGCCTTGGGCTCGTATGCGACGATCAGGCCGATGCGGCGCGCCTCGGCCGCCTGCAGCTCGTCGAGCTCGATGACTTTGCCGATGGTGCCCTGAATGCGCACGTTGGCCTTGCTGCCGTCGGGGTTCTGCACCTCGAACCCATGCGTGCCGTTGCGCACAAATTCGAACTTGCGCATGGGCCCTGCGGGAATGCTCATGATTGGGATCTCCTGATTGTGTGGGCTCGGACGATGCCCGCGCAGGGTTCGCTACGCGGGCACCGCGCCGGCTAGTAGGTGACGACGCCAGCCGCCTTCAGCTTCGCGGCCTGGTGCGTCGGGATGCTCGCCGTCTCGGTGGCGACCTTCTTGGTGAGGGTGCACCCACCGTTGTTGATCGTCAGCTCCTTGCCGGTCTGCACCGTCACAGTGGTCATCGCAGCCATGAGGTTCTCCTTATGTCAGTGTCGTGCACGTTAGTGCTAGCAGCCCAAAAGCCCCGCCGAGCCCAGGGGCCCGGCGGGGTTTTGCATAACGACAGAAAATCTGTCGTTTACTGGTGGACGACGAGGCGAGCCGACGCATTGCGGCGCTTGGGAGCGAGCACCGGAGCCGACTGGCTGAGCAGATGCAGGCCGCTCGGGTCCTTCTTAACCCACGTTTTGTGGAACATGCGCATCGACTGCAGTTCGGCCTCCAGGTCCTGAATTGCGCCAAAGTAGGTTTTTCCCTGGATTCCCTTGCTGCTGATCAACATGGCCGTGTTGTCGGCCATGAACTTTGTAGTGGCGCCCTCGTCATTTTCGTAGGTCGCGCCGTACACCCAGATGTTGAACCGACCGGCGAGCGTGCCGACCTGCTGTGCCTCGTCGAGCTGGGCGAGCGGCCCAGAGTCGATTGACGAGCTGCCGAGGCGGTACTGCGTATTGAACTGCAGGTTGGACTGCATGCGGGTGCGGAAATAGCCCCAGGCGAGGAAGTCCATCACGATGTCGTCGACGACGGCGCCATAGGAGCGATCGTTGACGAGCTGCGCCGTGGTCTCGATGTCGTCGAGCGGCAGGCCGGTTGCTTGTGACCAGCGCGCGGTGCCCGACAGGGTCGCCGGCTCGAGATCCGCGTGCCGGCCGAAGTCGACGACGACGCTCTGGTAGTCCTCGCCGGCGATGGTGATCGAGCCGTCGTGCAGGGCCTTGGCGGCCATCCACTCGAGCCTGTTCTCGACCATCTCCTCGTGCTCGCGGATCTGATTGGCGAGTAGGATGTCCATGCGCTGGCGCGGGCTTAGGTTGCCGCCGTAGTTCTCGCCGGGACGACGCACGAGCGCCATCTGCGGCGTGAGCGTCTTGGCTGGCTTGACGTAGGCCGGCTTCAGGAACGCGCTCATGTGCCCGCGGGACTCGACCGAGCGGCCGGGCACCCAAGGCGACACGAAGGGAGCGATGCGCCGGCCGCCCTCCTCGATATCCCACTCGATCTGCGGCGAGGTCGAGAACACTTCGCCGCCAGGGGTGAAATAACGCTGGCGCAAGAACGTCGCCGGCGCGCGGATGCTGCGCACGAGCTCGTCGAGCTCCCAGGTCTCGTAGCGGTAGTTGTCGATCGTCATGGTGGTAGCACTCCAAAGGGGGTGGAAAAGGCGAAGGCAGACGCGGGGAGCTCCTACGCCGAGTAGTAGGGGGTCTTGATGTGGATGCCGGCCGCGCGCAGGGCCGCGCGCACGGTGTCGGCCGTGTGCCCGGCGCCGAACACGAGAGCCCGCTCGTTGAACATGCCCTCGACGGCGACGGGGCAGTTCTTGTCGGCGCTGGTGGCGTCGACGTCCTCCATCAGGATGGCGAACGGCACCGCCGAGCCATCCTCGGCCGCGGCCAGGGAGAGGCACAGCTTGTTGGAGCCGGCCGCGACCGTGACGTCGAAACCATCGCCAACGATGAAGTCAGTGGCGCCGTCGGTGAGCACGCCCTTGATGTCGTTGTCGATGGTGATGTTGGCGCCGGTGCCGGTGAGCCGGTAGTCGCCGAGCGAGTAGCCGTCGGGATCCCTAAGCTCGACGGTGTAGTCGTGCACCGCGTGAAGCTCGGTCACGCGGATCGTATAGATGCCGGCCTTGACGCCGAGGCGCTTGGGGCTGGTGACATCGAGCACGAACGTGCCGTTGCCGGTGTTGCCGCCGCTCTTGGCAGCGCTCGACACCGCGCCGGCCGAGATGCGACCGAGCACGCTGCCGGCTTTGTAGGCGGTGCCCGTGAGCAAAGTCGCCGGCTCAAACACCGGGTCCTTGCCGTTGAGCACCAGGTCGATCTGGGCGTAGCCCTGCATGAGGCCGCCGCCGGCCGGGTGAGGCAGGTGAGACATGGGCTGGTTTTCCTTTCAGGGGGGGCTGGGGGAAGTTGGGTTAGCGCTTGCTGATCTGGGCGCCGATGGCTGCGAGCTCCTTGCGGCGCGCCTCGCGGACATCTGCGGTAGGGCCGGGATCACCGCCGCCGACCTTGGGGTCGCTCAGCAGGCGATCGAGCTTGCCGCCGCCGGTCTCCTCGGGGCTGGCGGCGAGCAGCTTCTCGGCCTTGTCGGGCGAGATGTCGGGATCGCCGGCGAGCATGGTTGCCATCTTCGGGCGCTTGTCGGCGCCAGGCAGGCCCAGGATCTTGGCGGCCTCGCCGCGGCCATCCTTGCGGCCGAGCTCGCGCGCCTCGGCAACGGCTTGTGCGTGCGCTTCCGGGCTGATGCCAGGGGCGGCAGTCGGGACAGCTGTCGTCATGTTTTCCTCGTCGCTCTGGTGGTGGGTGATGCGGGTGCCCGTTGGGCCCCCGAGCTTCTTCTCGAAGGCCAACAGCGTCGCCTCGAGGGACTGCACGCCATCGACGAGCCCCAGGCTCGCGGCCTCCTCGGCGCGATAGACGCGCGCCTCGGTGGCCCTGACAGCGTCGGCTTTCATCGGGCGCCGCTCTGCGACGGCGTCGACGAAAAGGGTGTAGCTGGCGTCGATCGACGCCTGCAGATCGGCTTTGACCTCCTTGCTCAACTTCTCGAACGGGTTGCCATCGATCTTGTGCGCGCCGGCGTAGACGAACGTCGCCGCGACGCCGGCCTGCTGCATGGCCTTGCTGATGTCCATGTGCAGCAGGCACACGCCGATCGAGCCCGCGTGCCCCGATTGCGTGACGAACGCCTTGGTGCACGACGCCAGGATCAGGTAGGCCGCCGAGCATGCCTGCGTATTGGCGATGCCCCAGATCGGCTTGCCGCCCCGGCGCGCGTCGAGCAGCGAGTCGGCGAGCTCAAAGCAGCCGCCGGCCTCGCCGCCGGGGCTGTCGATGTCGAGCAGGATGCCCTTGACCTCATCCATGCGCAGCGCGCGCATGATGACGTTGTTGAGGTGCGTGTAGCTCTGGGCGCCGCTCATGGCGTCGAGCTGGTCGCCGCGATGGATCAGCCCGCCGACCACGGGCACGATCATGACGCCGCCCTCGGTCAGGGTCGGCATGCGCGCCGGGCGCGCCACCATGGTCTCGCTATTGGCGAGCAGCGGCGCGTGCTGAAAGCTGGCGACACCGAGCCTCGGCGCCAACGCGCTGGTGACGATCTGGGCGTAGCGCTCCTCGACCAGGAGCGGGCAATTGAAATAGCGCGCGATGTGCTGCTCGAGGAGCATGCTCGGATTCTCCGTTGTGTGAATTGCGAGGTACGCCGGCGCTCACCGGGAAACAGGCTCACGGGGGACCAGGGGGCCTAGCCAGACGAGCGCCGGCGCCTCCCTCGAGCGCGGCGAGAGGGCACGCGCCGCGCGAGGGAACCCGGCCGCTAGTCGGGGGCATGTCGGCCGGGTGTTCGGGCATTGCACTAACAACGGCAATGTCAGGCGCGGCGCTGTTCCTTGCCCTTCTTCTCGCCGCCCTTGCCGTCCTCGTCGGGGTCGTCGTCCTTGCCGCCCATGAGCGGGTCTTCCTTGGCCTCGAGCTCCTCGATCTGCGGGATCTCGAGCTCGGCTTTCTTGGCGCGCTCGAGCGCCTGCTGCTCGAGCAGGTCCTCCCAATCGTCGCCCTGCTCTTGCGCTTCCTGGGCGAGTGTCGAGATGCCGATCTTGAGCCGCGTCTCCTGCGCCTGCGCCTCTTTGACCGGGTCGACGACCGGCGGGCCCCAGGACAGGAACGTGCTGTTCGCGAAGATCGCCGGCCACATCGGCAACAGCGAATCCGCGTCGCCCTTCTGGCCGTTCGGCAGCGGCAACGCGCCGGTGTCGACGGCCTCCTCGAGCCAGCACAGCACCCACGGCATCGCGAACTGTCGGATCAGCATCTCGCGCCTGACCCTGTAGTGCCGCCAGATGTCGCCGAGCGCCATCTTGGCCGACGCGAAGCTCATCTCGCCGAAGTCGCGCGACAGCTGCTCGGCGCCGACGCCCAGGCCGGCGGCGAGCTTGTTGACCATCGCCCTCGTGAAGGCCTCGTAGCTGATCCCGCCCTCGGCCGCCTGCAGGAGCTCCATGGACTCGCCGGGCAGCAGGTGCACGGCGCGTGCGCCGTTGACCGTGAGGGCAGAGGCCTGGTGATAGCCGCCGATCTTGGCCATGTACGACAGCGCGTGCTGGGCGTCCTCGTTGGCGAGGTCGCCCTCGTCGGCCAGGTCGCCGGCGCCGAGCGCCGCCATAGCCTGCTTGGTCGGGAGCTCGGTCTTCACGACGGCGGCGAAGGATGCCTTGAGCACGGCAGACTCGAGTTCGGCTCTGTCATACTCGTCGACCATTTTGAGCTGCACCAGGGCCGCCACGAACGACGAGATGCCGCGCACCATGTCGGGGCGCGAGCGGTCGATCATGTGCAGCACCTTCGGCCGCCCCCACTTCTCGGCGCGGGGAATCCGCTCCCACTTGAACTGCTGGTCGACGGGCCGCGTGGCGACATCGGACGCGTGCACCTTGCGCACGTGGTAGGCGATCGGCACGCCGTCGGCATCGCGCTCGACGCCGCGGTGGATGGTGCGCAGCATCTCGAGCTCGGGCGGGGTCGACAGGCGATCGGGCTCGACCAGCTGTAGGCACGTCCTGAAGCCCGACGGGCCCGGGTCCTTCCAGCGCATGATGCCGAGCGCATCGCCCGAGGTCATGAAGCTCAGATAGGCCTGGTGCAGCATCCACGGGAAGGTCAGCACGCGCTGGGCGTCGCAATCGTAGGTCGGCGAGTCCGCATACGCCTTCCAGGCGCGCTCGACCTGGCGCGACCATTTCTTGGCCTGGATCGGGGTGATCTCGAGCAGATCCGCGATCGGGCGCAGCGCCAGCGTGAAGGTCGGGCCGATGACGTTGTCGCGGTGGATGCGCAGCGCGTTGGCGCCGTAAGCCGAGTTGATCGCCAGGTCGCGCGCGCGCCCGGTGTCGATGTCGCGCCGGCGGCCATAGTCGACCTCGGCCGACGCCAGGCGCGGCATCCACATGGAGAGCGCGCGCATGCTGAGCGCGTTGTCGTCCCACACTGGATTCTTGGATGATGCGTCGGCCATTTTGGGCTCCCCGGTCTCTCAATAGAAAACGCCCCGCCGGGTCATGGACCGGCAGGGCGTTCTTCGCGGTCGAAGCGAGGCACTCCCGGCCAAGTGGGAGAGCCCGACGGTTATCGCGTGATTCTCAGGTAGGCGGGAGGTCCTCGCTTCACGCGATTGCCGACATTCCAATCGAGCAGGCCCTCGGTGTCGTCGCACTGCGCGAAGATCGAGTTGATCAGCTGCAGCAGCGCCGTGGCGTTGCCCGGGTGGTACTCGACCCACTTGCTCTCGTGCCGGACCTTCAGCGACTTGTTGCCCGACAGCAGCGTCAGATAGGCCTGCTGCAGCGCAATGATCGTCTCCCGGCAGGTCGACAGCTGGGCGATGTCGATGTCGGCCATGCTTTCCTCCTCTCAGTGTCCGAACGGCCAGACGCCCCGCTTGAACGGCCAGCCTCGATCCTTCAGCAGTGCCGCCGGCGGCTTGCGCAGGTTGACGACCGGGCTCCGCAACGTGACGCCCGGCGGGTAGATCGTGCTGATGTTCACGAACAGCTCGGGGAACAATGCTTGATCCCCCGATCCGCTGACGATCGCCCCGTAGAACGTGTCGTCGTCGACGTAGAGCTCGGCCGCCAGCGCGTAGGTGGCCGACACCGTCGGCGCATGAAACGTAGGGCTCGAGACAAACAGTGCAGGCTGCAGGTCTTGTGTCCCGCCGCCGGCCCCGACCGTGGCCCCGTAGAACGTGTCGTCATCGACGAACAGACCGGCCGTCAGGCCATACGTCGCCGACACGGTCGGCGCATGGAACGCGGCACTGTTCTCAAACAGCGCCGGCGTCACGCCATACGACGCCGACACCGTCGGCGCGTGGAACGTGGGGCTGTTCGTGAACAACGCCGGGAACAACTGCCCGGCGCCGGTGGAGACAACCGGGTCGTGGAACGTGGCGGCATTCTCAAACAGGGATGCCGACAGCGCCACGGCACCGGGCGTTACCGTTGGTGCGTGGAACGTGGGGGTGTTCTCAAACAGCGCTGACGTCAATGCGTAGGTGGCGCTTACCGTTAGCGCGTAGAAGGTGTCGGTGCTGTCGTCGAACAGCGCCGGCGTGAGCGCGTAGGTGGCCGCCACCGTTGGCGCGTGGAACGTGGCCGCATTCTCAAACAGCGAGGCCGTCAATGCGTAGGTCGCCGTGACGGTCGGCGCGTGGAACGTGGGGCTGTTCGTGAACAGCGAGGGCTGCACGTCCTGCGGCCCGGTGTTCTCAACGGTCGGCGCGTGGAACGTGGGGGTGTTCTCGAACAGCGACGCGATCAACGCATAGACCGACGTCACCGTTGGTGCGTAGAAGGTATCGCCCGCGACCGTGACGGCAGCAGAAGTGGTCGGGATGTAACTGGTAAGGATTGAGCCAGCTTCGAGCTGCGCGCCCCAGAAGTAAACACCGGAGGCGCCGTCGCCGGAATATTGAATATTGCCCGCATAGGTCTCGGTAAGATGGATGCGCGGCTGTAAGTTTGCGCCGGGGGCAGCATACGTGATCGAGCAGCGATACCACCCGCCACCAACATTGGTGATAGTGGCCGATACAGTTCCAGCATATATAGTGGACGAGCCGGCGCCGCTGAGCTGGAAGTGATACCCGCCGTTGAGATCGCCGTCGAACAGCAGAAAAAAGTCTTTTTCGGCCGCCTTGGCATAAATCGAGTAGGTGTATTGTTGGCCGGAAACAACGCCAATATTGTCCCCGATCAACCGATGAGTGACATCGGCGCTCGAATTTTCGGTCAGCTTCTCAGCCGTCGTCGTGCCGTCCGGCGCGGTGGTCGCGTCGGCAGTTACAATAAGGCCGGTGGGGTCACCCCAAGGGGGGGCTACATTAAGCTCCTGGCTGCGCCGGATAAGATTGGTTCGGACGTCGTCGCTGAACAGTTCCGCCGTAAGCGCATACGTGGACAGCACGGTCGGCGCGTGGAACGTGGCCGCATTCTCAAACAGCGAGGCCGTCAGGCCCACCGGGCCCGTGGTGATCGTCGCCGCATGGAACGTGGCGCTGTTCTCAAACAGCGATGGCGTCAAAGCCTGGGTGGCCGGCGGCGGCTTCAAGGCGATGATAACGCTCGCCCACGCATCCGTTGCCGCCGTCGTCGCCGTCAGCGTGCCGGTGGCAGTCGCCGTGGTCTGCAGCCGGTAATAGACGGCGACGCTGCCGTCGCCACCCAGCGACGAGCCGTAGTTGTTCTGCGTGCCGCCGGCGCTGTCTTCGAAGGCAACAGTCCAGTTGGTGATGGCGCTGTAGCTGTCATCGTCGGCGCGGCCGGTGCAGAACAGCACCATGCAGTCGTCGGCCGACGGCGTCATGTCGGTGCCGGTCTGCGTGCCTGTCGAGCCCGACGTCGAGCCCTGGTTCTGCACCGGCGAGCCCGACGAAATGCAGCCGCGAAAGGCAGCGATGCCGCCGATGATGCAGTCGCCGGCCGAATGCGAGACCGTTAAATTCGGGTTGGAGCCCGCATAGCGGAAATACCAGACGCTCAGCCGCGACGTGGTGCCGCCGCCGTTGAACTGCGCGATTTGCGTCCAGTCGGTGAAGGTATGGGAGACCTGGTCGCGCGAGTGAACAACGGCAATCCAGATGTCGTCGTTAGCCGGCGAGGCAGGAGCGCCAAGGGTGACGTTGCCGCTGGCGGCTGCGCCCTCGGCGCCGGCGTTAACGAAGGAGATAGCCATGGCAGTCTCCCTTCGTTAAAGGCGCGGGCTCGCTAGGTCTTCTTGCGCAGGTCTATGTGCGGTACTTCGATGACCTGATGATGCGGGAACACCGAGCGGCGTTTGCCGGCGCCGTCGTAGTGCGCAACCAAGATCGACTTGAGCTTGCCGAACAGCTCGTCGAACGCCGCCTCGGCCTGGCGCCGGCTCGCATGCTTCTGGCGCAGCACGTTGAGCAGGATGTTGGCCGCCGCGCCCTGCACCGCGTCGAAGGGAAAGCCCCGGCACACCTTCGAGAGCTGCACGAACAGCTCCCGCTCGGCATTGGGACGCTGCACAAGCGGGTCGCTTGTGCCGCCAATGGGAAGTGGATCGCTCAATGCGCCCTCCTATGCCTTGAAGGCGGTAAAGCCCGGCGCCATCGCCTCGATCTGCGCCAGCAGCTTCTTGCCGGCGGCGCCGACGACGTACACCACCGGGTTCTTCTTCCACTTGATCTGGTTGAGCGGCTGGCCGACGAACCTCTGGCCGTCCATGATCTTCTCGATCAGGTGCTGGGGCTCGCCGCCGAGGTCAGAGAGGATTAGCGCGCCCTCGCGGGCGGTGATTTTCTGCCCACGCGCGAGCTGCGCATCGGCAAAGGTTGCCATTTCGACGATCTTCAATTTGCCCTCCTTCAGGTTGGGCGGGTTAGAACGAGTTAGAACGTGACAATGCCCGACGCATTCCACGTGACTGTAATGTCGCCGCCGTTGGGCGTCACGGGCAGCCCGGTCACGCCGGTGTCGATATACACCACCAGCCGCCACGTGGTGTTGGCGCCGGAATTTTTGCGGTAGATGCCGAGCGCTTCGACCGAGTTGCCGGTGACGGCGGTGTAAGTGAGATTATCGCCGTCGAAGGTGCCTTGCGACACCGAGCCCGCCGTCGGCGTGGTGATGCGCTGATCGGTGCCGACGATCCCCGACAGGTCGTTAAAGAAGTCGTGCGCGACGTTGTAGGTGTAGGTGCCGGTGTCGAGCAGCGCGCAGAACGGGCCGTTGGTGGCATCGTTCTGGTCGAGCGAGGTGTTGGCGCCGGCGGTGATCAGCGCGGTTTTGTAGATCGGATAGATCGCGTTTGCCATGGGGGAAGGTCCTCGAGGCGGGGTTAGCGGGCGAACATGCGGGCAATTTCCGCCGGGTCCATCGGCGGCGGCTTCGGCTTCGACACCTTCTGGAGTCTTTTCTCCATCAGCGCGTCGTCGATCATGAGGTAGGCAAACGCCACGCGGTTGTAGGCGGCGCAGTCGAGCTCCTCATTCCGCGCGCCTTCGGGAATGTGCCACTTCTGGCTCGGGAAACCTTGCGGGTCGGCCTCGGTGATGAGCTTCTCGATCGTGAGCGCCTTGAGACTGCGCCGCACCAGCGCCTGGTCGTCGCCGGCGATGCGATCGACGTTGAAGGCGCTCGGCAGGTGCACGTAGCCAGGCCCCGGCTTGGCGACTTTCAGGGCCTTGTAGAGCCGCAACTTGGCGTCATCGACGCCGGCGATGATGAGCTTCACGCCCGACTTGAGAGAGATCGGCGACCGCTTCCACATCGGTCTGCCGAAGCCGTCGTCGCCCTTGATCGGGAACCACGGCCGCTTGGAAAGCAGCGCGTAGGCGCAAAAATCATAGGCCTTTTGCGTGTGCCAGCCGCCCGAGTCGATCGCGGCCGCCTCGATGCCGAGCTCGCGGTGCCCGGCCTCGTGCTTGTACCTGCGCGAGAGATGCTCCTCGAGCTGCTTCCACACTTGGTGCCCGCTCGGGTCGCCCATCAGCATGATGTGCGAGAGGATCCAGCACTCCTCGTGCAGCCCCCAGGCATTGACCTGCACCTCGATGCGGTCGCTCTGCAGGTCGACGCCGGCGGTCAGCAGCGCGGCGCGCTCGGGGACCACGAACGGCGGGAACTCCTCGAGGCGCGTGAGCAGCGTCTCGACCTCGATGGCGCCGACGACCTCGCCCTCCCACTCGAGCCCGAGCGTGGTGTTGCAGAACTCCTGCATGCGATCGGGGTGGCCGACCGCGCGCTCATAGCGCGCCACCACTTTCTCGAGCGAGCTCCATGGGCTGTAGAGCTCATTGATCCAAAAGCCCGCATGGCCGTTAAAGGGCTTTTCCGCCTTCCAAAACCCGTCGCGTACCGCGCGTTTCAGCTGCGCGTCGCTCCATAGGCAGTGGCAGTGCTCGCACTCGTACTCGGCCGTGGCGGGTTGGCCGGGCTTCCAATGGATGTTGGTCGGCTTGAAGCCGTCCTCGCCCTCGCCTTTCTTCAGCTTCCACTCGACGACTTGCGTCTCGCCGCACTCATGGCAGGGCACGCGAAACTTGCGCTGGTCGCTTTCGTCGTAGAGCCGCGAGATCCTCGACTTGTGCTTCTCGAGCGGCGTCGACGAGGCCAGCAACTTGTTGTCCCAGAACGTCGTGAGCCGCTTCTCGAGCAGGCTCATCGGGTCGCCTTCCTTCGTTGCCTGGTTCTCCCAGGCGTCGACCTCGTCGGCGAACGCGAACCGGATCGCGCGGCGTCTCAACTGCACCGGCGAGTTGGCGCCGGCGAGCGCCAGGAAGCCGCCCGGGAATTTCTTATGGAAGATGGTGTTATCGCCATCCCTCGACTTGGGATCGGGGAACAGCTTGTGCATCTTCGGCACGTCGCGGATGGCGCCGGCGAGCGTTTCCTTCGAAAAGCCCTCTGCCACCTCGCGCGTGGGCTGCACCAATATCATCGGGCCCGGCATGCGGTCGGCGCAGTAGCCGATGATGATCATCAGCGTGGTGGTCTTGCCCACCTGGGCGCTGGTTTTCATCGTGATGCGGCTGACACCTGGCTCGGTGATCGCGTCCAGCATGCCGGGCTGGTAGGCCGCCCTGTAAGGGTTATAGGAGCCGGCCTCGGCCGCCAGATCCGCCGAGAACACCCAATTGGCCGCCGCCCATTGCGTCGGCGACATGATCGGGGGCACGTCGAGGCCGGCGAGCAGCCCCTCGAGCACGCCGGTGTCGGGCCCAAATGCGACGTCGCCCTCAGTCGGCGACGTCGCGGCCTCCAAGGTCAGAGAGTCCGTCACGAAGATCCTGCAGCAGGGCGTCGATCTCTTTGCCCAGGCGGTCCTGCACCTCGCCCGGGCTCAACAGCAGCGCGAGCTCGGGGGCGAGCTGGCGGGGCAGCGCCTGCAGGCGGCTGGTGATGCGCTTGGTCGCCGAGTAGCACTGCTGAATCACGAGCTGCTTTGACACATACAGGCCCTGCTTGATCTTGAGGTCGAGCTCGGCCTCCTGCGACTTGATGATCGCCGACTTGGCCTTGGCCTTGTTGTAGATCTCGGCCGTGGCGTTCGGCGCCTTGGCCGCGCCGCCGCCGCGCATACCCTTGCCGTTGCGGTCGCGGTTGATGTAGTCGGGGTCGAAGCTCTCCCAGAGCTCGTCGAGCTCCTCGGAATCGACGGTGGCGCCTTCCTCGAGCAGCTTGCCGGAATTGATCAGCTCGTCGATGCGCTGGCGCGTCACCCCAACCCGGAGCGCCGCCTGCCCGCGCGTGAGACGCTCGCCCATTGTGCCCTCGCGCTACTTGCACAGCGTGAAACTTGTCGCTATATCTCGGCCTCGGAAGCGTGCGCCGAGGACCCCCGTTCACCTCTGCACCGATTCCCCCCATTCAGCACCTTGTTGGCGCTGGACATCAGAGAGTGCCCCGGCCTTACCAACCGGAGAGACGACCCCGGGCCCCCACCCGGGGTCGTTTTCTTTTGGCCGGCAGCATCTTGAGCTCGCGCGCCTGCTGAGCCGCCGCCTCGGTCGCGACCACGCCGATCGCGCGCACCTCGAGGGCTTCGGCGACGGCGCAGATGGTGCCGGCGCCGGCGAAGGGGTCCAGAATCAGCTGGGCGTGGCCTGCCGCCCATTCCACCATGGCCCGGGCAGCCCCCAAGCCAGGCTCGCCCGGGGCCACCTGGCGCCCATCCTCGAGGACCTCGCCGGCGGCGGCCTTGATCCCCTCGCCGAACCCCAAAATGTGCGCAAAACCCACCTCGCGGCGGGCGATCGCGTGCCAGACCAGGGGGACGCCGACCATGTGGCGGGCCATGTGGCAGACGTGCTCGGGCCCGGAAATGAGCCCTGCGGGGCCGGCAAGGTCCTCGACGTAGAGGACCGCCGGCCTGCCGACGACGAGGATCCGCGTCAACACGTCGGCATCGAGGAGCTCGGGCGGCAGGCGGGTGACGATTGCCCCCTCATCGGGGGTCGTCACCAGCCAGGCGATCGCGTCCTCGACCAGGATCTCACGCCTGGACGGCGAGGCCTGCGTTTTCGTCCATCGCAGCAGATTGAGCATCGCTCGCCTCGAGGCTGCCGAACTCGCACGGGCCCATTTCCTGGGCGGCAACCGCCGGGTCGCCCTTGACGTAGACGAGCAGCGTCGTGTGCGCCCGCTCGAGCAGCCGCGAGGCCCCGAAATCGGCGTTTGGCACCGGCGCCTCGGGCGCATGCACGACGATCACCTCGTCGACGAGCTGCAGGCCCGCCTGCTCGATGCACTCGGCCATGCGCGAGGCCATGTAGAAAGCCAGCCCGTTGCCCGCGCGCGTCTCGTTGACCACGAAACAGGCGTAGCGGCATGGGCGCAGGCCCTCGACGGCGGCCGAGATCCGCGCCTTGGCGTCCTCGACGTAGGTGTTGAAGTCATCGCCGGCAAAAGCCGGCACAAACGACAAAAGCAGGTCCGAGCTGGCGGCGCCCGACGTGTAGGTCCGCCCCAGGACCTCGGCGACCTTGGCGACGGTGGCGTCGCAGTTGAAGGGGTCGCAGACCACGCCTTGCGGCATCGAGTACCAGCGCAGGATGAGCTCGGCGAGAACGGGCGAGCTCGAGCCGCCGGCGATCGATTTGTCCTCCTCGCCCCAGGCCTTGAGCCGCTTGGCCCACCAGGGCGCCATGGTGTCGATCACGCTGAGCGGCGGAACGTCGAAGTGCGAGGCCAGCGAGATCTTCGGCTTGCCGGGCTTGCTGCCCTTGGCCCTCTTGGCGGGCGCCGGCGCGGCCTCCGCGAGGCTCGCCAGGTCGATATCGAGCTGGGCGAGCTCGTCGCCCTCGAAAGCCAGCGCCTCATTGAGCTGCTCGAGGTCCTCGAGGCCCAAACCCTTGAGCTTGAGGATCTCCTTTTGCAGCGCGTCGGTGTCGAGCTCGCTATCCTCGCTCACGCGGTTGTCGGCGACGCGCCAGGCCATTTTCTCGGCCTCGGTGAGGCCGAACTTTCGGATCACCGGCACCACATGCAGGTTCAAGATCGGGTGCAGCGCGGCCAGCCGCCGGCGGTGCCCGGTCAGGATCACGCCGTTCTCGTCGATGACGATGGGCTGATTGAACCCGACCTTCTTGATGATGCCGGCGAGCTTGGAAATGCCGGCTTCCGTGTGCTTCTTGGCGTTGTTGTCGTAGGGGATGACGCTGGTGATCGCCACTTGCTCGATCTTCATCGAGGCGATGCCGTCCAGGACCTTCGCAGTCGTCGCTTCCATGTGCCCTCTCAGAGTCCGTATTTCGCTTTCACCCTCTCAAACTCACGTCTCACCTCGTGCGTCGCCCGCGGGATGAAGTCGATCTCCGCGAAGGCCTTGAGGTTGGCTTTCACCTCGCCGGCGTGGCGCTCCATCTCGCGCGCGTAGTTGGGACCGTAGAGCGGGACCAGGTCGCCGCGGTGCTTGGCCGGCGAGCTCGCGTGCCGAAACGCGGGTGCCTTGCCGGGCAGCATGAACGCCTTGTTGGCGAATTGGCCCCTGCCCCATGCCGTATGCGAGACGCCGCCGCCTGGCCCGCGCGTGAACTTCGCCGAGAAGTTGGCTGCCGTGATGATCGCCCACTTGTCCTTGACCTCGACGCCGGCGGTGAGGTTGCCGGGGTAGGCGCGCAGCTTGCGCATGGCGTTCTGCACGGGCTTCTGGCGGTTGACGCCCGCCCACTTGGTGAGCGCGCGTTTTGTCCAGGTGTGAATCTTATCCATCGTGTGGTTGAGCGCGCGGATGATGCCGGCGTCGTGCGTGCGCCCGGAGATGTCGACGTCGTTGAGAGCCCGCGCCAGGCGCTCGAGGTCGATCTTGACCGAGATCCCGAAGGGCATGCCGCCGTTGCGCTGCATGCCGGTGTAGGCGCGGATGGCGTTGGTGAGCTGCGGACCATGCACGTTCTGCAGCGTGCCCCCGGCCTGCAAGGTTGCGACGTTCTGGGGAGCGGTGCCGCGGTAGGCCCTTGAGACCGCCTCGCTCATCGAGCGATAGATGGTGCCAGCGTTGGTGCCGGTGACGTGGCGGATGAGGCCGCCGGGGGTCCGATCAGACATCGAATTTGCTCACGTTGAAGGCCATGCGCTGCAATGGGCTCGGCTTGGCGCCTCGCGGCGAGATGGCGATGCGCGCCTCCAAGCCGTCCACACTGACCCGCGCCCCTTGCGTGTCGATCCCGGGCTCCAGCCCCATGAACTGGAACGGCAGGTCGCACTGTGCGCAGTGGACGGTGATCTCGGCCATGAACTGGCCGGTGTCCTCCATTCGGGCGACGCCGACCTTGGCGGCAAAGCTCTCGTGCTTGCACATCACCGACCCCGGCGGCTCATCGCCTGCCTGGCGCGCAGTGCCGCCTGCTGCGTGGCTCGCGCCGCGTCGGTGCCCATCGAGCGCACCACCGTGCCCGTGCGCACCGCCGCCTGGCGCACCTGGCCCTGGCGGAGCGCCTGCGCCGCCTTGTTGAGGATTTGACCTCGAGATCCGCAGTTGCAGCCCATGGGAGCCCTCCAAATGCGATCGGCCCGCGTGTGGGGCGGGCCGTTGGTCGCTGGCGTGGTTGTGGGAGTGTCTCGGCAAATACGGCGAAGAATGTCGATTCGCAACCCATAAGGCTTTTCGAGCACCCCATCCGCGCAGCTTGTGGCTGATTCGACGCAAAACGGGCGCCGAGAGTGGATCGCGGCGCCCGTTGAGACACGCCATCAGGGGGCTCGAGACCCCGCGCTCAAAGCCAAAGACCAACCCTGCGGCAGAGGCATTAAAGCCGAAGGGGGGCCCCCTGTCGATCGTTGCACAGACCGCCGCGGCAAGGCTGAGTTTTTCCGGCGTCACTGGGAATATTTCGGGGCGGCGCCCCCGCCGCGCGGTGCCGAGACCTTGGGTAGTACCTTAGTCCACTAGCCGACAACACTAGGATTGCTGGTGTGATGGTGTGTTCACGCGCGGAGAGGGGGGGATGGACTGGTGTGTGCTGGTCGGATTGCGGGGAAATAGGTGGGGCTTGCTGGGGTAAAGCTGCCTGGTCGCTGCCTGGTGCGCTGCCTAGTGGTGGGGTGGCGGGGGTGCTGGTGGGGTGGTGGTGGGGGAGAGTGAGGGGTTGGCCTGGTGCTGGATTGATGGAAAAGCCTTGATTTGCTGGGGTTTTAGGGGGGGGGTTGACTTTGGTAATACGAAATGCCATTGTCTGGGGGTCGGCGGCGGTGCTGCTGACAATCCACTCAGATAGGGCGATCCAAAGCCCACTCCCGTGAAGGGGGCGCAGATGCGCGGTGCTCGCTGATGAGGCGAGCGCGTGGCCCGGTAAGAAGGGCCACTTGCAAACTAGAAAGCGCGCGATGTGCTCAGGCAGGCCTGCAGGCCACGGGGAAAGGGGAACACGCGGACCAAAGTCCGGGGCGATAAGCAATAAGAATAATAACCCCGTGAGGGCGGCCGCGTGAGCAAGCGAAACGTGGGCGTGAGCCCGCGTCGCCCGAGCGTGGTTGCTCGGGCCTGATGAGCAGCCAACATGAGGTGACACATGCCCGAAATGTTGTGGCCGCTGGTGTTCGTGGTCGTCTTCGCGACGCTCGCGATCGTTGGAGCCTGGCTCGCTCGGAATGTTCCGAGCGACGATGGCGTTGAGAACGAGCGCGACGACGGGGGCACGATGGCGGGCATTAGCAGCCTGCTCGACTGATGCGAAACCTAGCGCGGGCGCAAATGCCCGCGCGATGGTCGGCCGGGCGTGGTTGCCCGGTCCTGATGAGCAGCCAAACGTGAGGTGTTCTATGCACGTAGCTCTCCAATCTGCATTGATCGTTGCTGGTGGTGCACTCGTCGGCGGGGCGTTCTCGCTGACGGCCGCGATCATCGGCGCCGTTGTGGGCTTGGGCCTGCACTGTTGCGCCGGTTCGTTGCGGGATGGTGCGCACACACGCGACGATGAATGAGCAATGCGAAACCGGGCCCAAGCCCGGTCGTGCCGACGTGGTGGTCGGTGCCTGATGAGCAGCCTAACAAAAGCCCAAACCGCGACGCCTACACCATTCAATCGCTGGTTGGCCGGGGTGGTTTCCCGAGTGCAGGCTAGGGTGCGCCCGATGCCTGCACACGCATGCGAGGCAAAAGCATGCGGGCCCTGATGCGGCTTCCTGAGACGGGTTGAGAACTCACCAGCGCGCGGCCGACAAGCCGACGCGATGCGAAACCTAGCGCCGTGAGGACAACACTCGGCGCGATGGTCGTCTGGGCGTGGTTGCCCAGGCCTGATGATGCAGCCAACCGTGAGGTGACAGCATGATTGAGATCGCAACCGTGATCTTCGCAGTCGTCGCAGCCGTGATCGTGACCGCAGTGGTCATTCTCGCGGCGGTCGGACGCGCTGCAGGTGGCGGCCGATAGACCAAGCGAAACGGGCCTTCGGGCCCGTCGTCGGCGGGTGGTTCCGCCGGCCTGATGATGCAGCCAACGAGTGAGGTGACTCATGTTCGGTCGGTTCATGGACGCGAGCTATCCCTGGATCATGTGGGGCAACGCGGCAACGTGTGTGCTCAACCTGGTGCTGGGCGAGGTCGGCTCGGCCGCGGTCCACGCGGTGATATTCGCTGTCCTGCTGTCACTCAGATAACGCGAAACCGGCGGGCAACCGCCGGTCGCGCCGGGGTGGTTCCCGGCGCCTGATGAGCAGCCAACTATGAGGTGTTCCCCATGCGTGAACTGCAAGCAGCCTACAACGTCGCAGTCAGGACGGCCCGCATCGAGCGCATGCAGGCCAATCGTTCTTGGTTCTGGCGCGACTACCACGTGCGTCAAGCACGTCTAGCACTCCGCGCGGCTCGCGAGCTTCGGCTGGCGATGCTGTCGTGATGCGAAACCGGGCTTCGGCCCGGTCGGTGCGAGGTGGTTCTCGCATCCTGATGAGCAGCCACAAAGAGGTGACTCAATGCGTAGGCTCAACGAGATGACGACTGCCGAACTGCAAGCCGAGCACGCCGAGGTGTCGCGAGTGATCGCGGAACTCGAGGCAGAGCTTGCCGAGATGGACGTGCGCCACGCGCTACGCCATCGCGTTCTCGATGCCATTCGCCAGTTGCGCAAGCGGCGCATCGCGGTGAACGTCGAGGAGTTCAGCAATCGTTGACCAGCGAAACCGGCTTCGGCCGGTCGTCTCGGGGTGGTTCCCGAGGCCTGATGAGCAGCCGAGAGGTGACACATGCAGACAGATGACCCGATGGTGAAGTCGCTGAGCGCTGGGTATGACGCTGGCGCGGCATGGGTGACGGGCCTCAAGCCCGGCGACGTGTTCTTCGGCTGCAGGCCTGCAGCTGAGGCGGCCTTCCCCAACGACAAGCTGGCGCAGGACATCTTCGTCTCGGTGTCCTACGCGGAGTTGAAGCGTTGGCGGATCGTGTGCGAGCGCGACACCAACGTGATCATCTCCATTCAGAAGTGAGCGAAACAGGGGCTTCGGCCCCTGTCGGTGCGAGGTGGTTCTCGCATCCTGATGAGCAGCCAACTAACGAGGTGTTCCATGCAGAGCTTTGCTGAGCGGTTTCACTGGTGCGCGCCCGACAAGGTGCGGACGATTGAGACCGCGAAGAAAGTTACCAAGGCGCGCAAGGCGAAAGCCAAGCCGTCGACGCGCGATCTTGATCGCGTGGTTGCCAAGGTGAGGCGCGAGGCGAAAGCCCGTGCTGACGCGATCGGGCGGGCGCCTGATCCGGAGGGCTTCGCCAAGCGCGAGGCCGCTTACCTGAAAGAGCACCCGCACCTTGCCGAGCATCAACACTGCGGGCTCGTGCCCGACAGTGACCGGCCGACGCGCCGCGTGCGCCTGCCGAACGGCATCGTGATCCATACGTCTTGGTACAAGGTGCCAACGACGGACGCGGACGCGACGCTCGCGTTGCGTGAAATGAGGTGGCTGAACGAGCAAGCTCGGAAGGCCGCTTGACTTGCGAAACCGGGCGCGAGCCCGGTCGCCTGCAGGTGGTGCTGCAGGCCTGATGAGCAGCCGAGAGGTGCAACATGACAGACAAGACCCCGAGCCGCCTGATCGTCGTGATGGAGGGCGGTTGCTTGATGGGCATCTATTCGCACGACCCCGCAATGGTCGGCCTTCGCTACACGACGGTCGACTATGACATCGAGGGCGTGGAGGAGGAGAAAGACCTCAGCCACGTGTTGCAAGGCGACGGGCATGGTGAGGCGGCCTATGTGTTTCACCACACTGTCGAGCCGGCCGACATCGAGCCAGAGGCCTGGAAAGCAAAGTAGGCGAAACGGGCGCGAGCCCGTCACCGTGCGGTGGTTCGCACGGTCTGATGATGCCAACCCAAGAGGTAGCAACATGGCGACTTATCGCGTCGAAGTTGGACGTCGATATACCGGCTTTGAGTACGTCTCGATTGAGGTCGAGGCTGACAACCCAAAGCAAGCGAGCGAGTTAGCGGTCGCAAAGGCGGCCGCTGGCGAGTTCATCGAGTTGAGCGGCGACGAGTTTCTCGACGCCGACGATTGGGCCGTGTCGAAGGACTACTTCACACAAGAGCCCACTATCACAGAAATCATAGAAGTCTAGGCGAAACGGGCTTCGGCCCGTCGGGCGCGGGTGGTTCCGCGCTCCTGATGATGCCAGCCAACGAGGTGACGCATGTCTACAGACGAGACCCGCAAGGATGCTGATGCCCAAGCTTTTGCTCAGCTGGCCAGCATTAAGGAATTGGTCGCGGCGCTAAAGGCGGCCGAGGACGCGCAGGACGACGATGCGCGCGAACAAGCTGAGCAGGCCATTCGTGAGGACGCACTGAGTGTCGAGGTGCGATCGGGCTGGTACAGCTACGGCGACACGCCGGGCCAGCCCGAGGAGTTCAAGATCCTCCTCTGCTGGGGTGGGCCGGCGGTGCAGATCGTCGGCAGACTCAACGACCACTCCGAACCAAACGAAGATGGGATCGAGCTGCAGTCGCAGGGGTGGTTCATCCCCTGGCAGGCTGTGAAGCTCGACCCCGAAGATCGCGAGGCGCTCGCTCGCTATGCCTCGGTCTTCTACTTCGGCGAATGATGGCGAAACGCGGGGCAACCCGCGTCACCCGAGCGTGGTGGCTCGGGTCTGATGAGCAGCCGAGAGGTGTCCAATGACCTACAGCAAGAGCGCGGTTTCGAGAGAGATCGCGAAGGACAATCGCATCAAGGGTCGCGAGGCTCGCCTGATCCATGCCGTGCGGAGAGGCCGGCAGGTTGCGGACGAGCCCAACATTGCGAAAGGCACGCTTGTGTGCGTTCGCACGACCAACGGCGGGAAGACGACGGCCCGCCTACTCCAAACCTACCGGCCGACATACTGCATCGTTCTCGAGCTTCACGGGCAACCCGTGGTGATCGATGCGAACAGGCTCAAGTCGGTCGACGTCGTCTAAGCGAAACGCGGGGCGACCCGCGTCGTGCGAGCGTGGTGGCTCGCACCTGATGAGCAGCCAACCGAGAGGTGACACATGCGCATCCGCGTTGAGATCGAACGCCACACCCCGAACTACAAGCGCACTCGCTCGCGCAACAATCGCGACACTGGCCGCGTGATGATCATTCACGAGGACAGCGTCGACAACGTGCGAGCCGAGCTGCGCAGCCTGCGCAACGGGGGCGCGTTCGCGGAGGGCTTCGGCTTCAAAGAGGCGCGCCTCTACGATGCCGACAAGTTCGCCGCGTGGGTGAAGGCTGGCGACAGCCGCAACCCGCCGCGACCCTTCCAGACCATCACTGAATGCTAAGCGAAACGGGCGCGCGTGCCCGTCGTGCGAGCGTGGTGGCTCGCGCCTGATGAGCAGCCAACAAGCGAGGTGACTCAATGAAAGCGCACATCGAGATCAAGATGGACAACGCGGTCTTTGAGGACGCGGGACACAGCCACGAACTCGCTCGCATGCTGCGCGAGCTGGCGAACCGTCTTGAGCGCGACGACAAGCTGGCCGAGCTTTGCCAGCACGGCGGCAGGCATAACCTGCGCGACGTGAACGGCAACACGGTCGGCAAGTTGGTCGTGACCTAGCGAAACGCGCGCCACGGAGCGCGGCCCCTCGCGTGAGCGAGATCGGTGGCCGCCGGCGCGCGTCGGTGCGGGGTGGTTCCCGCATCCTGACGATGCAGCCAAAGAGGTGAACACATGCCCAAATACCAAGCCGAGCTGACCTACCCGCGCGGCGCGCAATACAGCCTCGCCGCCTTCTCTGCCGAGGAGATGGCCCGGAAAATTGCGCGCCTGACGGAGAACAGACGGCCCCTCGCCGACGCAACGGCGATCTCAAAGCTGCGCTCTGATGATGCCGATCCGCTCTATCTGCACTGGCCTGACGGTTGGTCCGCGCGGGTATGGGTCGACTGATGCGAAACGCGGTGCGCCTACCGGATACTTGCCCCGGTGTCTCGCGCGCCGCGTCACGGCGAGGTGGTTCTCGCCGTCTGATGAGCAGCCAAGTAGAGAGGTGAAACATGCCCGCGCTTTCCCCGATGGCAGAGTCGACGATCGCCGAGTGCCTGGCCGACCAG